>Ga0181592_10001140_pt1 | contig 21324 bp, 32 predicted proteins | sample 071ome_20_FD_133755 | JGI IMG/M metagenome (GOLD analysis project Ga0181592, IMG submission 133755) | Coastal salt marsh microbial communities from the Groves Creek Marsh, Skidaway Island, Georgia - 071412BT metaG (megahit assembly) | ecosystem: Environmental > Aquatic > Marine > Intertidal...
CTCGTAATAGGCTGCCCACGGGATACGTTCGTTCTCTCGCCCCTTAATTACATTACTTAAGCCATCTTTATCGAGTTCAAACGGCTGCGTCGTATACGAAGATGAACAATTGAAACGGGCCTGATTGATAGCCTCGCTCGGATTCTCGACCTTAATTTTATTGCCAAATAAATCGGTGATGTAATGATGTTCGGACATATTATTTCGATTCCTTGAGTTAACTTAAAAGTTAAACAAAGCTAGATGTAAATCCAGCATTCCTGATCTTGATGAATCAATTGCTCCCCAAACTCGGGATTCCAAGCATTAGAGTCTTCTTTTGTTTCCTTATAAAACTTTAGAGAATCAGCCTCCACAGCACTATTAGGGTATCTCTTTGTAAGGAAATAAGTGCCTTCATTAACTTGTGAAAAAGGCAGATATTGCTTCGCTCGCATACCAGCACCAGACACATTTCTTTTGATTTCGCTTTCAATATTTGACATAGCAATCCTTTTTATATCTACCCCACTAGAAACGAACCGCTTACGCAGCTCGTTGGTATGGGTCAATCACGAATCCATCTTTGTCTAAATCTTGCTTGTTATAGGCATCCATTGCAGCTTCCATTACTTGCCATTCATATCCGGAACCAAAAAAATCATTACCTACGAATCCGGAAATTGTGTTGTGATTAACACCCTCAAGCCATTCCCACTCTCGCCCGGTCCAGTATTGAGCAATCATGGTCCACACCCCTGACTTACTGATGCGCGATCTAAAATTGTTTTCCTGACGCTTCAAATCACATGGCCGCATATCAGTATTGATTTCGGGGTTAAAGCAATCACCAGCCAAGTCACTAAACGTAGAATGATCATCTTCCATTCGAGTCAATGAAATCTTTCCAAGCTCAATCGCCTGAATAACCTCATTCACTTTAGTTTTATCCGTGTAATACCCAGTCTCTAAATGCTTCTTCATTGACTGGATAACCTTCTTATCTAGCTTTGGTAACTCAAACGTAGCCATATCATTGCCCTTTCAAGTAATCATTTGATAGATCCAGATTACAACTCGGGGAAAATCCACCCTACCCACCGGAATCAAGCCTTGAACTAATATAACCAGGCCGCGCCAAGCGGCCATCTGAGGCAGGACAGCCAAACGCAAGGGCTGCCCAATCAACTAATGCCTAATCATCATACTGAGCGACAAACCCACTCCAGCAGGCTTCTAAATGATCTACAGCGGTTACCCCCTCCGGCAATGAACCAACCACCTCAATATCACTTTCAGTCAGTTGAGATAGGGCCTTTTCAAATTCATCCAAAAATTCATTTTCTGATAAAGATAATGGCTGATGATCTTCAATGAGGTCAGCTAAAGGACGACCTTTCACCATCCCGATTTCGGGCATCCCTCCAGAGAACTCATGCCCGAGATGAAATTGAACATCATCCGTTTTCTCTTTCTTGAGCCAAGCTTTGTATGCTTGTACACAAACGGTCGGCATAACACATTGCTCCAGGCTAGCAATGGCCGCAACTTCATCGTGATAATCAATACCTTCTGCTCGCAAACGAGCCAATACCTTTTCTTCAAGCTCTTGCAGAGCCTGCTTGTTGCCTTGGGGGTTTAAATACATGCGAGTTTCCTTATTTATCCTATGAGTAAGTACTCTCAAAGCGCCCATTGAGCGCCAAGAGGGTTTCGCAGTGCTGCAAAATGCTGATTAATTTCAGAAATGGTCTTACCAACCAAATCAGCACCGATCATAGAAGCGGGTACATAGACATCTTTATGAACGCGATCCATTGGGTGGGTGTCCGACACACCACGGTAGTAACTGCTCATTTGTTCGTCGGCAATCGACATCGTTGGGTGTACGCTTTGAATTTCTCCCGATTCTTTCTCAATGATTGCGAAAAACTTACCGCGGTGCGCAAATTTCTTATAGATCACCTCTTCGGCATCCTCCAAAGAAATCTCTAATACATCGCCCAATAAATCACCTAATTCACGTTCAACCTGGTTAAACTGAAAATCGGCCATGAAAGTATCGTTTGAGTAAGTTATCGCAATTCGATGGCTGGATTCAGAAACTGGTGTGGTGAACTTTGCTGTTCGAGCAATGTTCTTTAAATAATTGGCAAGCTCTTGAACGCTCTCGATAAGCACTCCAACTTCAGAAAAAGGGTGGTTCGTTAGCTTTCGAAAATGATCAAATTCTTGACCGTCGTAGACATAGAAATTTAGGTACATGCTGAACACCTCACGCAATTGGTTTATGCGTTCATCATGAAACAAGGAAGAATTAAGTCGCCTATCGTATTTTGAATCGACGACTAATCAAATGCGTCCGCGCCAAGCGGACTGAAAGGAAGCGTGAATTATCGTCTTACTTATGTGATTTTTTTACCAAATTTTCCAGATTTATCTTTATTTGGTAATTCATTGGGGACCTATGCATAGAGGAGAAATAAATTCTTCTGTGACTATGAGAAAATTAAATATGATTAATTTAAAAAATCACGAACACCAAATTAATGAAATTTCTGAACTTATTCGACGCGTGCTTGCAAACCATCCTGGCCCACTTAATCCTATAGCCACCTGCTTTGCTCTGAGGTTGTTATCGATAAAACTTTTTCAAGGCTGTTCGGATGACATGAGCGCTCGTGAAGCTGAAGAGTTTATTGCCAGGTTGTTTGACGGTATTGATCTTGATCGCGACGTTCGAGATGAATATGTCTGTCACTAAACCGTACTAACTAAAACAAAGGAGGCAACGCCTCCTTTGTCATACCAATTCTAGGTAGGCTCCCACTCAGTTTCATAACGATCGCACACAAAAGTCATACGAGCGCCTTCTCCAGTCAAAAAATAAGCAGATTTACCATTCAAGGCCACCCAAACTAAACCTTTCTCTTGATTAGAAACCACATCACTTACTTTTTCAGTCAAAGCAACGGTGCTTAAATCAAAGTTCTTCAGCTCCGGTCGATCAGTAACATATTGATCGATGTATTGATCAACTTCATTGAACTGGATACTTCCATTCATCGAACGGCCATTGTATTCATCGCTACTGTACATAAGAGAGATGACATCTTTCTTCACTGATATTCGATCAGTGTATGTTTCGCTGCCTTCCCAATGATAAATAAAATCAAAGGTGCCTGCTGGTGGATTAATACATACGCTCAGCTGCTCCATCCAATATTCAATATCAGAGAACATTTCTTCGTGAGTTTTATCCCAGAAGTCTTCATGCTGTGATTCATCTGAACCATCTGATTTATACATGCTCATCCAAGCACCAAAGACTCGTAAAAACAGCGCTCCATCAATTTGCATTGATTTTTGCATTTTAATCTACCCCACCAATCAAAAGTTGTTGAATTGAGTTTCGAGTTTTTTGAATCTCATCATTTGTCAGAATTGCCTCATCACTCAAGCCTTCCATACCTTCCCAACCGTCAGGGTCGTGATAAGCCCATACATTTCGTTCCAACGAAGGAAGATTCTCATTGGGAGAAACACTCAGATACGGCGAACTATATTGGTCAGAGAGATATTCTTCATCTACATCAGCTGGATTGATCCAATTCGTCTGACCGCCACAGTGATCTGCTACCACATGACCAATAGCCAGCATGAATTCTTGGTGTTTTTCAACTGTATCCAGTTCGCCCAAAAGTTCCGGCTTAACCAATAAAGCCGTAACAATTTCGGCAAGATCGCGATGTGAAATTTGCTTAAACATCATTAAATCCTTTCGTTAACAGAAACTTCTATGATGGATACCTTCAGATATTGATCTAGCAGCCCGAATCCCACTGAGCCATAAACCAATACATGCCGCGCTAAGCGGCATTACTGAAAACCGCCTTAATGACGGTCTTTCAAGGCCTCTTCCATGCCCATATCAAATGCCCTTTGAGCGAGATTCTGAAGCATGCCTTCGACCTCACTAGCAATTCGCTTGCGAGTCTCCTGATCATCGATATGTGTCATTAAAGACCCTACGTATGACATGACTCCACGCATATCCTCTTGATTTAACTCGATTAGCTTATTTACTCTCATCTGCCTTCTCCTCTAGCACTATTCAATAATTTTCATGACTTGCTGCTCGGTATGCTCACGAACACTTGCTATATCCGCGCAAGATCAACGTATTTACGAAGCTGATCGCGAGAGTTTCCAAAATACAATCGAACAAGGTCTATCTTCTCATCCCAAGAGTAATCTCCTTGATATGAGAAAGAGATCGGATATCCATCCCGATCCTTGTTAACCCGTTTCACGGTAACGCCGCCAACCTCATCACCTTTCTTTAGTGCATTAATGAAAATGCCGGCATTAATTCTGCGTTGTTCTGCTTTAACGGCCTTTCGCTTTCGATCTTCCTTCGTCCCTTTGCCTTCTAGCAGCTCATGTCCTTTCTTGGCCCATGCGCTAGCTTGTTTATTTAGCTCTACCGCCTTGCCAGCATTCGATACCGTCCGATCTAGGGCTTTTTCTCTTCTTCGGTTTAACGAACGAATATTTCTGCCAGACCCACCGACCATACCGAGATGAAAGTAAGACTTAACACCGTCTAGATGACTATCACGTCCCATCAGACGATCAGATTGAGCATTCAATTCCAACGACTTCTCAAATGCCTCATGGATGTCACGCTTATCTTGATCAACAAGCTCTATGCCTTTAGCTAAGGCCTCACAAATCAACTTATCAATCTGATCTTTCGAAAACTCAATGCCCATAATAATCTTCACTTGCTGATCTCTTGGGGAAGGATGATTGATAGTAATCATTAATAGCTTTGAATATGATCGCAGCTGCTTCACGCCCTAAAAAAGCCGTCAATTGGTCGTTACCATCACATTCTTCTTCGATCACATACTCAAGCGCCTCAATTACACAATCAACAGAATGGAATTTACCTGTTTGGCAGTGATACCCCTGAATGAAAACTCCTAAACTCCACCCATCTTCTGAACTCCATTCACAGGCAATATCAAGGTCATTACCACGATTGTCTGTCAATGTAGCATTGCCTATGATCTGACTTCCTGCACTTTGTTTGAATTCTGAAATCTCAAAACTCATGTGGTTACCTACTTGCCTGTTCATTTGATAAACATAGATTGACAAAATCCAAAATTAGTCCCTGAAACTCATTATGAATCCAGACACTAAAAGAACGCAGCCGCGCTAAGCGGCTGTTAGAGATGAAGCTATGGAAGTAGAGGACTTGCTAAGGTTCTAGCGGGTAGGATGATCCAGGGGATCATCCTCGGGCCCTTTGACAACAAAGGGAGAGTTAAATTGGTCTATTTTGAACAACACTTTTAACGCTGCTCTTTTAGAAATGAAATCGCCTATATTCCACAATTCATTACGGTCGTTAACACCAAACACCGTCCAATGATTTTGTATAGCTTCAGAGCTAATATCATCAAGCAATCGATATTCCAGGCGATCTTCATTTTCATAAACACCAACTAATCCGATTACATAAGATTTGAATTGATTAATCTCCGAAACATCATCTGTGTATCTATCGCCCCTAATGAATAAAGGGATAGAACCGCCGGTCATGAGTTCATAAGTTTCAATGGCGTATTCATCAAAATCAAAACTCCCAAGCTCAGTACCTCCTTCACCTTCAACATAACCAAAAAGTGAAAAATGTTCGTTTTCTTGAAGGCCTAAGCTATGGTCACGAACAACAGTATCATCGCGCATTAACTCTACGAAATAACTCTCGAATGGCTTCTCTTTTTCTAATGTTTCTTTGTAAGTGTCACTTGTCGACATAGCTATCCTGTATGACCATTAACCCAATTAAATTCTCTTACTTTAGCGCGTGTTGTTGCTTCATTTCCAGCATGAAAAGACTCTAGCCTGCTGAATTGTTCGAGCAATGGGATCTCCCCCTTAAACTCGCTATAAGCACGGATTTCGAACAGCTTATCTAGCAAATCCGAATAGTTGTCCCTGGAATAATGCGTGTGAAAACCATCACAGGAATACAAAGAGACTCTTACCTTGCTCTCTTCGCCTGTATACGTTTCCTTAGAAAAGAAAGCGCCATACTCACCACTTTTATCCACCAGCTCCACGCCCTCAAGATCAAAATTATGATCTATCAATAACTGGCGTTTAACATCAGTTTTATCTCGAATGCGGATGATACGTTGCGCTAGTTTCGACAATTGAGACAACTTACTGTCGACAGCGAAGTAAGCCACATCTAAAAAGGCACAATTTAAAGACTTCAGCAGCGACGGAAACTCTGAACGAATAGCCCTGTATTCTGATAATAATTTCTCATCAGATTGCATATAGGCATTACAAAGCCGCTCACTAAATACATGTTCAAAATTCATAACGAAGAATCCAAACCAACTCAAGATACAGATAATTTATATTATGAGTCATCACGGTTCGCTTTTTTTAAATTAACTCCACGCCTAAATAAAGAAGCCCGCTTAGCGGGCTAAATCTCTTTAGATAATGGAAACCTTTACGCGTCATTTTCAAGCACAAAACGTTTAAAGTCTGAATCCTCTATTTGCCAACACCCATGACTCACATTAACCACAATTTCTTCATCTCTCAGTCTCTGTAATGACGCCTGAACCATGGATGAAGTAACTTTAGCTCCGATCTTATCTGAAAAAATTCTAGTTTGAGCATCACTATACAAAGGGCCCGCATTATCTTGCGCTAGAAAGCTCAAGACCATTCGATCAAGAACCTTTAGGTTGTTCCAGACTTCAATATTTGCAGAGTCTGTACGACTATTAGCTAAAAAATATTCTAGTCCTTCATCTAAACTGTAAACCCCTTCTCGCATCATTACCTGAAGCAATTCCACAATAAAGGCAGGAGAACTATGATTTTCAAGAAACGCCCGCATGACATCATCAGGGGCTAGAGATCTTCGAGTAAGATATTCAAAGCGATTAGATAAAAATTCAGCAAAGTCATATCCCATATCAGGAAATACAACGATGGATGCACTGTTATAGAATGCCGCTTTTTTATTCCTAAACAAGCGATCAAGCTTATCTCGTGAGGATCCTGTAAAAACCACCCGAACTCGGTCTTTGTTAGCCTGAATCCAGGTTCTTAATGACGCTGCTACAATTTCAAATTCCGGCTGAGTTGCTAAATGCTGAATCTCATCACATTGCAAAAGGACAGTACCTTTTGGCTTGAGTAATAAATCTAGAGCCTGATAAGCAGTATGTACGTCTTTCTCTGTATTGGAAGTGAGCTTAGCTGTTAATCCTCCTAGATTAAGCGATAACTCTTTCTTCCAGCCAATTAACACACCGCTCAACTCTTTAGCAAGTGACCTTTCTACGCCAGACACAATACTTCGCACAGGGCTGGATTTATCTTCCCAAAAATTCACATAACAACATCGATGTCCATAATCTTCAGCAAGCGGAGCCAGATCATCTGTTAAAAACTCAGTTTTACCTTTTCTTCGTTCTTCGAAAATGGCCATTGTCTGGCCACCTAGATCAAGGGTTTTCAGATAATTTTTTGCTAATTCAGTTCGAGGAAAATGCCATGAAAGTTCGTATTGTGGCTTCATATTGTTACCAATTATTCAAATCCCAATAATTATTAAAACTACAATAATTGACAATAATTGCAAGTACACACCTCATTGAAATCGTCTAGAACTTTCTCATCAAAAAGAATTTAGCTGTGCAAGGATTTGATTTATTCGCCTTAGCAATAAAAGGCCAAAAAGCATGGCTAAAGCCATCCCGGTTACTATCAACACTAAAAATCCATGAATGATAGTAAGTAAAGTCGGATCCGGCAAAAGCCCTGAAATATCAAGAACACCAAACAAAATAAGGACGCCGAAAAACACAATAGAAGAAGTCAAAGGTAAGCCTATCGTGCATAAACGCCGTTTCTTTGTCCTGAATATCTCAATAAAAGCCGCCGTATCTTCCGAAGAGAATTTGTGCGGCAAATTGTTATCTATATAATCGCTAGAGCGTTTCATAAACCCTTCCTATCAATATTCTTCGCATTTCATATCAAAATACGAACGCATAGTTGTCGGAGTATCCGCAAGATTCATTTCATTCTTAATCTGGACCATTTTTGCCATAATTAACGGCTCAAGTTTATCTGGATATTGGCAGGCAACTGGCATCGCGATATCCAGTTTACCTTCTAAGCCAGCAATAGATCCTTCTCTGTCAGCTATCACAATCAACAACACCAAAACTAGAACGCTGAGAGCGGCCACAGCCGAATATAATAAAGTAGTATTCATAACAGTTCCTTAACTATTCAATCCTTCTACCACTTGGTTAAGATAGAAGTTCCGTTCTTCATAATCATCAATAGATAAATGATCATGCCATTCATCCAGTAAACCAAGCTCATCAATTTTCTCAACATACTTCATATAGATTGGATCTGGATGATAATAACCGCCCTCAGCATAAACGAGCGATTCAAATTGAGCTTCAGTGATCTCACCTCGAACCAGACTTGCTTGCAATTTAGTTACATTGAAGTAGAGTTCCAAACCTTTCTGGCTCATCGCTTCAAGAGCAAAAAGCTCAGAATCTGAATTATACCAGATCGGTTTTCTTAATAGAGAGGTTGGGCTTTCACCAATTAACAGGTCGTGCATTTTATCTGATACAGGCTCCATAGTAATCGCCTGGTTCGAGATAGTAATTTCTCTATATTCGACATCAGTTAACTTCTCTGATTGAGATGCTGCGTAAATAACAAACGCATTTGGATGCATTGAGTTTTTTAACAACCTGCATACAAAGGTATCGCTACCTGAGACATCAGCCCAAATGGGCTCTTTCATTGCTTCTGAGACCGTATTGATTAGTGGGTTTTCTGGTTGCTCTTGGAGAATTGGTTTCAACGAGATAAAACTCTCATTTTTCAACGCTAAAAAGTACCCCTTGCCTTCTTCCACCAGCCCAGGTTGATCAACATACACCAGACCAACTAAATAACTCCCTACTGCGTTAGCTACCTGAATAATATGACCATAACTAATTGAATTCTTAAGCATGAGCTTTCCTTGCACGAAGAGATTTAAAATGGAAGACAAACCGTTTTGCCGATAATTCAGCTAATTCAACCAGTGAAATAGCCGCTGCGATCGTAATCAGCACGGGCAAAAATGGAATAGAGTCACCTGTGCCTGACATCATAAGAGCGTCAACGAAGCTTACGCCATTTCCAACAACTAAAAGCGTCACCAGATACTTAACAAGCACCACTATTACTGCTGGTTTGATAAAGACTTTGAATGCCATCTCGAATGAGCATGACTTATTACACTGTGAATTGTTCATGGCGTTTCCTCCGTGTCACAACTCTCAATATACCCATCGAAAAACCTGAAGGCGGAAACCACAAATAAGCACACCTATAAGAAAACCAAAGCCGCACAAAGCGGCTTTTATATCCACCTGAAAAACCGATATGGAATTTTTTAAGTGATTATGATCTAGTAAACCGACTAACTGAAAAGGCGATAGCGATGAAAGATTTTACTGATGACCACGTTCTTCTAGGTGTTAAAGAGAAGCAACAAAGCATCCTGGCAGTACCTGAAATGAAAGAAGTTAAATCGCTTAAAGAAGCCGTGCTGTACTCAAATGCCCTTTCTGTATCTTCAAACAATCAGGTCGAATTCTTCGTTTATCTTGATCGTAAAAAGATTAATTTAATTAAGGCTTACCGTCAGTTAAATGTAGCGTTCATTCCTGATGATTCGGATAAAGCAGAACAGGTATTCACTCTTAAATGTCGTATTTCTAAAACCGCATTCAAACCCTAGTCCGAAGAACTGGAGTTGAGTTATGAGTATACTAGATAGACTAAACGGCTCATCACTGAAATCGTTATGTGAAAATGCCGAAGTAATTTCTGAAGGCAAGAACAAAAGCTTCGCGAAAAAAGCTATGGCCGCACTTGCTTTGTCTGCTTCGGTACTGGTGCCAAATGTCTATGCAAACAATGACATTCACGAACCATTACCACAAATTGACTCTGATAACTGGCAGCATGTCGTCAACAACTTAGATAGTGGTTTATACGAAAACGTATTTCGAGAAGGTCACCATGTTTCTGTTGTTTTCCCTGATGACCCGTATGCTGGCCAAGCTGTAATAGCGGATATGGCCCGGTATAATATTGACGACTCTCAATTCAAGTTTCTTCATGATCACTATAAGAAAAACGAAAACAAAAATAATTTTGCCTACACGCACGATCACTCATCTCTTGATGGCGGCGTTGATCCTAATTACACCCAAATTCAAATAACATCAGAAACCGCCCAAAAATATCAACATCCTGAGCTAGTTCAGCTAATCACCCTCGCACACGAGATGATGCACCATGCCGGGCACCAGGACTCAGGTGGTTTATTTTCTGAAATTCTTCTTCAGGGGGGTATTGATGTAATTCAACCATCTCAAGAAGAAACATTAGAAGGTGAGATTGCAGCAGAATCTGCTGGTGTTTTATATATGGCTCGTGAAGGCTTGAAAGCAGGTTACAGCATTGAAGACATTCACAACCTGATCGACACGCTTTCTAATGAAGAATCAGAGAAGATGGCCACATTTGATACACACTTTGATAAGCCTGCTTTGAGTGTTATCGCCGATCTTATACTTGAACACCCACAAAACCTAACGTCTCTTTCCAATGATCAAATACGCGATGTAGCACTTTCCATTGCCGACGCTAGTATGGACTTCAATTATAAAGCAGAGCTTAGCTATAACGCAGATCAATCGGTAGACATCCTAAGCGAAGATCAGAAGAAATCGAATGAAGTTAAACGCATCAGCCGTTCAATTGACAAACACCAAAAACAAATTACAAGAGGTCTCGATAAAGGTATTTCGGCCGACAAATTTACAGAACTAATTCAAAACGAACTCGACGGCGGCAATTTAAATGAACGAGATCAGTTTATTTATCAATCCATACTGAATCATGGCATTGATAACATAGAGAATGGCGATCGGTTACCCATCATTGATCTAGCAACCGAATACGCCGAGTCCATAGAGTATGAGATGAATCCTTATGAAAAGATGTTCTACGAACAATCTCAGCTGGATGAATTTAATGTAAGCTCCCCTATTGCTCAAAACGCAATTGCACAAATGGACCAGTTTCCAATGTTCTACCAGGCTGTTAAATCTGAGTTAGTAGCCAACGGAATAATTAGTAATGCTGATTCATGGGATATTGAAACGACGGCTGTGAGTGATCTTACAGACGCATTAAACAAACAAGGTCGCGCCATTATTGAGCTGAAGGGCCACAGTATCGCCCTGATGCTTAACTCACCCGACAACCTGAACTTACAAGCTGGTCTAGATAGCACTGGAAATAACCTTAAAATGGTTATCGATGGAAAATCAAGCAAGGAAATTATTGATCAATTTAAACATAAGATGTCTTCGTCGTTAGGTTATTCTCCGGCCGTAGCGTTAAGCACCACCATCAACATACAAAACCCTAATCAAACATTTTATGATTTGGATGAAGCAATTCAATACAGCACTCAAGCTGTCAAATTTGCTAAAAGCCAATCGTCAGATTCATTCAAAGAAACTCTAAAAGATCAGGTCTCAGACGCCATTACCGCCCGAGTAAGTCAGCAAGTGATGGATCTCGAAAGTTTCCATCCAGAAATTCAAGCTCAAGCGGAAAAGATCATTGAGTCAATTGATTATGACCTTTATGGCAGCGAACTTGGAAATGAACAAACCAAATACCGTGACACGTTGATCGACCGCTTAGTTGATAAAGAGGTGAACTCATCTTACCAAACGCCTGATCAGCTTACGCAAAGTGATTTATTTATGAGTAAAGCAATGGATGATTACCAGAAAGTCTCTATGAATAACGATCAGCAGGATATGCATTTATTGGCCGTCCACCAGCGTGAACGATAGATATTTGAAGGATAAGCCCGGGTTCCCCCAGGCTTTGCGAACTACCACTAGACGTTTAAGTTATAGCTGGCTTTTAATTTGATGCCTTTATTATCTTCAAACTTGTCTGAAAGTAGTTGTAGCTGACCAAGAGTTGAATAAGCATCTTTCACTGAATCCCACGCAAGATCCAATACGCCCATATCTCCCTCTTCCCATTCAAGATAACCTTCACCATCGTCGGTGTCTTCCCAGAACATAAAGGTACCTGAATTTATATCTGCACTCGGCAAAATATGCATACCTTCGGGCTCAATATTGTCAGGAAGATCTTGTGAAAAATACGTTTGAATCACCTCCACAAGGTCACTACTCTTCCCTTCGACAGCTCGAACATATTCGATCAACCAGCTTTCTAGAAGGTTGAGGGTATCCCAAACCACGCCATGGTTAAAGAACGCCAACTCCAAGGCGGGTAAATAACTGCTTTCCTTAAGCCATCGATCAAAATCCGTCGGCGTCTTATCAAATCCGTGATGATTGCTCTTCTGAATCGCACTCACGGCAATACTCACCCAAGCATCTTTAAATCCCATGCCTACCGCTGGCGTTTTAATTCCGGTAGCCGTCATAAAGCCTTCTAGCGCATCATTCAACCCAACATGAGAAATGAATGAATTTAAGATCTTGAGCTGTTCTGCTTCTGAAAGCCCGGACATCAACTGTTGAAATGAATGTTTTGCAAGTCGCATATATTGAACCCTTCTTTCGAATATTTAGAATAAATTTCACTAGAGGGTTTCAGAGTACAAGGAAGGTAGACTCGAGTAGGGAACCGAAAAATCATCTGACCTTTAATAAAATAGGCCACGCAAAGTGGCCTTTACGCTGAAAAGGCCCGAATAACCAGGCCTTAGAATGATTCTAATCTCCAACAATTAACTCGGTTAATTCCATATTAATCCATTTCTGTAAGTGGGCTTTACGCTCCTTCAGATTAAAACCTTGCCATTGGTCTTCATCGAACATAAGACCAGCTAAGCCGCCATCGGTTTGGCCTAAGTAGCCTTGGATCTTGGAAATGATATGATTAGCTTCTTCATGCTTATTTTCAAAATCAATAAATAAGGCCGCATTCAAATAGCCCTTCATTGAATCAAAATGAAGGTGCGGTACGGAATAGTTTTTAACAAGCTCTGTAATATCGTAGTAGCGACTTGTTTGCTCTATAAAGGCCTCACAAAACGCCTCATCTGCCTCACCAGAGTAATTAGCCTCGATCCAATCACGCAGCTCGTCTGGCGCCAACAATGCTTCATAGTCTTCGTTTAAGCCCGCTAGACCCGATTTGTGATGAAGGCCAAGATATGATTCGAAGTGATGAGCGATAAAATCGATAGCTGTACCGATTTTTGTCAGGTTGTAAGGTCTGGCATCGCGATAATAATCAAATCGATACCCCAGCGCTTTAAACTTGTCATTAATAGCATTCAGCTCTGAATAGCTCATACCATCTTCAAGTCCTGTATCCAGCATAAGCTGCTGAACATCATCGGGTAACAGCTGATAATTCTCAAATAAATCGACAAAGGTATACATGATCAATCCTTCTCTGACCGGCAGGCCGCTTATGCGGCCTGCCCTATTTCAATGGTTCCATAGGTATAACCCGAAGTAGCAATACGCAACGGATAATCCTTGTTTATGTGTCGTATTAGCGTCTGATAACACTTGGTATAAAGATGCCGCTGAAGACCTTCCTGTCGCTCATCAACAGGTTCGTATTCAAAGTTGATAACAATGCCACTGCTGTCATAATTCGGTTCCAAAACAACTTTGAACATTTCACCGTACAGAGCTGTATTAGAGGATGCCTCTTCACACTTCGGGTGTTCCAAAATACACGCCATCAAATTTAAAACTTCATCTTCATACAGAGTGTCAAATTCATCTTCTGAATAACCAACATCTAACCAATAGGCTCGATATTCCCGATCTTCATTTAACGTGTAATAACAACCTGCACCCATAGCCTGAATCCTCTTAATTAACGATATAACCAGACTACAAAGCCGCCAAACCTGTTCAGGAATACCCCACTTAATCGCGAACTAATACAACAGCCCCGCGCCAAGCGGGGTTAAAATCCTAGGCAAAAAAAAGAGCGATCCATTTGTGATGCGCCCTTCTTATGTTTTTCCTTGCGGAAGTACTTAGTCCGATCTCGTTCAACGTGAGATCGATTGAACTGTCGACAATATTTAGCGACAGGATTTTGCTTACCTTTCATGACTCTCTCCTTGTGAAGCTAAAGGAACCCCTCGATTTGAGCGATCCGATGTACCTGGATCTAAGCTTGAGGGGTGTTGTTAACTCTTTAGAAATCTAAACTGGGATTGTTTACTAACTCACCCTCATCATTAAACCATGCACTTTCATAGGAAGAGTTCTCACTCTCGCCATTACTGTAACGAGTAAACCCTTCCCGCTCTTCAAGAACTGAGTGGTTCGGGAATGCCTCTTTAAACTCATCAAGGCACGTAATTGATACATTTGGTTCCGGCTCAATTGAATAACCACAAGTGTCGGATTTCTCCCAATAGTCAGGATCTTCCCAGTAATCTCCACCGTCGATCTCATCGTAAGACTTGTCGACCAGGCTCTCCAATTTATCCTCATCAAACTCAACAGGCACTGATACGGTTCCAGAAAACTCCACGCGGGTTAAGGACGCCAAGTTAACGTGTACCTGCTTTGTTTTCCCAGAAAGCAATTTGTCTTGATCTAATAAATCCTGAACCATTTCATCAACAATGACCTGAACCTTACTGTCCGATGAGTCCATGCTTTCAGCCGTCTCATTATCGTCAGCCTGTTCTGAACTACCGCCCGACTCCGAGCTCACCTCACCTAACGACTTAAGATATACTGCTTCGATTTTCTCAGTAGTGAATCGTTCAGACCATTGTTCATCGCTACCGCTCAAATCCATATTTAATTCACTGACCTTCGAACCATCTTGATGATCAACAGTCATGACTAGATGGCCATCAGAGTCAGTGTTTGCTTTGATAATAAAGCCACCGACAACAATCTCGGTTAACCCAGCATTTCTTTCCATAAATCCTCCGGTTTTAATCTATAAGAACCAGAGTAACAGCCTTCAATTCACAGCTTGATAGATGAGTAACGACGAGCGACCAAATAAAGGGAAGCCGCGCTAAGCGGCGTTACGCCCCACGCCATCCTGAATCAAAACAGACATCAACCCGGTAACCTCACGTTGCTGATGCTCTTCAAGCTTACGGAAAGATAAGAGCAGTGCCTTCTCTTCATCAGAAATATCGAAATCAACTGTCAGCAATGGTTGGCCTGGGTCATGAAGGTTATTCGTAATCCCATATTCCGATTCTAAGTACTCCCATCCCTTAGAGGTCAACAATACAGAGCGTGAAGCACCTGGTCTTGAGGTGATGTAACCTTTCTTCTGCAAGGCTTTGTAATGAATGACGATGTTGTTTGGCCGACACTTTCTTTGATCCGCCAATTCTTGGTGTGTAGGAGGAATGCGGTGCGCCAGGTAATATTCAGCAATATCTTTTAAAACATTACCCTGTATTTCAGTGGCCACTTCAAATTGAGACATACTGCTATCCTTACTTCTGATAATTCTTTTTGTTTTGGGGATAGTGCCGATAAGCACTGATTCATCTTATTGTATTGTAGAACTAATTTGCGATTCCTAATCGAATCGCAGCTTCTTTCACCTTGCGAATGTCATCACCATATTCCCAAGGGCTATCCAGATAAAAATATTCCTTCCTGAGCATCTTACCTTTCTTAATATAGTTTCGGAACGCTTCAACTAATCGTCTAAGCGTTCCACCTCCAGTAAACCCTCGCCAACGGCCTTGGTAGTGGGTATAGACACGAGCGTTCGTATAATGATCGCAATACCAGACCCGGCCCCGGGCATCCAACTCCATGGTTGAAAACACTGGATCATCCACCAGCGTACTTTTATCACTATTTTCAGAAAGAAATCGGCGGCCACAACTTCCTATGACTCGAATAAACTCATTAATGGCCGCTAATCGTTCTTGTTGTTCTTTCTGTTTAATGTTCATCTCATCGATCCTTAATCAGCCAGCAAACAAACTCATTTGCTCTACCTGCTCGATTGGCTTTGCTACTTTGGCATTACTATATTTTTTTACAACATTCGTAATGCTTTCGATATAGTGGTTTATCGATACACCGATCATGGCACCCACTGCATGCCACATCTTACGGTTAGCGCCATTACCTAACGCGGTATGTGCATGAGTGAAAAACGGCAACAGATCAATCAATTTAGTATCCGTGCCCTTAAATGCAGCGTGTTCTTCTGGCATCGTTAAGCGTGTTTTATTAAGAATCGGATGTTTTAGTTTCGGATCTTCAGGTCGTTGCTTGTAACAACTAGCAGACGTACTTGGAACCACGGTATCAGAGTTATCTACAACTCGGTTTTTCCAGCCCTTTGCTTTCTTTGCCTCGGAATCCAAGTTATTTCCTTTGTCGTACTCGCCTGGATCCACCAGCGATTCATCAAGGCGAACATCACCTACCGTCGTAGTGTTAATGCGCTTGTGCTGATCTAATACAGATATGTCTAATGGCATGCCTTTAGGATGAGCCAACATGCACATGCGTGTTCGTTTCTCAAGTTCTCCATACTCACTAGAAGTCAGCCCTTTGTATTCGTCATCAATGTGTTTACCTACAAATGACACATCATAACCCTGCTCAATAAAGACGCGTTCGATCATTGAGCACGATACCGTGTTAGACCAATCCAACACATTCTCGATCAGGATTAGGGGTACTTTCCATTCAAGCATCTGCAACACCATTGCTAAGTTTAAGATCTGGTGCCCGGCTTCCGGATGCATCTCGGGGAGATCACGATCTCGTACATTCAGCTTGGACGCGCCTTTGCATGGAATGCCTACCACTAGCATGTGAATATTGTCTTTAGGTAAACGACCTAACGCCACCAGCTCATCGATACCCATCGTGTACGATCGTGTTGCCTTGTTCGCTGCCGGATTAGAGTTGATTAACGCATCGATAGCCTTGTCCCAGTTATCGTTTACTGCCACCAGATTCGTTTTAATGCCCGCATCTTCAAAGCCTTCATGCAACGCAGCATCTAGAGTGCCGATTCCGGAGTACAAAGCAATCTTGTTAAATTGCTTGGTCTGATAGGCATTCTTCAGACGGTTAATACGTTCAATGTTATTCACGGTTGATGCTGGTGGCATTAACAGCACGAGCCCATCAAAATACAACACCATGTATTTCTGTTTCACGCGATCAGCCATTTCCAAACGACGCACATCTACTCGAGAACCAATTTTTACGCCAGATGCCCGGGTCTTGAACTCTTTCTTTACTACAACATTGGTACCTGCATCACTGGCAACTAAGGCATATACATCATTATCTCTCGATTCAAATTTAAAACTGGTACCAGGCACAAACCCTGAATCTGAAAGTTGCTTCAAGTTCTCAATGTTAATTCGAGCTGCGCCGTTCTTTTTCACTTGCCCAATCGTCAATGTCGACGCATGTAATAGCTCACCCAATTTGCTCATATCCAGTGCTGCATTCATGATTCATTTCCCAGTAATGACGATGCGTGTTTTAACGCCTCACACAATTCCTTTGACGGCTGACCTTTGAACGCATCCAATCGCTTAACCATCGATTTGAATTCTTGACAACGTTTCTTTTGGTCAAAAACGTCCTGATCAGAATCAGTCCATGGATCAATCGAATAAAGAATGGGCCCTAATCGATCTTTGCCCTGCCCCGTCTTGCGACAATACTTATCGCCATCAACAACCAAGGTCACCTTATTTACTTTATCAACGGTCTTCTTCAAGAAATCCGAATCCCCACTAAAGCGCCCTCGCAAATTGACTCGAACTGAATCACCTTTCTTTATGCCTTCAAACATCACCTTCACCCCACAAGCGTTGTGAACAATACCTACTGTGTTTTAATAAGCTCATAGTGGCAGGTGCCGAAAATGCATCCGCTTCTTTCCTCACAACCACAGATTAAATAAATGGATGCCGCACCAAGCGGCATTTAAAAGAGAGCTGCCAGTATGAAAGATAAGGTTCATCTCGAATGGGTCAATGGGAAAACCAAAATTACGATTTCATTCAGCGAGCAAATGTTATTCATTCGCCTCTACTGTAATTACCCAAGCAACAAAGTAATTGAGCTCTCCATCTCAAAATGCATTTTGGATGAGTATTTTCGTATTATAAATCTTGTTGGAAATGGCTTTAATTCTGGAGTCCAATGCCAAGGGTTCGGGAAATTAATATTCAACATAGCCATCCAAGCAATGCGGTATCATCTGGAAGAAATCAAGGGTCTTCCACCAGCATCCATGTCAATTAGAGTTACAGGAGAAACCAGCTCATACAATGATCCTGAAGACGAACCAGATAAAACGAATTGTTGGAAAAGACGTAACGCGTTTTGGCAAAGCTTTGGTTTTGTTTTTGATGATCCTAAATCACCACGCTCACACTTCAGATGCGAACTAGATAAATTGAATTATAACAACAGAGGCGTGACCGGGAACGGCACGCCGACGTTTATAGATATTCATGAATTCCAGGTAAAGGATGATAAACCCACCCTAAGTCACCCAGACAATGCCTCTCTTTCATAATCAAATGTGACTTTAATCGATCCTAGCATTCTGCTCGAAACCAACTAAGGACCTACTACACCAAAACCTTAGCTTTAAATGAGTCAATGATCCTGCCAAGCGGTTGAAACATGTCAATCTCGTTCTGAACGCCTCTAAATTCAGTGTAATCGGCTGAATTGAAATTAAACCCAATGGTTTCTCGATATGGTTCTCCAGCATTAGATTCTGAGATCTCAAAAAGCTCGTTAGCATCCGAAATGAACTTCATTTTTCTGTATTGGTGATTCCTTCCTCGCTTCTCTAACCATCCTGAGAATTCATTCATGAATACCAAGCTTTCTTCTTGAGATAAACTGACCTCAAGTGTGTTTTCATTCTTCTCGAACTCAAAGCTAATCGCTTTCGATCTTTCATCAAAGGAAATCAAAAGACTAGCAAATCCAAAATCTCCCATATCATGAACTCTAAATCGTCGGTTATCCACCAGCGCTGCTTTCATTAGTAATGCTCCTTTGCTTTTAATAATTCAGAAATGCCATGAGATACCGCCGGATCTACAGCTGTTGGTTGATTGCTTTCATAACCCTCCAGCACCGACAAGGGCCCGCTCACTAACTCATTGTCAGCAAATCTTTTCGCCCATAACTCTTGAGTTGACGCTGCCCCATCAAAATCAAAATAACAATCATCGATTCGAACACCATAATGCTGGGTTCGTCCGGCATCATTGACAAGCCTAACTAAGTCACCGCCAAACGCCGACTGAATGGCATAGGCACATACCAGACAACCACCATCAAACGGCCCAGCTTCAGCAGCAGAATTCAAAATCAGATCCCAGAACGCATCCAGTTCGTATACGGAGCGAATCTTCTGATGAATCTCAGATGATAACTGGGCGCTTGATCTCATGGTTTAACGCCCTGATTCAAGTCAAATCGAATCTGCATCAAATCACTTTTATTGAGCTGAGTAGTGCCAGAGACCACCTTTAATAGCTCTTCAACTGTATCCGACTTCAATGATTGAGTGATCTGAACCGCCAGCTCTTTAGTCAATGGCCGGTCACCTCCTTGAATAACCTGAACATGATTATCAAAAGACCAGTAATCTCCTGGCAGATCAGAATCTTCCGTCACAAGGCATGGATGACAGCGACCCGTTTTGTCATCATTTGCAGAGATTCGTTTTAAGAGTATGTAGTTGCCTCGAGGGTAAAGCTTCTGCTTCATCTCCTCCGGATATTCCAATACTGCGTCTTTTTTTCCAACCTTTGGCGACCACGAAAGAGTTGTTTCACCTCTGGACCAGTGTTGGCTATAAACCACCGGAGCCCAAGCCACACCACTGATTCCGATTTCGCCTTTCACATAATCACTGTGTCGATGTTCCTCAAACTTACCAGTGCTAATCTTTAACCCCAGATCTGATAACGCATGAGCTTTTTCTCTGTTGCTATAAAATGCGGCCAACTCGTCCGGTGTCGCAGGCACCATAAAAATCCCTGCTTCATTCATCATTACGTCACGACTTGGAATTACTAGCTCATGCATAGCCGGATCATCTGGGGTTTCACATAAACTAACTCTTACTGAGGCAGGCTGAGGCACACCTTTTCTAAATCGAAAAATAACATTCTCTTGAAGCACATTGTCAGCATTGAACAAGTTCGAACGACTTTTATAACGTACAAACCAGTCGATACACCCCATCGAACAAATCCAACGACGAAATGATTTGTAGTAGTCTCCATTGGTGAAACTGCGAGGAACGATTGCTACAAGCTCACCACCTGGCTTTAGCATCAAAACAGAAAGCAAGATAAATACAGCGTATAAGTTTGGAGTAGAAACAAACTCTTCTTTCATCAGCTTGGCAAGTGGCGTTTGCTGGTTCAATTTTTGATAGGGCGGATTTGTAATCGCAAAATCTAATGACTCAGCAACGCCAATACGATCAAGATAATTTGCTACTTCAGTAAAATCACCCGCCACACTTACAGAAGGTGCCTGTTGGCCGTACTGCACAGCGAACTCATTAAGTTGATTAATGCAATTATTGAAAGGTTCTTTCAACAACTCATCAATCTCATAGGCTCTTAGTTGCAATGGCGCTTGCGCAGACTTTGCATTGTAAAGTGTATGAGCGATTAATGATGCGCCGAGTATCCCTGTGCCTGCACCATGATCACCGATCACTGCGCCCCCAGGAACATCAAGCATCTTTGCCATCTGAAGCGCAATTCGCTGGTGGGTAAAATACTGAGACATCTTATGCTTATGAGACTTAGGAATAGACTCACTAACAGAGTGCGTTAGCCCACCTATACGATCTAAGAAGTCCTCTAGACCATCTTTAAAAAGATCACTTTGAATTTGCGCGTTAAACATAGCTTATCCCTCGAATATCGTTATATCCAAGTTAAATGAGGCCTATACTATGTCTGCCTTGCAAAACTCAACGACCGCCTAATAAAACCAAGCCGCACTAGGCGGCTGCCACCCGCCGAGAACGCCAGAAACTGGCTTGAGGATACCAGGTACCCTTCATGTCGCCCCAGTTCGACATTGGCCATTCCTTACCAGGTTTGGTTGCGTCATAAACCGTGTCAAAGAATCCAGTGACCTCATTGTATGCTTC
>Ga0181592_10001152_pt1 | contig 21231 bp, 25 predicted proteins | sample 071ome_20_FD_133755 | JGI IMG/M metagenome (GOLD analysis project Ga0181592, IMG submission 133755) | Coastal salt marsh microbial communities from the Groves Creek Marsh, Skidaway Island, Georgia - 071412BT metaG (megahit assembly) | ecosystem: Environmental > Aquatic > Marine > Intertidal...
TATTTATTGTTTCAGGCTTTTCTTTTGGCATATCTACAGGCTTATGAAATTTTGGTGGAGAAGCCCAAGTTTCTGAAATAGGCTTAAGTTCAATGCTATCAAAATAATCTTCCCACTTTTTACCACTCATATGCCACTGAAAGTTTTCTTCAAATAATCGCCTTGTCTCTTTACCAACCGCAGCTCTTTTATCTTCCGTCCATTGTTCAAAGAATCTTAAAAAATATTCCGCTGCAAGATTGTTGTCTGGAACTGCTCTTAAACATCCAGTTTCTAACTCCTTATACAAGGCGGCTGGCTTTATTGGATAACCTTTAAGTTTGCGAATTTCGCTTTCCATAGCAGAATAATCCGTTCCACAAACTGGAATACCACAAGCCGCAGCTTCTACATATGGAAGGCCAAAACCTTCACAGTTTGCATATTGAGCATAAAGATCAAACAGGTTAATGATAGAAGCAAGCTGTTCGTATGATGCTCCATTCTTGACATTTGATAACGTAGAACCCCACTTACCAGTAAAAGGAGATTGCGCAACTGCCCCATGAAATAAGGATGGAAATACGTTCTTTGTTTCTGGGCAAATATATGTGAACAGTACATGGGCAGATAAACCATGCTCTTGAATAAGCTCTGGAATGTCCCAGCCCAAGTCTGGGTAAGAAGTGTGACAGTAGAGATAATACTTCTTGCTCTTTGCATTATCCAAAAACTTCTTAAAAGCTTCAAACAAGTCAGGGTACAGCTTGCGGCGTTGATTACGCATAACTGTTCCAATGATTTGATATTCTGGATCAAGACCCATAGAAGCCTTGTGAAGTTTCTTGTTTGCTACTGGTGAATATGCAGGATGTGCGGATGGTGGCGCGCTTCCTAAGTAGTTAATTGCTCCACCCGATTGATTTTCTAGAACACCACCGGCCCAATCCGAATATGTGAAGCAGGCGTCGGCGTTAGCATAAGTTGCCACCCATTGACGGGCTTGCGGTCTAGCGTCAACCGTTGGCATAACAGCCCATTTAAAGTATGGCCTAAATGGTGATCTTTCGGCAAAGTCTAGCATCCAAAAGTCACGAATATCACACACTACATCTGGCATAAAATCTAAACAGACATGTTCAAATATCCATTCTCCGAACTGATTTACACCATTAGATTGAAATGCTTTGATTTCTTCTTCACTAGCCTTTGGTTCACAATCAGTATTAGGCGCTACACCGTAATACTTCCAAGGGATATTTGCTGCTCTTGGGTCGTTGCGCTGTCCGTAAGAAGCCATCTCAGCGATCTCATATTTACCAGTACCGTGCAGGTAATTTAGAATCTCGCGGGTATATGTAGCATAGCCGGTATTTAAAAACGTGGCCTCACTACAGAATAGAATTCGTTTCTTTCTCATTTTATTCCTTGTCCAAGCATCCAAAGTCAAATTGATTAACCCTAAAAATTACGTCATCTGTTGATTCAGTTTTCATAAAACCGTTTCTTGCCGAGGCATGAAGCGTCATCTTCATACCCTTCTTGCCAAGTTTTGCGATGGTTTCTCCACCGCTATCGAAAGCCTGAAAGGTTATCGTTGTTGGATACCGTTTCTTTTCGCCTCGCTTATTTCTAACATACTCATAGGTAACTAATTTAAAGGTACAGACAGACGGTGCGCCATCTTCTGTTTCTAACCCAATGACAGGATCAAATAAAAGATATCCTGTGAATATACAATGATTCATAAGTCCTCCATCTATATCTTCATAGTAGTAGCCAAACCACAAATATCCAATTGGTTTCTTTAGATTTCGTGAATTTTGTCTACAACAAACGAACTGTTCTTTTCAATCTTACCGCACAGCAAAAGATTGTTTCCTTCATAAATAATATATTGGTACTTTTCTCTTGCGTCTGGAAAGATTACGACGTTATCAATTGAGCAAGATGCATCTTCAATAGTTAAGAAAGCCATAGTCTTGCCCTTTGTCTTTCCATTCTTAACTTTGTGTGTATTTACACGATTTATATTTGCGGCAATACATATCCCTTCTCCAGTCTTGCCGTTTAACACATCCAAACACGATGTGTTTGCAGAAGATGTGTCGGATGATTCAATCTTAGACAAAGACACGGGACATCCAAGGAACTTATTTTCCTGCTCAATAATCCACGCAGGATCATCAGATAAATCATACGGTGGGGTTTTCAGCATTTCTATTTCATTATAAATTACTTGACTGCGCTGCTCTTTGCTTGTGCCTCCACCGTTTTTCTTTGTTGGAGCAAGCTCTGTAAAACAATCACGAAGATTCGCCCACTTTCTTTTTGGGTAATTATTTTGTACCCAAGTAAGCTCTGCTTTAGTTAATTCTTTAAAAATCAAATATTCATACAATGCTTTATTTCTGCTAACACCTGTAGATTTCGTAGAAAAGAACCCAATTGACGCGAGAGCTTTGAAACCTGTCGAATTGATTTGAGTAGAAAAGTTTACTAATACATCCATCCAAGACCAATCCTTAGATTCTTTATTGGTCGTCTCTTCTACGTCGGTGATTGCTTTAGCAACTTTGTCGCCAGTGACACCTGTAAGTCCTTTAATGTCTTTTAGTCCAAAGTAAATACCGTCATTAGCTAGGGAAAATTTACTTGTATGATGGCTCAGTTTAGGAACCTTTACTTCTATATTGAACAACTTAGCCTCATTCACCAGCTCATAAATTTCTTGGTGCGGGTCTTGTTTTTCATTCGCATAGTGTAGGTAAGACAAGAAGAACTGATCAACGTGGTTTGCTTTATACCAAGCAGACCAATACGAGTTTACAGCGTAAGCAACGGCGTGAGACTTGTTGAATGAATAACGAGAAGACTTCTCAATCCATCCAAAGATTTCAGAGGCTGTGTGTTCATCTACAAGGCCTACGTCGCTACAACCTTTAACAAAGTCATTACGAATAGAAGCCATAAGTTCTGCATTTTTCTTACCAATAGCCTTCCGAAGATCGTCAGCTTTCTTTAGGTCAAAACCGGCAAGCTTCTGAGCAATACGCATAGACTGTTCTTGATATACAAGAACGCCATACGTAGGTTTAAGAATCTCTTCAAGAGAGTCGTGAAGATAAGCAACCTCTTCTTTCTTGTGCTTCCTATCAACAAATCTCTGTGTCATTGACTTGCCATCAATAATAGCCTTCAAGCAACCGGGACGAATCAAAGCGATTAGCGCAGCTAGTTCTTCAATATTCTCTGGCGCTAACTTTTTAGACCATGACCGCCCAAGGTTGCTCTCTAGCTGGAAAACCCCCTTAGTCTTCCCATCCTTAAACAAGTCCCAAGTTTTACTATCGTTATATTCAATCATTTAAGCCTCAATGTTCAATTTATTTATGCAAGCCACTGCTGATAAACAGCTAATCCAACAAATGCTGTAATAACACCAACGAAAACGCCAAGAGTAAATGCTCTCGAAAAACCATCGTCATAATGGGATGGTATATCTTCTTGGTTCTTTTTGGCTCTTTCAATAGCCTGTTCAACATGGTTCTCTGTAAATAAGTAATCAGTTCCAGTAGGACTCTGAATATAATAGTAGTATTCAGAAGCGTTAATTGTTCTATCTTTGTTCTTAACTTTAATCATGTTAACTCCTAAACAAAAAGTTGACCATCGGCAAATGCCTTCTCGAACTTCATATTACGGTAAACTGCGCGCCTAGACTTCTGCAATTTGATAAAGATATTTGCTGTATCTTTAACGTCCTGTAAAGCATCGTGAGCGTTTTCGCTAGATAGCCCCATGCGCTCACGCAGGCTATCCATACTAATAGACTTAACATTTGGATCTCCTTCTGTCCATAGCCATACATCATCCATAACATCAATCTTATAGATTTGATGAAATAGCTTTTGACATTCACGCTTGTCATCATATGGGCCATGTTCCTTACACAAACGGTTTACGATATGCATATCATAACCTAGAATATTGAAACCGCACGGTATCGGCGCGAAGTATGTTGTGCCTTTCCAGTTGTATTTGTTTACGAAGGTACAAAACTTCTTCCACACACCCTTTGGTAAAGGAGCTTTTGCAAGTTCCCCCCTAGTTTTCCTAGTAACTTTTAGAGCTTCGTCTTCAAGTGGATCGACACCGGCGGCGATTGCTTTCTCGTCATCTAGAATTGGCCGCATAAGACTATTGAACTCACCCTTCAATTTAAAATTTCTACCATCAAGCGCAATTGCTGCAATTTGTGTAGGTTGACATTTATGTGGATTGCGCCCACCAGTCTCAAAGTCAAACACGATAATATCACGATTCATACTAGCTCCTTAATCATCATAAGTTTATCCAAAAGGTTGATGCCAAGCACATCAAATTTTACATGTCCTAACGCTTCTAGGTCTGACATTTCAAGACCGGCAATCTTTTCAATGCCACTCTTTGGGTTAACCATAGGGCAGACTTTGTGCAATTCTTCGGCAGAGATAACCACACCAGCAGCATGTTTACCCTGAGTTTTGAATGTACCTTCAATTCTAATTGCCTGACTAAACATTTCTGCATAGTCGCCGTCAAGATTACCATCGTTATTAATAAAGCAATAATCACGAAGATCGTCTGCGTTATTAATCAAAGCCCATCTAATAATAGATCGGTCTTCTTCATCCATCTCAGCAAGCTGATCAGAAATCGCCGCTTCGTCTGGGATAGACTTTGTTATTTCATTCATTTCGCTAAAGCCGCAAGCATTATTCACTCGCAAGACTTCTTTAATTGCGCTTCGCCCCTGTAGTCTTCCGAATGTTAACATCTGGCTAACGTTATGTTTTCCATACTTATCTTTAAGGTAGGTAATAATCTCGTCACGTTTTCCACCCGGAACGTCCATGTCAATATCTGGCAGTGAGATATGATTTTCTGTATTTCGACCTTCGTTGTAGAATCTTTCAAACAGCAAATCAAATTCGATTGGATCAATCTGTGTAATTCCAATCAGATATGAAATCAAACAGCCTGCGGCAGAGCCACGACCGGGACCGACCATCCAGCCTTGATCTATAGCGTATTTAATAATATCTTGGACTATGAGAAAGTAACCAAATAGCTTTGCGTTTTCGATAACAGCGAACTCTTTATTGAACCTATCACCATACGCCTTACGATCTTCTGGCTCAGTGATCTTGTGGGCAAGTAGTTCTTTCCAGCCTTTTCGTGCTAGATTACGTAAATAATCTTTCTCGGATTCACCATCTGGCGTTTCAAATTTTGGAAGCATTGGTTGGTTAAGAATATTGTAATTCTCGCACTTGTCAAAGATCTCTTTGAAAGAAGAAAGCTTATTATCATTAATGATTACTTCACCAAGCTCAGTTTGATTTTTCAAGTAAAAGTCATTAGACTCAAAGAATATATGATTTTCTACAATCTTCCCGACCTTGATTTGTTTTCTTACTTCTGGCAATGTTGTTTTCATGCTAGAGCATAGAATAATTCTATGAAGCTCTGCGTCTTCTTTGTTTGCGTAATACACATCCATAAATGACTCTGTTTTCTTATAGAAGTCTTCACCGCGAATGGGAGACGCAGATTCATCTTTAGATACAGAAATAAAGTTGCCCTTCTTTGTTAGATCTATCAGCAAGCCTTTATCGACTTCGCCTTCTGGCGTAATAGAAGATACAATCTGGATCAGGTCGAGCCACCCCTGATGATTCTTAGCAAAAAGAGAAAATCCATCAAAGGTACAGCCAATGATAGGTTTAATATCGTTAGCCATGCAAGCCTTATAAAAAGCGACTGCACCTGAGATGGATTTATAATCTGCGATACCACAAGCAGGGTATGCGTTGTCTTTGCATTTCTTAGCAAGCTCTTTGGGCTTTGAGAAGCCTTTTTGCAGAGAGTAATGTGTATAATTACAAAGTGGGAACCAGTCCATAACATTCCTTTTCAATATTTAAGATTCAAAAAAGCAGGCTTTGTTTCTTCTATCACCTCGCCTGAGAGCCTGTCAACTCAACTTTAATTGGCAATAGAATGGGGTTTGGTCATCCTACCCAATCGCCCAAGACCCCAAACTTGGCTTACTCATGGGTAGTTTATATATTATAGTCTAGTGGCACTTGAAAGTCAATAGCAAAATGAAAAAAATTACCAAGCGCGACAAGACCAGTATCGAGCCTTCCAACGAGGGCCGGGATTGTCACAGTTGTGACGAGCGCGGAAACTTTTTCGTCGTTCAGGAATATTCTTTTTGATCTTCATATTGGGATCTCCAAAGTTCACCTTGACAACATTTCCTTTTTCATTCTTAACGTAGACGCTAAATTTCTTTGGGCCTTTTGGTGTGCGGAATGGTTTACCAAGCTGCACTTTTCTACCCTGATACTCTGCTGCTTTAAGAACTAACATTCTACCGTCTTTCTTATAAAGACCTTTTCTTCTGTATGTGAAAATTTCACCGGTTTTAGGATCTTCATATTTAAAAGCGGCGTAACTTTCTTCTGACTTACGCGCTTCTATAAAGTCATAAATATTTTGAATATAAATTTCTGCTTTAGAAATCATATCCTTTGTCCAATCTTCAAACTCTACACCTTCTAGTTTTCCTTCGATCTCCATAAGTTGGTTGTGCATCTTCATAAGTTGCTCACGTTGCATTTGACCCTCGTCGTATTCAGCAATGGCTTGCTTCCACAACGACTGGGCTTTTTTCCATGCTTCTGGATCTGGACGATCTGGATCGCCTTTCTTTGCTGGTTTATAGTTTTTACCTTCACGTTCCTTTTTCTTACGAATATTTTCCCAAAGTCCGGGCTTTGCGACAGAGACATCCCATTCTTGAATTTCAGATTCTTCAAAATAAACTTCTTCTGCCGTCACATAATCTTCATCAGTCGGAACAAAAAAGTTTTCTTCTGTTAATTCTTCTTCTGACCCATAGGATTCAAAATACATTTTAAAGTCTGCTGTTGCAATGTGATCTAAACCTTCTGCCGCCCTTGAGAGGCATACAGCAATTCTCTGATCGCTTTCTGGGTACTCCTTACTTACTGTTGGGTCACTCATGCAGCGACTAAGATATTGTTTTCTATCTTCGCCTTCTTTTCTTGATGGAATAGGCATTAAAAATCTCCTTAGATTAAATCTGTAATAAGTTTACCGCCATTGGCAATCTTCATTGGGCGACCATTTTTAGCTGTGTAGCTTTTATTAATATCAATACCAAGTGCGTGGCATATCGTGGTCATGAGGTCTTCTGATGAATATGGCAATCCATTTTTGATATCCATACCGTCTTTGCTTGTTGAACCTATTGCGCGACCACCTTGAACTAAACCTCCAGAAACAAATGCTGACCAGACTTTCGCCCAATGATCTCGACCAGCATTTTGATTGATTCTTGGTGTTCTACCGAACTCTCCCATCATGATTATAGCAACATTATCCCACATGTTAAGACGTTTTAAGTCATTCATCAGTGTGGACACAACGCTGTCAACTTCTGGAAGTTTCGTAGAAAGTGTTTCATGAGTATTTTGATGTAAGTCCCAGCCGCCAAACCCAATCTCAACGAATGGAACGCCAGTTTGAACAAGCCGTCTTGCCATTAAAGCGCTTCTACCGAATCCAGTATCGCCATAAGCATCAATGACTTCCTGCGGTTCTCCAATAGGTTTTAGCGCTTTCATCTGTGGGCTTGTGTTGAGCTTAAAAGTTTGCTGTAACATTTTCATATGACTTTTTGCCATGTCACTATTAGTTGATTTTACAAATTCAGTTTCGATAGCAGCGAGTGCTTGCATCCTTTGTAAACTTACATTGTCTCCAAGATTTCTAACTTGACCATTTGAGCTTACAACAAAGGGGTTCCAAGCAGATCCTAAAAATCCGCCACCTACGCTACCAGTACTAATAGCAAAGAATGGAGGTATCTCTAGGTAATCTCGTCCTTGAGAAAGCTCATAAGAAACCACAGAGCCAATAGACGGATGCACCATATTCGGATTTGGTTTAAATCCAGTGTGCATATAGTACGAGCCGCGCATGTGGTCTGCTTCTCTTGTTGCCATAGTTCTAACGAGAGAGAAGTCTTTACCCATACCAGCAAGTCTTGGCATAAGTTCATTGATCTGGAAGTCACCTGTCGTAGACAATGCCCGCGAAGGCCCGCCAGTAGCAGACCCTTGTTTTATGTCCCACATATCAATAGTCGGAGGCCCACCACCAAGCCAGATGAGAATGGCCGCTTTCTCGTTCTTGCGCAACTCCGAAGAATTATCAATAATGGTTTGGCCGAATAAAGATGAAGCTGCTGACAGAGATGCTAGACCTCCAACGTGTTCCATAAAATGTCGTCTATTAATCATACCAAGATGTCCTCAATCACTTTTCCAAAGTCTACAATTTCGATAGGGCGAGCGCCGGGAGCCATTAGCTCTTTGTCGGCATTAATTCCAAGACGATTGTAAATAGTGGTCGCCCAATGTGGAATTTCTACAGGGTTATCTTCTGGTTCCGTTGATGTAGCGTTAGAAGTGCCGTAGGTCATACCACCTTTAATTCCACCGCCAGCAAGAACAGAGCTAAATACGCGAGGCCAATGATCTCTACCAGCCGTGTTGTTAATTTTTGGGGTTCTTCCAAACTCAGAAACAACACAGACAAGTGTAGAGTCAAGAAGGCCACGATCAGATAAATCTGTGATTAGTGTTGCAAACCCTTGGTCAAATGCTGGCATTTGGTTGTTAATACCATTGGTTATGCCGTCGTGCATGTCCCAGCTTCCATAGGTAAGCGTAATGAATCTAGCTCCAGCTTCAACGAGTCTACGGGCTAAGAGCATCCTTGCTCCAGCCGTATTTCTACCGTATGCATCTCTTACCTTGTCTTCTTCTTTGTCTAATTTAAAAGCGTCTTGAGCTTGAGTATTGGCTATTAGTTCGTAGGATTTTTCGTAAAAAGTATTCATAGCTTTTAGAGAGTCAGCGTCTTTATTCTTCTCAACAAAATCTCTATTTACAATGTCCAACATGCTTCTGCGCGTTTTAAATCTTTGATCGTCAACAACCAACGACAAGTCTCTGACTTGAAAATCATTACTGGCAGGATCAGATCCAAGGCTAAATCCTGCGTATGAGTTGCTTAAATATCCAGTGCCAGCAAACTCGTTTGGCTGATTAGGGATACAGATATAGGCTGGCAAACTATTTCGAGAACCAAACTCGTGTGACACAACAGACCCCATAGAGGGATATTGTAAAGCTGGGCTTGGTTTGTATCCGGTAAAAATACTGTTTGTTCCACGTTCATGAGCGGCTTCGCCATGAGTCATACTACGGATAACGGTTAATTTATCCATGACCTTTGCTGTTCTGGCGAGTTTTTCGTTTACCTGAATACCAGTGACGTTTGTGTTAATGATACCCATAGAGCCGCGATATTCTAGTGGAGCATAAGGCTTAGGGTCAAACGACTCCTGAGCCGCCATGCCGCCCGGAAGATAAATAAAAATAACACTTTTTGCTGGGCCTTCTACGCTTTTGTAGTCTTTAAGCTCCCCAAGCGCTGTACTAGCAGCACCTACTAATCCAGCGGTTAAAAAACTTCTTCTTCCAATATGAACGTTAAACATAATTATCTCCTAAAATTAACCCGGAGCTTCGTAAAAGCCTATATTAAATCCGGGTCTTGTGCATTTCTTGACAGTTTCTTCCATACCATGTTTTTTAAGGTGCTTCTCTATATGTATACACATATTTTCATCTGTACCTTCCCATTTATTTTTACAAAAATGACACAGGTACTTACATTTCCAATGTGTTCTCGTAACGTCCATTGGTTTAGGGTTGTTGTTTTGTTGGATTTCTAAAAATCGCGTTTTCAGCTTTTCTAAGAACCTTTGTTCGTCTTCTGGCCCAAAACAGATACTAAAAGGCATAGGGTCTACTTCACCTTCTGAATCTTTGTAGAAGAAGATACTCATGATCTTATGCTTATACTGCGGGTAAATCTTTGAAATTGCATAGAAATATAGTAGTAATTGAGCATCGTCTTCTAGTTTTTTGTAGTCTTTAACCTCCCCTGTGGCCCAATCCATACGGCGACCAGTCTTCCAGTCGATTACTTCTATTGTATCATCATTAACTAGAGTTGTCAAGTCTATTGTGCCTTTTATTGCTAATTGACCTTTGACTTTTTCACCGTTAATTTCATACTCAAATTTTGCCCAATCTTCTTCAATTGGAATATCAAAGTGAGCTTCTGGATGATAAATGTCACGCTGTCTAGGGTCGAATAAGCCATCACTATGAGTAGTGAATGTTTCTACAGTGTCTCTAACCGCCTTACGATCACCACGATAAAACTTATGCTTAGAATCTTCAGAATACTTAGCTATGGCAAGCTCTGTCATTTCGTCAATAAATGCGTCAGTATATAGATCGTCTTTGCTAATTCTAATTTTACCACATTTATCGTCTTCAATTTCTAGCCATTTTTTACGAGGGTTGTCTTGTTGAAACTTTTTAAGTCCAGCAAGAATCTCCATAACCTTGTGGGCCATAGTTCCCATATCTGCTTTTTTGCCGCTGTCAGACTGCCAACCTAAAACGTAGGTTAAGAAATATTGCATCTCGCAGTAGCTGTAGTTGTTGTAGCTCGAACTTCTAACATATGTAATTAGCATCACACTCCCTTTAGGTGGTTGTAAAATTGCTTCACCTTTACCATCAGATCGTCAATGCTTGCTTTTTCATTGTCAATATAATCTGTAAAGGGGTATTCATCCAAAGCTACTTCGCTTGAATGATTATCCTCATAAGCCTGTCGTGTGAGGCGTATAACTTTACCATTAGCTTCTTCGATAGCCTTTGCTTCGTTTGGAAAACGAACGTCTGCAATGATTGCTAATGATGGTTCTTCTCTTTGAATCTTTTTAATACAGGAATTTACCCATACTGGTTCATATATCTTACGCATAACATCCGTACCAAGGAATTGCATAAACTCGCGCGCAGTCATTCGGCCAGCTAGCCTTAGTTCGGGCGCAAGGTCACAAGTGATTCCCGGCATGTTTTCCCAAAGCAGATGTTCTTGTAGTTGGTTCTTTTCTTCGTCTGTTCCGTATAGACATCTAAATGGAATATCAAATAAGTCCATACAAATAGCTTTAAGGTTATCAGCAAAACTATATAGCTTAACATAGGGCCACATATTATACTCTGCATATTCTACAAAATCTGAATCTTTTCTGGTGACATCGAAATATCCCCACCCCTCTTTTCCATTATTATTCTCAGTTAGGATGTTTAAATGACCTAGAGCGTCAATATTCCAATCTTTGATAAGACCTTCTTGTTTCAGTATAATACCATGCAGAATATTTGCTGTTGTGTTTTTCCCAGCTTGCTTACGTCCTGAAATTCCTAAAATCATTAGTAGTATCCTTTTAAATCTTTTAATATGTTTTCCTTGATGTTTTCAACAAACATGCTACCCAAATCCTTAGTGTGCATTTTAGGGAAGACAAGCCTAAAGAGTCTGGACATGTCTCTTTTTATTTTGATCTTGGCTTCTCTACCGGCTTGGTCATTGTCAGTCAACACCACAAGTGTCGTGACTCCGCTAGTCAGTAGTAAGCCTTTTTGCATAATTGAAATATCTTTACCAAATAACCCAACAGTATTCTTAACGCCACACTCCCAGAGTTTCCAAACATCGCCTTGCCCTTCAACTAAGAACAGTGTGTCTATTGATGATTTAGACAATTCGGAGATGGCGCTGTAGTAGTTGTAGAGATAGTCAGATTTTCTGATCCCTTTGGAAAAAATGTATTTAGGCTGCACGAAATCTCTGGTTGCTCGACCAATGTATCCACAATACTCTCCGTTGGCGTTATCAATCGGGATGATTGATCTATTCCTGAGCAATCCGCTTGTTCCCGATAATGTATCTCTAACGCCGAAGTGTTCCAGAGTAGACGGTTTAAATCCTCTTGAGATGAAATACGCTGACGGAGTTCTCTCAGTTGCTGGTTTTGATCCAGAGATATATTCCCCAGAATCTTTGTTTCTTTTTCTAGGTCTTTTAATGCTAGATACAACCTTGCTAAACTCAGAAGTATCATCACAAATAGAGTTGTCAATCCTGTAATTGTTATTAGCATAATTCTCTTTAGCCTGATTTACGTCGTATAATTTACAAATATATCTTAGAGCATCCGAAAAAGAGTCGGTGTCTAACATCCCTTTAACAAATCCAAAGATGTTAGCTTGATAATGTTCGTGACATCCTCTAGTCCAACACCTCCACATCTGCTTGTCTAGTGATATTGATAGTGCTGTTGGGTTATCGCTACCGCTATGTATAGGACACTTCATAAATATGTTATCTGCATCCTGCGTATAATCCAAGTTAAAACTTTTTAAAAGTCGATCAATATCTTGAAAAACAATCTCTGCGACCTTATTCAGATCCAGTCGCGTATTTGTTGTACTCATACCAAATTAAGCCCATATTTGCTAGTGAATAGGCGAACCAAGTTAAAGCGTGAGGATAGTCGCCTTGTCTTATATTATCCAAGCAGCACAAGATATACAAAACTGTTGCTGCACAAATCGAAACGATGGCAAGCATAAGTTTGTTCCTTAAAAGGGAATTGGGTCTGCAATATCTCTGTTGTAATCATCTTCGTACCGAGTAATGTCAGCCTCTAAGCACTGACCGTACTGTAGTTCTATAATTTCACACGGATCAGTTCCATCGTTGATAATTCTATGTTCAGCGTATTTTTTGACCAACATGGTCGCACCGGTCGATAGTCTATAAAGATGGCTATCTACTTCTGCAATACATTCACCCTTGGCAACAATCCAAAATTCAGAACGGTTTCTGTGCGACTGTAATGATAGACGCTGTTTTGGTTGAACATAAATACGCTTCAGTACAAGTGTATCTTCTCTGTGAATATCCTGATAACTACCCCAAGGTTTTTCAATCATTGTCTTCCTCTAGATCAAATGGTAAATCTGAACCTTCAATTACACCGCCATCCGGCGATGAACGCATTTCATCTCTCGTTCGCAATTCTTTCAACTGCGAGTGAGATCCTATCATATTCATATTAATATAGTTACCGTCTATGAGTCCAGCACCATGACGGGCTTTTAACGTCACTAACTTGCGATTACCTGCGTTTGGACCGTCTTCAGCAAGCTCCTCCGCTGACTTTAATTTAAAAATGGAGAAGGACGTACATAACCAAATAAGTCTGTCAGAGCCGCTTACTGCGTCTGTAGACTCTTTGGTAATACCATCTCTGTTCAATTGAACAAAAGACAGACATGGAAAATCATACTTAACGGCTAAGTTATGTAGGTTTGTGATCTGAAACCCTAACGCCTGATACTCTTGAATATTGTTAGTAATATTTGATGAAGACATTAGTTTTAGATAGTCATATACAACAAGACAGTCATTTGTTTTTCCGTTTTCATCTTGTCCAACCTGTCTAAGTATCCATCGTTTAATAGTATTCAAGATTGTTTCAAATGGCGCACCAGCTACACTGATATAAGTATATGGCAGATTGCGGATCTCTTCTTTAGCTTCTTGAACTTTGATTAACTTTTCGTCGTCTTCTGCAAATTTACCGGTAGCAATCTCTTGGATAGGAACACCGCTTATGTTAGAAAGAATTCTATTCTGGTGATCCTCTTTGCTCATTTCAGTATCAAGCATTAAGACGGGAATACCTTTACGAGCATTATGGAGAGCAACATTATCTGCAAAAACAGACTTACCAACTCCGGGTCTTGCCGATACCAGATCCACACACTTGCGGCGTAAGCCACCACCAATGACAGAATCAAACCTTGGGAAGCCACTAGACAATCCAATTTGATCACATCGGTTTTCGATAAGATGTTGGATATATTCATCAATGTCATCTCCGATCATCTCTGGCTTTTGACCGGTTTCATCGTCTCGCAAGAAATCCATTAGTGGTGTTTCTACCAAGCTAATGATGTCATCAATTGTTTCATCGCCATTGATAGATGCGATATCATGATCAATTTTATTCGCTATTTTTCTAGCGTTTCTAGCAAACTCAAACTTTTTAACCTGTGCGGCAAAACGCAATACATTCTGCTTCTTGACTGGAAAATCCATCAAGTTGCTTATATATTCAAGCTCTTTTTCAGTTTGTATAGTCTCAGATAAATTCAGCTGCTCTGCGGCTGATAGCAAAGACGCAACATCAATCTCTGCATCACGTTCAAGAACTTTTTCAACGCATTTGTAAATAACCTGATTATTCCTGTTAGAAAAACTACTAGCAGAAATAAAGTCACTAACTTCAACATAAGATTCTAAACCATACGCAAATAGACCAGCGAGTAATGCTCTCTCTGATCCAGCATCTGAAAGCTGAGAGTCCATATTATCTTCCTGTGCATCGGTTACATCGTACATATTCGCCATAAATCAAACCTTCGTTCATGGTAAATGTTCTACCACAAACGTGACACTCAACGTCTCTTTTCTTCGGCTTTCCTCGTCTCCGAGGTGTCTTCATTTTTTCAAACTTTGCGTAGTCAAAGCTAGTATCTTTAGCTTCACCATCGTCAACCCATTCGCTCTTTCTCGCTCTCACTGGAGTTTTCCTATTATCTAAATTGTCATCACGTTTTACCGTGAAGTCCTCGTTCACCCTCCGACGAGGTGGAGTCGAGGAAACGGTTTCCTCTATCTCTGTTTTTAATGTTGGAACTTCATTGTTTTGGTTTGACTTTAACAAGCCCTGTACCAATTGAGCCTTTTGTTCATCCGTTAACGACTCTAATAATGTTTTTACAAGATCGTCACTCATTTTCTCTTTCCTTTCTCAAATAATATCTCTGCTTTGCGACGGATGTTATACTCTCTGCTTTTTAAGTTTTCTATTCTACATTGAGCAGCCATTTTCCATTCGTTAATTTTATTTGCAAATGTGTTTTCTTTTATGATGGTTGCAACCTTAGTCTCATGTTTTGCATATGTCCCCCACTCGCCAGAGTTGATTTCACTAGCAATGACCGATTGAAGATTGTGTTCACACCATATAAGTACAGTCTCGCATTGAGCTTTTTCTCTCGCTACATGATCTGCATACTGATAAAGCTGCAAGCCATAATTAAAACATTCGTCCTGTGTTAGCCTACCAAGCTGCTCTAAAGAAAAAGTCTCAGCTATGGCAAACTCAGGATTAAAAGGTGATGGGTTTAAGTTATGACCGTTGATGTATCTTTCAATACCGTCTAAAAAAGTCTTTAATCTATCTGCTGCGTTCAATTTTATCTCTCCAATACCCGACAGATTCATCCCATCTAAGTTCAACGAGTGTAAGTCCATTTAATTCACACCATTCTGCTTTAGCACGATCTCTAGCTTTTGCTTGTAGAAATCCCGCTTTTGTCTTATGAAAATACGGCACATACTCAAAGTGTTGCTGCCCATGAACCTCTACAGCTATTATAGCATTTGGAATGAGAAAGTCAAGGTATAGGGCAGATTTTTTTGAAGGATTTACCGTTCCCGGCAATTTTACCTCTTCATAAACGTGATAGCCAGCAAACACATCACGAAGCAATTCTCTACAAACTTTATGGTAGAAAGAGCATTTTGCTCTTTGTTTTGAGTATTTTTTTAGATCTAAATGATACTCTCTACCATTTAATCCAGTAATTTTCATAGAAAAACTTCTCTGATCTGTTCGTAGATAAATTGCGTAATCTCTTCGTTTTCTTCTAAAAAGGTAGTGACTTTATCCATACCTTGAAACTTGAAAGCCTTTTCGACTGCTTCATTATTATCGGCATCTATGCCATTTTGCGTTAGCCAATTTTTAATTACTGGGTCATCTTTATTCTCTAAGGCGCAGGTAATCGTATACCAAGCTCCACTACGACTAATCATAGCGAACTCGCTTGCGATTTGAGCAATTTCTTGTGACTCATCAATACCTATACCATACTTAATCCAGCTCTCTGCTGTAGAATTTGGTCTACCTCCAGCAGCAGATGTTTTTATAACCCAATTAGCTACTTGTCCGACATGATTGCCAGACTCTTTGGGTACTTCCCACTTACCACGATGAGTGATAATCATATTAGTACCGACCTGAAATTGAAGCATATTACCGCAGTCTGCCATCTTTGCGGGTGCATATCTGCTACCGCTAGTGTTGGCGATATTGTGCGTAATAAAGATACAGATTGCCTTCATGCGAGAAACGTCACCACTGATTCTTTTAAAGAACATAGAGAGAAGCCTCGGAAGCAAATTGCGAACACCCGACCTAATCTCTCCGTCAAGCTCATCTTGAGGAACCATATTAGATGCAGAGTCAATGATAGCAACTAGGTCTGGTGTATTCTTGATGTAGGTTTCAATAGCATTGAGATACGTTTCTGCCGAAACGATTGGTTGCTCGTCGGTAGCTTGAACGATCTTAATCTTTTCTACGTTTAATCCTTTAATGCCTCGAAAATTTTCTTTTGTCAGTCGGCCCTCAGTATTAAAGTAGATAACATTTTTACCAGCAGCTTGAGCTTTAGCCGCGAAATACAGCGCTGTGGTTGTCTTTCCGGTCTTTGGGTCACCAGTCATAGCAACGCACTGACCTTCTCGCAAGCCACCTCCAAGAGCAATGTCAAGGGCTGGAGAAATTCCAATCGTCTTAAAGTTTTCAAGAGTGGCTAGAACTTGATTACCAGACTCAACTATTGCTCCATACTTTTTAATAATCTGATTACTGATTGCGTCATCTTCAAATTCGGTTACTCTAGCTTTCTTCTTCGCCATTCTCAATATTCCTCAATTTGTTTAGTAGGTTGCTTTTCTTGCCGAAACGCTTCTTCTGATGCGTCGGGTTCTCTTTGACCTCGATTGTTTGAATATCGTCGGTCTGTGTATCTAATACTAGCTGATACTTGCGAATTATCCCAGCCGCTTTTGGGTGATTCAAAGAAAAAATTCCACGAAAGTCATCTGAGTGAATCGCTTTCACTAGAGCTTCTTCGGAGTATTTTTTTATCATTTTATTTGCGGCACAGAGTTGTTTTCGGAAAGTCCAATCCCAAGGTTTTTTATTCCAGAACTTGTATGGCAAAGAGCCTTGGTTTTTGTTCTCTGCGTTTTTCTTACACATGATTTCAGCAACATAAGCAGCGCAGGTACAGTAATCGCCTGTGCTTTCATGTTTATATTTGCTTTTATCCGTTCTCTTTCTTTTCTTTTCTGTCATCATAAATTATACCTTCTTCAAAGCAAGATTCAATATTGTCCTTGTAGCTTTTTTCTTTAATAAGTTCCGGCACTAGATACATATCTTTATTGACAGTTTCACCTTTAATCATTCCAACTGTATAGTATTGTTTAGATTCGCCGCCCATCTGCCCTAGCACAGACCTTATCAAATAAACTGCGTCAACATCTTTTGGGATATCTATACTAACAACATTTGAGCGAAATTGCAACTCAAATTCTTTGATAAAAGAGCTTGTTGTTTCACAAACCTTTTTTAGAGCTTGCCAGTTTGGTTTATAGCCACTAAAATAAAATTCTTTACCGTTAGTTAGAGCTACTTTAATCCAAACAGCTTGCTTGTTCTTTCTGTATTTTTTCAAAAATTCTGTATTATTCATCTTTAATCTTCGTTATGCATCTTTTTCTTGCAGACTTGTTCTGATTAAATGCTGGCCTCATATCGTCTGCCATGATAGAGGCGTTAGGTGTCATCACTGTAGACCCACGCTGTCTTGCAAACTGCTGTGACAACAAAGTTTCTTTTCTGGAATCAAGAGAAGTTTTAATATCATTCTTGTCCACGAATGTTTGAATAGATTTCTTTGTCCTATCTAATTCTTTAGCAAGATCGTCAACTGTTACACCTTCTGGAAATTTGTGTTCAATATAAAATTGTTCAGCTTTACTGAGTGGTCCTGTTTTAGTCATTGTTTATAAATCCTCTTTGGGCGCGAGTTAAGTAAATTGAATTGTTTGTTTTGAGATACATCATGTAATAGTTAAAGGTCTTTGGAGATACTTTTTTGAATGATGCCTGAAGATATCTTCTTCTGTTAGAGTATGCTCCCAGCGGGTCATATACGTTGCTTTCCAAAACCTTGATATGGTGAGAATACTCTACACCATCTACATAGACTATCTTACCGTAGCAATCCTTATTTGTTTTCTGTTCCACCGTTGATCCGCTCTTATCAAACCCTAACTCATACACAGTCTTAGGCTTAGTGTCTTTTTTAATTGAGTCTAATGACATTACTTTTTACCCTCCATAATGTATCTAGCTTTTTGTTCTTTTGACATCTTGCTTACTTCTTTATTAGTCGCTGTGGTGTGTTCGTGATACCACGGCTTGTCTTCTTTAGGCTCTGACTCTTTTTTGCGATGCATATTTTCATTAATCATGTTCTTATGAACTCTAGCGTTTTTATCTGCCAAACTACCGATAGTATTGCTACCAGAAACAAATCCGGCAATCCCTCCAGTAATAATTCTTTCTAGTTTTTCTTCGCCGCAACTATCACACTTTTTGAGTGGCTCGTCCTTAACGTTTTGAAATACATCTTCTAGAAGATTATTACAGTGCTGGCACTCGTAATCATATAGTGGCATTTAATCCTCCAATGCTTTAAGAAATCTACCAATTATTCCGTTTCTTTGTATGTCTTCATATCCTAATTTGGAAACAGCAATCCCTTCAATACCCTGTAGTCTATCCATACAGAAAGCCAAACCGCTTCTACCTCTTAAATCGTCTTGATCTATGTCTCCATTTATTAGAACCTTAGACCCCTCTCCCATGCGAGATACAAACATTTTAATTTGATCTTCTGTGCAGTTTTGTGCTTCGTCTAAAATCATATATGAGTTATGGAAAGTCGAACCTCGCATAACTTCTAATGGCTTATACTGAATCTGTCCTTCGTTTGCATATAGACCGTAATATGCTTGGCCTAAGAAATATTGCAAATTTTCTTTCATCGGCAAAAGGTAGGGGGCAATCTTTTCACCCATTTCTCCGGGCAAATGCCCTATATCTTTACCAGTGCATATAAGAGGTCTAGTAACAATAACTTTCTCAATTTCTCCTCTATGTAAATGCTCTGCTGCGATTCCTGCTGCTATAAATGATTTTCCAGAACCGGCTGGTCCTGAACAAAAGATAATATCGTTTTCAACTATGTTTCTGATATATTCTTTTTGATTATATGTTTTTGCTTGTAAGGGCTTCACTTTTTGTTGCGTCGTCTTCTGTTCTTCTCGTCGTTGTCGTTTTGTTCTCATTGATTACCCTTTTATGAAAAGGTTGTTTATAGGTCGGCCTCTTTTACAAAAATCCCATCTACCATCTTGCCTTTCCTATCTTTAATATCGTCCCAAGCCTTAGCCAAGCATTGACTCAGTGATAGTTTATTTCTTTCTGCAATGTTTAGTAGAACTACAATCATATCACCAATATCATCTGACACATCCTTACCTTTACAGATGCTATCAGAGAGTTCGCCAGCCTCTTGCATAAGTTTGCAAAACTGATCTTTATCTGAAGAACCATCAATTAAATTGCGGTCGTGATGCCACTGAACAATCTTACAAACATAATCACTAGGGTCATCAGTAGCTTCAATTTTAATACCTTCGGGAAATGATGTGTAGACAATGTCTACTGAGTTAATTCCTTCTTTCATAATCCTAAGTCTCCAAAGTCCATATCTTCTAAGTCGTTTTTACTAGCACCAATTTTATAGGAAGTAATCTCGTGTTCCTGTGGTGCAACTTGAACACTCTCACTGTTTAGCCAATGCTCTGTCCAGCCCGCAATAGGGTTTCTACCAACACTTTCGTATGGTAAGCCGATATTCTTTCGTCTGGACATGCAAAGCCAATCAATATATTGGTGAAGCACTGTTTCGTTCAGCCCGATAATTGAACCGTCTTTAAACAGGTACGATGCCCATTCCTTCTCTTCTTTTGCTGCGTTATCAAACATTTTAATAGCATCTTCTTGACACTGTTCTGCAACCTTAGTGAATCCTTCAGATTCTTCTCTATGTAGAATTTTAAGAATCTCTTGCGTGTTTGTGAGGTGCAAAGCCTCATCGCGCTTAATTAGTTTGATGATGTCGGCATTACCAACCATTTTTTTGTTTTCGGCAAAAGCAAAGCTACAAATAAAACTGACGTAAAATCTTACAGCCTCAAGAATATTGATACTGACGATTGTCATGTAGATTTGCTTCTTCAGATCAGAAATCTTTGTAGAGTCACAGGTCATCCCCATCAAGTTATTATAGTCTGCAATCGCACTATTTGCACGTTTCATAATCTCCTTATCTTCATAAATTCCACCGAATACTTCGGAGCTATCAGCATAAACATTCTGAATGATATAGCTGTAGCTTTGAGAGTGAATCTTCTCAAAGAACTGCCAAGTCATCATACATGCTTCAAGCTCGGTATTTGTTACATATTCAAGAAGAGTTGGTACGCCACGGCAGATAACGCTATCAAGCATGGTCTGGTATTTTAAATTAGAAGTGAAAATAAACCTCTCGTTGTCAGACATGTCTTTAAAATCGCCGCGATCTTTCTTCAGCTCAATTTCTTCTGGTCGCCAGAAGTTCATCATCTGTTTGCTATCAAGGTCTTTAAAGATCGGGTACTTAACAACGTCATATCGCTGAACACCAAGGTCTTTTCCAAGAAACAACGGTTGAGTCGTTGGGTCAACATTCTTAGTATTAAAAATAGTTTTCATATAGCGCAAGCTCCAGATTCGCAGTTCATGTCTTTTTCAGTTTCGCCGTCACCATCGGGCGTATTACAATAATAAAAGTTTTTTAGTCCATACTTATATCCATAGATCTGATCTTTAATAAGAACGCTCAATGGAATATTTCCACCCTCATAGTGAGCATAGTTATAATAAAGGTTGGTACTCATGCTCATGTCTACAAATTTTTGAATAACAGCAGCTATATTCATCATAGCTTTGTTATCACGCATATCCCAAGCCATAGTGTAATAATTTTTACGCATATGATAGTTTGGAACTAACTGTTTCAGAACACCATTTTTTGCTTTCTTAGAAATTAGTAAGCTCCGTACTGGCTCAATTCCATTGGTAGAGTTCTGAATAACGGAGCTAGATTCACAAGGCATGATGGCAGATAGTGTCGA
>Ga0181592_10001153_pt1 | contig 21222 bp, 18 predicted proteins | sample 071ome_20_FD_133755 | JGI IMG/M metagenome (GOLD analysis project Ga0181592, IMG submission 133755) | Coastal salt marsh microbial communities from the Groves Creek Marsh, Skidaway Island, Georgia - 071412BT metaG (megahit assembly) | ecosystem: Environmental > Aquatic > Marine > Intertidal...
GGCGTTCTTTTCTTCTTCACTGATATTACCAAACTCAACGTTATATAGGTGTATACCAGCATCAAGAAGGTTGTTATCAAGCCCTCGCATCTCGTTGATGTAGTCATCTGCTACATCTTGGTCGTCATACGCACTAGGGTCCAGACCACGATAGATTCGCCATTGCTGGATCACATCGTTGTAGTTCTCCACAATGTTGTCTAGGTCGAGATGTTCCCCTACCTCGTCTTCTGCTGCTTCGAGAAGATCAGCAAAATCCTCCTCTGGCACAGGAGTCTCTTGTTGTGAGGCAAGTTGAACTTCTTCTTCTGCTCTTTTCAACAGGGTAGCAAAATCCTCTTCGTCCTCTTCAGGGGGTGCTTGTACATCCTCTTGAACAGGTGTTTGCTGGGCACCACTAAAGTCTGCCACAGGCAAAGGTGTCTGTACAGGTGTAGCGCCAGCTTGACGAGTAAACTCGTTAGCTACTGTTTCGTCTTTTTGTGGTGTGAGCATAGTGTTCCTACTTATTCAGAGAACTTAGTGAGCTATTCATGAAAAGTCTCGCTGGTTCGGGGTCTCCAGCCTTTAAGGCATCAAGCGCCCTTTGTGCAGCTTTGCGAACATTTTCAAGTGGGGATTTTGCGGCTCCTTCTAGTACTCCTCGCATTCTAACTTCAGGGTTATCCTGTCCCACAGCAACTGTGTCTCCTTCTCCAGCCCCAGGTGTAATGCTGGCTGTTCCCGCTTTAATCTGAGCACTTGTTGCCCCTCCAAGAGGTACAAAGTGTGCGTCTTTATGAAGTTTAAAAGCTTCCTCTATTTCCTCAGAATTATACTCAACCTTATCATAACCTTTGATAGGAACATACTCACCCTTTTCATTTAGTCTCATAATTCGGCCCATTTTTCTACTAGGTTTTTGTGGTGCGTCCTTTTTAAACTTTGTAGCATAGTTAGTATCACCAGCGAGAGCGGCTGCTTCAATATGCGGTAATAGAAATTCTATTTCTTCATCAGTGTAACCATAATTTTCAGACTTCAACAAACCTGTCGCCGCTATCTTGATGTTTGTAACGAGGAGTTCCCGTTCTTTTTTAGTTAGTTCCTCCTTACGGTTAAATTCATCTTGAATCTGTTCTAGGCTGTTAAGGTGGCGTTCCTCAATTTGGTCTAGTGCAAACCTTTGCTGTGTCTTGGCGTTATCTTGCGTGTAGTCTTGGTCGATCTTCCTCAGTTCTTTTTGTCGGCCAAATTGACGATCTTCCGCAGCCCGAGTACGCTCTTCCGTTCTCGATTCAGTTTTCAACTGCCAATCACGCTCGTCTTCAAGGTCTTCCTTTTTACGCATACGCTCTTGTTGGTCTGTGATACCTTCACTGACAGACTTAAGGAAATGCTTGGCGAATTGACTAGTCCATCCCATTTTCCATACCTCCCATCATTGCTTCTGGTGCTTTCTGCGGCATCATTCCAGAACCAAGTGAAACTTCACCTGAATCTTCAGGTGTTTCCTCATCTTCCATAGCGTCTTCTAGCACGTTAGCTCCCTCAGACTCTTGCTTGGTTAGTTCCATCAACTCATACTCAGCCTCTTTCAGGGCGTCCAGTTCAGGGTCTTTGCTGTCATCGCTGTCAACTCGTGCTTCACCACCTAGATTTTCAACTGAGTTAATAACCCCGAGAAACACAGGCAGGGCCATTTGTACCGCAACATCTACTGACCATTTACCCTCAGAGAAGCCTGTCAGCAGAATACCGTCAGTCATGTCCTCGGCAGAAACTCCTCGTTCCATAGCCTCAATCATGTTGCGTCCAACCTCAGCAGACATGATGTTAGGAAGAATAGAGTCCAGTGCTTCTTTCGGAGTGTTGTACTGCGGGGGTTGCTCCCACGGACGAGAACCTGGCTCTGTCGTGAGTGACATACCGGGAATTGGTGCACCAACAAAGTTGGTTAGTTTTTTATCTGGTGGCATACCTACCATGATTAGGACTTCCTTTTCTTCGTTTTCTTCTCTGCACGATTAGCGATACTAGTGGCAAGTGCCCTAGCATATGGTGCATCAGCGTAGAGTTTCAGTTGTTTTTCAAATGGAGAACTCACGCTAGGGACAGGTTGTTTTGGCCTGTTGTTGCGTTCTGCCAATGACGGTGGAGCCATGCTACTCAACAATGTAGCATCCTTTTTCTTTTTAGATTTTTCTTCAGAGGCATCCGCAGCATCCTCCAACTCACTTGCATCTTGAATGTTAAAAGACGCACGGGACGCTTTTGCAAAACTATTCAACGCTTGGCGTACTAGAGACATTTTTATTATCCTTTCCCTTTTTTAACCTGAACCGAATATAAACGAACCAATTTTGCTGGTAACGGCATCACTGGTAACAACCTTACCAAAGATTTCTCCAACGAAGCCAGCGATACCAGGATCGTCGGCTGCAATCGCATCTAGTTTGCCTTGGTTCATCAGGGTCTGTACCGCAATCTGTGTTGCACGATCTTGGTTGTTCTGATCCGCTTTAAAGGCATACTCTGCCTGATCTCTCCAATCCTGCCACAAGTTGTTCATCGCCTGATTACTCCGATCAAGGATGTTCTGTGCATTGAACTGATTGGCTGCGTTAATCGCCGCAGTATTTGCAGTGTTGATCTGACGACGCCACTGAGCGTTGGATTGGTCAATCTGTAGCCGCATGTTGGCATTAAACTGTTCACGCTGGTTTTTCATCTGAGCGTTAAACTGTGAAATAGCATTTGCTTCCCCAGCGTTAAACCGCTCCATAGCGTTTTTCTGGTCGGCGTTAAACGTGGATACAGATGTTTCAAGCTGTGAGAAGAATTGCTGGTTCTGTTGTGTACTCTGTGCATTGAACTGCTTTGCAGCGTTCTGTGCAGCAGCATTGGTGAACAAAGCCTGTGCATACACTTGAGCATCATTCTGAGCAATTGGTAGAGCACTTTCAAACGCAGCCTGATACAAGGCTTTACCAGCTTCACTAGAAGCACCCATACCACGGGCAGCGAGTATCTGTTCTGCTCTACGGATGTTTGCAGCAGCCCAAGCAGGTACTTCACCCCCGTTGAACCCTTCATACAAATCTGCCAACTGGCCTTGAATAGTTGCAGCTTCAGTTATCTCTACATTTGTAGCGTCATATGTTTGAGCATCTTGTCTAGCCGCTGCTTGAGCTTGGCTAGTGTTTGCCTCACGCATCTGTGCAGCAATGGTGTTAGGATCAAGAACCTTACCTTCAGTGCTTAGAAGTTCTCCTTCTTGAACACTCATAAGTGTTGGGTCTAGGCGACCACCTTCAGGCAGAGTGGGGGCGTTGAATTGGTCAACCATATCTGCTTTAATTGTGCGGCGACCATAGGCATCACGCTCTCCTGTGTAGCCTTTGGTCTGCCACTCACCAGCAGCACCCGTGCCCCAACCACCGAGATAACCACGATTACGATAATCCTGTCGTTCACGCAATACTTCGATAGGGATCGTGTCGGGATCAGTGAATTGGCCCCCGAGGAGGTCCGCACGGATGCTGCCAGTGTCTGCGTCGAGATAGTCCTTTACAGCGGCGTCTCGTGCAGCTTGTTCTTCAGGTGTGAGAGTAGTGGGGGTAGTTGTTGTACCATCAGGTGTAGTTGTAGTGCCACCGCTTTGATCAGTGGTGGTGGTAACTGTAGGAGCAGTTGTACCATCAGGTGCAGGTGCAGTTGTGGTGTCAACTTGTCCTTGTTGTGTTCCCGCAGGATAGTACTGCTGAATTTGTTCAGGAGTTAACTCGTGAAATGTACCATCAGCTGTACGATAGCCACCTTCTTGTGCGAGTTGTTGGGCAAACATAAACCCTTGACCACTGTTCTGGTAGAACGGGTCATCAATGTTAAAGTCGTCATTGAGGGTAAGAACGTTAGTCCCTTGTAGTGTCATACCGGGACCAGGTGCATTCCAATTGTTACCACCTTCGTAGGTGAAGGTGTTGTCATAAGCATTAACGATTTTACTATCGTTATTTTGTCCTACCTGTGGATAGGCAGTCGTGTATAGCCCCGTTTGGGTAGCAAAGTCTTGGACATTAGTAGTGTCAATGCCTTGGTTTGCTTTATCGAAGTTTACACCGTAGTCGTTTGTGTTTGCCATAAAAGTTTACCTCGGGTTTATACCGCGTCCCTCGGATCAGGAAGCATGGGTCCAGATGGTCCCATCGGCAAATTGGTGGCAGCGTCATTGAGGTTTGAGCCAGCGGCAATTTGATTAGCAGGTGTAGTAGCAGCCTGTTGTGCAGGTGCCATTGGGGATTGCATTGCAGGTGAATTCAAAAGTGATTGTACACCTTGATTCGTGTTATAGGTCATAGGTTGCATGTCTTGTAGTTGACGCTCTAGATCAGCACGTCCTTGCAGACCTTGCTCACGTACATCGCCAAGATTGCTTAAAGTTTGTGCAGAACGCCCTTCGTAGAGATTCTGGAAGTTACCAAGTTGGTTACCGAACTGGTCAAACTGACCTGCCATAGAACCGAACTGATTACCGAGATTAGCCATAGCCTGACCTTGATTACCAAGTTGACCAAACACCGTCATACCCTCCTCAGCAGGTGTGCCAATAGCGCTTTGCACTTCTCCTACACCCTGTCCAACAGTGCCAATATCACCTTGAAGGGTAGCTTGGTTTTGCATGATGGTGCCTTGATTACCTGCTAGTGCAGTTTGTCCTTCACCTAGTTGGGTTTGTCCCTGTTGAAGAGTGTCGAAGCGAGGGGCCATACCAGACGTAATTTCAGATACAGACGGACCAGTGAATTGCGGGGTTTGTTCCTGTTGCGGAACAGGTTGATTTGAATACATTTGCTCAAGAGTACCCGTGTCGAGACCCTGTTGTTGTGCCCACGTGCCAAACTGGCCTGTACCAAAGTCGCCTGTGTATCCAGTTTGTGATGCTAACCATTGGTTTTTCTCGGGGTTGTAACCATAATCAGGCATCTCTAAATAACTCCTACTAAAATTGCAGTAACAACTGCTAATCCGATTCCGACAGTGTACTCAACAAAAGCAAAGGTCGGTACTTTATTACGCATCCAATATACATAATGTTCAACCACCTGTAAACAAGGAGGTGCAAGGAACATATAAATACCAATTAAAGACAGCCAAGGGTTTACAAAGTACAGAGGGATACTCACAAAAAGGAACCACGCATAACGCATAAACATTCCCATAAGGTCTCGACCAAAGCTGCTTTTACTTTTGAAGAACAGGTCTCGAATTTGCCAGCCCCATTCATCATCAGGTTTGTTGTTTCTCCCAAGGTCCATCTGCGTCCCGTGACCGGGGGTTTGAGCAGCAGCAAAGATGGCTCCCGCCAGAACAATCAAACCCAATGTAGTCAGGTTGAGTGGAAAGGTGAGGGTAGCAAAAAAGAGGGTGAGGACAAGGAACAGAGGCGTCAGCATTAGGCTGATTGCTCGCCCTGGCTTCCAAGGCTTGAAGCTTCCGCCCCTGATTGCCCAGGTCACTGTTAGTGTAGAGCATGTCATAAATGCGAGAAGTGTCCATTGAATCTCCATGTTACGTAGGCCATCCAGATGTTACGTCAACTTTATTTAAAGCTGTTAAAGTAGTTGCTGCGTCAATTTGTTCTTGCAGGGCAGCTTCATTCGCGTACACAGCAGAGATATATGCTTCCACTGCATCACGAATTGCAGCAGCAGAGGTAACATCTCCAGTGACCACTGAACCCCCACGGGTTACGAACTTTTGTGTGCCACCACGACGGTCAAGCATATTGGCGAGTTGGTTGATTTCCTGTTGACTACGAAGGTCCGTTTTGTACTCAACACCGTTGATGGTGATGCCACGATTGATTGCATGGTTTGTGTAGTTACGAAGTTTACCAATGAAGGCAGCTTTTCGTTCACCAAGGGTTGTGTTGCGTACCTGATTGCTGTACACAATGCCATCCTGTACGTAAGGCGCTGTGCTGACACTGATTTGGTTTGTGCCAACAGCCTTTTTGTCAATAGGGAAACATCCAAAAGTAGCAGCCTTTTCTTCGCTGATGTACGCTGTGAATGAGGTTCTAGGGAACAGAGAGGTCATAGAGCCAATGCCAATGATCTCATCATCAACAACTTGAGCCATGGGAGTTGTGTTGGTTTTAATTTGCATAGATTAAATCCTTTTGTGTCCTAGAGCGCAGGGGGAGTTGGAGGGGTAAATCCAGCGGTATCATAAACAAGCCCTGACGAAACTCGAAAATTGTTGTAAAGCATGAGTTGACTTCCGGGAGCGCCCCCATCTTGCATACGCTTACCAAAACCCGGCGTACATGTATGAGCAGTAGAAAATGTCAATTCCATAGCGAGAGTACCATCGACGTGAATCCACCCCTGTGTTCCATCAGTCATAATGCTGTAATGTACAAAGGCGTCTGCCCATCCAGATGCGCTAGTTACGGCGTAGCTACCTGTGGATGTAGCTACCCCGGTCTGACCCGAGAAATAGACTCTACCATCATCATTTGTGAAGATACTTGCATACGGATTCGCGCTAGCGGCAGCGGTTGTTCGTAACCCAACAACAGTCATAAAATACTGTGTACTAGCCGCATTATTTCCCTTTGCCCAAATCTCTACTGTTCTAGTGTCTACTCCCCCTTCAAAATTAGAGGCAGACGACCAGAGTGAAGTATCTCCTGTTGCACCAAGCGAGAAGCTATACGTGCTAACACCTGTTGATTCATTTGTAGGGTTACTAGCACCACTGATAGTTAATGTATTAACCCCAGAAATACTGTCTAAGTAGGTAGTACCGTTGTTATCATCAAGGCGGTATACTTCTAGAGTTCCAACGCCCTCACCAGACCCTGCTGCTCCCATCAATGCTGATTTATGGATCGTTGGCATGGTTACGCAAACGCCTGTCCTGCCGTGAAGCCACGAACTTTCGTACCATCAGGGCTAAAGAATGTGAACACATCAATACCAGCCGCACTTGAAGTCAAGGTTGGAGCAGTGTTGTCACTAGCCCACGACACTGCTGTTGCCCATGTGATTGTCGTTGTATTTGGGTGTACTTGAAGGGTCCAAGCATCGCCAGCAGAGATGGGGCTGAAGTCAATGGTGGTTGCTACGCCCGTCGTCAAGAATAGGTCATACACTCCCGGTGCTGCAACAGTGTAAGCAGTGCTGACGGTAGCAGTGGTGACAGCTTCGCGAATACCTGCATTAAAGGTTGCAAGGCCGTTGTGGGTGTTTGCGCCTGATGTTACAAGAGCGCCAGAGATGTTAACATCAGCGAAAGCGGCTGTAGAGTTAACCGTCAGATTAGTGAACGTCCCCGCCGCAGCAGCAGATGCACCAATAACTGTGCTGTTGATTGTAGCACTGGTAAACACCACCCCTGCAATTGTGCCGCCAGTGATGGCAACATTGCTCTGATCAAGCGGAACACCCTGCACACCTGCAACGTTAACAGTCCAACCAGCATATGTACCAGAACCCTCTGTACGCTCAATGTCAAGGCTTACTGTCTGTGTTGCAGTCGTATAAGACGCAACCTCACCAAACACCCAGTTGTCCGCTGTTGCAGTGATAACCAATCGTGCTCCGGCAGCAATACCAAGGTTATCTGCAAGAACAAATGAAACTCCATCTGCGGTTGCAATTGTAGCTGTAGTTGTTGTGGTAGTTGAAAGAGCAAGATTATTAGCAATCTGCGTCGTCACATAGGACTCAGTGGCAATGGCATTGCCAGCAATAGTTCCTGTACTACCTACAACAAGATTGGTTACAGTCGCTGTCGTTGTGGTAACATTTGCAAAAGTTGCAGGAGCACCAGAAGCATTGACAGCGGAGGTGACATTCAGATTCCCTGCTGTCAGGTTTGTAAAGTTGGCAGAGGCAATAGTAATCGCTGACAAATCTAATGTAGAGCCAGTTGCTAATGTCACGGTTCCTTGAAATACAGCGGAAGTCGTGTTGGTCAGATTAGCTATCGTTGCTGCCGTAATGACGTTACCTGATAGATCAATTGTTCCACCAGTTGCGAGGGTAAGTGTACCACGAATTGTTGCGGCGGTGGTATCCACATTTGATACATAAAGAGTTCCATAACGGACAGTGCTAGTTCCGAGATCAAAGGCTGTGCCCGTTGATGTACGGAGTTCAGTTACGCTGCTGACAAGTACCTCTGTACCAGCCACATCAATCCGTATCAGGTCTTCATCAGAGGTGCTCTCAACGCGGATACGTGTGTCACCATCTGCGTCAGAAATTAGAGGTACAAGTGCTCCTCCACCTGTAGTACCATCGTGATTATGCCCTGTTGTTTCGGACATAGCCGCCTGGAGTTGGTTGAACTCAGCATTAAGTGGTGACGCCTGTACAACAGCGCCTGTAATGATGTCTGCGGCAGATTGTCGCTGGTAACCTTGTGGCATGTTACGTTACTTCTCTTTCGCTGTCACGCATACTTATAACGAAGCCTTGTATGCTAAACGGTTTATTAGTTGTCCCTGTTGTAACAAAGGAAAATTTTACGCTGGGGGTAATTCCCACGATATTAGTTCTACGCCCGAAACGTCCTTCACCATCATAAAGAATAGTATTATCATCGTAAAGAACGTTAGGATCATCATAGATAGCACTCAGTGCTGTGATGCTCTCACTAAAGTTCGATGGGCTTTCATAATCAGGGTCATCCCAGGCGTAGTTTAGTCCAAGGAAGTATGAGAATTGTCCTTCAGAACTGATAAACAAATTTATCCGTCTAAGGTCTTTTAGTGTCTCCGTATCCCCAAAATCTAGATAAGGTGTGTCGTACACGGTGATTTTTTCTGATCCGTTGAAGCTTGTATCACCTCTTTCCAGTTCGTAGACTACACCGTCTTTACCACCAAAGATAACACGCTCAACACCATTTACAAAATCACTGTCAGTACAGTTTGCTTGGATACCTAAAAGATCACCGAATTCCCATTGTGAAGTTCCATCTGATGCGTAACGCTTACCACCAATAACCCCAATTGATTCTGAAGCCTGTTGGCTGCTCTCAAATATATAGAACCTGAACTGAGTCTTTTTACGTATAACTTGTCCTAGCACGTTTGACAGATCATATAGTTCTGGATAGTTAATCAGTTTTGACTTGATGTTTTCACTAATTGTTTCAAGTTCAACATCCCCGATTCGATCAGTACCGGAAACTGTACGTATGCCATCTGGACTATAATAAATGAGATCGCCACCAACAGTAACAAGGGCATCACGAGACACAATCCCAATATTCTTAGTAACGTCAACCAACTGGAAGTCACTACTGTTATTACCTGTGATTTTTTTAATCTGGTCACTACCGAATATGTAAAGGTCATCACGAAACACACCAATCGTTTGAACTGCAAAACCTACATTAACACTCAGAGAGCCAGCACCAGTAGTAAATCCGTCAGGGTCATTAGGTGAACTAAAAACCACAAGGTTAGCACGAGTTCCAGACATACCGCTATATGCTAAGTGATTCTTGAAATCCGCAGTTACAGAACAACCTTCTACATCAGTTGAATCCGCAGATGTAAGAACAGTCCAGCCGTCAGCGGAGTTATAAGCTGCGGGGAAATTGACGCCATCAGTGACCGTGTACGCTTCTTTTCCCTCGAAGTTGTACTTGCTAACTCTCAGTCGGCTAACACCTACTGAACTGCGTACATCCGTACTACCTGTTGCAAAAATGTTAACAGCCGCAGTTGCCCAAGTAGCTCCCGTAACCCATCTGTAAATATTGTATTCACTTCCAGTTGTACTACGTGCAGCGTGTACCGTGTCTTGGAAAATCCAACAACCTAGTGTTGCACCTGTACCTGGCAGAGCGGTGGATGTTGTGTCATACGGGCGTGAACCATCAATAGTTCTGTAGCCGTCAGTCTGAGACACTTCGTAGTTAATTAGTCGTGTAGCATATCCAGGTCCGTTGACACTAAGGTTAATAGAGGAGTCCTTTGTGTTCAACCCGCCGTTACAAAGAATACGCTCACTGCGAATTGGTTCATTTGCCATAGTTACGTCAACGTCACATTGCCAATATAGGCAGCGGAGCCTCTACGCCGCTTCATTCTACGATCCTTGACACGAACGTATTGATCATTGGTTTCAATGGTCCGCATACGAGATACACCTTTTGCAAATTCCTGACGGAACATGCTGGCTTGGTCACTGTTACCTCGCTTGGCGTTCAAATAGTAACACGCACCATTAACAATAACCTGTCCGTAGCGATCTGGAATACGTGTGGTATCTGTGCTGACACTAAGTGTGGTAGGATCAACGTAGCGTGTGTAAGAAACTGTGTATGCCTGATCAGGGATTTTAGTGAACCCCAAATTGTTGTTAGGATAGCGGAACACATGACTAGGAGTGTCATAGTCAGATGAAGTTGCATCCCCATCACGCTGTGAAAAATTCTTAACCCAATGGTCATAATCAATCTGAGGCAACCACCGCTGATTTACAGATAGCGCATCAGACTGATTTAGCATGATGGTATCCATGTCAACATCTTTTGTGTCAGATGGAAGGGTGTAGCGTTGTGTTCCTGCAACCATCGTCAGAGTTGTTGCAGTAACGTTGAAGGCCCACTCAAACTCGTACATATTGATGTCTAGGATGGCGTCGTTAACAGCGTCTTTTGCTAGGCGAATTTCAGGGTCAGTGGAGGTATCAAAAGATGCAGCAGCAGCTTCCTTACCCCCAAAGCGGCGCAATGTTCTGTTTGTCAGATCAATAAATGTCAGCGCCACTAAAGTGTACCTCCGTAATTAGGCCGCAGCAGGTGTCTGCTCAACTACCCTTAAATCCTCACGAATAGAGAACTTTGGAAAACTCCCCATCATACCGGGGGTTTTCTTTAAAAAATTAATAAAATCTGAATTCAGTCGATTAGCCATAAGTATGTGGACTTCATCATCCAGAACGCTTTTACCGTTGTTCTTCTGCTTTTCAACTATATAATCAGCCAATAGCCGTGTACCAATTATGTGAACAGGAATTGGGTTTAGTGATAGGGCTGCAAAAGCTTCTTGACAAGCACCTATTAGTACAAGATTTGTGTAGACTTCTGTACCGTTGTTAAGAGTGATTGGAATCTGCCCTTGATCTTTAGTCATAGGCCGATCACCTGTGATATGGGTGGTCTTATCTTTATCCCATGAAAGGTCAAATCCGTAGACAACAACCTGTGAGAAGCCTAAATAATGGGCAATACCCATTGATTGTAGCGTTGTGTTTGAACCCTGTGCTACAGTTGTTGCTGGATGCCAATCTGCTGCTGTCCTACTCTGGAAGCGAACTACCTTGTCCTTCTTGTAAAGATCAAATAGTTTTGGATGGCATTGAGTTGAAATCAACTGTGTGGTATTTTTGTTGTGGTAGGTGTATTTTAACTCTGTTTCTTTGGTGTCAACATGAACGTTAAAGTCAACCTTGATACCGTATTTTTCCAGAGTTTCGCCACATTTGATGGCAAACACCTTGTGCCCGAATTTCTCTTGAGCGTTTTTGATGCTCATAATATTATCTATAAGACCGGGGCCAGGGGCACAAATAATAGCAATCTTACCAGCATACTTCTTCTTGTGCATCTTCAGATGCTGTTGAATTGATACTGTACCTTTTCGAGCGTGATTGGCTTTGTGATTAGCCTTTAGGTTCTCTGTGTCGTCCTGACATTTAAGAGTAATCACAAAAACATTCCTTCTCTAAGTGCAGTTAAAGGTGGAGAGGGGTGATAAGCCCCCCTCGCACCTAAATGTAGTTACACCTGACGATTAAGCCAGATAGTCACGTGTTGCCACACCACCGAGACCAAGCTCAGAAGCATCAGTCATCCACGCAACGACACGGACTTTACCGTTTGCTGGTACAGTTGCACCAGGTACGTTAAGAAGCATGTCAATGGTGTCGGCAGCAGAAGTAGGCAGAACAGTGTTTGCACCAAATGGAGCAAGACCATTCGAACCTACAGCCGGGTAGCCGAGGGTGTTGAGGTCACCACCGTCGATGAAGTCATCGCCAGCAGCAACGTCAAGGTCGAAGGTTGCACCCGTTGAGGTGTCAACCGTCAGAACTTCTGCAATAGCGCCGTGGAGGAGAGTATTAGCAGGTACATTGATGACCTGAATAATATCGCCAGTAGCGAGTGCAGAACCCTTGGTAGTGGTGACTTCAGCGAAGTCAACAATCCGTTCAACCATATACGGGACACGATTGCTCAGACCGGAAACATGGGTGCCTTCAGTAGCAGAGCCACGAGTGAAATTAACAGTAGCCATAATAGATTACCTTTCTCTAAGCTCGGTCTTACTGACCCAAGTTATAACGGGCGGTTACGAGACCTTCAGGACGGAGAACTTTCCGACCGTACAGGTGCAGACCGCGAACAACATCACCGAAGAAGTCCGTAGAACGGTACGTTTCGGATTTGTTGATTTGCTCGGCGCAAGCAACGGAGCCTTTATGTCCTGCAACAATCACACCGTAGTTAGTTTGTTGTGCAGCCGTAGATACGGATTCAGGACCAGAACCAATGCTCGGAAGGTTGTTGGACGAGTACAGTTTAAAGCCGTAGATCATGCCTTTACCGATACGACCGTTCCGCAGCAGGTTTTCACCAGTAGAGGTAAAGTCGTGATCCATGAGCTTGGAACCTTCGTCACCAAGAACTTCAAGGAAGGCAGGGTCAACGATCAGCCAACGATCTTCTTGCGGGACGTTCTGACGGTCCAGCAGACGCTTCATACGGTTGATCACACGCAGCGGCGTAGTGAAGTTAGACGTATTAATCGTCGGGCTAGTACCAATCGGAATTGCATCACCAGCAGAAGCAGCAGTCGTACCAAACTGAACAGAGAAGTCAGTACGGTCGAGTTGCATGGAAGCCAGCAGACCTTGACCATTTGTGGTCGAGATCGGGGAGGTTCCAGAAGCATCTGCCGAAGTTGCAGTCGTGTCACCAACACCAGCGAGGCTAGACAGTTTGTAGCCCGTCATGTAGGCGAGAACGTCACGATCAAAGGTATCGCGGAGTTCATAACCAGCACGGTCAGAAGCCAAAGACTCCCAGTTGTGATGGGCATGTTTTTCCTCAATGTCGTCAATTTTGAACGCGTAGTAGTTCGACTTGTCGATTACCAGCGTGAATTCTTCGTCATCAAGGTCTTGAGCGGTGATCTGAGTACCACGAGAGTACTCTTTAACGGTGATCGACGGTTCTTTGATGATACGGACGGTATCACCTTCGTTTTCGATCTCACCGAAGTAGTCAGAGTTACAAATTTCCCGACATACGGAAGATTTGCGGAAAGCCAACTGTGCCTTCTTGGAGAAAATCTCAGGAGAGAAATTTCCGTTAGGAAGGTTGTTCCAGTTGGAAGCAGCGCGGAAAGCCATAGTAAGTTACCTCCTTCAAGGGTTTTGGGCCTTTCCAATTCAGCCAAAAACGGGAGCTAACACATTCCAAGGCTACTAACACATTAATTCAACAAAATTTGACGGGTGCCATAAAGGGGCGTCAAAGTAAGGGGTCGAAAAATGGAGTAGGAAATTGGTAGTCAGCAATAAGAACCAATCAACTTGGGGTATCAGAGTATCCACTAATGGAGGTCTTACCCACCTATGAAAGGTTCCATTGTATGCAAAAAGTGCTTTAAAAAAAGGTTTTTCACCTTTTTACACGTACATTATATCACATAAAAATACGTTTGTCAAGCACTTTTTGCAATTTCTTGTGTTTTTTTTTCTATTCAGTCGGAGCGTGGTTCAAATGACCCGTTGCATCGTAGAGATATCGACCTTCACGACGAGCCTTATCAATCTGCTCCATGTGCTGTTCAAACTCTGCATCGCTCATAGCATTCACCATACTATCACTATACAGGTATTCACGCTTGCTTACCGGATCAGTTTTTGTAGCAGTTTTGCTAGGAACATCTTCCGGTGGTTGACGTGTTTTACGCTTCTTCTTAGGAGCCTCTTCGAGTACTTCCTCGTCAGATTCATCTACAGGTGATTTCCACCCTGTGTCAGCCTTAAACAACGTGATGATAGCGTTGAGTTGCTTTGCAGTAGCATATGGGTTACTGAGAGTATCAACTGTATTTTCAGGTGCTTCTTCAGCTATCCAATCAGAGAACTCCTCAGAGTTTTTTACGTGCTCTGCATCTGGATGGCGTTTGATAACCTGGCTCATAACCTTTGCTACGTGTAGTTCTGCCTTTACGGTATCAAGGTCTTTAGTACGATTAGTGAACTCTTCGTCAACTTCTGCAAGACGCTTTTCAACCATAGTGTCAAGTACACGAGTAAAGTCAGGATACTCAGCACGGAATTTTTCAATATCTTCCTCAGTGGAAAGATTCTTGAGGCGTTCCTTTTTATTAGCCTCTAGCTTGACATTCTTTAACTCATTTTGAATTTCTCTGAGTTGCTTTTGTAGTTCAGCATTCTGCCGTCGAGAGTCAGCATGACGTTTTTGCCAATCATGCTTCTGCTCATTTTTCTTCTTCTGTTTAGGCTCTTCTTCATCCTCTTCAGATTCTGTTTCGTCAGCTTCTTCTACAACTTCCTCTTCTTCGACTTCTTCTTCGGCGTCGTCTTCAATAGGGGGAAGTTCAACTTTTTTTCCTAGTTGGGCTTCTCGCTCTTCTTGGAACTTCTTTTCTGCTTCGGCAATTTCCTTTTCTAGGTCTTCATCTGAAGTATTAGAACTAGAAAAACCATAACTCTTCATCATTGCTACTTTTTCAGCCACTTGTATATTCCTTTCATAGTCGCTGGGGCGCACAAATAAAGGCTGTGCGGTGCCAACACCACAGAAGAATCATTTCTTGTGTGGGTATTCTTAATCTGGTGTGTCGTTGTCTGCGCTTGCTTGTCCAGAGCCATCTGCGTCATCAGAGTCGGATTCATTTCCTCCGTATCCTCCAAAATCCCCTGAAGCGGCGTTGCTTCCTGCTTCTGCTTGGACATCCCGATCTTCTTTCGTGTTTCCAAAAGCGTCGAAGCCGATTTCCTCATCGTCCAAATCTTCTTTTTCTTTATCCATAAAGTCTTTTTCATACTCCCCTCGGAAGTCTAGTGCAGCTTCTACTTGTTGGTCTGTGAGATTACCAAAATAATCTACTGCTGCTTTAGTACCTAGAGAAGGGACAGGACCGCCAACTTGGTATGAACCGTCTGAACTGTAAGACTCGATGTTACCACTAAAGGGGTTAGTGGTGTTATACCCACCAATAACGTTACCTACTGAACCTGGAGGGGCACCACCATGTGCTTGAGATGTTTCAGACAAGGCTTCAAAGGATTTCTGTGCTGCATCCGCCATACTTTGCGCGATCTCGCCTTTTACTTCTGGCCCAGCAGTTGCAATAGTAGACAGATAATCTCTAGCCTTTTGGCGATCTTTTGTAGCGAGGTCTCTTAGTTGGCCCTTTGTATCCATAAACCCAGCAACTTTACCGGGTAGACCAGGACTAAGAGCAGCATTAGCTACCATATCCATAACATCAACGAGAGCGTCGGGCGCTGTGGCTGTATCAACAAGTCCCTCAATATTCCCTCGGTCAATCATCTCTCCAACTGACTTACCAAACTCCCCGCCTTCAACACTACCGACGCCAAGGGTTTGAGTAGTTCCTCCTGCTTGACCTGCTCCACCCGGTGAGCCTCTATTGGTTCCCGCTCGCATCTCATTCTCTCCAGAATTTAAATCTTGAGTTCCTGGACCTTTAGTGGTAGATGAAGATGTACCTGTTCCTACAGTTTTAGAACCAGATGTTCCGGTGCCAACAGTACTTTGTCCCGCAGATGAAGCAGAACCTTCTTGCTGTTGTTTTTCCACCTCTTTTACAGCTGATGGTACATATGTTTTAGCAATGTTTATAGAACCTGGTTGGTAAACTGCTTCAGGGTAGTAGCCACCTTGAGTTACAACACCCCCTTGGTTAAACGCACGAACAGGTTGTGGAACTTTCATCATAGGCTGCTGCTGCTGTGCCATCTGAGCAGGAGGAGTAGGCTGACCTTGTGGCTTGCCCATTTGAGGTTGTTGTGGAGGGCGTGGTTGTCCCTGCCCCTGTTGTGGTGGTTGTTGTGGTTTTCCCATCGGACGCTGTTGCGGAGGACGAGGCTGACCTTGTGGTGGTTGTTGTGGTACAGGTTTACCACCAACACGCCCCTGCTTCTGCATTTGTGCCATGCCTTCTTTTGCAGCAGACTCCATCTTCTGCAATTTCTCTAATCCATACCAAGCCACGGCTTCCTTTGTCAGGACGCCTTCACCTGGAGTCAACTTAGCTGGAACCGTGTCAGGACTTGAAGGCTGGGCGACGGGTCTTGGCTGCGGTTTTTGAAACGGAGTCTGCATTAGAGATCACCTTGTCTTGTTTTGCGGCTTCATCGGCCCACACTTGAGGGTCACGATTAATCTTGGCTTGTAACTGGCATAGAGCAGCGTAGCCACCATTCACACGAATCAAGTCTTCTGCGGTGGATGGTACTTGTAGGTTTTTCACATAATCTGCTTTTAAATCCTCTATGATAATGTTTAGTGCCTTTACATTTTTTTGGATACATAGGGTTCTGTACGATTGTAGTACTTCTTTATTCATCATTGTGGAACTTCTCCTCCTCCACCGCCATCATTTCCTGTAAATCCTGGGGTTCCCGGTACTTGCGGTACGCCTACTCCCGGTACACCCCCGCCAGAACCCTGTGTGTCTTGTGCTTGCGCTCCTGCGGGACCATTAGGGGGTTGCGGTGCCCCCGGTGCTCCTCCACCTTGAGGTCCACCCATTCCCTGCATCTGCATAAGGAGTGCTTGGTATTGTGCTTCCTCTGCGTTATTCAGGAGCTTATCAGGGTCAAGATCAAGTGACTTGGCAATCTCACGCAGCATGTAAGGCCAGCGGACGTGCGGAGCCATAACCTGATTTGACGCCTGTTGCATGAACATAGCAAGACGTTGTGAACGAATTTCGTTAGACATGAGAGCGTCCGTGCCACGGGCACACACTGTCACATCTCCGAGAGCACGTTCATCAAAGTCAAACGTCATGTTGTACTCAAAGAGTGAGCGAGCCAACTTCTCTAGGCCGTTATCATAGTTCTTGATAACAGTTTTGATGTTGGTTGACGCTGCACCCATAAGCATTGAGATACCAGATGCTGTACGCCCAACGCCTGTGATGCCTGTCTGACCGTGTGCAAAACTTGGAAAGCCTGTGCTTTCATCTGATAGTTGACGAGCTTTGTCAAACATCATCATGTTTTCTTGGGTGGTGTTCTGGAACTTATGAGCAAAGATCGCCTGTCCCGGTGCACCACCTTGACGACGGAATACCTTACCAGACTCAATGGTTAGGTCTTGTCCCGGCACAAGGTAATCCTCTGCGATTTCAAATACAAGATCACCTGACTTAGCAGCGTTGTCAATCGCCATACGCATAAAGCCGTTCATAAGCAACTGTGTATCACTCATGTTCTCCGCAAGACCAACGCCAAAGAAGTTATTCGGGTTATACTCATAACGGAAGAAATGGAACGGTATACGCTCTGGCATATAAGGGTTAAAAGCAAATTTCAAAACCTGACCGTTACACACCCAAATCGACACGTTGAATTCATCTGCATCCTCGTATTCTTCTGGAATATCAATCTGTGAAAACAGATCGTCGTCATCTTCAAAGTCTTCACGACCAACGATACCCCAAAACTCATACACTTCATAACGCTCGTTATTCTCATTTTGGCTGTCGTCGTTGATGTCCGTTTCCCACCACTTCTGCTCATAACTGGGGCCGTTTTCCAGAGCAGTGTCAATAGCCTCTGAACGGAACAGAGAACGTTTTTTAAGGTTGCGTAGTTGGTGGGCAGACATACGCCTGTCGATGACGACATATTCGAGGTCGTCCTCACCATAGGCTTCTGGATCAACATAAACGTCCAACAGACGGATGTGCTCATATGTAGGAATCATTTGTTTTACAGGGCGGTACAACGGTGGACCGTCTTCCTGTGGCTCCCAATATGGGTATTCTTTTTCAACCGCGAACGGGCCTTTGATGACGCCCGTACCATACAGCACACTATCAAACAGAGCACGACGCAGAGCCTCATGCCCTGCACCTTCTTGCAGTTGGTCCTGCATCTTCTTGTCCATGAATTCTGCCGCTTCTTGAGCAGGGAAAAAGTTTAGAGATGTAGGTGTGCCACCAGTGCCTTCTTCAAGTTTCTCTTCAACTGGTTTCAACTTTTTCTGGAGTGTTCCAAGATTGAAACGATATCCTGGCTCTAGGTCTTTACCATCGCCGGGGAAGCCATAAGGGCTGTCGAATTCATCTGACTCCTCCATCTCCTGCTCTTCAGGTTTAGGAGGAGCCTTTGGATCAATATGAACAGCTTCTTCAACGCCCTCTGGAATAGGGGTAGGCTTAACCATGATCGGAAACTTATTCCCACTATTGGGAAACATAATTTCGTGAATGATACCGTAGGCAGCAAGAACCTTAGTCTTGGTGACCTTGATGAAAACATCTGACTCTTCATCTTCCTTGAACACGTTGTTTACGTGCGGAAGACCACGATAGTTCAGGTATGCCTCTACCCAGCGCTCCTCCTGCTCACGACGATTATCCTGTGCACGATTAAACCGCTCCAAAACGTAGGTTGCCACAGGGCCATGCTCGGATAGAACAGCCTCATCATCTACAGACTCAATCTCAATCCCTTGCTCGTCCATGTTCTTATCCTACTCTACGTTTGCTGAACCAACGCTTAACGTTGTTGCTAGCGGTTTTTTGTGGGCGGGTTGAGACTCCGAACTCCGCAATGTTGCGTGCCCGTGGACGAGAAGAGATTCCATAACGAAGAGCGTCATACAAGTGATCTTCTGCGGTTGTGTCTACATCCTCGGGGTTTTTCTTATCAACCGGAATAGCCGGGAGTTGTGCAATAAGATTAACGCAATTTTCAAAAATAATTAATCTAGGTTCATCTAGAAATTCATCCACAGCCAGAAGACGGTGAATCTCTTGTTTACCTGCTGCTCGTGTACCTTTACTTCTATCAGATGGACGCCACTTACATCCCTGGGCAATCATTGCTTCTGCAATACTTACAGTTGTATCTCCACGCTTGTGCCAACAAGAACTGTCGAGTACACCGTAGTTAGGTGCCCAAATCTTGTCTCGCTCTAGAACATCATGTGCAAGATCAACTGCTAGACGTTTTGATACATATAGTTCATCAACTACAAAAATCTGGTCGCTAGGTGATACTGCAAACCATAGAACCCCTGTATAACTGCCATATCCATAATCACACGCACGAAATGTTTTCCAGTTCTCAGGAACGTCAAATGATTCACACGTATGAATCTTACGGTTGAACTCGCTGAATGCAGCCCCTTCCGAGACATCCCAATCCCCATAAAGAAGTGCTCTACGCTTTTCCTCTGGCAACGTGAGAAGTGTTTCCACATAACCACTGTTTGCCAGATATGGATTGTCACTCAAGCGGCTAGGGATAAACTGACGCTTCATCAGTGGTTGCCCTGCTTTTGGGTGAGGATTTCCATATTCGTCAAGCGGTGGGTAAACTAGGGTTTCACCTGTTTCTATATCTGTTGCCCAAAATGGTTTACCCCACGGAGCAGGGTCAATGAACATTTTCTTGACCCATTGGTGGCCTGGACCTCCTGGGTTGGTTGTGGCCCTCATAAGGGGCTTAATGTTTGGGTTAGCGCTACGGTTACGAGATCGCAGATAGTCCCAAGCATTAGGGGTGTGCCAGTGAGTCAATTCGTCAAATGCCACATACGGGTAAGGCTGTCCCTGAAAGCGCGAAAGGTCTTCGTCACGATCACAATAGGTCATCCAGATACGGGCACCAGAACTAAACCTCCACTCTGATTTCTTCTCCGACCACTTTGCACCGGGGTCCATTTTTGGGTATAGTTCTTGAGACTTGTTGATAAGTTCACGTAGTTCGTCAGTTGTTTTACGCAGGATCAAACCAACATAATCTGATTCATTAACACCATACAGAGCATCAACTAGAATAGCGTAAGAGTTGTGTGTTACAGTAAAATTTTCTGTTACATAAAGACCATCAGGGTTACTTACAGAAATACACCTACCCTCTATAGTCCCTTTTTGTTCTACTTTAACAACAGCTTTCTGAACAAGTCCTTTACCAAATTTACCACGCTTCTTACGTTCCATACGAAAAAACTTATCAGGATTGTCGTGCTTTATATATAAACAATAAACCTTCTGACAAATTACTTTTGTACCGTCTTGGTCACGATAAGAACCCATCTTATCTGTAATCGTGACACATGCTCCCAAACTTCTAAACAGACTTGCTGCGTCATTTGCTAACTGTTCTGATACTGTGTAATAGTAGATCGCATTCTTGTTGGGGGCTGAGTAACCGTCGGTATCCATTAGCCCTTGAGCAACTGCCCAACGTACCTCTGAAGAATTGATAAGATAATCCCGAGGGATAAATTTTGTTGCACTACGTGTATACATAAGTCCATAGGAAGTAAACGCGCCAACTAACTCTTCTCTATATTCTCCCCCAAAACGTATGGTATTCTTTGTGTCCCACTTGTCTGTTGGGATATACTTTTTGTAGTGCTCCTTATCATCTTCATGGCACGTTATAGTTATTTGATTTGTCGTCAGACAGCCATCCCCAATAAACACCCCCAACAAGTAAGGATCAACCTGTACCCCTTTAGAGTGAAAATACTGCTCAGAGCACACTGGAACTTGTGGTTTATAACCTTTTTCAAGGTACTCTGAAAGTTTTTCTGTACTGACAACCTTACCCGACGCCTCGCCAAACACCCTAACACCATTAATCTTTCTGCCTCTGCGTGCCAGCCACGAAAACCATAAATGCTCCTTAGCAACATCTAGGTGAGTGCCATCCGAAAAGTGTACGGTCCACTTAGGAAGGGTTTCCCAGGCAAATAGATGTTTGACAGTCTGTGTACCTCCTTTTGGGTGGCATATTTCATCACCCACCCTTAAATCTTCAACCTTTACAAAGCCTTCGGGAGTTAGAATTGAGTCACCCTTTTGTACTAGCTTACCACCACCTGCTGCCCCTCCGAATAAGACTTCACGAATAGGGGATGAAAGAAACTCTGTCTGAGGGCCGGGGTTAGGTCTGAAAACAA
>Ga0181592_10001159_pt1 | contig 21179 bp, 19 predicted proteins | sample 071ome_20_FD_133755 | JGI IMG/M metagenome (GOLD analysis project Ga0181592, IMG submission 133755) | Coastal salt marsh microbial communities from the Groves Creek Marsh, Skidaway Island, Georgia - 071412BT metaG (megahit assembly) | ecosystem: Environmental > Aquatic > Marine > Intertidal...
CATCAAGAATTAGAATACGCGCCCCGCGATAGAGAGCTTTGAGAATTTCCACCCTCTGCTGCACGCCCACAGGAAGATCCGAGACAATGGCATCAAGATCAACCGTCAGCCCGTAGGTGCTGGCAAGGCGGGTGATCTCCTCCCTTGCCCGCGCCATACTACGCTGAAGCCCGCCGCTTCCCTCACTGCCAAGAATAATGTTTTCAAGTACGGTGAAAGTGGGCACAAGCATGAAATGCTGATGGACCATACCGATACCGGCACTGATCGCCTCAGCGGTGGAGCCGATCGAAATATCTTCACCAAAAACCTGAATACTGCCGCTATCGGCGGTGTAGAAACCATAGAGGATAGATACAAGGGTGGATTTCCCCGCCCCGTTCTCCCCCACAATACCATGGATGGATCCGGCCTGAATTTCGAGCGAAATATCCTGATTGGCACGAACCGCACCAAATGTCTTGCAGATGCCGGACAAGGAAATGGCGGCAGGCATTTCGGCAACGCCTGCCGCTGATGTCATGTTGGCGTGTTTCACCAAAACGTCACCGTCTCAAACGGTATCAGTACGGGCAGTTGGAATCACTTTCGTAATTGTGCACAACCACCTTGCCGGAAAGGATATCCTTTCTGGCCTGTTCTACCGCGGCCTTGAGATCGGCGGAGATCAGGCTGGCATTGTTATCGTCCACAGCCCAGTCAACACCGCCTTCGGCAATGCCGAGCACATGCACACCAGAAGAGAAGTTCCCGTTCTTGGCATCCATAAAGGTTTCATACGCCGCTACGTCAACACGCTTAAGCATGGAGGTCAGCACCGAACCCGGGGCAAGCCCGTTCTGGTTTGAATCCACACCAATAGCAAGTTTGCCGGCATCAGCCGCCGCCTGAATCACCCCGAGCCCGGTACCACCTGCGGCGTGATAGACAACATCAGCCCCACGGTCGATCTGGGATTTTGTCAGTTCAGCCCCTTTGGCCGGGTCGTTCCATGCCGACGGGGTGGTGCCTGTCATGTTCTGGTACACATCCGCCGAGGCACTGACGGATTTGACCCCGCCGACATAACCACAGGCAAACTTGCGGATCAGCGGAATATCCATGCCGCCGACAAAACCAACCTTGCCGGTCTTGCTGGCCAGCGCCGCCGCGACACCGACGAGATAGCTGCCCTCATGTTCCTTGAACGCATACTGGCGCAGGTTCGGCGCATCCAGCCAGGACACATCGATGATCGAGAACTGCACATCAGGGTATTCGGCCGCAACCTTGGAAATAGCATCGGCCTGGGCGAAACCGACGCCAAGCACGATTGTCGCTCCGCGCTCGACCATACGCCGCATGGCCTGTTCACGCTGGGTTTCGTTGGTGACTTCGAATTCCATGACGGAAATACCGGTTTCTTCGGTGAATTTCTTCACCCCGTTCCAGACACCCTCGTTAAAGGATTTATCAAATTTGCCGCCCATATCAAAAATAACGGCAGGCTTGATCTCCGCGGCACCAGCCGCAGATGCCATCACCAGGACAGCGCCGATGATCGACATTATAAAAGTGCGAAAAATGCTCATTTCTAATGAACTCCCATGTCTATTTGAGGCCTATTTCCTTCAGCCTCTGTTGCAAAAACATATCTGCTGTAAATCCATCTTTCAATGCCGCATCTGGTCTTGGGTGCAAAAACATCGGCATCGAATACCGGGAGGTGTTTTCCTGTTGCTCCGGATTAACCACCCGATGCTTTGTCGACGGATAATACCCGTCCGTCGCAACAGACAACATATCCCCGTTATTGATGGTGATCATGCCCTGATCACACGACACGCTGTGCCATTCCCCGGCACGATCCATCGCTTCGAGCCCGGGCTTTGATCCGGCAAGCAAGAGCGTGATCAGATTGATATCTTCATGCGCGGCGGCACGTATTGCGCCGGCTTCGATCCCGTCGGCAACCGGCGGGTAATGCAGGATGCGGAAAAGACTCTGCTCACTGCCCTGCATCATGGAAGCAAGCGTCGCAGTCATTTTTGCCCTCACCTCCGCCGGCATTTCAGCGTCAAGCCAGCCCAGCAACTCCTGCCCCAGCGCAACAAGATCCGCGTAAAGAGCACGGGTCAGGTCAGCAATGCTGTCCGGCACCCGCCCCCAGCTGTAAACATGATAGAATTCCTTGAGATCCTTGGCTTTGGCATCTTTGGCGTTTTCGGAAAGAAAGGGGAAATATCCGTCCTGATTTTCAGGATCACGCAACCAGTCCATTTTATTGTCACCGGCAAAGAATCCACCCCATGCGGCATAAGCTTCATCAATGCGGGCCGCTGAGACAGGATGGTTGGCAAGCACGGCAAAGCCGGTATCACGCAAGGATTCCGCCAGCATGGCCGGGGCATTTTCCGCCCTGTAATCAACTGTTTTTACCTGCATGAAATCCACTCTCCTCCTACATGCAGTCGCGCCCTTATTCAGGGTGATCCCGCAACATTTTCATTCTGTCACTTTCGCGGCAAATGTCCAGAAATGTATCACGAACACCATCGATACGGGCTTTCATCGCCACCCTTACCGGATGACGTGGTGAGGATGACTTTATGGTCTGGCCTATACGCTCGCCTTCGGTGATGACCTCAAGCGGCATGTCTTCAAAACCGATAAGCTCCGGATTGGTGATGGCAACCAGAGCCGTCGGGTCATGCATCAGGCAGACATGCTCACCCACCACCCCATGATAGAAATCAATATAGAAACCTGTAATTTCTGACAGAAACCCGCCAATTTCCGGTGATGTTTCAGCGAGGGTGCTGAAATGAGCCGCGGTGCATCTGATCTTCTGGGTGATATCAAGACCGATCAGATCAATATCCCACCCCGCGGCAAAGACCTGATCCGCCGCATGGGGGTCATTCCATATATTCGCTTCGGCAAAGGGCGTGACATTTCCTTCGCATGCAACCGCCCCACCCATGATCACCAGCTTTCTGACATGGGGAACGATATCCGGATCATAATCAAGCAGCCTTGCTATATTCGTCAGCGGCCCCACCGGACAGATAATGACCTCCCCGCTATGGGCACGGCATGTTTCCGACAAATAGATATGCGCCGGCCTCGGATCAGGCATCCGGGAAGGCCGCACGGCAGGCATATGGCCAAACCCTTCGTCACCGTGGACGTAATGCGACGGCGGGTTCATCACCATCGCCATCGGCCGTTCCGCGCCTTCCGCCACCACCGCCGGATATGATGCCTGTTCCGCCAGAAAGAGCGCGTTGCGGGTTGCCTGTTCCACATAAACATTGCCAAAGATCGTAGTCAGCCCCAGCACCTCAAGCCTCGGGTCAGCAAAGGCGTAATGAATGGCCATGGCGTCATCAATTCCCGGGTCTGTATCGATAATAATTTTCTGGGCTGTCATTTCAAACTCACTTCTGCTCACCTGTGCTCAGGAAAAATCGAGTTGCAATTCTTCACGGAACGGGATCGCCGCACTGGCCCCCGGGCGGGTGACCTGAACAGCCGCCGCATGTGAGGCTGTTTTCATCGCATCGGCAATGGAGGCGCCGCCATCAATCCCTGCCAGAACATAGCCAAGATAGGTATCCCCTGCCCCGGTGGTGTCCACCGCTTTCACCGGAATGGCCGGAACAGCAAACTCACCTTCCGAACCGATATAACGGGCCCCCTCACCCCCGAGGGTGACGATGAGATGCCTTATCCCGAGATCTTTGAGCGGTGAGCCGCAATGCGCGGACAAATCCTCCGCCTCAACCGCATTCACAATAAGCAGGTCAACAAGCGGCAGAAGCGCGGCCGTAATCTCAGCAACAAAAGGCGCCGCGCTGTAGCATACATTGAGCCCTTTGGATTTTGCCTCACGCAGGAATGGCGCGGTCAGATTTGTTTCGTTCTGGGTCAGTGCCCACGCGCCTTCTCCGGCATCGGCAAGAAAATCAGTGATGAGTTCCTCAGGCAGGGATGCGTTGCTGAGCGGGGCGAGAATAATCTGGTTTTCCGCAGTTTTATCATCAACGGCAACGATGGCATGGCCTGTCGGGCTGTCGCCGCGAAGGATATGATCAATGTTTACGCCGGCACTGACCATAGAGGAAAGCCATCCGTCGTCGCGGGAGTGAATCATGCCGGCATGGTGAACCACCCCACCTGCCCGTGCGATGGCGACAGACTGGTTTGCCCCCTTGCCCCCGAGGGCCGATTCATAGCTTGTGGCCGCCAGGGTTTCCCCGGGCCCGACCAGATGCGGCATGGTGTAGATGTGATCGATATTGATTGATCCGAGGTTATATACCGCCATGGCCTGTCTCTGTTGTGGTGAGGGATTGTGACATGATTTTCAAGGGTGACATGCACATGAATACATTATATCCCGTGTGAACGATCATAGGCCGAAGCAGGTGCCGGTTTCCAGCCTGCCATCAGTTCCGGATCCGGTCTCCAGATCTCGACCACCAGAGGATAACACGCCGCCGTGTCGGAGGAATGGGTTGAGGAACAATCCCCGCCAGGGCATGCGGATAACCCGCCGATAAGATCAATTTCAGCAATGAATTCAATGAAATCACCCGGGCGGACAGGGCTTGCCTTCATGAAATACTGATGCGTATCAAGGGTAAAACCCGTGCACATGAAAACATTCAGGACATCATGCACCAGCATTTCAGCCTCATGCAGATCCGTTCCAAGATGAGCCGTGAGCGCTCGTGTCAGATTGGAATGGCAGCAGTGGTGGTAATCGGTACCGCCGAGAAGACGCGCCGTATAGGGATCACATCTGGTGCCGATCACATCATGGACAGAACCGCCAAACTCATCCCATCCATACCAGTCCAGCGTATCATGCGTGATGGTGGCCATGGGCCTCATATACGGCAGACTGGACCACATCCGGTCTCCGGTTGAAAGATGGGTGCCATGAAGAGCGCGGGTCTTTCCGGAAAAGAATTTTTCACCCGGATTGTCGCGCGACCAGAGGTTAAGATCCCCGACCTGCGGGCCTTCACTGCTGACAATGCGGAAAAAATGACCGGCGGGCACCTCAAAACAACGTGCATCCCTCGGCGGGACGATAACGGTGTCGATTTTCTCCATGGATGTCCGTGCTGTCCTGTACATATCCATATCCGGGGCAGAGAGCGTATCCACGGGGTAGCAGATTACCGGCTCAATTCCCTTGCGCCGGGCCGCGTCTGCCGGCGGGGTGGTCTCAGGTGTGTTCTTCATTCTGCTCTCCCATCAAGCCTCATCTCTTGTGCGAGATCGGTCTGCTCTCGCCATAAACGGAACCGCCCATTCGCGATGATCACCTTTTCTTCAGGGCAATAATACGGGAATTCAACCCGATCGCAGGCATGTGATCACCGTATTCGTCAAAAACACGTTCGGCCAGACCTTCGGACACCACCGCATCCACCGTCTCAGGATATTCGTTGAATTCAAGGGTATGATCATTAAGGGAAAAGACGAAAATCCCGCCCACCTGAAGCTTGTCCAGCACATCCCTGATGGTTGATGCCGGGGCGTGGCCAGTTGCGATCACCCCCATCGCCGTCATATGCCGGAACGTCCCGGGCTCAAAATCAAAAGGGTTTTCCGCGCTGACCAGAAGAAGGTCTTTGTAAACCCCCTCATGGGTTCTGGCTTTTTCCAGCATCGCTGCGTTCATGTCGCTTCCAGTAACGCAGGTAAAGCCGGCATCCTTCAACGCCAGACCTGAAATACCTGTGCCGCAACCAATATCGAGTATCGGGATACTGCAGTCTTTTTCAAGCAAGGCCAGTGCGTCGGCACATCGCTGCGGCGTGACATAGCCATGGGACAGGACGGTTTCATCGTAGCTTGCCGCCCAGTCATCATAAATCGCCATGATCTCATCATGGGTATGGCTGTTGTAGACACGTTTGAAAAACGGATTTTCTGCCATGATCTGTCTCCAGTTCCAATCGTGCCATAAATAGAGACAGGATAAAATAAAAAGAGAAAAATACGCCTCCCACCTTCACCCGGTGCACTTGTTGAATTGGGATGAGGCAGGTAGAATGTTCTGATTGTTGTAAGCACCGGAAAGACCCAGATACCATTCCGCACATAAAACGATGTCACCCTGGCGCGATAATATCCGCTTTCCTTGATCAACGGGGACTTTAATGGAAAAGATAGATTTTGATCCGCCCGCGAAAGGGACGATGCGTCAGGTTGCCGAAGATGTCTTCTGGATGCGTTTTGACCTGCCCTTTCGGCTCAATCATATCAATCTCTATGCGCTGGATGCGGCCGACAGCTGGATACTGATCGACTGCGGCATCAACACACCTGAAACAGCAGAACACTGGGACAGTCTCCTTGAAGGGCCTCTTGCAGGCAAACCTGTCTCCAGGATTATTGTCAGCCATTATCACGTGGATCATATCGGCTATGCCGGCACGCTGGCCGCCCGGACCGGCGCTGATATATGGATGAGCGAAGACGAAGACAATCAGGTGCGGACACTCAATTCCCTGAAGCCGGGAGAGTTCGCGAACAAACTTGAGGCCGCCTACAGGAGCTACGGGCTTGATGAAGCCGCCATCACCGATGCCCGCGAGGATGATGCCCGATACGCGAAATACGTAACGCCACTTAGCAAAGTGCATATTCTCCACCCGGGAGATATCATAACTTCTGCGAATGGAAACTGGGAAACGCGCACAGACCGCGGCCACAGCCCCGGGCAGATCGGCCTGACCGATACGGAGCGCGGCATCTACATCGCCATTGATTTCCTGCTGCCCAGAATTTCACCGAATATCTCCGCTGATTTCCGGCATCCTGAAATCGATAAACTGGGCCAGTACCTCACCTATCTTGAGAGCGTTGCCGACCTGCCTGATGAGATGATGATCCTTCCCGGGCATGACTGGCCTTTCCGGAAGGGCGGGCAACGCGCCAGGGCGCTGATCCATCACCACCATGAGCGGCTTGAAATCCTGCGTGATGCGGCGGCCACCTCTCCGATTTCCACCGCCATGGCCATGCAAATACTCTTCGGGCGTGTTTTCAATCCGCATGAGCAGTTTTTCGCCGCAGGTGAGGCTAAGGCGCATCTCAGCCATCTTGTTCATCTCGGGGAATTCACGACCCGCCATGAAGACGGGATAGAGCTGTTTTCCCCCGCCTAGAAGAGGATGATCTTATCAGGTATTGTCCTGCTGTCTCAGGCGGGCGGCTTCAGCCTTGCCTTTATCAAATGCCTGCCTCCGCCGGGCAATCTCTTCCGGCGTCAGTCTTTCCGGGTTTGAATAATCCGCTTTCCAGCCCGTCTTGCCTTTCCAGACCTGTGGCGAGACCCATGTTGTTCGCGCTGTTTCAGCCTGCTCCAGCAGATCGAGCGCCAGCGCCAGTGTTTGCTGTTGCGACATCTTATCCCCGGGCTGGCCTGCCGCATTGCCAAGCGGAAAATCACTGAACAGAAACCGCGGGACGCCCACATGTTCGATTATATCTCTCGCGCATCCCATGATTACCGTCGGAATGCCTGCATCTTCCAGTGCCCGTGCCGCCAGCGCCACCGACTGATGACAGACCGGACAATTAGGCAAAAGCACCGCCGCATCGATGGGATATGACCGCACCCGGCTGACCAGTTGAGGGCAATCCACCTCAAGGCTTTGCCGGTGCGACCGGTTCGTCGGCAGACCGAAAAAGACATCGGCAACCTTGCCGATCCGCCCGTCCTGTTCTGCTTGCCTCAGAGCTTCGAGCGGGAAATACGTGCCTAAATCTTCGGCGGTGGTGTGATCACGATCAATGGCGATATGAGAGATGCGAAGATCAGGGGGCGTGGCCGTTGATCCTTCGTAAACCTTATAGAATTTGGCCGCCGCATTGTACGGCGCGCCCGGTCCCTGCTCACCGGCATCAGGATTATACGGTGCAGCGGTGGTCACGATTGCCACTTCCGCTTGTGCCAGCGGCATGTTCAAAAGACAGAAGGGTGTTGTCTCAAAATGAGCCCAGCGATAGGGATTGTCGTAACCAAGCGCGAGATAATAGGCGCGGGTCCTTTCGATATATCTGATGGGTTCTTCCATCGCAGGGATGTGACGTTCTTCTGTCATCGATAGATATAGACCGGGCTTGTCCAGGTCAGGGTTCCGTCTTCCTGAGTGATGCGGATATAGACCGGATTATCGCCTTCAGGCCTCAGGCTGATCTGCCGCTTTATCGTCATCGAAAGATGGGGGTTTTCATCCGGCAGGCGGAACAGTTTGAGGTATCGCGGCAACACCCCGCTTGCATCAAACACTTCATCTTCATAGCCGATCTCTTCAATCGGGACGCCCGCCTTGATAAGAGGTGTCTCAATCTTGAGCGTGCCGCTATAGGGATCACGCAGCCACATATCAAATCCGCCGATATTGCCTGTGGTCAGCGCCCGCCATGACAGCGTATTCGGGGACGTCTGATCAAGAGTTTTGTCGCGATTGAAAAAATTGATGGCGCCGGAAGAAATCACTTCATTTTCCGAAAGAAACACCGACCCGTCCCAGATAACCTGCCGGAACCTGCCGCGATATTCCGCGCCTTCCCACAAAACCCTGATCCGTGCGCCAAGGTCCTCCTGCGTGAAGGGCCGGATGGTTTCCAGATGTTCAAGCCCGTTGAAGAGATCCACCCGTTCGATCGGCGAACTTGTGCGGATATCGACATTGAGCTCCACCTCGCCGGACGGAAGATGGACGATATCCCCCATGGTGGCATGATCGGCGGCATAGCCTTTATCGCGGCCATGGCGGGGATCATCATGATAGAGATGACCGGCTGATGAGAACCCTGCCCTGAGCGTGACCAGAGGACGGCCATGCGGGCCACCGGTGGTAGCATAGTGATGACGTTTGCGGATCGCACCCATCATTGTCGCGCGATCAAGCTGAGGGATCAGGAAGCAGGTCAGCCCGCCCACGGCACCAAAAAGCGATGCACCGGGATAGCTGGCGCCGGGGCGACCCTTATGGCCATCGGAATTGGCAACTATCCCAACCCGGTAGCCTAGGTTGAACGCATCTTCAAGCAACCATTCGAACGTGCCCCAACTGGAATGGATTTCGACAGATTTTTCAAACCTGCCGTCATGGGCAAGCGCAATATCAGCATAGCGGCCGCCGCAATGGGCATAGATCACCACATCGTCTTCCCCGTTGCGGGCAAGGGCTTCAAAGAGTTCGGTTGCGGAATTGCAATCGGTTTCGATATCGGAACGATCTGCCACCAGCGCGTGGGATGAGCGGCGGATGGTACGGCCTTCTTCAGGAAAATAGACATTCCGGTCCCCGCCAAGGCCTGTATTGCCGGACCATTCATAGCCTGGCAGAGCAATAAACCGGCCCGGTTCATCGTATTTTGCCGTCAGATGATCAAGATGCCGCCAGAATTCGGGGGTGATCTGGAAATCGTTTCCCTGATGACCGGTTGCATCCACGAAGGCCTTGTCACGGGCAAAGGCAAAATATTCCTCGGCCGAGCCCGTGCCGATGGTTTCTTCGGACTGGCCATGCAGATCCGCCCAGAAATGACGGGAGATGGGATCATGCCGGATACGCATGGGGTTGGTCGTACAGAGTATCCTGCCGGCATCATCAGCAAAAGCGATCATGACATCCGCTTCGTCCTTGATCTTCAGATTCTCAATCGAGACGGAAAACGCCCCGGGCCGGAGAGATATTTTTTCCGGCAGTCCTTCCACCGGATGATCGGAAACAGGGGTCAGTGTTATATCGCATTTATCCGAAGGATTGCCCCATTTGTCTTCGCCCTTGATGCGGATGGAAAAATTTTCCCCTGGTGCACGGATGGTCGGGCCGATGGCAATATACCTTTCCGGCATACCGGGCACGATACGGATCACCGGCTGTTCCGGCACCGGCTGATAGCTGAACGTCGCTATCGGATCGATCAGGGTGTGGAATTCGTAACTGTCTTCACAGAATGTCTGAAGCCGCATACCCGGTGAGCCGCCGGAGGTATCACCGAACGTGATGGTGATTGTATCGCCTTCTTTCAGAAAACCGCGGACAACCTTGATATAAAGTGTCCTGTCCCATGGGCGGACATTGCCCTTGGGATCATAATGGTATTGCAGCACGGCGTTGTTGGATGCTGTGATCGTGGTGTAATTCGGACCTTCCGGATTTTCAAACTGCGGCCGTGTCTGGTCGCTGGCGAAACGGAAACACACGCGCATGGACCCGCTGTCATCAATGCCGAATTTCCCTGCCGTATAGACAAGCGTGAAGGTCTGATAGCTGCCGGCTTCAAATGATCCTGAGGGGGACAATGTTACTGACCCGATCTCCCCGGTGGGAATAGGGAATGCAACCGGAGAGCTGGTCTCTCCGCCATGTCCTCCATGAATATCATCCCGGCTTCCGAGCGGTATTTCCGTCACCTTGCAACTCCCTGAATTCTGTTTGGTGAGAAAACTATATTAACCTGACCCGGGCAGGGCAAGACCTGAAGATATGTCTGGCTAAACCCGTCGCAGTGCTGCGAAGGCGGCAAGACTTATGAGAACGCCGCCGCCAAGCCGATAAAGAAAACGTATCGAGGCCCCGCCGGAGAAACGTGACCGGATATGCCCGGCCAGCAGAGCATAAAGGCCGGCGTTCATCGCCCCAAGACTGACAAAGGTTGCAACCATGATGGCAAACTGCGGCAGTACCGGGCGGGATTGATCCAGAAACTGCGGTACAAAAGCCACAAAAAAGCCGATGGATTTCGGATTAAGCACCGTGACGACAACTGCATCCCTGAAAGCGCCGGCAGACGCTGATGACGACAGGAGTTCCGGGCTCAGTTTCGTTGAGGAAAGCGACTCTCCTGCTTTTCCGGCATGCAGCAACAGCCGGGTGCCCATCACACCAAGATAGATTGCCCCCACCCATTTCATGACAAGAAACGCCGTGGCGGATGCCGCCAGCACCGCACCAAGCCCGGCAAGACTGATGGTCATGGCGATAAAATCACCCAGCGCGACTCCGGCAACCATGCTAAGGGCAACGCCGGACCCGCGGCTGATCGCATAGGACATGACAAGAAGTATCGTCGGCCCCGGTATTATCAGCACAATCAAGGTTGCGGCGGTGAACGCCATCCAGATATCAAGATCCATGTATTATCTCCTGCCACCACTCTGGCTGAAAGTGCCGGCACAGATCAAGAAAACTATTGATCCTGAATTCAGGGGCCTCTTGGCATGTTGAAACCTTGCGGTCTATACACTAGCATCAGCACAGATCAGAAAGGTGTTTGCCATGGATTTTGAATTTTCCCCCAAGGTCCGCGATCTTGTCAGCAGGCTCGATGCGTTCATGCAGGACCATATCTATCCGATGGAACAGGTGTTCCAGGATCACATGGACCTGACCGACAACCGGTTCCGGACGCCGCCCTTTTTTGAAGAGCTGAAAGAAAAGGCCCGCGCCGAAGGGCTCTGGAATCTCTTCCTCCCCCATAAACTTGACGATAACAAGACAGGGGCGGGCCTCACCAATCTTGAATATGCCCCGCTTGCTGAAATCATGGGACGGGTTATCTGGGCGCCGGAGATTTTCAACTGCAACGCACCTGATACCGGAAATATGGAAACATTGATCCTCTATGGCAGTGATGCCCAGAAGGACCGCTGGCTCACCCCGCTTCTGGCCGGGGAAATACGCTCTGCCTTTTCGATGACCGAACCTGACGTGGCGTCATCGGATGCCACCAATATCCGATGCTCGATCACACGTGATGGCGATGAATATGTCATCAATGGCCGCAAATGGTGGACCACCGGCGCGATGCGGGAGAGCTGTGAGCTGCTGATCGTCATGGGGAAGAGCGATCCGGATAACGAAGACCGGCACAAACAGCAATCCATGATCCTCGTGCCAAAGAACACCCCGGGGGTCCGCATCCTGAAGCATTATTCAACCCTCGGATATGACAGCGCCCCGTTCGGCGACCCGATGATCGAATACGATAATGTCCGTGTTCCTGCGGAAAATATCCTGCTTGGTGAAGGACGCGGGTTTGAGATTGCCCAGGGCAGGCTCGGGCCGGGCCGCATTCACCATTGCATGCGTCTTATTGGCGGTGCCCAGCGTGCGCTTGAGATGGTGCTCGAACGCGTCGAAGAACGGACAACATTCGGCCGCAAGCTCAGCCAGCATCAGTCCATCCGTGAAGATATCGCAAATTCCTGGTGTGAGATTGAACAGGCCAGACTGCTCACGCTCAAAGCCGCCGCGAAAATGGATAATGAAGGCAATAAGGCCTCACGTGATTACATTTCCGCCATCAAGATTGTCGCCCCTTTCATGGCCCAGCGGGTGATCGACCGCGCCATGCAGATACACGGCGCACTTGGCCTCACCGAAGCGCTTCCCCTTGCCGGATTGTTCAATTATGCCCGCCAGATCCGTCTCGCCGACGGCCCTGATCAGGTGCATATGATGGTGCTCGGCCGGGACCTTGTGCGAAAGCATAACCAAGAGCCATCGTCGTGACGGAGAAGGATCACCGCCCCGGCTCTGATGACTTCGACACCCATCTTCTGGGGCTTTATCTTGAGCAGCATGTTGAGGGTTTCCGGAAACTCGAAACCGTGAGCAGGATTGTCGGCGGGCAATCCAACCCGACTTTCCGCCTTCAAGCCCAAAGCGGGGTATATGTCCTTAGGCGGCAACCACCGGGAGAGTTGCTGAGATCCGCCCATGCGGTAGACAGAGAATTCCGCATCATGGCGGCGCTGGCACAAACCGATGTGCCGGTGGGCCGCGTCTTTCATCTTGCCGAAGACATTGATGTGATCGGCAGTATCTTCTATGTCATGGAGTTTCTGGACGGGCGGACTTTCTGGGATCCGCTGATCCCTGAGTTGAGCGATGATGACAGACGACGCGTCTATGGGGAAATGTGCCGCGTGATGGCGACTATCCATCAGGTCGATATCCATGCCGCCGGGCTGGATGATTACGGCCGGCCGGGGAATTATTTCGAGCGGCAGTTTCATCGCTGGCAACAGCAATACCAGGACAGTGAAACCAGCCCCATTCCTGCCATGAACGAACTCATGACCTGGCTTGACGGGAATATGATTGCCGATGATGGCAGGGTTTCCATCGTCCATGGTGATTTCCGGCTTGATAATCTGATGTTTGCCCCGGAAAAACCCCGCGCCATCGCCATGCTGGACTGGGAGCTTTCCACGCTCGGGCATCCGCTCGCGGATCTGGCCTATCAGTGCGGGTTATGGCGCATGCCCCCCGGTGCCATTCTGAGCGGGTTTGGTGGCCTTGACCGGACCCGCTACGGCATCCCTTCAGAGAAAGCTTATATTGAAGCCTATTGCCGCCATACCGGTATGGACGATATCACCAACTGGCCTTTTTATCTCGCGTTCGGGTTGTTCCGGATCGCGGCCATCGCCCAGGGCGTACGCAAAAGAGCAGATATGGGTAATGCCTCAAGCCCGAGGGCCGCTGAACTTGGCCAGCTGGTCGAACCCATGGCAGAGCTGGCCGTATCCATACTTGAGGAAAACTGACAAAACCCGATCAGGCTGAAATGCCGGATGCCGCATCAATCGCCGGGAAATTCCACGGGACCGCCATGTTCAGCCCAGGTTGAAAACCCTTCTTTGAGATGGGCGGCATCAAACCCCATATCGTTTAATGTGGCGACGGTAAGGGCTGACCGCCAGCCGGAAGCGCAGTGAAAGACATATCTTGCCCCTTCACGACCAAAGATGTCCTTGAAATAGGGGCTGTCGGGATCAACCCAGAATTCGATCATGCCGCGGGGAGCATGAAAACTGCCCGGGATGAAACCGCTCCGCTGGCGTTCGCGGATATCACGAATATCAACAACGACAAGATCAGGATCCCCGAGTTGCGCGATCAGATCCGCGGTTTCGATTTCCTCAATCCGTGCCCTTGCGCTTGCCACCATTTCTCCGGAGGTGATGTTGAGTTTGCCCATGGTGCTATCCCCTACCCTTTGCCGTGATTTTCCTTGATGCGTGTTTCCTCATGTTGACGCGTAATTCCGGGTAAGGCAACATGGATCCTCATCAATGAAAGGAGTCCATCGCATGCTGCGCAGACCACTTGCCCTTGTTACTGGCGCCGCCCAGGGGATCGGCTTTGCCGCCGCACGGAAACTCAAGGAGGACGGGTTTCAGGTCCTGCTGGCGGATATCAACGCAGATGGCGTCAAGAATGCCGCGCAACAACTGGGGCAGGACAGCACCGGTCTTGCCTGTGATATCGGGAATACGGATGAAATCAATTCCATGTTTGACCATATCGATGAACATTTCGGCCCGCTTACCGTGCTTGTCAATAATGCAGGTATTGCCCGCCCTAATGATTTCCTCGACACGTCCATTGATGATTTCAGGGCAGTGATTGATGTCAATCTGACCGGAACATTCCTGACTAGCCAGCGCGCCGCCCGCATGATGGTCGAACATAAAATCAAGGGGGCGATCGTCAATATGTCCTCGATCAATGCCGTGGTCTCGATTCCAACCATTCCGGCCTATTGCGCCTCCAAGGGCGGGGTGATGCAGCTCACCAAAGCGACGGCGCTGGCGCTGGCTCCCCACGGGATCCGGGTCAATGCCGTCGGGCCGGGCTCCATCGACACGGAAATGCTTGCCGGGGTTAACGCCAATCCTGAAGCGATGCAGATGGTCATGTCACGCACCCCGCTCAAGAGGATCGGCAGCCCGGATGAAATTGCCAGCGTCATCGCCTTTCTTGCAAGCGACGCCGCATCATACATCACGGGAGAGACAATCTATGTCGATGGCGGCAGGCTGGGGATGAACTACACCTGCTGAGACCGGCCGATATTGGAGAGATTCAAACCGGCTTTCATCACGGCCGCCGGATCATAGATATTTCGCAAATCCACGAGAACATTGCCGCGCATAGCCCCGGCCATATCGGCAGGTGACATCGCCCTGAATTCATTCCATTCGGTGACGATAACAGTCACATCGGCGGAAGAAACAGCCTCCGCCGCGCTGGTGCAATAGCTCACCCCCTCCGGCAACAGAGGTCTGGCCTGCTCCATGGCCGCCGGATCATAGGCGCTGATGCCGGCCCCAGCCGCCATGAGCCGGGGGATGATATCAAGAGCAGGGCTGTCGCGCATATCATCGGTTTCGGGTTTGAAGGCAAGGCCGAGAATGGCAACTTTTTTCCCTTCCACCGTGCCACCTGCCGCGTCGATAACACGATCCGACATAGAAATCTTGCGGCCGTTATTGTACCGGACAACTTCTTCCACGATACTGATCGAGCCTCCGCAATCTTCCGCGGTCTTAACCAAAGCCAGTGTATCTTTCGGGAAGCAGGAGCCGCCATATCCCGGGCCGGGATGCAGAAACTTGGACCCGATCCTTTTGTCCAGACCCATGCCTTTTGCCACATCATGAACGTCAGCGCCGAGCTTTTCGCACAAATCTGCCATCTGGTTGATATAGGAGATCTTGACGGCGAGAAAGGCGTTGGCGGCGTATTTGATCAGCTCTGACGTCTCAAGGCTGGTAAAGAGGATGGGTGTTTCAAGCAGATAGAGCGGGCGATAAAGCCCACGCATAACATCGTGGGCACGTTCGCTGTCGGTGCCGACAACAACACGGTCCGGACGCATGAAATCAGAGATAGCTGACCCTTCCCGGAGAAATTCAGGGTTTGACGCAACATCTACATCGGCCCCGGGATTGGTCTCATGAAGGATGGCGGCAACCTTCCGGCCTGTACCGACGGGCACGGTGGATTTTGTCACCACGACCGTATATCCAGTCAAGTGCCCGGCTATCTCCTTCGCCGCGGCATACACATAGCTCAGATCCGCATGGCCGTCGCCACGGCGTGCGGGTGTGCCCACGGCAATGAACACTGCGTCAGCATCGCGAACAGAGGACGCAAGATCAAGGGTGAAATCAAGCCTTCCGGCGGCGGCATTCCGGGCCACGAGATCATCAAGACCAGGCTCATAGATCGGGATCTCACCGTTTTTAAGACGCTCAACCTTACTGCTGTCTTTGTCCACGCAAGTGACATGAAATCCGAATTCAGAGAAACATGCCCCTGAGACGAGTCCCACATATCCGGTACCGATTATCGTGATTTTCATTTTTTTCAGCCTTTTCTGAAATCTGAATAGCCTGACGATCAGAATATTAACTCTTGCCAGTCTCTTTTAAGGTAATTTTGTAAGGAAATAAACTCTTCAGCAAGTGATGCCCGGATAATGGCCTTTTAACATCCGCCCGGTTAATTTTAACGCATCAAGCGTATTATTGAGACAAAAGAAAAAATTAAAAAGGTTGCAATCCCTCCTTTTCACTCTATGGTAGAATAATGTTAAACACAAATGGGTGGATCAGGCGATGAATACGCCCTTTTTCAGCACAAACCTGCGTAAGACCATTCTGATCTTTGCAACATTGGTGGGACTCATGACTTCTGCATTTGCCGGCGATCTTGAAATCGACATCGTAGCCGAAGGTGATGGTGTCACAGCCATGGAAGGGATGCAGGTGTTTGTCCATTACCGGGGCGAGCTTCAGGACGGAACGGTATTCGATGATTCCTCAAAGCGCGGCCAGCCCATCCGTTTCATTCTCGGACAGGGGCAGGTCATCCCGGGATGGGAGCAAGGCATAGAAGGAATGAAGGTTGGTGAGAAACGTAAACTGACCATTCCTCCTGAACTCGCCTATGGCAGCTCCGGCGCTGGAAATGTGATCCCGCCGGATGCAACGCTGATTTTCCATGTGGAACTGGTGGATGCTAGAGAAGCAGTCCGACTTACTGACGGCACATCCGATGATCTCAAGGCCGCATTGAAAAACGGCGTGACGGTCATTGATATCCGCCGTGAAGATGAATGGGCATCAACCGGCGTGATCGAAGGCGCAAACCTGATTACGGCTTTCACCGAACAGGGGCAGCTTCATCCGGAATTTCAGCAGAAATTCGCGCAACTCGTTCCAGACCGGAATGAACCTATCTTCCTTTATTGCCGGACCGGAAACCGCACGAATATGCTGGGTCAGGCGTTGATAAACGAGCTGGAATTCACCAATGTCACACACCTGAAGAATGGGGTGATGGGCTGGATTGAAGAAGGGCAGGACGTCGTTCCTTATCAGCAATAAGCCCTGACTTACACGGATGAGTTATTTCATCCTGGCAATAGCGGCATCACCGATATTGTCCACGCCACGCGTTGCCAGAAGCCGGTCAAGCCAGGTCGGATCCATATCGGGAACAGATCCCAGCAACAATTCCGTATAAGGGTGGTGGGGCGGGGAAAACACGTCTGATTTCTGGCCCTTTTCAACCACCAGACCATCTTTCATGACAATCACCTGATCAGCGATGGCTCGCACCGTGGCGAGATCATGGGTGATGAACATGTAGGAAAGATTGAGCTCGCCCTGAAGCCGGTCAAGCAGTTTGAGTATTCCCTCGGCAACAATCTGGTCAAGCGCGCTGGTCACCTCATCACAGATGATGATGCTGGGTTCCGCCGCAATGGCCCGTGCGATGCCAATACGCTGTTTCTGGCCACCTGAAAGCTCTGACGGCAGACGGTCGATAAACTGATCAGGTTCCATCTCAATCATACGGAGCAGATCACGCACCCGCTCCTCCAGCGCTTTACCTTTGAGGCCTAGGAACATGCTCGCCGGACGGCCAAGAAGCTCACGTATCCGGAGTTTCGGATTAAGGGCGGTATCCGCCATCTGGTAGATCATCTGTATCCGCCGCAGCTGATCACGGCTTCTATCACCATAACTGGCCGGAAGTTTTTCCCCTTCGAAAAGGACTTCACCTTCGCGCGGATGAAGGAGACCTGTAATGACCCGTGCGGTGGTTGATTTGCCACTGCCGGACTCGCCCACTACGGCCACCGTTCTGCCTTCGCTGATGCTAAAAGAAACATCTTTCAGAACATCAACATGGCTGGAATACCCTGCCGTGATATTCCGTATTTCCAGAACCGGGGCCTTGCGGGCATCTTCCTTCTTTTCCTTGCGGACAAATTTCCGCACCGCCCAGAGCGATTTCGTGTAATCTTCCTGTGGTGATTTCAACATCCGTTTTGTCGAGGCTTCTTCAACCTCATCACCTTTTAGCAGAACCTTGATCTTATCAGCCATCTGCGCGACGACCGCGAGATCATGGCTGATATAAATCGCCGCCGTGTTGAACTCTTTCACGATATCACGGATAGCGGCCAGGACTTCAATCTGGGTGGTGACATCAAGGGCGGTTGTCGGCTCATCAAAAATAATCAGGTCAGGGCGACATGACAGCGCCATCGCCGTCATGGCCCGCTGAAGCTGACCGCCGGAAACTTCATGGGAATAGCGGAACCCGAAGTTTTCCGGATCAGGGAGATTCATCCTGTCAAAGAGATCAATGGCATAGGTTACCGCATCTTCACGCCCCATGACACCATGCTGAAGTGGCGCTTCGGCAAACTGATCGATGAGTTTATGGGCCGGATTGAAACTGGCGGCGGCAGACTGCGCAACATAGGCAATGCGGCGGCCACGCAACTGACGCAACTGATCTTTGCTCTGCGACAACAGATCAATCCCGTCAAAGACGATAGATCCTTCGGTGATCTTGCACCCATCACGGGTAAAGCCCATGGCCGCCAGCCCGAGGGTCGATTTCCCGGCCCCGGATTCACCGATCAGCCCCAGCACTTCGCCGCGGTTGAGGTCAAGATCAACCGAATTGATGATATCGATCCATGTTTCGTCGCTGCGCCCCTTGATCGACACATTACGCATCTGCAGGAGCAGATCGGAATTCTCAGATTTTGCTTTTTTGCGAGCTGTCATGGATCACCTATTCCTTGAGCCCACTGGCACGATGCAAAAGCCAGTCAACCACGAAATTCACCGCAATCGTAAGGAAAGCGATAGCCCCGGCGGGGATGAGCGGCGTGATATCACCAAAACTGATGAGTTCAGCATTATCACGCACCATGGAACCCCAGTCAGCGGTAGGCGGTTGAAGGCCCAGCCCCATAAAGGACAACGCTGATATCATCAGGAACACGAAGCAGAATCTCAGGCCGAATTCAGCGGCGAGCGGCGCCATCGCATTCGGCAGAATTTCACGCCGGATCAGGAAGAATGATCCTTCTCCCCTGAGCTTTGCGGCTTCGATATAGTCAAGCTGAACAATATTAAGCGCAACCGCCCGGGCGATACGAAAGACCCGCGTTGAGTCAATCGTGGCAATAACCAGAACAAGGCTGAGCGCGGAAGTACCGAATATCGTCAGCATCAGAAGGGAGAAGATAAGGGACGGAATGGCCATCAGCACATCGACAATCCGGCTCAGCACCTGATCGACCACACCGGATTTGAGCGCCGCATAAATACCGAGCAGGGTTCCTATCAGGAAGGCAAGTGACGTGACAAGAAAGGCAATACCCACCGTATTCCGGGCGCCATAGATAAGACGGCTGAAAACATCCCTCCCCAGATTGTCCGTGCCCAACCAGTAAGTCGAAGACCAGGGCTCAAAAGACCCGGCAAGGATATCCGCTTCCCCGTAGGGCGCGATCACCGGCGCAAAAACAGCACAGATAATATAGATAAGAATAACGAATATACCGAGACTTGCGGTCAGGGGCAGTGTCCGCACAATTTTGGCAATTTCCTGGCCGACGATACGAACCAGAATTTCGCGGAACACATATCCCACAGCCAGTGCACCACAGGCAACAACAACGACCCAGAGAAGGAAATTCAGAATAATCATTTTCCCCCTCCTCTTATCGCTGCCGCATCAGGCGCGGATTTGAGATGGTTGAAATGATATCCGCCAGAAGATTAAGCCCGACATAAGCGGTTGCAAAGACAAGCGAAGTTGCCTGCACCACCGGAATATCACGGAACTTCACCCCGTCCACCATCAACTGCCCGAGCCCGGGAAACACAAACACAATCTCAACAATCACGACACCGGTGATGAGATAGGCAAGATTGAGCGCCACCACGTTCACAATAGGTGCGATAGCATTGGGCAGTGCATGGCGGGTGATAATCCGCCCGGGCCGTACCCCTTTGAGATGTGCCATTTCGATATAGGGAAGAGCAAGGATATTGATAATGGCAGCACGCGTCATTCGCATCATATGTGCGGTCACCACAAGGGTAAGCGTCAGCGCTGGCAGAAAACAGATATAGAGTTTTTCAAGCAAAGGGGTATTGGCATTAATATTTGCCATGGACGGAAAATACCCGGTCAGGGCCAGAAGATAGATGAGGATATAGCCAACAAAAAACTCCGGCATTGAAATCGACGCGAGGGCCGACGCGTTGGAGATGCGGTCAAAATATCCGTTGCGGAACAGCGACGCCAGCATGCCAAGGGCAAGCGAGAGCGGCACAGCAATACATGCGGTATAAAGCGTCAGGAACAGGGTGTTTTCAAGGCGCGGGGCAATCAGCCCGATGATCGGCTTGCGCAGGGCGAGCGAATTGCCGAAATCCCCCTGCAGTATGCCGCCAAGCCAGTTCAGATATCGCGTATGGGCCGGCAGGTCGAGTCCGAGTTCACGCCGGATTGCCGCCACGGTCTCCGGCGTGGCCTGCTGGCCGAGTATTTCCTGGGCGAGATCACCGGGCAAAGCTTCCACGGAAAGAAATATGAGCAAGGACAACATGATCAGTGTCAACACACCGAGCGCAAGTCGTTTTGCTATCATTAAAAGAAGATTGTTCATTTCAGTCCATCAAACCAGATTTCAGCTGAAGATTTCACCAAGAGAATAACAGGGAATAAGTATGTTTTAAGGTTTTCAGGTGCTCAAATCAGGATGTGGAAAGCCATTAACATGGCTTTCCACTTTAGTTTTTACCCAACGGGGCCGATCAGGCAGACCACCACCGGCGGGCACACAGATGACCATCAAGCTCCCAGTTGTTGGCAACCTGGCCAGGCACGCTGACAGAAGCCCGGTAGCCCATGATCTCGCTGAGGAAGACCGGCAGGATCAGGCCGCCATCGGTGTGAACAATACGCTGCATTTCAACGTATTTCTCACGACGCTTGGCCTCATCGGTTTCGGACCGTGCCTCAACAAGAAGCTTGTCGAAG
>Ga0181592_10001165_pt1 | contig 21144 bp, 14 predicted proteins | sample 071ome_20_FD_133755 | JGI IMG/M metagenome (GOLD analysis project Ga0181592, IMG submission 133755) | Coastal salt marsh microbial communities from the Groves Creek Marsh, Skidaway Island, Georgia - 071412BT metaG (megahit assembly) | ecosystem: Environmental > Aquatic > Marine > Intertidal...
GAGATAATCACCTACTAATGCTTGGTAGATAGGCTGGTGCGACTTAGTGCCATCCTCGTTTTTAATACTTTCTACTTCGACAACGGATTTCTTATAAGATGCAATCTGCGTTTCATGCTCGCGAGCAATCCACTGTTCAGGGCTTATCTTGTCTAGTTCTTTAAATGCATTAGCAATCTCTCTTTTAGAGGAAAGCTCGGCTGCCTTTTTTAAGGTGGGGTTTGGGTTTTGTCGCACTATTTCTTCCATGCGTGCTGTCTTTTGGGTTTTGGTTTCAACCGTTTGCTCATGAGGCTTTCCTGCCTGAAGAGATTGTAATTGAGTCATATCACCTGAGAAGAAAAGACGAGCATTATTATCAATGATTTTATCTTGAAGCCTTTGGTAAGACACGTTATCGAGCATTGAAGACTCATCGGCAATAACTATTGTCTTTTCATCAAGTGCTAAGTCATGGAGCATAGCACTTTGAATGGTTTCAGAGGCAATACTATTACTAATTAACTCATCTTTTGCAGGGTGTGTTGGGGCTAAGCCAATCACTTTAAAACCATTTTCTTGCGCTATTTTTTGTACTTCTTTCATCATCGTTGTTTTACCGACACCCGCAAGCCCTTGTACGCTGTTAAATCTATCTTTAGAGCTGGCAAACAGTACAATTGCATCCTTTTGCCCTTGGGTTAAGGTTGGAGAAAGTTCTAAAAGCCGCGATTTATTGGATTCTATAGGTGATAATACGCCCTGGTGTTTGATATTTTTTGCAAGAATATCTTTTTCAATGTCTAAGGCCTCTTTGGTGGTCCAGTAAGTATTGCAGTGAATAAGTTCTCCCTCTTTCATGCGCTCTCTAAGTACTGGCTCAATATCTTTAAAATCAATCTCCCCATAGGCATAGTGCAATGCATGTGTCATAAGCTCTGTATGCTTGAATGCAGCATTACGCTCAGCGCATTTGGCAACGGCAAAAGAAACTGCCAAATCCGAAAGCTCTTTCTTTGACAGCCTAGATTTATCAATGTCGATGGCATCCACAAGCTTTTTTATGTCTTTTTCTATCACAGGATTGGTCTGGCTTAAGTTTCGATAGACTAGCTCAGGAGCTTTCTCTTGTATTTCCTTGGCTGTCCATTTGATTTGAACCTTATCAAAAAAGGCCTCCGCCTTACTTTTGCTTGCCGTGTGAATTTCAATACGTCTTGCCTTTTCACTGAGTTCACCAAGGGTATTGGTATTTAGCTGGTGAGCCTTTGCAGCTACGATTATATCTTTATCATCCGCATTAAGCTGATGTGTCTTTTTAACGTAGGCATGGGTGAGATAGCTCGTTGAGAGCGCTTTGTTATCTAAATAAAGCGTATCGCCCTCTTTATCCTTCAGCGTTACGCCTTCTTTATCAATACTTGTTACTTCAAACTGACGGCCTTTTTCAATTTTAGTGCGATTGTGAAATAAAGCTCGTAGACACTGAACATGCTCACCCTTAGAAAGGGCCAGCATAGAAGCTTTTGACACCTTAAAGTTATCTTCTACCTTTGGGGTATAGTTACTCTCTATACCTTTTTCATTTTTTAATACAAGGTGACGTTCTTTAACGGCCACCACCTCATAGTGTTTTTGCTCTTTCGTAAAAGCTTTGAAGGTTATTCTATCGCCTATATCATAGTTTTTGCTGTGTTTTTTCTGCGTATCCGTTAATCCTTGATTACTTAAGACCCGCACCTCTTTTTCTTGGATAGATAAAACCCCCTGCTCCTTTAGCTCTGAACGAATTGCCGCACTTAACTCAGAATGTTGTTTGTTATTAAGAGCAACAAGGCAGGTGTTTTTATTGTCTGCAATATTTTTAGCTTGCGTACGTGCTGCTGTCTTATGCTCTGTTCTACTCATGACAATATCAACCTGTGTATCTTTTCTATTACTGAAAGCCTTGGTTGATCGAATTCCACTTTCTTTTAAGGTTTGTATGGGGTTTCCGGCACAAAACCCCTGAATGCCATGGCTATTGTTTAATAACAATAGTTTTCCTTTGTTGGAATCTACGGTTTTTTTCAAAGACTCTATATCGTCTAAAGAGAGCTTCTGCGCATCATGCACTACCACCAAGCTCTGCCTATTAAATGGGTTAATGGTATTGCCATGTTGACGGCGAAAGCCCGATACCGTATGCACGACCTCATCTTTAAAAAGGTTTTTAAGCCATAGAAAAAAACGTCCCTGGTTATCTCTTTGCACATGCTCGCTTAGCTCTTGCGTATTATGTTTTGCTTGATGAAGCACATAGGTTTTAATGCCGCCATCTTCTGCAATATTTACCAATTCATTGAGCAAGTCCTTTTGGTTGCTTAGTCCATTTACATCTACTATTTGAAGACTGTCTTTATGACCTAAAAGAGTATTAGCCAGTCCTGAATGCCCGTCTTTTATTGAAAACGAAGCGCTCTTGATTTTAGTAACAGAATTAACGAAGTCCTTTTCGCGCTGTATTAGCTTATCAGTGGTGTAGTACTCTTCACTTTTTCCAGAAAGCTCACCATTCTTAAGTTTTTCTGTTATATCTTGCTCTATTTCTTCATGTGCGATACAGCCCATGGCAAAACTAAATGCTGTACGAACCAAACTGCTATGTCTTATTTGGGTATTAAATTCAGATAGGTGTTCGAGTGCATCTGCTACGGCCTCTTTCGCGCACTCACTTATCTTGAGTGCATCTGTGGTGGTAGTGACGCCCTCTTTCCCTATATTTTTTCTCAATTTTGATGCTTCAATGATTTGCTCTATATCCACATCAAAGCCCTTGATATCATCACGCCATTTTTCCATTAACTGCTGACTATCAATGTTTGCTTTCATTTGCCTGGTATTTTTATTGGAAACTTCAGCCGCTTTCGCGCTAAGGGTTCCATTCTTGTCCATATCATCTAGTATTTGTTCGCGTCTTTTAGAGAGGTGCTTGATAAGCTCATCGGACACCCCTTCTATTTCAAAATTGCCATAGGCATCTTTAATACGAATATCAAATCCTAATGCTTTTATTTCTTTGGCAAGTGTGGACATGTAAACAAGGCCAAAGTAGTGTTGGTTTTGGAATAAAATTTCATTAAAGCCATTGTGTAAATGCTCAGTATCGCCTTTGGCGCGAGAAGAGAGTGCGCGCCACATACCATCTAGTCGCTCCGTCATATTCAATATCACCATATGAGTATGTAAATCCGGATCGAGTGCGCGAGAAGAAGTATGAACAAAGCTTGCGGCAGTGAGGTTATTTGTTTTTTGATAGCCCGTTTCTTCGTTAAAGGTAATTCTCGCTTCTGCTGCCATCGCCTCTATGCGCTTAAATGCCACATCCACCGCCTTCATATGTGCATTAGCAATACGCGAATCATTGCCAACTAGAGCTAGTATTGATACCGACTTTGGTGCAGAGAAAGTAACATCGGTGCCAGCACGATGTGCTCTTTCCCCATTCTTTATAATTCCAAGAGTTTCACCGTTAGGAAGGTATCCTTCTAAAAGCGATAAAAATTTTTCTTTTTCAACCACGCCCTCTAACGATAACTTTTCAGCACCTCGCCCCATCCAGCGGGATGCATCTTGTAAGCTTTCTTTATCACTTAAGTAGTAGTTGTCTTTACTGGTGTAGTAATGGGCGGCATCAGCGGCTTTTCCAAGAGGTTTTATGCTTAACATGTGGTGTCCTTATACTAAATTTTTGACAAAAGAATTCATCTGGCCAAAAAAAGCTCTTTGGCCAATGTTGAGATTTGTGCTGCTAAAGTACTAGCAATATGATTGCTATTTACCTAATCGAGCCTGACTTAAGCCTCGCTAGGTAATGAAATGCATTCGATTTTTTATGGGCTGTCCATTTTTGCCACTTCATCAGATATAAGTTTTGGCCATGGTGTACCTTTAAGTCCTGTATGAATGAAATAAACCATAAACATAAGCACATAGAATCGAGCGCTGGTAGACTCAATGTTTGCGGCAAAACGAAGATATAGCAGAGGAATGGAAGCAATTGAGAGACTCATGGCTGCATAAAACATCGAGGTAAGTGATACTTGTATTTCTTGTTTTTGATAACGCATTAAAGCATCAAAAAAATGCAGACTTGTCAGCATAAAAAACCCAAGAGACAACATGATGCTCCAGAAGAACAGTGCTAAAACTGGCATAATGCTTAATGGTGGAGGACTCTCCAAAATAAGGCTTTTAATATATTCTTGATAGTCATAAGAGCATACAGAAAATGCAAACACACAAAGCATGGTTGCGCTGAATATCAGCAAGGGATTGAAAAGGATTTTTTCTACAAATAAGCTAATGCTCTTATCAAAGTTCTTTTTAAACATGCTGTTCTCCTTAATTTTTTTGGTCGCTACACTCGCCTTATCTTTCGAAAAATTGCGGTTAAGCTTTGTTATATGATTTATTCTCATCTTTTAAGTCCAATGGGACGAAAAGTTACTCTAAGCTTCAAGCCAACTCCTTTGTATGTGAAATAGGGGCTTCTCGAAGCTCAAGCGTATCAATATCGTTTTTTGTACCCTTCTCACCTGAGATGTCTTTAAGTGTGCTATCTGCTGTCTCTTCAAAGTTTTGAATCGCTTTGACATCGGATACCACATCAGGATTGCTCTCAATAGCTAAAGCCGCTTTCTCTATCTTCTCAAGTGCATCAAAATCAATAGAGCGCTCAGTCAAGCTTTCACAGACAATGGGGCGCTCAATATATTTGTTTTGAAGTTTGGTGATGGGGTGTGGGCCAAGAAGACGCACATAGCATTCTAAGTCTTCTAGCTGTTGAATATCGCCTGCTTCTACCGTATTTCGTATGCTTCTACTTGAACCTACGGTGTTACCATCTCTGACTGAATCTGGGCCATAAGAGCGTGATTCTTTGACCTCACAAATAACTTGTTTTCCAATGTCATCGCTGACTTGCTTTGCTACAGAAGCCGAAGGACTTCTGAAATAAACGGAATTGTTTAAGAGATCAGCTATCGCCTCTGCTTCTTTCGTTTGATACAAAAATGCAAGCTGTGAAATCGATTGCACCCCAACGACCACGCAGCCACCAAACTTTCGAATATCTGCCATCGTATCGGAGAGCATTTCTAAGCGATGGAGACTCGCAAGCTCATCCATAACCACCCAAATACGGCGATTATTATCTTGCGGGAGCGATTGAATGCCTTGCATCGCAAGCCCCAACCACAAAGAGATAAGAGGCTTTATTTCTTTATGATATTTAGAACGAGAAGTAATAAAGAGCCAGCCTTTGTTATAGTCTTTTTCGGTGGTTTGCTCTATCCATTTGCGAATGGAAAACTTGGGCTTTTCACTATGATTTAAACCTTCTAAGAAACGAAGAGCCTTGGTGTAAGTGCTTAAAACACTTTTGATCGAAATGGCCGTTTTCTCAATTTCCTTACTGACAAGATTCGCGCTTTCCGAAGATTTTAGAAGTACTCTCATCTCTTCAAGCGAGGTGGTTAACAAGAGCTGCAATAAAACAATGATACTTTTATCGGCTCGGTCTTTAATTTTCCAAGCCATCGAGGTTAAAATGGTTCTGGCAGCATCTACCCAGAAAGGATCGCTTCCCTGCACCGATTTTGGAATAAGGTATGTTGCCATTGAACCAAGCTCCATGGGGTTTTGACACTCCTCCCATATATCCCAATTAGCGCATAGCTCTGATATCGGGTTTAGTTCAACATCGGTTTCTTTGTTAAAAAAGTAAGGCTTTAAAGTACATTCTTTGTCATAAACAATCACCGCATCGCCAGAAGCCCTTAGTTGCTCTAACAACTGCATTATCGCCTGGCTTTTACCAGAGCCAGTAGAGCCATGAAAAAGGATCCCTTGCTTTTCTGAGCGTTTTGGGAGGGGTAGTGTATTCAAAAGACTAATGTCTGAAATGCCCCGTTTTGATTGCTTTAAAGAAGCTATGGTTTCTTTGGCATTCTTCGCTAAGCGCGTACCAGAAATATGTTTATCTTCACTTAGACGCTCGCCTTTACGTTTAAAGTAGCGATAAGAGAGTACTATTAGCGCCATAAATATAACAGCACCTATTAATACCACCGATTGAAGCTTTGACATCAAAAGCGCTTTGGCCGTAATAAGAGCACTTGTAATGGCTTGGGACTGTAAAAACATATCAGCCGTTAAACTATTACTCCCAGACTGCCAGACAAGGGTTCCACCTTGCCCAAGAAGATGCAATCCACGGCTATAAACATTCATCAAAACCAAGGTCATTTCAGGTTTTGCGCTCAGATATAAAAGGGCAAAGACAATGGCTAGAAAAATAAGCCCTCCCAAGATTAAGATTTGTCCCATGACCTGTGACATCATGCGCACATTAAAATCAAATACTTTACTACCTCGAATAAAGTGCAATAGTGATGCTTTCATTGCTCGCTACTCCCTATCTTTTGTCAGGCTGGCCAGTAATGAAGTTTTGGCTTTATTCTGCACTTTTCCGATTAAATCGATTAATAGTGGCAAGATAAGACGTTTTGCTTCAAAGCCAAGGTATAACGCCATCATAAAGACAGAGCCTACAATGGATTCTATCTTGGCACTGGAAATAGCATGCGAACTATCACCTTCACCACTTAAGCAGGCAGTGAAAGTCAGTACGTAAATAGCAAAAAAGATAAGCTCAAATTTTTGATACATCTCATTGATAAAAGGCATCGATTGTAGACTATGGCCTGCCATAAGCTTAAAGGCGTGGTATTGGCCTGTTATCAAGACAAGGCCTGCAGCAAAAAAGAGATTGGAGAATATTAAATTAGAAAAGGCACTCGGAAATCTAAAATAATGATAGCTGCTAAAAAAATGTAGCGAAAGAGCAACGCTAACATTACAAATACTTAAGATAATAAAATAGCGAAGAAAGATTTTTAACATCGGCAGATAAAAGTCACGCTCTGAGAGCGTTTTACATGTAATATTGCTGATATTATCTAAGTCTCTTTGAATCGCCTGATAAAACTTTTTTGTGGTATCACTCATAGTCATTCCTTGTTCGTTCGATGTGTTTTTTTATTAAGCACAAGACTTAATCCAGTTTCTTTTCGGCTTTAGCTCTTTGCCCTTGGTGCGCTTTAGATAAGCCATCTTTTTGATGGCGTATCGCATCTGCTGTTACCTCTTTTTGGTGCTTATAGGCATCAAAAGGTGAAGACGACTGATATTCCCCCATAAGCTCATCGACTTGCTGTTGACGATTGTTATCAAGCTCTGTTTGTTTAATGCCATGTTGCTCAATCTTATTATCAACGACAGCACTTGCTGACTGGTGCGCACGCTTGATATTGTGGCTTGCGGTATTTTTAATTGCAGCAGCACCACTGTCATAATTAGACTTCATAGAGTATTTGGCGCCATTTATTTCTTGTTGCACTTGCTGCTCTATAAGACTTTGTCCTACACCTGATTTCATAAACTCATCAGCATAGCCTTGCTGCTTATGAATGCTATTTGCATCGGTGCCTAACATTGTTTGAAGTCCTGAAGCGCCATAACGATTCTCAACAAAGTCATGGAAGGCCTGAGCAAAATTACTATCAATATTTGAGGCATGCTCTTTTGCATGCGTACTTGCTCTTTGATAATGCAAACCTTTACTAAACTCTTGGGAAGATTGCTCATGAAGATTCTTGGCTTTGGTGAAGTTTGCGGCAATTTGCTCACTGCCTGAGAGAGAGCTTGAATCACCAACATCAAGGTGTTGATTTTTAGCCGTTGAGGTCATATGAGAGAAAGCACTGGAGAAGGATTTTCCTTCGCTTGAGTTAAAGAAGTCCTGAATAGATTCGTTTGAGCTATTGTTATGGCCAGTGGAAATCTGGGCGCTTGCTGATACCCCTGTTGTTAGCTCTGTTACTTTACCAACCACCGAGCTTCCTGTGTTAAAGTTTGCGCTAACCGCCTGCCCCCAAGTGATTTGATCACTTTTGTCACGATGGCTGTTATATTGCTGGATAGCATCCTGCATGGTCTTAATGTCTTTTGTGTATGAGTTATTATCGCTTTGACTGATGCCAATCCCACCTTTGGTATCAATTGAGTGATTGTCATTAAATTGTGATAGATTCGACAGCCCTTGCTGTAGAGAACTTTCCGCAGAGGTTCGAAGCTGTGCGGCATTATGAAACGATTGCTGCGCATTTTGATTAAGACTATCAATAACGCGCTCAGAACCATGCACGCCAACGGCGGCATTACTCATTGCCCCTTGCACATTGGTAACACTACTACCATCTGGATTGCGAGAAATCATGCTGCCATTAGAGGCTTGCGCGGATAATCGCCCTTCAGCAAAAGAGTAATTGGTATCATACTTATGTGCAGAGGTATTATCATAATTAGCATTCCAGCCGCTATAGGTCGCCATAGAAATATTGCCAGAAGCCGCAGACTGAGCAATGGAGGTAGACATAGATTGCACCATACCACCAAAATGCTGCGCGGCATTTCCTAAAACGGCTGCAATGCCTTTGGTCGCATAATAGGCAAGAAATGGCACACTGGCTGCAAGCGCTCCAGCAGTATAAGCAAGATTTGCTTGTATTGATGAGAGTTGATCGATATTGGAAAAGCTTATTGCCCCTTTTGATTCATTGAAAAGATTTACATAGGCACTCGCAGAGCTTGATACCAAGTAGTGAATCACAATGAAAAATAATGGCCATGTCCATAAATAAAGCTGTGATTGCAAATACACCTTATAAACATTTTGAGTTGATGGAAAAAGGCTAAGCAATGCTACTATTGGGAAAATAGCTATGGTCAACATCCAAAAAGCAGTCATAAAATAGGGAAGGCGAAAACAGGCAAGCCAAAAACTATTTGCCTCCGCCACATGCATTTTTTGCAGGCTTTCAGAATTGGTTAAATTCATCAAATCCGCATCCGCCCCATGAAAAGCAAAAGCATCGCGAGCAGCTGAGCGCGTGGCATTGATTAATATATTTTGTGTCATAATATTGGCCGCACTTTTGGCCTGGCCCTTGTAATATTGATGCGCTGCTAAAAGTGTATCTTTATACTTTTTACTATCTCCCTGGGTCATTATTTTGCTTAAGCTCTCAATTTCTGCTTCAACCGCCGCTGGAATGCGCTTTTTTAAATAAACAGCAGACTCTGCACAACTTCTCTCTTCCCCGTCATGAAAAATAGTACGAAAGATAGGCGATTGATTATTGCTATCAAAAAATAAACTATTTAAGTCTTTTGAGTGGACAAGCTCTTTTGCGGTGACTTTTTGACTACCTAAAAGCCTTGCGCTAAAAACACATTGCCGAATAAAAGTCGATATATCTTTTGATAGCTCAGGAGAGCCATTAAAATTAGCACTGGTTGCACTAAGCCATGTGCGTGCACCAAAAACCATCCCAGACTTGCTATATTCTAAGTCATCTGGCATATGCAAAACATCCTCAAACGCGCGCACAAAGCCTCTACCAAAACGACTAACAAAAGAGGCGGGAAGAGCAAGACCTAAAGGCACATTATCTACGGTCACAGCTTTGCCACCTTCTTGCTGCATATCAACCACCGCAACACTAACATTTATGCCTATAAGACAGGCAATCACAAAGAAAGTGGTGATAAAATAGCGCGAGAGAATTTGAATTTTATCACCCAAAACAAGCTGCGCTGCGGCAATGCAACCTGAAAACACTAAAAAGCATTCTTTAGCGGTAGTAAAAGTTTCAGAATTTGATAGCATCGCAACGGAGTTAATAACATCACGAAAAACATCAATGTTTTGTGGTGTATATACAATTAATTCACTCATGATGTTGTCCCTCCTTTATACGCGGTTTGTAGTAAGGGGCTTAGCGCACTATAGGCCTGGCGTACATTTTGCTGGATTAAAAGATTGGTTTGTAAGCTCTGGTTAAACTTAGCTCTTGCCTCTTTTGAAAAAGTATCCACGTACTTTTGCGCCTCTCGCAAATTGGCAATTAATCTATCTTCATTGCCAGCACCTGAGTTTTTTCCAGCATGAGAGCTTCGAATAATACCAAGCGCATTTGATAGGTATTGTGAGAGCATATCAGCGGCAACACTTTGTGCTAAAGCATGACTTCCCTGAAGACCAATGCCTTGCTGGGCATTGGCAGCAATTAATGAAAAGACGTTATCTTGGCTCATATTAATAAGACCACGCTGTTTTTCACTCAGTGCGGTACCATTTTTTATGTTGGTATAAATACCTAACATCAATTCTTCTACTTGATTAACCAGTGCATTACTTTGTGAGATAGTTTGATAGGTATCCTCAGAATACGAAACCTGTACACATTTTGACTGAGCACCTTGATCTGTACACCGATACACAGGAAGCTTGCCGCCATAGAGTGTGGCCTTTATGAAATCGCGATTATTCACCAATGATGGGTAGGAAGATATCGAGCCTTTTTTATCAAAAATAACGGTGCCTGATATAGACATATACGCTTGTGCAAGCTCATTATCTGCCTTTAAAAACTGATTTTCTTGCAGCGCATCCCAAACCACATTTTTATCATACAGTGAGCGATCTTTATATTCTGGGTCTTTTTTTGCTTTTTCTAACTGCTCTTCAATAGCGCCTCCGGTTGAGCATTGATGGCGTGCAGCCGCCCAATCCGCAAAAGCACCACCTTTTAAACCCAAGTCTTCACAGACACGCTGACTTGCCGCACGGTTTTTAGGATAGAATGCCGCAGCGGCAAGCTCTCCTGCCTCACAGGAATTTAGATTCGAACCATTAATCATATTGGCCATGTTCTGCATTTGCTGCAAAGAGTGTGCCACTTCGGGTAATTCCGTTTCGAGTGCTAAATTTAGAGCATATCCTGCGCCTGATGAAAGGATAGACTGCATAAATTGTGTGATTTGATCAGTCGTAATAAAAGAAAATCCTCCGGCTATCAAATCAATTCCGCCGCAGCCGGAGCGAAACCCTGGGACATCGACATGCGCTATTTGAATGTTTCTTACCTGACTTCTCATGTAAAAGCTCCCGCCTGACAAAAAACCTGCGGCCTGCGTACTATAGGCTTTAGCACTTGTGGCATTGGATGAAAAACCAAGGTTGTCAAAAAAATGATTGAGTTCAGAGCCGGTGCTACTCAGTGCAATATTAGATAGTAAGGACAGACTAAGCACTATATTTTTAAGCTTCATCATTGAACTGCTCCTTAATATGCTTTAATAACTCCGATACGCGACTGGCCAGTTGGTAAGGTTCTGCCTCTCCAAAAAGAACAGGGTAGGCTTGGTTGGTGTCATTATTTAAAAGAAATAGCGCGGGTACGATTGGCCGAAGACCACTTGATAAAAAGAAGGTTTGAAAAAGCTCAGGGCTTAGCTTTTCTCCTTGAAAAGGAGGCAGTGCGCCGCCATCTATACTATAGGCCTGAACCTTTATTGAAAAATGATTGGCAAAATCCTCTAAGATAGGCGCAAACTTATGACAATGCGGACACGATGCCTTATAGATAAAGACAAAAGCATAGTTCTTTTGTAAGTCATCCACCTCTTGTTTGGTGCTATTCAATGCTTTCGTGCGAGAGGTAATTAAAAGGCTATTAAGCTCTTCTAGTGCCGGATTTGCGCTTGCTATATTCATCATCAAAATAAACATTAGTAGCGATACAAGTTTTTTCATTACAGTCCCCCTAATCCTTCATATGAGAAGCGTTTAAAATCAGTAGTAATATCTAAAAATCTCTCCTTTAAGTCTGTTAAAGCAACAAAACCATAAGAGAGTGGTGATAGCTCATTGCTTTTTAAATTAATTAAAAAGACCGCTGGCAAATATCTTTTTTTAACAGGAAGTTTTGCTGCCAATGCTTCAATTGGTATATGTTTAGAATCAGGAAGCGCTGCAAGGCTCTCATCGGTAATCGACACCGAAATCATTGAAAACTGATACTCTTTCACAAAGGGTAAAAAGTGCTTGGCAAATCGCTGTGATAAGGGAGAATTCCCTTGATAAATGAAAATCAAACCGTAAGTTTGACGACTCTTATGCAGTATCTCCTCGGTGATAACTTTTTTCTCATCATTTTTCAAAGCAAGCGCATTATTATCAACAGGGAAATGTAATCGGTGATCGAGCTCTGGGTTTGATAATAAAACCTTCGCCCAATTTTGCACAAATTTTTGATGGCGCTTCGCCATCTTAGTTTGCGCTACAATATACTCCTTGGTGGCTTCAACCGAAGGTCTGAGTAGTGCTTCTGCAAGTTTATTTTGCGTAGACTCTCTTGATTGCATAAGCTCTTGATAGGGCGTGATGCTTTTAACAGGCTGAGATGTTTCTGGTGACTCATCAACTTCAGGCACATCTTCTTTCGCCTCAACACTATACCAATGAAAGCCTTCAGCCTTTGAGCTGTTATCTGCTATAACAAGTGTCGGCACTAGCACTAACAGCAGCATTAAAACTCTCATACCCCCTCCTTCATTTTTGTCTGGATGTCCTTTGTAGCCTTAGTGACAATAGAATTCTCATTAGGCGTAGTTACCGCCATATCAGACGCAATCCCTGCCCTCTTATCTTTTGTGCCTGAGCCATAGGGGTATACAGGTTCAACAAAATCAATTTTATCCATCTTGATAGAAGTTAGTTCTTGTGGGCTTATGCCACCACAAATAGGACTTTCAGCCGTTCCTAAAAGTCCTGAGCCTAACTGTTTTAAACGCCCTTCCTCCTGAATAATGCGCGCAAGCTTGCTATCAAAAACGCAGTAGGTTGTTTTGTGTTCCACACACTGTCCTGCAATTTTTTCAGCGCAATACTCACCAAGCTTATGTGCCTTAAAGGATTGCCTTTCCTCGCTTAGTGTTTTTTCGTCGTCACGACAATGAAATAAACCCGCATCTTTACCCCAGCCCTTATCGGCGCAGCAATCAAGGACACCTATATCTCGTGAAAGTCTTCGACAGCGCATCACACGCCCTTTAAAAAGGGAAATGTTTTCATTGTTTTTTTCAGATATTGCACGCCCTGCTTCCCCAACCACAGCCATTGCAGACACACTCTTACCAAAATCTTCATTTTGGGTAGGGTTTGGTGTAATACAGTCTCCATCGACACAAAAAACATCCTTGGTGCAAACCACAGGTAGGGCGCAGTGTGTTTTTTCACAGCGATAACTTTGTTGATAGAGAAGACATCCCCCCTCCCCTTTTTTTGCACAAAAAGAACCAATCTGAAGGCAATTTTTTGCTTTTTGGCTTTTGCATTCATCGGTTTTTTCTGTTCTGCAATTATAGCGGTAACGCTTCTCCCAGCAGGTTCTCGTCACAGGCAAGCCGTTAATAACGCGGGTTTGTTCGGGCTGGGTGCATTCCTCCTCTGCTAATTGGCAAAAGCCATCCATTCCTTCGATTTTTTTACAATCCGTTTGCCAGGACTCTTGTACAATTTGTGGTTTTAATACAGCGCGGACATGTATAGATATTCTAAAGCTTGTGGTAAGAAGGCTGAAGCGATCATTTGGAATGGTTAACCTTCCATGATTGGCGCAACTTGGCATATCAACGCCTGCGGCGTTTATCTTGTTTTTGCCGTTAAAGAGAAATATATTAAATTTGGCATCAATTCTTTCACAAGCGCTAGTTAATGCAAGTCTTGGATTTAGTGTGTAACTAGCCGGATGTTCTCCTAAAATATCGCCATTGACTAAATCAATGACAAAGCTTCCCTTGTCGCGTTTTACCAGCGCTCCGTAGTTTATTTCTATGTTTTTTTCGATGATCTCACGCTCTACCGTAATATCTTTTTTGGCAAAACACTCTTGAGATGGGAGCTTTCTTGACGTATAGCAAACTTCATCTTCATAACTAGTCTTGCACTCTTTTTTAGCTTCATCGCAATTAATGCGCTCATTAGATGCCCCATGGACAATAGCGCTACTCTCCTCCTCTATGAGGAGGGCTTTTTTTATAGCATCACTATTTTTATTTATTTCAAATTGTGTGCCTCCATAATTATCAATAACCGTGCGTGCACCGTTTTCATTTTTCAAGGCCTCATTCGCCGCACTGCTTAAATCCACCTCGCCTTCTTTGTAGTGTTTGGCCGCATCAGGGTTTTTACTATACTCCTTAAAGACTGTTTCGGGCTTAAAGCTTTTCATGCTCTCTTGCGGAGCGTTTCGCATCGATTTGGCCAGCGCCTGATATTGTTTAAAGTCTGTCGCGGTATTATTTGCAAAAACATGACTTACAAGCAGTAGTGTTAGCGTTATATGTTTAATCATGGACTCGCTCCAGAATGGCACGCGCCACATCAGGGGTTTCATGTCCGCGCTCAGCAATAATGGTTAATGCTTTTTTAATAGGAATGTTTCCCGATACAAAGTCAAAAGGCTGGTTGGCACAGATTGTTTGCACCAAACAATCACCAGGTCTTTTTGTAACCACCAGGCTTGGTACTTTTTCTATCCCAAACTGCTCAAACCAGATAGGAGACATCGACAGACCATTCATGCGATATCCCTCTTTTTTTCCTTCTTCAATAATGTCTGCTATTTTTTGCAAGGTTTGCCTAAAATCAGCATTAACCAGCCCTTTTATAACCACCGGAATATCATACTCTCTCGCTTCATCAGCCAGTGTAAAAATCATTTTCTTTGGCATCGAAAAAGAAACAAATAAAATCGCGCCATCCGCAGTTTTTCCTTTTGCTCCTTGTTGTGCCAAGGCTTGTTTTTCGCTAAAGAGCTTTTTTATAAGCGCACTATGTTGCTCTCTACTTTCCGTGCTTATTTGTTCAAGCTTCATTTTTTGTGTGCTAGAAAGCACTTTTTTATTAGCATCACTGCTATCACGAATCGCATTAATAGTGTCATTCATGTTTGCATGCATGGGCATACTTACCCCCACTATTAAAAGAATCACAGCAATTTTTCTTAGCATCATGATATTGTCCTTATAGTCGGGTAACAGAGTTTAGTTACCCAAACTCCGTCCCCTAAGAACCGGACTTGACAGTTTCCCGTCATCCGGCTCAAGCCTTTATTAAGCTTCATTTAACTGAAGCCGGTTTTGCAACGCGAACAGTCCCACTGTGTATCTGCCTATGGCAGTTAGGATGAACCATAACCAAATTCGAGACTTTGTCCGTTCCACCTTTGCTCTTTTCCAAGATATGATGCATGTGCCACCCAACTTCTTTTGAAAACCCTTGCTTACAAACAGGACATATTTTCTTCTGTGATCGCCAGACAGATAGCACCTTTTTTTGTCTGCTTAAGCTATCCATCATCATTAACGAGGCTCTCTTCTCAAAATATATTTCCCATGAAGGGTCAAAGGGATTTGCTTCTGCGTGTATCCTTGGATGCCTCCTTATTGGCACAATTGTCGGGTCTTCCAGAGTAAGCCCCTTACTTTTGCCTTCCTTTTTCCCTTTAGGAGGTGGCGATTGAAATACCCAATCTCGATTACCAATGGTTGTGTAGTATTTATTCTTTATCCATTTGCAATTTTTGTTTGGGTGTCTTCGCCTCGACCAATTCCATGTGATTGTCCATAACTGATGTCTTACGTAAGTAAATGTTTTCTTGGATACAATATGCCTGTGATAATTTACCCATCCTCTAATTACCGGGTTTAGTAAACTAATTAGATGAACTTGTGGCACCGACTTATTGCTCTTTGCAATATCTCGTACTTTTTCCAGCAATGATTTGACGCTATCTTTTGAAGGCTTGATTAGCAACTTCCCGTTGTACTTACGTACATTTTGTCCGAGGAAATCAAAACCATCCTTGATGTGGGTAATCTTGGTTTTCTCACTGGAAAGTGTCAAACCCCTTGTTGCCAGAAACTCAGCAACTACTGGTTTGACTTCTTCTTCCAGCAATTCCCTAGATCGCCCAGTAACTACAAAATCATCGCAGTATCGTACAAAGTTGACTTTAAATGTCTTAAGCCGGGATGACCGTTTCATCGGAAATTTGTCCGATAAAACTTTTTCCAACCCATCTAAAGCCATATTGGCCAGTATTGGTGAGATAATCCCGCCTTGAGGCGTTCCCGCTAATGTCGGTTTAAGACTACCTTTTTCCATATATCCAGCTTTAAGCCATTTAGATAAAATGACTTTATCCATAGGAACATTGCTAAGAAGCCAGTCGTGACTGATATTATCAAAACAGCCAGTTATGTCTGCTTCTAAAATCCAGTCTGCTGAGCGCTTGAAGCTAAGCACATTAAAGCATCGCTCAATCGCATCTTTAGTTGATCGTTGACTTCTAAATCCGTAAGACTGCTTATCAGCAATAGTCTCCGCGACAGGCTCTAGCGCAAGTTTATATAGCGCTTGCATAGCCCTGTCTTTCATAGTGGGGATGCTGAGGGGTCGTTTTTTCCCGTTTTTCTTGGGAATATGAATCCTCCGCATTGGTAATGGCTGATACCCTCGACGAGTCAGCATGGTAATTGCTTTTGCTTTACTCTCAGGAGTTGACCAAGTTTCACCGTCTATTCCAGGTGTTGCCTTACCTCTGTTTTCTGTCACTCGTTTAACAGCAATAGCTTTACCACTAAAAGAGTGAGTCAGCAGATGTTGTAAGGTTTTCACCTTATTCCACCTACCTTCTTGCACAGCCTTGACAATTCGAATCTGTAGCCTTCGAACTTGTTGGTGACATTTATCCCATCGGATTTGTCGCCAATCTATGTCGGCTGGTGCACTAACTAATTTTCCAGTTATCATTTGCTCTCCTACCTTAAAAGGTTCTACTTATTCTTTCGTCATAAAAGACCTAACGGAAGTTAGCACCACTTTCGTGTTAGATAATGTTGGCTCTGGCCTCAATCTTTATTCACATCATTACAATGTGACCTTCGCTTTTTCCGTTCTCCTCTACCTGCATCACTATCAGTTTGTCTTACGACGCCCTTTCCTTCTCAGGAGTGATACAGGCTTACCATGTTCTACTTATGAGACAACGAACGGGTTAGGTTCTGCCTTTTCACCGGTAACGCATCATCTGTGTACGGTAACACTTCCAATACCGTATCCTGGTTACTTACCTTTTGGATAAAGCCTATCAGCACCTTTGGCTTTTCAATTGCAACGATGTTTATCAGCAGTTCACATGTGTTAACCATACCGTTCAAGCTTAGCCCCTCACCGCATAGTGCTAGCAGTTCACCAGTCCTCTCACGATTCTTGATTGCCTTCTGGCTGGGTACATTGTCCCGATAGCTTCAGACCACGAATCACTTCGTCGCATGTATCGGTAAGCTACTGTTGACAGAACAACAGGTTTAATCAGTTTCTTTTCTTTCACCTCCTTAGTTGTCACTATTAAACAATCTCATAAGCAACTTCATGTCGCTCAGAAGCAGCAATTTCGCTTCTGCCACATTAAATAGCCAAAGTTATCACCATCATTAGGGACGGTATGACCTGCCTCCCAATCAAGTACGGACTTTCCATAAGGGTGACACTGCTTTGCATCAGCAATGGTATTGACCATCTGATAGCGATAACGAGATTTAGGCATAATGACTCTTTTGTGGGTGTGACAGAGCTTTGGAGAGTCTTCACTCACGGTGTCTCTAATAGCAGTTATCTTATGAAGCTTGGCGTTTACTCTTTCTGCGAGCAATAAACTTGCTGAAATTGCCCCTGTCTGATTGGCGACAAAGCCTGTCAAAGGATAGGTTGAACCCTGTGCGCCCTGACACCAAAACAGTTTGTCGATAGCCGTTGAAGTAAGTGCTGTAGTTGCATCTGCCGCACAAGAAAAACGTGCAATGGGGTTTGAGAAGAGCAATGATTCTGGTTCCATTATTAATGCAAGTGTCGAGTCATTCCACGTAGGGTCAAGCTCTGATGGATACAAAATATCAAAGCCATCTTCTTGCATACAACCAAGAGAGGTAATGATGTTTAGCCAATACATTAAAGGGTATTTATACCAGTGCACATAATAAAAGGCTCCAGAGCCACCCGCATAAGCAGCTTGTGCACCACCTAGTCCCTTATGCCCCATATCAAGGCTTATTCCACCAAGATTGACCATGCAATATGGCTTTCTTGTCACATCGACTAAGGAAAAGGGCTGCCAAAAACCGATAGCTAAACCAAAACGCACACCAATATCACTATCGCACTGACAAATGTAGTCATGGATATCGCTATTATCTGTATCAGGATAATGACCATCGACCACAGATGACTTTCCAATGGTTAAAGGAAAAAGGCAATCCCAACAAATATCAGTGATAGGATTTACAAAGTGTCCTTTACAAATGGAAGCGTTAAGCCCAATGGAAAAAAACAAAAGACATAAAAGTAATAGTTTTTTCATGCTACACCACCTTGTATGACCTTCCATTTTTTTCCTTCCTGAAAAACAATAGCTGGCGCATACTGTATGCCAAATCGTTTGCTCAAATTACCATTCCAGTCAAAGTAGACGCGCCCAAATTTCTTATTACCCTCTTTCACGCTACCGCCAGTTAAAATAAAGGTAACTTGCTGATGGTTTTTATATTGCTCTTCAATAAATTGCAGCTGCTTTTTATCATCCGCATCAAAAAACATAAGGGTTTTGTGATAACTTACCCTATCGAATGGGTTTATTGTGGTGCCCTTCGCTGCGACCAGCTTACCCTCATGGTTATAGATATCTCTGGTCACGGTAATGGATGGGTCAACATAACTTATTTTTGGGGTCTTACTGACTAAGAGATTTCGAGGCTCTGGACGCTCTAATTTGGCACGAACGCGCTCGGTTACTCTTTTTTGGTGTTCTTCCATCTCGCCTGATTCTTGCATTTGCTGTAAGCGTGCAAAAATCACCGTTCGAATATCGATTTCTTCTACTGGATACAGGCCGCCAAAACTTGCCACTTCTGCGCCGTAGCCTGAAAAGCCAAACAAGAGCATCACAGCCAACATCAAAGATCGCTTATCCATTTTGGCGCACCTTTTCTATAGTCTTTGCAATAATCTCATCTGTAATATCAAAGCCACCATCTCTTGTAAGCATGGTGGCGTTAATAATAGTAAGCTTGTGCTCTTTTCCATAGGCCGTAATGACCTCTGATAATAAAGCGGAATAGCGCCTCAAAATCTTTTCTTGCAATGACTTATCCATTCCGGATTTAGATAAAAGAATCGCGGGACGAGAAAGTGCTTCTTTAGTATCAACATAGGCTATTTTAGGTTGGTTACTATTGCACAAGAATCCTATGCCAATCATAGTTAAGAGAGCCATTACTGATATGAAAGGGTAATACCCTTTAATTTTGAACATAATCCCCCCCCTGCTGTGGGTAAGCGACTTGCAAAATAGCATCAGTAATACTTAGCCCTTGGGTCATGAGATTATCTACCGCTGAGAAATCATCACCATCTGAGGAGAGCAACACACGGGTAAACGGATCGACAAAAAGCCTGTGACAAGAAGAGACACCACTACTTTTGATAAGTACTTGTGAAAACCCAGCATCCTTTGCTTTTGGGAACTTTTCAAGCAAGCGCATCTCATAGTCATTAAAGGTATCATGGTGTTTGTTATGCTCTTGAAGAGCAGCATTATCTTGTTTGAAAATCAGCTTTAAACTTGAGTTATCCCATGTGGCACGGGCTTCTTCAAACTTATAATAATCGGCTATACCCTGGGTAATGGTGACAAAAGAGGCCTTGTGTTTTCGCCCTGTACGAAAGCCTTTAATAATGAACTTTGTTGCAATAGGATCGCCTGAGAAAAAAGACCAAGCCTCATCAATAATACACATCTTCTGACGACTTCTGTCTGATTGAAACATACGCCGTTGAATTTGAGAGATAACCGATAAGAGTACAGGGGTTCGTATTGCTAAATTGTCTTCAATTTCTTGCAACTCAATCGCAATAAAACGCGCATCAGGGGATAACTTTGAAGGTTCATTAAATACGCGTCCATGCTCAGAACCCGCGCAATAGGGTTTTAGGTTTTTTGCTAAGATGCGAGCGGATGGATAGGTATCTGCACTTGTCTCATATAAGCTAAGAAGATTCTCAACAACCTCATCAATTATCGTATTTTGTCCTGATTTTTCAAAGGCATTAATGATGGCCTCACGAAGTGTTCCTCTATCATCATCTGAGGCTTTATTTCTTGGGCAAGACAATAACTCAAACAAATCAACAATATCATCAATATCTTTGAAAATATCGCTCACATTGGTAAATGGATTTAATGCAAGGTTTTTATACTCTAAATAGGTGCCTCCTAAGATTTGGCAAAGCTTTTTATAGCTTCCCCCAATATCAATAACAAAAACATCCCCCCCATTAAAAAGAACATTGAGCAACATTTTTTGCACAGCAAAGCTCTTGCCACCACCTGCTGTACCCGTCACCGCCATATTGTAATTTGTACCCATCGCGTCATCGAAGGGGTTAATTAAACTAAACTGATCGCGCATTCCAGGCATCAATATACCTTTTTGCAATCCAGACCAATCAGAAAGAATAGGCATATATTGCACAGCATTAAAGCTTGATATCTTCCACATCATGCGAGGCAAGGAGAAATCTTTCTCTAAATGATTGGTATACATAAATGGCAGAGAAACTAAAAAATAGGGCAAAACCATATTTTTCACTTGCGCAAGCTTTAAGCCGTTGTAGGCGTACACTGAGATTGCAGACTCTACATCCTCTTCAACTTCCCCTTCTCTTGAAAATAAAATCACATTGTAGAGCATCCTTACCGCGCTGGTTTTATGCGATGACAACTCTTCTCGAAATGCATTCCATGTAGAGGCTTGTTTTTCTGTTCCCGCTACGTTTTTAGCATAGGCACTTTGTGCTTTGTTTGAAAAATCACGCGCCTTTCTGTTGGTACGCTGAAGTGCTTTGGCCTGATCGTCCACCTTATAGATAACAGAAATGATATGATTGCACTGTATGCTTTGATTTGGTTCAAAAACATTGTTGCTGTTATCAATGTTTCTCCACAGCTCATAAGAATCGGGGAGTGCCGCTAACGTCAGTACAGAAGCCTCTGTTAAATACCCCTGTCCCTGGGTGCTTTGGCCATATATTTCCAACCTATCTTTTCTAGGCTCATACCCTGCACTAACATCATTTAGTTGATAATTTAGAGACTC
>Ga0181592_10001178_pt1 | contig 21043 bp, 16 predicted proteins | sample 071ome_20_FD_133755 | JGI IMG/M metagenome (GOLD analysis project Ga0181592, IMG submission 133755) | Coastal salt marsh microbial communities from the Groves Creek Marsh, Skidaway Island, Georgia - 071412BT metaG (megahit assembly) | ecosystem: Environmental > Aquatic > Marine > Intertidal...
AGCAGGCGTGCATGTTCACTGGTGGCGCCACGTTGCGACAGGGCATAGATAGTCGTGCCGCGGGCCGCACTGCTCTTGAAGGAGTCCGCATGAATGGCGATGAAAAAGTCGGCGTTGTTCTCGTGGGCAATGCGGGTGCGTTCCTTCAGGTACATGCCGTAGTCGCCTTCCCTGACCATGATGGCGCGGTAGCCCGGCGTGGCATTGACCCGTTTCTCGATTTCACGGGCAATGGCCAGGGTGACTTTCTTTTCCTGCAACCGGCCAACCCCGATAGCACCGGGATCCTCGCCACCGTGACCGGCAGAAATGGCGATGACGATGTCGCGTTTGCTGTCGGCCAGGTCATCCGTGGAGCGTTTGGGTTGCGATTCCTGTGCGCCGGTATCCTGGTCCAGCAGGTCAATGACAAGGCGATTGCCATACTGGTCATTGGGCTCGAGCAGGAAGGTGCGTGGTTGTGTTTTCGTGGCCAGGTCAAAGACGACACGGTAATCACTGCCGTTGCGCGGGGCGCTGCGAATCATGCTGATGGGCGTGTTGGCCAGGTCGAGGGTGTCAAAGTCGGCTTTCAGGTCGGCATCGGTCAGGTCGACCACGATGCGGTCGGGGTTTTCCAGGCTGAACACCTGGTGATCGACGCTGTCGCTGAGATCAAAGACCAGGCGGGTGTAATCCGGGGCACGGTAGGCGCGGACATTTTCGACCACGGCAGCCAGCGTGGGCGTGGTCAACGCCCAGCAGCCAAGCGCCAGCATCAGGTGTTTCCAGTGTTTTGCCACGTTTTGCCCCTGAATGATCCTTGAATCGTTCAGTCAAATCCCTGTAAACTTTATAATTTACAGGTATTTACAAGCAATTTCTACAATATTTATGAGGTTTTGGCAATAATTGTGACGCACTGTAGGCCGGAAATGGCCCACAGGGCCATCTCCGGCATGAATTCTCGTGAATATTTAGATTGCCGGAGATTGCTGCGCAATTTCCGGCCTACAATTTTCGACCTGCAACGATTTAGGAAGTGGCCAGTCTGGCGGCTATTTGTTCACCTGCAGGGGTATGGGCCTCCCAGGTGATGGTTCGGCCCCGGTCCTTGAGCGCCAGGGTCAGTGCCAGGTCGGCCGGGGGCAGGACACCAAAGGCTTTTTCAGGCCATTCGATGAGTACCAGGGCATCTTCATTCAGGTAGTCCCAGAGCCCAATGAACTCCAGTTCTTCCGGGTCTTCCAGCCGGTACAGGTCGAAATGGAAGATGCGCATGGTGTCCAGGTCATAAGGCTCCACCAGGGTGTAAGTGGGGCTTTTCACCGCGCCCGTGTGGCCAAAGGACTGCACGATACCGCGACTCAGGGTGGTCTTGCCCGTGCCCAGGTCACCGCTGAGGGTAATCAGGCCCGTGCCCTGGCAGGCTGCAGCCAGGGTCTTGCCGAAGGCAACGGTGGCAGTTTCATCAGGAAGGAACAGGGAATTTGTCATCACACCATCTAGCTTCAGGTTATTGATTCAGGGATTGACCAGGGCCTGCAGGGCTTCCAGCAGGTCAGTGGCCAGCATGCCACGCTCTCCCCGTTTGCCCGCTACCTGGTCGGCGGCATGGCCATGCAGGCAAACCGCCAGCCGCGCACTGTCGGCGGGGGAAAAGCCCTGTGCCAGCAAGCCGGCAAGCACGCCGCTCAACACGTCACCCATGCCGCCACTGGCCATGCCGGGATTGCCGTGCACACACTGGTCCACCTGGACTCTTTCGCCCTGGTGATAACAGACCAGGGTGCCGGCCCCCTTGAGTATGCTGACGCCACCATAGGCGGCTTGCAGATCAACGGCTGCTTTCACCCGGTCCTGCTGGACTGCCGCGCTGTTGGTATCAAGCAACCTGGCGGCTTCACCGGGGTGAGGTGTGCGAATAATGTCACGCACATGGCCGATCTCATCCATGCCCAAACCCTGGCTGAGAAAATTCAGGGCATCGGCATCCAGTACCAGCGGCACCGGCTGGGTGGCCAGCCGCGTCAGCGTGAGTTTCAGGCACAGGCGTGACCAGTCACTTTGACCCAGGCCCGGACCCAGGACGATGACGGTGGCAGCCGGCAGCAGACTGGCAAGGTCTTCACTTTCTTCAACAGCCTTGACCATGAGTTCGGGGCAGCGCGCCAGGAATGCAGCACAGTGAAAAGGGTGCGTGGCAACGGAAACCAGGCCGGCCCCTGTGCGGGCTGCACTCATGCCGGCCATCAGGGCGGCACCGCCAAAGCCCTTGTCCCCGCCGATGACAAGCACATGACCAAAGTCACCCTTGTGACCATCACGGGGACGACTCACCAGCTGGTGCTTGAGCGTCTCGTAGTCAAATTTTCGGGGTGTCGGATTCATCATCTGTTACAGGGTCAGGATATATACAGGGCAGCAGTATTATCTGGTTGACTGCCGAAAGGGCGATATTAATGTGTACTCAAGGGAAGTTAAACAACAGGCGTGAATTGTGTTGAGAATACTTGTTGCATACCAGGCTGGGTTTGTTCGCGGCTAAAGCCGCTTCCTACTGGGAATGCACCTGTTCGTAGGAAGCGGAAGAGTTCCGTATATATCTTCAGGTAAGTACCAAAAAGAAGGTTAAACTCACTTTTAGCTATACTTTTGAGGATAAATAGCCGCGAACAGACTTTCCATAATCCAGATATCTCCTCCAGAAAACTTATCAAAGGCCAAATCACTCCAGGCGAAAAATGCATCCCCAAAATGAATAAGGCCCGTGTTCAACGGGCCTTATGGGTTCCTGATATGCCAGGTTAATTCTGAAAGGTCTCTGGCCGGGTAGGCGGGAGCCTGATTTTATTATTCTGGAAGCTGTTAATTAGTGTGACGCTTGCCCAGGGTGATGTGCCTTGGACCGGATGTTGCGACCTGGCCGCTCACGCCAAGCGGGATCTGCTGGATCTTTCCGCCGGATGCCAGGAATTGGGTTACCTGGTCTTCAATGGAGTCGCGAGAGATATCGTCTGCCTGGTCTTTTGCTTGTTTGGATTTAACGCTTTTTGCACTAGCCATATTGATCCTTTCTTCTGGTTATCAAAATGTTGTTGAATTTCGAGACAGGTCAACAGGATTGGAAATGCTCTTGTCGGTCCCGAAACCCCGTGCCTTTTTCCCCTGAGAAATAGCAGCACGGCCGGCCATTATAGCGGTTTCCGGCTTTTTATTCATGTTGACGTGTAAAATTGCCGGCTCCTCGTACAGAGACACACCCTGCGGGCCGCTCAATCAGCGTGTTAGCGGGAGGCCGTTACCAGGCGCAGGGCCAGGCCGGTAAAGACCAGGCCAGCAAGGCGGTTGAGAATAACCTGGGCACGCGTGGAGCCCTTGAGCCAGTCAGCAATGAAACCGGCCATGGCGGCAATGGTGATGAATATCACCAGGGCGACAACAATGAACACCGCGCCCAGCAGGAAAAGCTGGCCGGTCATGTTGCCGGCAGCCGGGTTGGCAAACTGGGGCAAAAAGGCCAGGAAGAAAATAGCGACCTTGGGATTGGTGATATTCATGATGATGCCACGCCGGAACAGGGCAGGTGCCGGGGGCAGCAAGGCGCCAGCGTTGCCATCAATAGGGGGAGGTTTGGCGCGAAAGGCCTGCCAGGCCAGGGTCAGCAGGTAAGCTGCTCCCACCAGCTTGAGAGCGGTAAAGGCCGTGGCACTGACGGCAAAAATGACGGCCACCCCGAGGGCGACCGCCGTGGTATGGGCGATGAGGCCGGTACACAGGCCCAGGGTAATGATGATCCCGGCACGGCGGCCGTAGAGCGCAGACTGGGTCAAGACAAAGATATTGTCCGGACCCGGCGCCAGCGACAGCAGCGCCGAGGCAATCGTGAAAGCTATCAGTGACTCAATACCCATGGGTTGCCCAGGGCATCCTAGTGACCTATTTCACCTTCGCTGAACAGGTAGTCCTTGAGCTCTTCATCGAACTTGGGGTCCTGGCGGCGAATCCATTCCAGGGTCATGGCAGCATGTTCTTTTTCCTCGTCCCGGTTGTGGGCGAGTATCTTTTTCAGCGCGGGATCCTTGCAGGCATCAACCCGCTGGTTGTACCAGTCCACCGCTTCCAGTTCTTCCATCAGGCTGACGATGGCCCGATGCATGTCCTTGGTTTCGTCCGATAAGTCGTTAGGGTCTTCGTGGAAACCTTCGTTTGCCATGGTGTTTACTCCTTCAGTAATAAAACGAGCTCAAATAGAAATACGTGTCGGGCGTTTTACAAACGCCATGCCGGAGGCTGCCCCTCCGGGGAGCTTCCGGCCTACACCGTTAATGATTGTCGTTAATAATTGTAGGCCGGAAATCGCGCAGCGATCTCCGGCGCCCATCGTTAACTGCGCTTAAAACCCGGCAACCAGATTGATCAATGCCGCCTTGCCATTTTTGTTGGCATCCAGACAACGGCGCAGCGCCGCTTCAAAGTCATCGGCATTGTCCACCTTCTCACCATGGCCGCCACAGGCTTCCATGATTTTCTCATAGTCCGGTGAATCGCCCAGGGAGACCAGGGGCATGATGTCTTCCTGTGAAGCCAGACCATCCGGGTACATGCCCAGGGTGGAGCGATGCACGGCATGCCAGCGGGCGTTGTTCATGACCACGGTGGTGGTGGGCAGCCCGTTGATCTTTGCTGCATGGTGGGCGGCCGTTGGACAACCGAACATGTAGGAACCGTCACCGACCACAAGAATGATGTTCTTGTCCGGTGCGCCTTTCTTGGCACCAATGGAGGCACCCAGGCCGAAACCCAGTCCGCCGGCCAGTGAACTGGAGAGGTAGCTGCCCGGCTGTTCCAGGTCGAGAAATTCCAGGGGAACCCCCAGTTCGTTGAACACCACGGTGTTGTCGTCTTTGACCTGGTTGATGCAATGGGCAACCCACAGGGGGTTGACCGGGGAGGAACCTTTGGCCGCTTCGATGGCCTTGTCACGGGCAGCCTTCCTTTCATCTGCCATGGCCTTGAATTGGGTTATGCGGTTGCCGGCCACTTCCGCGTCGCTGGCCGTTTTGAGTTCGTCTTCGAGTTTGCACAGGGCAATGGATGCCGAGCCGCCTATGGCCAGGTCCATGCGGAAACCGCGCACCGGGTAGTTGCGGAAGAAGGGATCCGCACCGATATGCACCAGCTTGGCATCGGCGCGCGGTGTCACCGCACTGGGCCACCAGGGCACTTCACAATCCAGGGCCACGATGACATCAGCTTTGGCGATGGCCTCGGCCGGGTGTGTGCCCAGGAACATCGGATGCTGCAGCGGAATATTGAGTTCGCGGGCACCAGGCTCGCCGGGCACCGATACGCCAATGCCATAGTCTTCGGCAATGCGGGTAAGCTTGGCGACATTGCCGTGATCACGTCCGGTACAGGAGGTAATGATGAGCGGGAATTCCGCCTCGGCAAGCCACTGGGCGGTTTGCCTTATGGCCTTGGTCGACGGGGCAGCGGCAGAGGCGCCGGTGTCCCGCTGTGTTGGTGGCACCGCATCCACCTCGGTCAAATCCCCGAGCACTTCACGAGGCATGCACAGATAGACCGGGCCGCGCGGTTCGCTCATGGCGATATCCAGGGCACGGCCGACGATGTCTTCCGGCGGTTGCCCGGGGCGCAGCTCGTAATCCCATTTCACGTATTCGCGCACGGTACCGCCCTGGTCAAAGCTGTCCTGGCCCCAGTGGATACTGGCATTACGGGAACCGATATGGCCTTTTTCCGTGCTGGGCGTACGACCTGCCATGAGCAGGATCGGTGCACAGTCACGTGAGGCATTCATAAGGCCGCACAGGGCATTGGCGGTACCCACGGTCACATGCACCATGACGGCTGCGGGCTTGCCGGTGGCCAGGAAATAGCCGTGGGCCATGGAAATGGCCACGTTCTCATGGGGCACCGTAATGAATTCCGGCGTTTTGATGCCGGCTTTTTGTGCGGCAACCAGGCCTTCAATAATCGGCGCAAAGTCGGTGCCCGCATTGGCAAAAACATATTCTATGCCCCGGTCGAGCAGGGCCTGTAAAAAATTCAGTGCAACAGAGTGCAACTTGGGGTTATTGCTCATCAGAAATTCCTGGCAGAGGTTAAAGCGTGTTACACGGTCTCAAGGACCGCTTGTTAATCAGGCGTTTTTATAAAGTGACTGATGACCGGTTTGGTGTCCGGTTCCAGCAGTTCACGGATTTTCGCCTGGACCATGGCGTCCTGCTTGCTGATTCTCTCATGCTGGCGCAAATGATCAACCCAGGAGTACACCTGGTAGTGCTCCTGGAAAGAGTTGGGTGCGCTGATATTTTCCATGATATTCCAGTCCCAGGCACCGTCCCGGCGCCTGGCCTTGCCCAGTTGCTCGATGGTTGCCAGGAATTCCTGGCGGGCATCCTCCCTGACCTGGTAGGTAATACAGATCATGACCGGGCCCTGGTCTGGCTGGAGAGCCAGTTTCGGCTCGGGCAATTGCCAGTGCCGGGAAGGCGTATGGTCCATGTTTTCGTTGCCACTGACCGGCCAGCGGCGGGTAATAAAAGCAGCAACAATCAGGCAGGATGAGGCGGTATAAATCGCGGTAGGGATGTCGGTGAACTGGGCCAGTCCGCCCCAGACAGCCGGGCCGATGGCCAGCGAGCCCATGAAGAATGTCAGGAACACGCCCATGCCGCGGGATCTGACCCAGTTGGGCAGGGCGGTCTGGGCTGCAGTCTGGGCGGCGGTCATCACGGTAATCCAGGCCGAGCCACACAGGGCCAGGGTGAACAGGGCAACAACATAGATCTGTGTCAGGGCCGTGATAATCATGCCCGTGGCAAAGACCAGGGAGGCACCGGTAATCAGCTGGTCGTTATTGAAACGGGCACGCAGGCGCGGAATGAACAGCGCATTGATGATGGCGCCGATGCTGATGAAGGCAAACAGCATGGCATAGCGGAATTCATCGGCACCCAGCAGGTCTCGGGCAATCACGGGAAACAGTGCCCACATGACACTGGCGAAAAAGTAAAAGCCGATACTGCGGTAGATGGTCGACAACAGGGCCGGCGAATGCCGGGCATAGCGCAGACCGGTTTTCACCGCCGGGACCAGGGGCTCAGGCGGTAAAGTGGATTCGGGGGGCTCGCGCTTCCAGCGCAACAGGACGATGATAATCAGGGTAAAGGTCACCGCATTGGTGACAAACACTGCGCCAGGTCCCGCTGCCAGGATGATCAGCCCGGCGACAAAGGCGCCTAGCACCCGCGAGATATTCATGCCCATGGTGTTCAGGGCAATGGCACCGCCAAGGTCAGAGCGTTTGACCACCTCCGGAATAATGGATTGCCAGGCCGGCATCACCATGGCCGTGCCCATGCCCAGCATCAGGGTGAGCAGCAGCAGTGACCAGACCTGGATGATGCCGGTCAAGGTCAGCACGCCCAGGGTGGCCGCCATAATGGCCATGCCGATGTTGGCCGACATCAGGTACAGACGGCGGTCCAGGATGTCGGCCAGCGCACCGGAAGGCAGCAGGAGAAAGAAAGCCGGCAGGGAGGTGGCGGTCTGCATCAGGGCCACCACGAATTCGGAATCCGTCAGGCTGGTCACCAGCCAGCCGGCACCCACGTCGTGCATCCAGGTGCCGATATTGGAAACGAGGGTGGCAAGCCACAGGAAGAGAAACACCCGGTTGTTTTTCAATGGCGCCCAGGGAGACAGTGAAGGTGTCATTGCCGGTTGTGACATATCCTGTTTTCCTGGTTAAGCGATTGAGAGGATGGTGATTCACCTTTGTAAACAGGTGATAGCACCAGTGGTTTTGCCTGCTGATACATCGATATCAGAGCCGGCCCATTATAGCCTGAAGCGGTGGCCAGCTCGTCAGTCACCCAGTTCGTGAACGCCGGTGAGCCTGTCGTCTTTATCCAGGTTGCGCAGGGTAGGACTGAACAGGAAGAATGCCAGGACCACGAAAATCAACATGATGCAGGCAACGAACATGGTATCGGCAATACCATAAATTTCCGCAAAGTAGGCAACGGGCAATACGCCCAGTGGCGTCAGTCCGATGGTCAGCATCATCAGGGAGGACATGCGGCCACGCACCTCGTTGTCCGCCAACAGCTGGATCAGTGTCTGGTTCAGGGTCTGGCTCATGTTGGCAAAGATATTGGCCACCAGCAGTATCGGCAGGGCCAGCAGGTAGTAGGGGCTGATACTGAAACCGGCCAGGAACACGGCAAAGATCATGGCGGCAAACATCATCACGCGTGTGCGCTTCATGGTGTCGCCCAGTCGGGCCACCAGCAAGGAGCCAACAATGCCGCCGACACCCACGCTGCCCATCATGATACCCAGGGCAGTTTCACTCACGCCCCAGACCGATTCGGTAAAGACCACCAGGAAGCTGATGATCGGCAGCGCCAGCAGCATGGGAAACAGGCCAAAACACAGGCACAGCAAGATGGCCCGGTTGCGGGCGACATAAACGAAGGAGTAGGTCACGTCTTCAAAGAAGCCCTTGGTTTCCTTGTTCTCGGGATAGGATTTGGGGAGCATCAGCATGGCCATAATGGAAAAACCGTACAGCAGGATAGACACCAGGTAAGCGCCTTCCATGGTGATCAGCGGAATCAGCAGCCCCATACCCGCCGGGCCGACAATGCGGGCAATATTCAGGGAAGTCGCCTGCAGGGCCATGGCATTGCCCAGCTTCTCGCGCCCGACCAGGGAGTAGATCATGGCGGTACGGGTGGGCATCAGGAAGGGAAAGTTAATGCCAAGAATGAAGGCGGTGGCCAGCAAGTGCCAGAACTCCAGCACGCCCATGACCAGTAACACCAGGACCACCAGTTCATTGAGCAGCACGATGGTCTGGCTGATGATGGTCAGCCCGCGCCGTTCCACCCGGTCGATAATCGCGCCGGAAAACAGCAGCCCGATGGACATGGGCGTGGCAATGACCAGGTTGACCATGGCCAGGGCAAAGGGGCTTTGGGTCAGCTCATAGGCGAGCAGCGAGCGCACCACCAGCTGGCCCTGCATGGCCAGGAAGAAGGTGCCGAGACTGGAGACCAGCCAGCGAAACGGCACGGATTCCAGCGCGGCAAAGGAACGCGGCATGGATCTGGCGGGCGCTGCTGGAGCGTTTTCGGCGGCTTTTTCGGTTTCTTGTTCGGACATTCGGATCAAACAGGTAGTGCTTCCGGGAGGCACGCGATTCTACGCGAGGCTCCCGGAGCGCACAAGGAGACTGCTCGAATGACTGTGTTTCAGGGGGTCAGATCAACCAGGACAAAAACTATGAGACTGGTGTCGTTCTCCAGCTGGAAAGTCGCGTTGTAGGTTTCGCCATCAAGACTGTCCACCTGCCTGGAGCCGACAACCAGTTGCGGTACAGTGAGCAGGCCCGTTGCCAGGTCGAGGCTGGCATGTTGTGCATTCGGTGTTTTGTCGGTCTTTGTAACAGTCAGTAATTCCAGGGTAACCGGCAATGCTTCCACGACTCGCAAATAGGCATCATAAACTTGTGTGTTGCCTGATTTGGTGGTGACATCAATGGCAGGAATGTAGAGCGTCTGGCTGAGCGGTTCAAACACTGACAGGCCTTCCCCGGGTCCGGCACTGGTACCACCGGTTGCAGTGGAGTCGAGCTGGACCAGCCGGTTGGTAAAGGCCCCCAGGTGATTTTGCGAGCCTTTCAGCAGGTTGCGGTAAACACGCAAAATGGCACTGTTGCTGGTACCGCCAATGGCCGTCTCCAGGTCCGCAATATCGGTTTCTTCGACCAGGATGCCGGTTTCAAGCGCGGCAATTTCAGAGGCCATCCCCTGTGCCAGCAGCTCATCATAAAGTGCCTGCAAACCGGTATCGGAGAACTGCCCCTCCGGCTGGACAGCCGCCGGATCAGTAATGCCGTACAGGTTTAACAAGGTCAGGACCGCATCCATATGACGTTGTTCTGAATTGGCAATGTTGGAAAAAATGTCATTGTTCCATGCCTGGTAAAACGCCAGGTACAGGTCGCGCGCCAGTTTTTCCTCTTCGCGCATGTATTGCAGGTCTGAGGCTTCATCAATCCCTTGAGTCTGCGCCTGAACATTGAGTGCGGTCCAGGTGAGGACAATCAGGACCAACAGGAATTTCAATCCTTTGTACATCTAATTTCTCCGATAAAATAAAAGGGGAAGCTCATTCTAGGCTGACAGGGTTTTAGCCATTTGACAGATATCAAAACGAGTTGAAAAAGGTGCAATAGTGCTGTGGGCAGGCGATTACCAATAGCTAGAGCGAAAACCCGATTTCCAGTATGATGGCGGGCCCTGGAAAGTTGTAAAAGTTTTATTGCGCCCGTAGCGTAGGTCGGAAGAGGCCTGAAAGGCCGTCATCCGACATGGAGGCTTTGCCTCCCATAGAGCGCTGCCTCCCGAAGGGGTGAGGAATTTGACTTGTTCAAATTTCGAATCAATCCTATCGGGCAATCCGCCGGAAGGCGGATCGGGTTCCAGGTTAACCCGCAAAGAATGAAAAGTTATTGCGCCCGTAGCTCAGCTGGATAGAGCGCTGCCCTCCGGAGGCAAAGGTCATAGGTTCGAATCCTATCGGGCGCGCCACTCTCTTCCACTAACTCCTTGAAAGGCTTAGAAAACTTCATAGCCAGAGGTGTTAGTGGTGACAAAACAGTTGACTCTCCATTAACCAATCTTATTCATCCATTCACTCAGCACTTTTAGTGAATATCCTCGCCCATAGTTCTGCCCTACACTTCTAAATGACCAACCGCCAAGCTGGTCAATCAGCTCAGTTGGAGCTTGTTCTTGACGCAACCTATCTCTGAATGAGTGTCGCAAACCATGTATTACAACGCCGTCTCCGCAAACATTCTTTATCCACTTGTTCAAGGCTGCGCTGGCTGAGTTGCTATTACATCCTTCCAAACTCGCATATCGAGGGAAACAGAAGTTGATGTCTCTAGAAACTCTCTTAGCAGCCCACAGAGATGATCCAACAAGAGGTATTACTCGTTGACTGTCAGCAGTCTTCAGGCCTCTATGGGGATGTGGTTGAAGTTTTAGATGTGGATACTCATGATCCAATACAAGATCATCCACCATTAAGCCAAGTGCCTCCGACAATCTCATACCAGTATCGATTATCAGAGCAACAATCCAACGAAGATCATCATCAATAGAAAGGCATTCAGCTTTCAGCCTATGGATATTCTCAATACTAACTGGCTGTCTTTTGATTGCATCATTCTTATTCGGCAAGTAAACACCAGAAAATGGGTTGTTTATATCTAACCCTTTTTCACTGATAGCCAGATTCACTATTGCCTTGATGGTACTAAAAACACGCTTCACTGTTGATGAGGCCATTCTTTTATCAACCAGGTATTGTCTGAATGCTGCTGCATCAGCTGTTGAATACAAATCCAATGGCCTATTACCTAAACAATCCAATAGGTATCCAATGTTTCTATTAGTTAAGTTGTGAAACAAATGATCTTTACCATGACTTTTGAGTTCTAGGTAGAGGTCTAAAGCATCAGTGAGTGTTGGTAGGTTAGATTCATGACCAGTAAGGGAAACATTGATGTGCTGCATACCCGGAACATCTAGCTTCTTCATACGCAGTGATAGCCAGTATTCCTCTAACCTAGCCGTCATCAGCAATGATGCCTTCTCAGCAACACTTTGAGATTTGGTTCTAAGTGATAGAACAATACGAGGCTTGCTATAAAAACCTCTTAGATCACTGGGGACTTTACGGGAGTAGTAGAACACTCTCCCTTTCATGTATGTGTAGGTTGGGTACCTACTTTGGGTCAACTGTTTTGTCACCACTAACACCTCTGGCTATGAAGTTTTCTAAGCCTTTCAAGGAGTTAGTGGAAGAGAGTGGCGCGCCCGATAGGCCGTGAACAGCCCTCAGGAGTTAGTTGTGAAGCCACTGCTAGAGGGTTATGGTGGGATGCTCAGGCTCCACTGGAGCTGTTGGAGGCCAAAACAGGCAACAATAAGCCTCTGGAATCACAAAAGCGAGGGTACAGGCTAGGCAGTGGAGGGCTGGCTAGCACAACTGTGCAGACCCACCCAGATGACAGGGTACAGCTCGTACTGGAACAGATCAGGGAAGCTGAGTCTGTGCAGGCTATAGACCGGCTTAGGCTCTTAAGAGATAACCCTATAGCTGGGCACAGGCAGGTATTTATACTGTCATCGGTACCACTGGACATCACTGTAGATAAACTGTGGAGCTGGAAGAAGCTACAAAGGGCACTGGAACTATGGAGGGAAGCTGATGGTGTGCTACCACTGGATGCACCGATGCTGTTTAAGAGGTGCCCTAGTGTTGGTAGTGCTGCTAGTGCGAGAAGAGTAGCTAGTGAAATAAAACTGCTTACATCTCTAATATATTATCTTATTAGAGACATGAGCGATTCTTTAGTCAACTATCGCAAAGTAGGTCAAAAGAAGCAGTACACAGCCCTTATTGATGCCAGTCTGGACGATCAGTGCCTTATCTGCACGCTTACAGAACTAGCAGGGCAGGCTGTGGAACTAATTGAAGACTAGAACCAGTACAGACAATGAAGACGCAACTACAACAAAAGATAGAGACACTCCAGAAGCTACGGCAGAGCCTGTTGAGCGAAGAGCCTGTTATGTGGGATGAAGTTCATGCTGTGGAGCGTGATCTGAAGTTCCTGTTAGGGACAGAGGAGCTTACTAAAGAACCTGGGGAAGACAAGCCCTATGCAGCCGAGGATGCTGCTGTGGCTATGATGGAGAGTGCTGCCAGGAAAAATAGTAGATGATTAGCCTCAACAAAAACTCTTCACTGAGCCGGAATTGATAGAGTTAACGATGTGGGCTGAGCTAAGAGATTAGTAATAGCAATATTTGGGGCAGGTTGACGGTAGGTCATAATACTTAGAACTACTGAAAAATACAGACCGACAATTGCATAAATCTCTAGGTCATTTTCTACTATCGCAGGTTTCTTCTAAGCGGACGAATTATTTACTGCCTGACGATTTTCTAATGTCACTCTTTTCTCCAACAAACTGCGAAGGGTCATTGCTAGCATCAAGAAATTCTTTTGCAGTCAAGAACAGTCCAACAACCATTAAAAAGAATACAACTACTGCTAAATAAGCTATTACTGTGGTGCTCATTTCTTATCTCCCATCATAGACATTAGCTTGAAATAAATACCAAAACAAAGAATCGATGGGACCCATAGTGCTGTGAAAAGTCCTTCATTTTGCTGACCCATAAACCATAGATAAGCAGAGGTCACAAATGAGATTGCAACAGCAAGAAGAATAAAAATATCGGATTTTTTAAACATACATTTCTCCTCTAAAAGTCATGAAAACCAATTGCGGCTATTAGGCAGCCAGAAACAGCTAATCCGGCAATACTTCTGATACCAGAGTGGCCTAAAACTTCATAGCTAGATATATCGGCAATACCTAACAATACGCCTATAAACATTATTAATGATACGAATAAAAAAGCTAGTCCAATGAATTTCGTGTAATTTTTCATACTTGCAATATTATCGCCGTCGCTATCAAGCTTAATTGCTTTTTAGTATTTTACTGTACGAACAAATAATTGATTTGGATTTAATATTCATTTTGAAGTAATAGTAGGGCCAGGATTAAAGGTCACTACCTTTCACTAAATGAGCCACTACGATAACTATAAATCCCTCCTATCAGGCTACTACCAGCTCTTGATAGCCCCAGAACTCACACCTCAAGGAAGCTCCCAAGTTCTCCTAAGTTATGGATAGCATAGAAGTCACGCTGACTCTGCAGGCGTTCTATCGAGGTGACAGCACCATGTAGACCCGTTTCATCCCTTGACAGTGAACTAGTGCTTGGTAAATCATTGATTTCACTAAGCCTAAGGGCTAGTTAGTGCATAGGTGTGGCAGTGAACCGTATCGGGCGCGCCAACCATCTTGTGCTATCCTTCTATTTAATAAAGCGCCCGTAGCTCAGCTGGATAGAGTAACTGGCTTCGAACCAGTTGGTCGGGAGTTCGAATCTCTCCGGGCGTGCCAAATAAAAAAACCCACCTGATGGTGGGTTTTTTATTTCTGGCTCAAATGGCTCTTACCCTTTTGATTCTTTTGATTCTTAGTGGTTTTATTGCGCTCATGTATTAACTTTAAAATGTCTGTTATCGGCCAGAAGCAGATATTAATTTTTGTTGATTACTTCACTCTCTATAAATTCTAAAAATTCAGGATAGCGACTTAGATTTTGCTTGGCTCGTGGCCAGACATCGACAAATGATTTATTAATATCAAACGCACGACGCCATCCGTCTACTGGTAATTCTTGCCTTGATAGTCTGCCCGCTTGATACTCTCCATACTCCCATTGCCAATTAAAGATTGCCTCCATTGTTCTTGACTCAACCCTAAGCCTATCAATTTCGGATAATGGCTCGCGATTGTAGATTTTTAATACAAGAGCAGCATATTCGGGAGATTGTTTTTCTAATCTTAAATTAGATACTCGATTTTCAAACATTCGGTATCTTGCCTCTGCCTCCATCAAAGAGTTATTTTGCTGAACTTCCACTGCAAGAAAAATAATTCCTGCAATGACACCAAAGTTTGCAGCCAACATTAACCATTTATTGAGACTATCAAGGTTCATATTTAGTCAGGTTTCGGCCATTTAGTGCCATATAATTATTAATCCATCTCAACTCGAAGTCTTTGATTAATTTCATCCCTAAAGCCAGCAACAACTTCATTCTGGCTTTCGTTTTCCTATCTATCTCTGAATTCAGGTTTACTGTGTATTATGTCTACAAATACTAGCGTATATGAGTTGAATGTATCTTCGTCAAGTAAACCATTTCTATATTGCACCCAATAGTTTTCACGAGTTCGCATTGTCATTTCATAATAAAGGTCCCAATTTGAGAGAGGTCTTTCTTCTTCAGGTATGTACTGACCGTAAAACTCAATGATCTGCAAATCTGCATACATCATAGATTCGCGAACCTGGCCACGAATCGCCTCTGTATTTGCCTCCGTCTGTATTGATCCTTGCTGCACCTGAACGCCAACAAACATCAATGAAAATACGATAGCTACAGCGCCAATAATTTCAGCTATTAATGCATATTCTTGTAGTTTTTCCTTCACAGCCATTCCCCTTGAAAGCCATAAAGTGCGGGATTAGAGTCTGTTTTACCCCAAAAGCGGCCCTTTCCACAACCAAACCCGAAATGTCTGCTTTGGGTCGTTAGCGGACAATGCCCATATCTTATTGTGATGGACCAATTTGCTTTGATCCCTTTGGATTTGTAGACCCTGAATCAGTCGTCCAGCTCGAACCTATCTTTCCGTGCATCTTCCAGTGCCGCAGACAGGGATTCAAACTCCCCGATAGCCTCGCGAAACTCCGGATGCTCCTGGAAAATACTTTTCATTTTTTCCTCAAACTGCCCTTCAAGGTGATGGATCTGCGTCACGCCAGGTTCGCCCCGGTTGGCGCCGACAAAGCCGAAGTCGGCGAGCATGTTGTTGGCTTCCTGTTCCTGGGCTATTTGATGAAAGGTGGGCGTGCAGACCTGTTCGCGAATCTTTGACTGCCAGCGTTTGACATAGTCACAGTGCACTTCAAATCTTTCGTCATCTATGAACTGGTTAAAAACATTAAACATGTTTTCCCTGGCGAGATTAACCTCCTGGCGAAGCCGTGTCAGGGACTCGGGGGCATTGACGATGATTTCTTCAGGTAGAGTGGCCTGGTTGGTAGGCTGTGCTGACAGCAGGGTCGGCATTGATAACACAATGGTTAGTATGATGGCCGCCCAAACATCCGGTTTCTGGGTGCTGGTTTTCATGCGCTGCTTTTTGTCAGTCGTTTAGCCGGAGCTCGTAGACTTCGCGGACCAGCTCGTAATCATCCATCGCCTCGCGAAACTCGGCGTTTTCCTGGTAAACCTTTTCCATTTCTTCCTGTAGCAGGGCATTGAAGTAATCCATCTGGGTAACGCCTGCACCTCCGCCCTGGGCGCCGGCATGGCCGCCGTCTTCACCGCCGATACTCCTGAGGAAAAGGTTCACCTCTTCTTCCTGGGCTCTTTTCAGGAAAGTCGGGCGGCAGGTATATTCCCTGATCTTGGATTGCCAGCGCTGTATATATTCACATTTAATATCAAAGCGGTCGTCACTGTTGTGTTCATTGAACACATTAAACATTGCTTTCTGTGCGCTATTGGTTTCAAGCCTGAGTTTGCGCAGGGACATTTCCGCATACACATTGATTTCTTCAGTGTCGGGTGCACTCTCATTATTGGCAGCAGCGCCAGTTGCCGGAGCAATGGCCCACGTTGTTACCAGGGTGAAAGCAAGTGCCTGGACTGGCTGTTGAATAGTCATTTTCCTGTCCATATCAGTAATGGTGTCCTGAAAGTCTATTACCAAAGGCGGCAATATTCCACACCATACCCTGGGCTAGCGGCATCTCGGACGCCACAAGGCATGCTGCTTCACATTGTTTCCTCATTAGCCAGCTTCCCACATGCAAGGCATGCCGGGATAATTGACAAAAACCAAGAAGAATCATGATCAGAACTCTTTCCCTCTATCTATTGCTGGCTGTTTTTTCTGTCCAGGTGTTCGGCCAGTCTGTACAGGTCGGCCAGGGCCGTGACCAGAAAGCCATTGCCATGGTGCGCACGGACACACCGCCGGTGATCGACGGCGTTCTCGATGATGCGGTCTGGGCCAATGCGGCCTACCTGGATGAGTTTCACCAGATCATTCCGGTGGAATATGCCGAGCCTACCGAGCGTACGGAAGTCCGGCTGCTTTATGATGACGATGCACTGTATGTCGCGGCCAAGTTGTTCATTGATCCGGATGACATCACCGCCAACATCCTCAAGCAGAACACCACGATTTTCAGCAGCGATGATTATTTTTCGGTGTCGTTTGATTCGTTCAACACGCAACGCGGCGGCTACTTTTTTGGAATCAACCCGAACGGCGTGCGTGCCGATGGGCTCTACCGGAATATATCCCAGTTTTACGGTGACTGGGACTCCATTTATTACGCGGAAACCAGCATTGTCGAAGATGGCTGGATAGCCGAGTTCGAGATTCCCTTCAAATCCATTTCCTTTGACCCAACCAATGACACCTGGGGGATGAATTTTTCCCGGCGTATCCAGTCGAAGAACGAGCAAATGGTGTGGGTCAGTAATGATCGCCGCTTTGATCCCAGCAGCTCCGGCCTGGCCACCGGCATGCAGGGCATGAACCAGGGCCTGGGCCTGGATATCGTGCCGTCCACCAGTATCACCAATGACCGTAATTATATTGCCGGCACGTCGGACACCAATATCGAACCCTCCCTGGATGTGTTTTACAAACTCACCTCCGGACTCAATGCCTCGATGACGGTGAACACGGATTTCTCTGCGACAGAAATTGATGACAGGCAGGTCAACCTGACGCGATTCAGCCTGTTCTTTCCGGAAAAGCGCGACTTCTTTTTGCGGGAAGCGGATATTTTTGAATTTGGCCGGCTGAACCAGAACGGGCGGCCGTTTTTCTCGCGCCGTATTGGCCTGAGCCGGGGCGGGCAGACCATCGACCTGGAACTGGGCGGCAAAATCAGTGGCCGTATCGGTGACTGGGAGCTGGGCGCCCTGAGTATTCGCCAGGATGAATCACTGGGGGTGGACGCCGATACGCTATCAATCGTTCGGGTCAAGAAAGGCATTTTTGCGGAATCCCAGGTTGGTGCCATTGTCACCGAGGGCAACCCCACGGCAAATCTCGACAACTCCCTGGCGGGGATGGACTTTCTGTACCGCAAATCCAACCTGCCGGGTGGACGAATTTTTGAAGTCTCGAGCTGGTACCAGCAATCCAGTACCGAAGGCATTGCCGGGGATGACAGCGCCGCGGGGATCAGCGTGGCGCTACCCAGCCAGGAAGGGTTGACCGGCCAGGTCCTGTTCAATCGCTTCGAAGACAACTTCAACCCGGCGCTTGGATTTGCCAACCGGGTAGGTGTCGACCAGTCCGTTGCTGAAATCAACTATAACTGGCGACCGGATACCGGGCCGTTCCAGTCGCTGTATTTCAGTGCGGAGTGGGAACGCTTTGATGATTCTGCCGGTAATTTGCAGTCTGAAAGCGTCTCGTTTACACCGCTTGAACTGACGACCGATATTGGTGATGCCATGTTCCTGCGCTCCAATTTTTCTACCGAAGTGCTGGTGACACCGTTCCAGATTTATCCCGGTGTGGTGCTGGCGCCCGGTGAATATGATTTTGAAAACCACGGCATCGAATTTCGTGGTGCCAATTTCCGCAGGGTCACCGGACGTGTTGCCTATATAGAAGGCACCTTCTGGAGCGGGCGGCAGAAACGCGTGTTTGGTAATGTCACCTGGACACCCTCGCCACGCATCAAGGCCAATGTTGGTTTCAATATCACCAATGCAAAGCTGCCGGAAGGGGATTTCATTACTCGCCTGCTCACTGCCGGGTTTGATTACGTGTTTTCCAACAAGCTGTCACTGGTCAACCTGGTCCAGTACGACAACGTCAGTGAAACCCTGGGTATCAACATGCGCCTGAACTGGATTCCGGTGCCCGGGCAGGAATTTTTCTTTGTCGTGAATCACAACATGGAAGACTACGACCGCGATAACCGTTTTCATTCTGCGGCATTCACTGTCACCGCCAAATTCAGTTACACCTTTCGCTACTGATGTTAGCCCTAAAGCCCGGCATCCCTTAGCCGCATATCAAAGATCGGTTCAGCCACCGGGACTGATTGCCGGTAGGCTTCGGCCGCTGCAGTGAGCTGAGCCACGATGTCCGGATTGTCGCGGGCAATATCCCGTACCTCGCCAATATCATTCATCAGGTCAAACAACATGGGTTGGTCCAGGGCTTCGTCGACGCGTGCATCATAGAAATGAATCTTGTAGCGGCCCTGGCGGTAGGCCTTGAGAATGCCGCGCTGGTAATAGGGCATCTCGTTGCGCGCAGTGGGTTCGCCTTCAAACAGGGTGGGGGCCAGGCTATAGCCATCCACGGCATTCGGTGAGACCACGCCTGACAGGGCCAGTACCGTGGCATACACATCCATGGTGCTGCCAATATCGCTGATGGTGCCCGGCTGTATTTTGCCCGGCCACCAGAAAATGGTGGGCTCCCGTACACCGCCTTCCCAGGTTGAGCCCTTGCTGCCACGCAGCAGGCCGGCACTGCCAGAGTACTCGATGTTGGCTTCCTGCCAGGGGCCGTTGTCACTGGTGAAAATCACCAGCGTGTTCTCGGCCAGGCCGAGGCGCTCCAGGGCAGCGCGCACCTGGCCGACGCTCCAGTCCAGTTCTTCCACCACATCCCCATAGGGGCCGCGCAGGCTGGTGCCATCGAAGTCATCACTGGCAAACAGGGGCAGGTGGGGCATGGAATGGGGAATGTAGGCCAGGAACGGGGTATCGGCATTGTCTTCAATAAATTGTACGGCTTCTTCGGTAATGCGTTTAGTCAGCGTATGCTGGTTGATGGGTTGTTCGATCACTGCATCTTCAAAACCATTGTCGTTTTTCTGGCTGCGCCACAACGGGGAGTCCCAGTATTCCACTTTTGGATCCCTGAAATACCCGTACAGGTTGGCAAAGCCGGCGCTGGCTTCTGCATCGCGGCCGGCGGCACGCAGGCGATAGACTTCGGTCATGTCCAGGGAGCCCAGAGAATTCATGTCGTTGGAATAGGGCACGCCAAACCAGTAGTCAAAGCCGTGCCGGGTGGGAAAGGTGTCTGGTGCGTCACCCAGGTGCCACTTGCCGAAGATGCCGGTGCTGTAACCAGCGCTCTTGACCGCCTCGGCCATGGTGAAGGCCGACTGCGGCATGCCGTACTGGTCATTGGGAAACAGCACGTGAATACGCTCGCCATAGAGTCCACTGCGCACCGGGACCTGGCCGGTCATCAGTGAACCGCGGCTGGGAGAACACACCGGGGCTGAGACATAAAAGTCAGTCCAGCGCTGGCCTTCCATTGCCATGCGATCCAGGTGGGGGGTGCGGATATAGGGATTGCCGAAACTGCCCAGGTCAGCGTAACCCAGGTCATCCACGAAAAAAATGACCACGTTGGGTTTGGGCGTTTCCTGAAGATAGGAATACGAGGCAAATCCCAGCAGACTAAAAAGCACCAGTGCAACCAGTGTGTTTTTCATGTTTCCCCCAACAGGCTGATACCGTCTGGGGAAATTTAGCATGAAAGGGGAAATGCCTGTACCGGTGTCAGGGCTGGATGACCTAGTAACCCCTTGCGGCCAGCTGCGCCAGAAGGCCGTCATCCAGCAGCAACTGGCTGAAATCCAGCACGGCGAATGTCGTGGTGTTGTTCTGCAAGGCACCTTCGGCTGCATCGAGCCACTGTTCTGAGACATCTGCCCAGATGGTTTCAATGGTGTCCTGTTCACTGCTGATCATAATCATGTTGGTGCAGTCATCGTCATCATCGCCGGTCAGGGGGATGAACTTGAACTCTTCGATATAACCCTGGGCCCACGTGGATGCCCGGTACTGCATTTCGTCCAGGTCTTCTTCCATTTGCGTGAGCTGGCGTTCGAAACAGGACAGCTCCAGGTCGCGGGGAATACTGTCCATCAATGTTTCAACCCGGTTGGCAATGTCCTTGAAGCCGCCTTCCACCCGCATCTCGTGCTTGACCTCGGTGACCTGTATATCCCGGTTGCGCCTGACCAGGCGCCGGATGCGCTTGCCCACATCCTCGGCAGATACCAGGCCGGCTTCTTCCTGGATAGCCGAGACCATCTGGCCGCCAGCGACCAGTGGACGCATGTTCTCGATTTTTTTGTTTTTCGGAAAATACGCGGTTTTTAGCGCGGAAAAGCGCGCGTACATTTCCGGTGGCAGCACGTCTTCCAGGGAGGCACCGTCTTCATTACGCATGACGCGCTTGCCCACCCGCAACCCGCGAAAAATATTGAGGGGATTGAACATGTCCA
>Ga0181592_10001208_pt1 | contig 20770 bp, 4 predicted proteins | sample 071ome_20_FD_133755 | JGI IMG/M metagenome (GOLD analysis project Ga0181592, IMG submission 133755) | Coastal salt marsh microbial communities from the Groves Creek Marsh, Skidaway Island, Georgia - 071412BT metaG (megahit assembly) | ecosystem: Environmental > Aquatic > Marine > Intertidal zone...
AGCATTTGCAATAATACTGTCCGCACCAGCAGCAGGTTCGATATGAATTGCAGTTCCTACACCAGACCTTAAATAAAAATCTCCAGTAGTATTCTCTAACAATCCAACAAGTCCTGTATGATATAGCAACATATCACTGTCTGCACCAAAGACTGCCTGATCTCCGTCTCCCCAGAAAGCCTGTGTTTCAAAAGTTACATCACTTGAAAATATTGTATTGTTAGAGAATGTTTTTTCTCCAGTAAATGTTTGAATGCCATCCACTGCATTATCTAGATCCACTGCCATCAAGTTAATCTCTTGACGCTGCTGTTCCAGCGTATAGCTATTTGGTACGTTGCGTAATGTCATTTGATTAACTGCTTGAGTAGGGATTTAATTTCGGACATTTCTTCCTTCAAAGTATTTATTTCACTGACTACATTTCGGAACTCATTAGAAAAGGATTTGCGAGAAGACTTGGGGGCAGTGTTGATAATTGCCCCTGTAGTCATGTCTCTTACAAATCCTTCTTGTCCTTCGACCTTGACGTATCTTTGCATATCAGAATGAAGCTACTGCTCGTAGATCTTGAATCTTGGGTACATATGCTGGATCATCGGTCTTCATTACAATCTTGATGGCAAATGAAGAGAACTCGGTAAGTTCTTCTGCCGTGTATCTTAACTCTTGATAAGAAGACTGCTTCTCAAACTGACCAGAGATACTGTTCTCTGCAGTTGCAATTTCATCCTCCTGATCTGGAGATCCTGTTCCATTAAAGTATTCCCAATTAACATCATCAAAGTTTTGCTGTGATGCTGCTGGTTTAATCTTATAGAACACTTTGATGTTATCGACATCTCTAATGTTCAATGTCAAATAGACATTAATAGAACTTGCTGGATTGTTGATAAAGATCTCTTTAGTAACATATTTTGCAACCCCAGAAGTATTCAAGGAACCGTTTTCTGGTACATAATCAACACCTTGAGTAAACTCCATAGATTTGATTTCATAGAATTTACTGGTCTCGAACGATGATCCATCAAAATCAACCAATTCTCCTACTCGGAAAATGTCAGCAATCTGATCAGATGTTTGACTTTCTCTTGCATAGTCACTACCCAAAGTAATGGCACTGGTGAAATCATTATTAATTGGTTGCTTATCATTTTCTAATGTCAACATTCTGGATTTTGAATCCCAGATGATAACCTTTCCACTGATCTTATTATCATACTTCTCACTTCTTACCGAAGGATTAAAAGCAGTTACTGTTGCACCGACAACAAACGTTGGAATTTGATCGTAGATTCCATCATCAGAAACGACAATAGTTAGATTCTCATAATCACCACCCACATCAGATTGAGTGCTGAAGTATAGTTCTTCACCAACAGTAAACTGTAAGGAATTTTTAATTTTTACATAAACGTCATTGTTGATTACGCGAAGAACTTCGGATTGAGCACCAGAAGTCAAACCAGTGACATTTTGATCGATGGTTGCAAGAATATCATTTCCACCCAGACCTTCGTTATTTCCTGTGATGGTAAATTTGTAAACAGGATAGAACTGAATACTCTGATATCTCTTGCCAAATCTATCTTCAGATCCTGTGCTATTCTCTACTCTGTTAGAAATAGTTTTTACTGAAGCCGTTCTCAAATCAATCAATGGGGACAAGTGAGAAGACTCTGAAGATAGATTGATCTTATATAATAAAGAGTTATTAGTACCGTTGATAACTTCATTAATTCTTGAAGAAATAATTTTTTGATTCAAGAAATAATGCTCTTCGTTGAGGAAAGTAGTTTCCATTTCAGAAACATCATATGACTTATAGTTAGTCGTGTTAGAATCAACAGGGACTACATTTGTGGTTTGGACGAAGCTGTTAATCTTCGTGTTTGAAACTTGAAGATATGGAATTTGAGCATAGAGCTTTTCATATTTTCTATTATAAGTAGCGAGAATAGTATCGCCACCTCCAAATCCTGTTGCAGATGCTCTACTTGGTCCCACAATAGTATAAGAATCAATACCAGAATTAGCGACTGTAAACAGAGATGACTCAATATCGATCTCATCATATCCAGCAAAGTCTTCTACACCACGGAAAAATACTTTTGATTTTCCTTTTCCTTCAAAACCATGATCTCTGTGATAAACTTTGACGATAGAACTATTATTCTTAAACAGACTGGAAGTAGCAGTGCTATTTGCTAATGCATATGTTTCAAAAGCATTGGAGTCAAGTTTTTCATATCCAAGATCATTATTTTTGATTAGCAATTCTGCTGTTCTTGAAATATCAAACTTTGCTCTATAAAGAGTAAATTTAATGTCTTCGAATAAATCTTCCGTCCAAGCATTTGTATTTTGAGATTTAAATACTGAACCCAAGAGAGGTTGGGCATTTACAACCAATCCAGAAGAAATATCTGTCTCACCTAATCGTGAAGACCAAATTTCGTATTCGGTATCATCACATTCGATGTTCAATGCATATTCTGTATTATCTTGTAAATATACTGGATAATCGAAATTGAATCTGGTGGGAGTTGTGGAATCTACCGAAGAACCATCATCAGAAGCAATACCCATTCTTACAGCGGGTTCATCGATAGTAATTTTAGATTGAATAACAGCACCAGTAGCGCCATTACCAGAACCTCTAATTACTACTGAAGGTGCCTCTGTATATCCTCTACCACCAAGAGCCACTTGTGCAAAATAAAGTTGACCATTATATACCTTCGCAGATCCAGTGGCATTACTTCCACCAGGGAGTTGGGGACTTTCAATAGTGATAGTTGCACCTTCATATCCAGATCCCAAATTAGTTACATCCAAAGAAGTGACCCTACCAGAATCTTTAGCAATTTTAAGTCCTACGGTAGCATTGTTTGAATTGTTGAATTGAGTTACTGAAGTAAGTGAAAGATCTTCATTTGCAGTAAAAGAAGAACCATTATGGTTACTCAAGATAAACGTGTACACTTGCTCATTAGTGATAGAAATCTCACCATTACTAGAAGGAACTACTTCAAAATTGTTTTTATCCAGAACTTTACTAATCGGTCCAGATGCTAAAGATCTTTGACCAGTCACGTATTCACCTTGCTTAATGGTAATATTCCCAGAAGAATATACTCTCAAGAAAGTATCGGGATATAAAGTAATTTGTGTTCCTGGAATAATATACTTACTTGGTTTTTGACTCTCAATATTTGTCAAATATACTCTCAAAGGAATAGTAGAACTCTTCTTGGCAAAGAACAGATCTACGCCAGTAGCAAACATACCTCCTTCAAAATTTTCCACCTTGAAAGTTTGTGCAAGGGGATTTGGTCTTGCGGTATTTTCTGTATTGCTATCAATTAACTGTACACCCTCATTTGCTTTGAAAATTGCTGGTGCTGTAGAAATGATAGATGCTGGATTTTGAGGTAAAATACCAGTAGCATAGAATTTAACTTCTGCGTAGGTATCAACATTATTTCTATCAGAATCAGAAGAGCTTGAAGTGAATCTGATATTCTTAATTCCTGTAGAGAAATATAGTTCCTCTGACGTTTCATCATATTGTAACGTATTGATATCTCCAGTCCAAGAAGTGTTCATTCTAGGAGCATGACCTGCTGGAATTAGAATAATACCACTTGCGTTGCCATACTCATCTGTAGTAAGAGGAGTGTTAAATGTGGTTAGGGAGTTGCCAGCAACACCAGTAAATCTGGAGTCTGGATTGACCCAACGATTAACATCTCTTTGATCCATGAAGACAAACAATTGAGTCTTTGGCTTCAATCTCTTGAGAGTAAACTTAACAGGAATTGATCTTGCGAAGAATCTCAACGCATTTGCAACGTTGGTTCCATTTATAGTCTTATATCCAACACCCTTTGCAATCTCATTGTTTTGTGGGCTTACATTAGAAGAACTAGAAATACTCGCAGAACTTACGCTAGAATCGGAAACATTACTATTGCTATCTCCAAAACTATTAATATTGTAGAAAGATTTATTAATTCCTACCCAGTTGATTACAAAAGAATTGTAGATGCTTGCAAACGCTGCTCTTACGTCGCTCTTGCCCAAGAAAATTGAGAACAGATTTGTGTTGTTCTCTGTTACCAAAGGAGCTACAGTAGTGTTATACCACTGATCAATATTAGGAATCAAAGATGCATCGCCAACATATTGAATAATAACAAAAGGATTGGGATTGATAGTCTTTGTTGCAAAAGAATTGTTTGCGTAGGCAACACTCTCATAGGGGAGAGTAATTACATCCTTCGAGTTCTTGTAACCAGAAATAGTTCTTTGATCATCCCTTGTATTCACTTCAATTAAATTAAAACTATCTTCTTTTGATTGTGGGCGAAGAACTGATTGCTGGGGATCAACGGAACACTTATAATCCAAAGACTTAACGTTTCCGACTTGATGAGTTTCAAAATTATCTACAACAAAACCGCTCTTCGTTTTGTCAATTCCAAGAACGTCCTTGACTTGCATGTTGAGAGCTTGCTGTTCAAGAATACTTAATGTGGTGTAGTATTCCAAACGTTCAATACGCTTCTCCAATTTGCCAATGTCTTTCATCGTATATCTACGATTATCGACAGGAATAGTCCTTACGTCCTTGCTTGACTTTGTGAAAGCAGGGATATACATGTAGTATAGAGGAATACCATCCTCAATAATTTCTGGTTTTGTTGGATTTAAAGAAGAGTTTCCAGATTTAATTACAAACTCACCCTTCTTATTAAGAAACACACCATCAATTCTGTCAAGATACTGGGATTCACTAAATGACATAGTGTAAGGTAATCTTCTACTAGAAGAAGGCGTGCTTGATACCGCTCCACCATCACCAGTAAAACTAATATAATCTGCTTGTGAAAGTAAAGAAGTATCTTGGAAACCAGTAATGATAGCCTTGCTATCTACTTTTGGTCTAAAATCAATAACGTTCTTGAGATTTACGATACCATAAACGGTGCTGTTGAATGATGGAATTTCATCAGCAACTACGCCTGCCTCATGAATGTAAGAATCTACAGTACAGAAGTCTCCTTGAGAATGTTGGAAGTAATCAAAAGCAACAACAATCTGACCTGTTGGTGGGGAGAATCCTGGTTTTAATACAATTCTTGAAACATCATAGAAAGTTTCTCTTTGTCCATTATCAAAAGTAAATCTGTCGGTAATATCCGTTCCTACAACCAAATTACCATTTACATCTACAGTTGGGGGAGAAGAAGCAGATCCCTCGTAGATATATTTAATTGCAAAAGCATCGGAATAGCTAAATGATTCGGTGCTTTCGTCATCGTAGTTGATACCTCTTAAAGGAATAACTCTATCACCAGCAGCTCTAATAATAATTCTTCTATCTCTAACAGCTGTTTTTAATTTTGGTCTACCCTTGGAGATCTCAATAGTAGCAGTCAACTTCAGTTTGGGGAAATTAGTTACATTACTTCCAAAGTAATTGCTTGGGAAAGTCAATGTAATACTACCAGAAGAAAGACCAGAAGTTTCGTCAGTCGTATTTAAAATAGTGACAAAATCATCTTGTATATAAATGACATCTCCAGTTTCTACCTTATCAGAATCACCTTTATCTAAAATACTAATGATAAAATCTTTCTCATTAAACTCAACGAATCTTTGCGTACCGAAATCTAATTGAGCAGCAAAAGTGACATTACCACCACTGCTAGTTCCAGTAGCAACAAAGTCTCTTCTTGTGTAATACTTAATTTTTGTGTCTTCTGTAGTCCTGATTAAACTACTAACTTCTTTACTGCCAGTTGGAAATACCAAGGAAGATGATGCCCCGTTTTCAACCCGAGGACGCAATCTAACAACTGAAGAAGCTGTAATGTTTTCTGGCAGAGAACCATTCAAATAAATTCTTGATTTTGTAGTTCCTTCTGCGGATGTGGCATAATCAACTACAAATTTGTGAATAGTTCCCACATCATCATTAAACTGTACTATATCTCCTTGAACCAAATAGCGAGAAGCATCTGCACTAAATCCAGTACATTCCAGATATTTGTATCCCTTTGTACCACCAAAAGTAAAATCTGTTACTGATTTAATTTCGGCATAAGCACTGTCAACAGTTTCTACATCTGATGTGAAAATATTTCCATTGCCGTATGTAGAATGCAAGGACTTAACATTTTGAGCAGAGAATGTAAGAACGGTATTTTTGAACAATACTGGCAATACAGTTGCATTGATAGTGCTAGTGCCAGAGAATGTTACAGATGGAGGTGTAGTATATTCAGTAGATATTGCATCTCTGTTCTGAATTTCTACCTTATACAAAGTTCCGCCATTTACCCCCACAGCAATATCAGTAGGTTCAAACTGAACACCATTTAGAGAAATTTTGCTGGTGGTTTGATATCCAGTACCTTGTCTTGATACAACGAAGTGAGAAATAGTATTTTCTCTGGCAATTCTTAAAATGCCGCCTTCTTCACTGGTAATAGTTTCTCCAGGTAAGAAGTTTCCATATAGAGTTTTTACATAAAGACTTCTGCCAGAAGAGAGGAATCCATTACTATTTCCTTCAATGACACCATATGCTCCACTTTGAGATCCAGTAATATACTTACCAGGAGCAAAGTCATTAGAAATAGTGGAGTCAACTAACAACCTTGTAAAGAAGATTGGATTAAAATATGATAAGTTGAAAAGACCATTATAAGTTTCTTCACCAGAAGCAAGTCTGCCTTTTGAAATTACAATATCCTTATCTTGATTAAATCCAAAGGGTCGTTTTAATAATGAAAAATCTTTAGGTTTTGCTACACCAATTAATGGTGTGATAGATTGATCGTAGTCACTGATAAATCCAATCTCATTAATTTCTTGTTGAGCATCAGATTCTGAATTGTATAAAAGTCTTCTTCTGATACTAACGTTATCATCATATTCAATAAAAAGATTATCCAAGTAATCTTTTCTTCCTGCAACAGTCAACTGCAAGAATTGTGCATTTGTATCTCCTATTTCGGGTCTTGTAACTTTAGCAAAAGAAATAGTATCTACTTTCTCAACAGTTGATACAGCTCCACTAGAAGTTCTTGTGTTTACGAAATAAATGTTCTTTAAGTCTGCTCTGTCCGAAGGAGTATTTGCCTCGATGCTGGATTCATCAATAAGACCAAAATCAATAGAACCAGTAAGATAAATTGTTTTGATCGCGGTGTCTTTATCAAAAAACTGTCCTCTTCTACTTACTGTCTGTAAGTAATTTGTAGAGTCTTCTAAATCATTGGAAGCGATAGTTCCATCATTATGAACAGCGTTGAGGAAAATTGTTGGATATGCAGTTAAATCTGCACCTTCAGCATTTAAAGGTAACGTGTTGTATACGTTAGTAATATTAAAAGATGTGAGACCTTTTGTTTTGATGGTGATGTTGTCTCTTAATAGAGTTTCTCTTGCTTTGTCAAACGCAATATATTTCGTCTCTTTGTTTACGATTTCATATCCACGGACATATGCTTTTCCAGGACCAATAGAAAACGCTAATTTATCTCTTGCCTCGGTTGGATCTAGTCCATTAACAGTTCCATCAGATCCAAGTGGATATACACCTAAATTTCCTTCTCTTTGATAATATTCTCTAACTTCAGAATCAAAATTATCTACAACATAGTCACCAGATTCGTCGTAGGTTCTTCTTGCTAAAGTCTCTTCTAATAAGCTATAGTCGGCAGTCTGTACCTGACGCTCAACTACACCATCTTTAATAGAAAGGAGTTGAATAAAGTTTTTATCAGGAGTCTCTGTATAATCGTATTTGACCAAAGACAACTTGATCTGCAATCGATGTGCTCCAGGAGAAGCAAAGTTTGAAGATCCAATAGCATTATCATAAAGACTACTATCTTGCTCTGGAGTTACAATAGACTCTGATACATTAAATCCAACTTTTGTGGATGGAGTCTGACTATATCCAGAAACAAGAATCAGACCAGCATCATTGCGTACAAAAAATCCATTAACAAAATAAATTCCTTCTTCTACCTTCACGGCAGATCCATATCCCATTGCAGGGCTTTCTTCAAAAGAAGATACCCCAGTGTCAGGATTAATTACAGAAATACTCGTAGGTAGAACAGACCCGTCAGTGCCGACAACGAGAAGAGGACTATTAACGCCATCGACAATCTCCAGAGTCTCTCCTTGGCGGAAAGTTTCTTCATCTCCACTATCACCAGCTGTTAGATATTTAACGTACAAGGTGTCTGCATTATTTGTTCCTGCTTTTTCTACAGCAAGAACAAGAGCAACTACGCCAGAAGATAAACCAGAAACTTTCTGACCTACAACACCAGAAATGTCGTATTTTTGATAAACGATTTCGCCATCAATATTAACAGCAACTTCGGAAACAGACGATAGCTTTACAAAATCTAACTTGGTGTTAAGACCAACTTCTCCAGGAACAACCAAGTCCCCTTGCTTAAATTGATGCTTACCATAGTTTTCAATCTGATTCTGTAGAATAGACTGAATACTATTCAGCTCCCTACCCTGGATGGGGTAAGAAGGTCTGAATAGTACCTTATAGAAGTCTTTTCTGGAATCGTAGTCGTCAAAATATGGGATAGCGTTAAGATTAGTCTTCTGTGGCATTGTAATATACTACCGTCTGGTTTTTGAAGTTAATTAATAAATCAGAACTCGATGACTAATTTAATATCCTCAATTTGGTCAGCAGCTCTTGTAATTAGTCTTCTGTTCTCTATGTATATAAGATCTCCAGAGTTATTTTCGATTTCTGGATTTGCCAAACCATCAACAAAAATAGAACCAATCAATTCGGTTCCATCTGCTAAACCAGTTTCCACATTGCCAGAAGAACCAGACTGATCGCCAACAATAGCGTTAGCAGCATCGCTGACAAACAATCTAACAACCCCAGTATCTTTATGGAGATATGGAGTCTGAATATATTTCAGAACACCACTTCCAGGGGTGCTTGGTGTTGGAACAGGAGATCCAGCATCAAGAGTCCATGAAACTACTTGACCATATGCTGTTCCGCCAGTAACGGTTTGACTAATCATTTCATCAGGAATGTAGTCTCCAGTAGCGCCATCAATTTTAATTGCTCTCAAACCGTTAAGAGTATCTGATGTAGCAAACGTAGTGCTTCCAAATTCATATGGGTCCTTGATAATTCCAATACGACGGAAGTCGTTATCCACAGGGAAGTCACCAGCGTTTTCGATAAAGGTGAGGCGGATATTTGTCATAACTCTCTTGGAGTTTAGTTCCATCTCAAAATCAGAACCATGTCCACCTTGGGGTGACATAACAGGTTCGACCGCAGGGGTGTCTGTAGCGGTTACAGTTTCGGAAACAGTAAGATTAGCATCGGAGAAAAGACCAATTGCTTCGGTGCTACCATTTGTTCCAAGAGGAACACCAGTTACGAACGGAATAGATCCATATGTATAACCAGCACCAACTTGAGTCATAGATACGGCAGTAACCTCTCCACCAGCAATAGTAATCTGGGCAACAGCACCCGTACCATCACCCACTACAGGGGCATAGAAGGTGCCTGCGACAGGTGCTGCGAGGGTTCCTTTATTTGGTACAAGAGAGACGTGTACAGCGCCATCTACGGCAGCCGCTTCGGTGTTAGTTCTTGTTGTTTCTCCAGCAGCATTGATAGGCATGAAATCTGTGGAGAGGAAAGCCAGCACATCATCGGTTGGGATGGTGTACATGTACTTCCAGATATATGAATTATCAGGAGCGGTGAAAATTCCACCAGAATACGAACCCAATCCAGGTTGAGGATTAGTTTTTGGTTCGTGAGCAATATTTACACCAGATGGATTTGCTTCATCTTCACCATTGTAGAGGCACTTGAACACCTCATACTGCTGGTTCATGATGTAGAATTTTGCATTGGCAAGAGAAGTAGCGCCCGTAGCAGTTGACTTACCAATTTGACCACCACCTGCAGGAGTAGCAAAGTAGTCGGACTTATACATGTCAAACTTGGGATTGTTAATTAGATCCCAGTTGTAACGTCTTACAACGTGTCTTGCATAAGAACTTGTAATTCTCTTTGCTGCAATAATGTCATCATAGACACTAAATTTCTCGGTTTGGTTGTCCAGAGGTACAGGAGGAATGTTTTCTGTTGAGAATCGATATACACCTGTAGTGGCTGTTACCAATTTATCTGCATTTGTAGTCTGATTATAACCCGTCAACGTAGACCCAAGTGCAGGAGAATCGGTAACCAAAGGACCAACGCTTGAGAGAAGTAAAGAATTCTCTAAAACTTTGGTTACTGTTGCCTTGAATGTTGCTGCCGCCCAAGAAGCGCCAACATATACGCCGTCACCAACAGCAAAACTGTCAGCTCCGTCTACAGATGAAATTTCTAAAAAGGAGTCCCATGATTGTGGTCTCCCCACAAAGAAGTACATTCTACTTCTGTCACTGCCAGTATCGCTAGAACCCTCTGACAGAGATTCTAGGAACTGCTTCGCATTAAAAATTCTAAACTTTTCCGAGATGATAGCAGCCATTGAGAAAAAAGGATACGGGTTTATTTCTGTGTTATTTATATTTATACTGCCTTTTTAAGCAGTAGTGGCAATACCGATAGTTCTCAAAATATCACCAGCGGAATGGTCAACTTCTGTTGTTCCATTATTTCCTCTAGTAATGCCAATAAAACGATCGGAAAGTTTACTTGTATATGAAATGATTTCTTTCCCTACAAGTAATTTACCAGATGATGGGAAATTAGTAGTGTCTGGAATATACAAAACAGTATCTCCAATCAAGAAATCGGCGTCCAAGTAAGATGCCAATTCTTGCATTGATGGAAGTCCGAAATTCAATACTCGTCCTCCAGTAGTGATGTTAGAATCTGTAATTTGATATTCATTTATCCATTCTGTAATTGTTTCGAACTCATCATTAAAGTAATATCCCAACTGTTCAATTGTAATACCAGAAACATTAGAATATCCAACATCAGTATACAATGATCCAATAAAGTCCCTAACAGATGTTCCTGGTAGGTAGTGACTATAAAGGTAATCAGTATCGCCCAATGGTGTGTTGTATAAATCTAATGCTCCTGTTTGGTAGTATTTTGTAATAGGATGTTCATATGAGCTATATGTGAGATTGTTGATAATTTGATTATCTCTCTCGATCAGGGTTTCATTATGTGTAATATTGTTGTTTTCCGCTTCAAGTTGTACCGTTGTCTTGCGCTCATGATATGTAGTACCTGACATTTCTGCCGATATAGGATCAGGAGTTACAATACATACCAAAATTTCTTTGAAGTCCAGTGGATTTGGAGAAATCATTGTAGTGGTGTGTTCAATCAGCTCACGATACCATAGTGGGATATCAGAAACAATCGATACCATCTTAACGCCACCAACTACTCCAGTATCTGCAGTTCTCTTTATTTTAAGAGAAGATTCGGCGTAATTATTGTTACGTAGAATATTGTATCCTCTACCAACAACTACTCTTGGTGGTTTGGTGTAACCAGATCCACCATCAACTAATACAAGGTCAATAACCTGACCTCCATAAACCACTACTTCTGCTTTTGCTCCTCCCCCAGAATTTTCTACAGGGATAAAGTTGAGAGTTGGTGGTGTGTAATACTGATATGCTGTGGGATTCAGTAGGATACCATAATCAAAATATCTTTGCAGATCTCTCTTGTTCCAATTTAAACTGGTAACAACACCATTTTCTGTGTTTGCAGTGACAGCCAGTCCTTCACCAAAAGTATCCTTTTGGTAAGATCCGACAGATAATTTACTATAATATGAGTTAGAAACTTGTTGTCCGTCGCGATATTCTTTTGGATTGGCGTACAAAGGAATGCTATAAACTTGACGCATTTCACTTTCGCCATCGATCTGAATCATGTCACCAACTCTTAAGTTGGGATGTTCTCTAATAACAAATCCGCTATACTCATAATTATCAGTAAGATTGCTAAACTGGAAAGGAACATAATTAGATTCTACTCTGTTAATAATTCTCTCGCCAGTAACAGATGATGTTGGATATGTGTATGTAAAATTAGTAAAAGACAAACTAATAGTATCTTGAGTTCCAGAAGGAGATCTTCTTGAGAAGTAAACATCTTCACCATCAACAATATCTAAATTTTGAGATCTTAAGTATAAGATCCAATCATCGCCAGTGGATAGTCCAATGTCAACAACTTCGCCCCAAACCCTTTGTGTACCATTGACAATTTGATATACAATAGTTTTATTTGTGGTATTTTGCTTATACCAAGAATCAAAAGAATCTCTATTTCCAGTAAAAGTAATTTCTGGTCTATTGAAGAAAGTATCATCTTCAAAATCAAATGCAGTTAAAGTTGGAGCATAATCTTTGCCATAAAAATAGAGAATGTCAACTTTTGCCGTAGTGTATTCCCCATCAGATTGTTTTGCATAATTTAAAGGATTTCTGAAAGTAATTGATGGACCATTTACTCTATAAGAAATTCCATCTCCTTTCTGTAAAACTCCATCAACAAAAACATATGCATACAAAGGTGTATCAAAGTTTTTGACTCTACGATCTTTATCGAGAATTTGATATTGATTTGATTTAGTATTGAATGGAATTAACTTCTCATTAATTGAAAGTCTCTCATACGATCCTACACTATATCCAAAGAAATATTCATAATTGTCTAATTGTTTTGCTACACCACCTTCATACAAATCATCATAATTTTTAGGTGCCTTTGAAAACACAATTCTATCAGTTTTTGTTGAGCTACTGAATCTTCTAATTTCATAAGAATCCTGCTGCAGTACAGCATTAAGGTAAATCAATAAATTTTCATTAGGATCTGTCTTTACGATAGATCCATCTTCATAGAACAAATCAAAGATTCTAGTTCTACCATCAAAGTTTTTAGAAATATCTTTTAATTTTTTGAGATATCTATTGTTGTCAGATGCATCCCTAAACTCAAACGATCTAATGTAATATTTTTGTGCAGGAACATCAACAATTTCGCCATCAACATTCTCTTGTCTCTTTCCTAATGGTGCTTCGTAGAAAGTAATTTGATTACCATTAATTTTATATGAATATCCTGGGTGTTGAGCTACACCATCAAGGGTAACCATCAATGCTTGATTATTATATGGAGAAAATGCAGTCCCAGTTTTAGCATCAGTGATGGTAAAAGTTCTGTTACCAATTTTTAATCCAGTAGAAGGATCATATGAACCATTAAATTCTGGTGAGAGTTTGATATCTCTGACTCTTGTTAAAGATTCATCAAAAGAATCCACAGCAACAGATCCTCTACCTCTAACAACTCTAGAATCTTCAACTTTTACAACCGAAGTGGTGATATTTCTTTTGGTTGTGTATGAAGATACTGCTGTTGTAGGAAGAATTACATAAGATGTAAGTTTTTGAGAAGTTGGTTGATTCTCAATCATTCTTACATCAGTTTCCGACTCAAGATAAACCTCGCCAAACATTTTAAATCCAGCTGGATGAGTTGTCTCTTTAATAGCATTTCTCCACTCTTTAATAGGAGTTCTGCTTCTAACCACGTATGAATAATCTTGATAGAAGAACGAGTCAGTAATTTTTTGATTTGAAGAACTAACTTTTCCTCTATCAGAATTATATTTACCAAGAGTTCTTGTTAAAGTCTTTAGAGTCGGAACAAATGTTGTTCTAACAATAGAAGAGACAACGGCAGTTTTTCCTTTGGATGATCCAAAAATAGTATATCCTTCTCTAAACACTCCATTAACATCAACTAATCTCAAAACATTAGATCCTACAGTCCAACCATTTTTAGCAACTCTACCAGAAGCAATAACTACACCATTCACTCTTTGCTCAATAAATTCACCTTGACCAAATGCATTTAAGTCAAATTGCGTTAGTAATAATACTTGTGGAGTTTCATACGAAGAAATAATAGAATCGTCATCATAGTAAAAAGTACCATAGTTGATAAATTTAACACTTTGAGGAATTCCAATAGTTGACGAATCAAAAAATAGTTTGTTATCAGTTTCTATAATTTCTACGGTTGGTGTGAAAGTATATCCAGATCCTGGATTTACAACTTTTGCGGAAGTAATTTTTCCAGCGTCAACAGTAAGATCAATTTTTAAACCCTCTCCATCTCCAGAAACAACCGCTTTTGGTTTTGAATAATCTTTACCAGCATATGTAATCGTAAGTTCATTTACTGTATTTGATGAAGCATCTCTAACAGCATCTATTTCAGCTCTATATCCAACTGCAGGAACAACACCTTCTATTACTGGTAGAGATCCATAGTTGTTTCCCAAATTATCTAATACAACCGAAGCAATTTTCCCAATAGACCTTCCTGTATATCTTATATCTCCTGTACCATCATATTGAGGAACGTCGGATAAATTATAGACAAGTTTTTTATCGGTAGTGTATACAACAGTTTTTCTTCCAGCCAAAGGATCATCTTTAACTCTCAAGAAAGATCCTCCAGTATCAGTTTCGGAACTGGTTAAGAAATAGTAGTAAGTGGTAAAGTTTACTTCCTGTCTCTTAACATCACCAATGTTTGCACCATACCCTAATCTAATTCTAACGTAAGATCCAGGATTTCCTGGTTCTGCCAATCCTACTTCTTTTTCTTCCGTGAATACATTAAAGTTTGCACTCGTAGAAACATCAAGATATGAACCAAGCATTGATGGATGACTGGTATCAAATCTATAAAAATAGTATTTCTGAATATCAACAATAGGATTAGTCAAGAAGTTTAGATTATCCAAAGAGAATTGAAGTCTATCAATTGGATCCTCTACTTTAGATACAGCAACAATTTTTTCTGGGGTGCTATGATCGGCAAAAGAAGACACTGTGGTGAGTTCTCTTGGATTTACTGCATTGTAACCATAATTTACAACCAATTTATGTGTTTTTTCGTCATAAGAAACCACATAAGGATCATTTACATCTGTACCAAAAATTTGAGTTCCAGGTGTAAATCTATATTTTGGTTTATAAGATGTTACTGATGCATTCGGAAGATGATTAACAGCTCTGGTGCCTTCTACGCCACGCTCCAGTCCAAGTTTTTTATTGAGTCTGTCAATAGATGTAATTTTTACAACTTCACTACCTACAGATAAAGTATCTCCAACAGACAACGAAAATACTCTATCTAAAACAATTTCTGTTCGTTGGTCGCCCAATCCAACAGCATTTACAGAAACCAAAGGAATTGCTGTGCTTGGAGCAGGATATACAGTAAGAGTTCCAACTGCTTCTGGGTGAGAAACACAAACATAATAATATGTACCAGCAACTTGCGGAATAAAAGTGATAGTTTGTGTATTGTCAGTAGATCCGTTGTTAGTAACTCCACCTGCTTCAGTATATTCTTCCATATCAAGAGCAACACCATCCTCCAAAACACTGGTTCTGTAATCAGAAACAATATAGACGGGGTGTCCTAAAATGGGAGTGAATGTGAATGTAGATCCCACTCGCAAAGTATAATCTGGATTTTCTGATCCATTCACATCGAATCTAAATTGAGGATATGGAGTACCAATGGGGTAATCTGATACAATTTGAGTAATAACTATAGCACCACCATTAAGTGTATCTTGATCTGTCAATTGTTCTGATGGAACAGTTTGAATGTATCTAAATCTTGAATTATCTTCGTCTGCTTCAACGTATATGTACTCAATTCCATCATCATCTAAAAAGATATCACCAGAATCACCAAGGAACGTCAAAGTAGCTTGATAATCAGCAGGATCGACTACAAAGTAAAATTGTTCATATGAATCAATAATGTCTTGATTCAATTGAACCATAGTAGCATCAACGTCTGTATCAAATTGAGTGGGATCTGCCTTTGCAATTGCATCTGGATTGATCGTTAAAATGTCATCAGTATTATATCCAGATCCGCCAGAAGTAATCACAATAGATTCAATTTGACCACTACCATCAAAATTATTATCGTTTACTGTTACAGTTGCTTTTGCATTACCAACATCTCCAGCAGAACCAACACCATCTCTAACATTAGTAAAATCACTAAAAATTAACTCAACATCTGGATATACTCCGCCAGCATAGTCTCTTCCAAGACCAACCATTGTAGATGATCCAATACCAGTATCATCTACCTTGCCGTTAAAGAAAGATGGAATAAGGTCAACTTCTTGATATCTCTTTTTAGAAACATAATATGTGGTTTCGGTTAAAGCCTCATCGGGATCAATAGTGATATCAATAGTATCACCTTCAGCAAAATCATGATTCTCGTCCGTTTCGAGAATAGCAATATTTTCTTCAACACTGCTAATTTGAATATTTGAGCTCAAATCGTTAATTACAACAATTTCGGAACCAGGAGTGTTAGTGAGATCACTGCTTTTTAAAATGGTTTCTCCATCAGCATAATTTAAATAATCAGAAAAACTGCCACTATTAACTTTAATACGAACAGAATTCTGTTCTGTTGTTCCACTTAAAACTGTACCACTTGCTATTACATTAGTAGGATCTTCAAATAAAACTAGCTCTAAAGTAGCATTTTGAGTATATGTGCTATTTTGAGATAAAAGCAAGTTCAATACAGTTGAAGAAGATTCGATTGCACTTCCTGCTTCAAAGGTTCCTGTTACTGCACGAAGAACAAAAGTGGTTTCTTCAATAGTATCTCGAATTAATTCTCCTTGAGCACCAGTTGAAGGTTGAGTGATAATATCTCCAACGAATGAATAGAACGATTGGGATGTGTTTAATTTTGTGGCTTTAGTGTCCTTTGACTCTAAAGATAGCACTTTCTTGCCAAAAGTTGACGACACTGTACCCGAAGCACCAGATCCCCCAGTACCAGAGTTATCAACATAAATTCTTGAACCAACACCGAAGTTTGGTTGTGAGTCTTCAACTATTACGGAAGATACAGAACCTTTTGAAACAGCGTCAATTATTGCAATTTCAGACTTTCCATTTTTCTCTGTGCCTGGAATGAATAATTTTCTAACAGATCTTGGTAAAGATTTTTGCGAAACATCAGACTCATAATTAGACTGTACAGGGAGTGAATAATAATTTTCTCCAACAATGTATGGGAAAACAGGATTGCCCACAGCATCAATGGTTAAGAAGTATGCATATACGCCATTAGGAAATTCTGGAGTTACGCAAAATCTTCCGTTATTAACATCAAGTCTTGTTTTTCCAGTATCTACGGTAGGTGTCCACTGATAATCATCAACAAAAGTTCCTAATGCATAAGGAGCATCTACAGGACCATCAACTCTTGTCGTCTTAAGAGAATAACCACTTTGCATTCTAACAACGCCAGAATTGTCATCTAACGGATCGGAGAATCCATATGGACCGTAAATTGGATTGCCATCATAAGCATATCCTAAAATAGGAGAGTGTGACTTAATTCCGATGGATTCTTGTAATGTACTAGTAGTAATGTTATCAGAAAGTCTTAATCTTAAACGGCGAGGATTAGAAACTACACCATAATAGTTTTTATTTCTATCAATACTAGGAATAACAAGTCCACCATTATCATCTAACGATGCACCAAAATGTCTATTCTTTACCCATTCACGAATTTCTGCTCTTGCTGTTCCTGAATTAGCATTAGCATCTGGAATTACAGTAACTCTGACATTTTCTTGTGTGAAAAACTTACCACCATCAACTTTCACTAATTCTGTAATTTGACCAAATGGAGAAACTTCTGCACGATATTCAGCAAATCTACCTCTTCCAGCAAGATCGCTGATAATAATAGATGGAGGTGAAGAGTAGTATTCACCAGGGTTAACAATTTTGATACTGGTAACTTCGCCAGAAGTTACCACTGCATCAAGAACAGCATTTCTACCACTAACAATTTCTACAGTCGGTGGGCTGATATAATTGTCTGTAGAAGTAGAAACAATTTCTGAAACAGTATCTCCAGTCAAAACAGCGTATGCTTTTTCTGACTGACCATTTACTAAAATAAATGGGGGGTTTTGATAACCAGATCCTTTTTTTGTAACTACAAATCTGGTAATAGGACCATATTGAATTAAGTCTTCATCTTTATATCCAAAAGCAATCGATCCATCAACAAAAATACCAACATCTCTTCTGGATGTTTTGTAAATTTCAGAAGTGGTTGACGTTTGTTTAGGAACAATTTTAAGAAGTTCTGGATCTGATAGATCTTCGCTAATGCTTCCTGTTAAAATTTGGGTAGATGGATATGAAGATGTTGCAATATAATAAAAATCATTATCTTCGTAAATTGCTCCAATATCCGCTAATACTGATTGAAGAGAAAGACCTACCGAGGGATTTAAAGGAATTGATGGATATGATCCAGTTGTGTTTACCTTCCAACGATAATTTCTGGATGATTCATCATACAAGATAGGATCCGAAGTCTCAAATCCAGGTTTAGATACTTCAACTCTGTCTCCAATAGAAGCATATGGATTTGAAGTCTCGATATTAAGTTCAGTTAGAATGCCGTAAACCAACAAAGAAACTACACCTTCTGGGGTGACGGCTTTGACTGCTGAATAACTTGTTACTATATCCCCAACACCATGAGTTCTGGTGATAGTTCCTCTTTTTTTAATAGTAAATTGCCTTGCATTTTTTCCTTCATATGCAATGACTTCACCATTAATTACAACAACCCCAGAAGAAGACTTCCATCCAAAAGTTGAATCTACGGTAATAGTGTCTCCTACAGTTAAAGCAGGTACTACAGTTCTGGTTAAAACAGTTTTTTGGGGAATTTCAAAGTCTGAATTTAATGACTGTGGGTTAATAACTAAATTGTATAAAACATTACCGTCATCAGAATCAACAGAATATACATTTTCAACTACTGCCGAAGCATAGTCTACTGATGAGTTGTTGTCGGATTGTTGTACAATAGTTTGACCAATCAACCACAAAGGATCGCCAGATAAAACTGTTGCTTGAACAACGTATGTAGAATCCCAATCAGATGTTGAAGCTTTTAAAGTTTGATTTTTTGGGTAGTATGTTGTGGGAACATCATCAGCACTCTTTGATACAATAGTATTAAAGATAAAGCGAATAGACTTGTCAGTTCCCTTTACTTTGTAGAAGTTGCTGATATTCTTAATCAGTGTTCTCTTGTCTACATTTTCTTTCAGATAATCCTGTGGAAAAGACTCTAGATACTGCTTCTCGAAGGATTTTACTATTGCATATAGAAACAGGTTGCTCAAATTGTCAACATTAACACCTGCCTGATGTGTTTTGGCTTGTGTAGATACAAATTTGGATGATGAATACAAACTACCCAATTCAGTGGTTCCACTGACGCCTCTAGAAACTTCTAAAAACTCGGTCTGTGTTCTCTCTTTATAGAAACAAATCTCATCGCCAATTTTAATATATCCATTTCTTTCTGGGAAAGAAGATGCATCATCTACAATAATAGTTGTAGCGGAAGAGTTCAAATATGTTGACAACGAAGTCCTCTCCTGAAGGAGGTTCTTCTCGTAGTTGTCAATATCATGATACGAAGTTAGATTGGTAATAATGTCTAGAGGATTACCAGGAGACTCCAAGTGCTCATAATAATTTTCGAGAACTTTCTGGAAGTTCTCGTATTGAGCTACGATAAAACCTGGCAGTTGATCTTCAATCAGCGAAGAGATCTGTGTATTCATCTAATTACTCTGGGTATACCGTGAACTTACTGTTGGTGATGTCTACATCTAAATATAGACTTCTTTCTGCATTGATATCATTTTTTGCAGGTTGAACTCTAACCTGAATACGATTATCAAAGAAACTACCAGAAATGATAGTTACATCATACAGTTTAATTTCGCCTTCTACATAATCAACTGTTCCAAGATTGTCATTCAAGACAATCTTTTCCCCAGTAGCAGGGTCCAGTCTATATAGGACAATTTTGCCGTCCCTATCTTCAAAATAGACGACATAGTTTGGATATTCGGAAACCTTAAAACCTGTGCTTTGAATTACAGGACCATCACAAGAATTTTTAAATTCGTTTTGGAAGCACAACTCATAATAGAATGTTGAGTTGATTGATGGGTAAAAGTCTTTTCTTAAAGTAATTGTAGTAGTATTTGAGTTGATAGAAGCATCTGTCTCGTCAATTACACCAACATACTTACTATATCTGAACTTACCATTGAACTTCTCGGTTCCAGACAGTTTGGTATACTCATCAACTGCAGAAATTACTTTTGAACGAATTTCTTCTGGGAACTGGGTAGTTCTCTTGGTATTGTAGTAGACCTTACTATCAATCTCGATGTATACAACAGATGCATCCAAAATCTCTGGCGTGACTGATGCGACAGAATAATCGCGCAGTTCGTCAATAATCTGCTGCTTGGTGAAGGTAGAAAGAGTGGATCCACTATTTGGTTTGATGATAATCTTTACCTTACCATATTCTGGGTATCTCTCCTCTTCACCACCATATACGATGATATCAGATACTGCTGGATAGATTTTTCTAACAAGAGCCGCATAGTCAGCAGCAGTCACCGCTCTGTTCTGTGTTGCATACAGTTTAGGAGCATTGAATCGAATCTTATCAATGGACTCGATAGCAGCACCCCCAGAGGCGCTAGAAACGGTCTCTACGTTTGAGATAGTGACTGGGTAGGTTTGATTGCTATCGTCCACCAGA
>Ga0181592_10001214_pt1 | contig 20721 bp, 19 predicted proteins | sample 071ome_20_FD_133755 | JGI IMG/M metagenome (GOLD analysis project Ga0181592, IMG submission 133755) | Coastal salt marsh microbial communities from the Groves Creek Marsh, Skidaway Island, Georgia - 071412BT metaG (megahit assembly) | ecosystem: Environmental > Aquatic > Marine > Intertidal...
AACCGGAGGCAAGAGCCCTAATCTGATCTTTGCTGATTGCAAAGACCTTGATGCCGCCGCGTCCATGGCGGCGTTTGGTATTTTCTTTAATCAGGGTGAAGTCTGTTCGGCGAACTCACGTCTTTTGGTTGAGCGCTCAATTCATGAGGAGTTTGTTGCCCGAATGATCACGCATGCCAAAGCACATCAACCCGGAGACCCCCTTAATCCTGATACGAAAATGGGGGCAATCGTTAGCCAAGAACAACTAGATCGTATGGCAGCAATGGTAAAGGAAGGCAAAGGCTACGCGGATTGTGTAGTCGGCGGTGAGACCGTCAAAATTGATGGCAAAGGGTGCTTTATCCAGCCGACCATTTTTGATCATGTGCCGCCAACTAGTGCGCTGGCAAAGGATGAGATTTTTGGCCCTGTGTTGTCGGTTATCCCTTTTGATACCGAAGATGAGGCCGTTGCCATAGCGAATGACAGTATCTATGGCCTTGCCGCGTCACTCTGGACAAGCGATCTGTCTCGGGCGCACCGCGTATCTCGAAGGCTTCAGGCTGGCACTGTGTCGGTCAATACGGTCGATGCACTTAGCCCGATGACCCCATTTGGGGGCTTTAAACAATCAGGTTATGGGCGTGATCTCTCGCTTCATGCGATTGATAAATATACAGCTCTAAAGACAACTTGGATCAAGTATTAAAGGATAAGCATATCGCAATTCGAGGTTGGTTATGACAGGGCGAAGCCACAGTATCAATCAACGCATCACCTTGCGGCAATTAGAATATGTGGTAGCTGTCGGTGAAACGGGCAGTATCACGGCGGCCTCAGACAAGGTGAATGTGTCTTCCCCATCCATTTCCGCCGCGATTTCGCAACTTGAAATGGATATGGGCGTGCAGATCTTTGTGCGCCGCCATGCCCAAGGGCTTTCCCTCACCAGCAGTGGTCGCCGGCTTTTTGATGAGGCCAAGGTCATTCTTAACAAAGTGCAAAACCTTGGTGCCGTAGCCGATGACACCGAAGGCAAATTGCGTGGAACGCTTAAACTTGGCTGTTTGATTACCATCGCCCCTATCCTTAGCGCTAATATCCGCCGCCGTTTTGAAGATATTTACCCAGAAACTGAGATTATCCTTTATGAAGCGCATCAGGCCGATTTATTGGCAATGCTTGACCGAGCCGAAATTGATGTCGCTTTGACATATGATCTTGGGATCGGGTCGAATACGGTTTTTGTCGATGTGGCAACATTACCGCCTTATGTTCTGTTAGGCGCAAATCACCCCTTAGCGGCGGCATCTGAATTAGCCATAGAAGATTTGGCAGATCAACCTATGGTGCTTCTGGATTTGCCGTTGAGTGGGGATTATTTTCTTTCAATGTTTCATCGCTTAGGTTTGACGCCTCAAATTGGGGTACGGACAAAGGAATTGCCTGTCTTGCGAAGTCTGGTGGCAAATGGCTATGGCTATGGGTTACTAAATGTTCGAACCCATGCGGCGGTTGCCCCAGATGGCCTGCCCTTGGTTTTCACCCCACTCAAAGGTGATCATCAACCGATGCAATTAGGCATTGCCCATAAGTTCATGGCTTTGCCGCCGCGATTAGTGGCAGAGTTTATTGATCATGTGGCAGAGCGTGCTTCCCACGCAGATCTACCAGGCATTATAATGCAGGTTGAAACTTAGCGGTCTAACCCCATCAGACGCCGCATATGCCCCATCAATAATGGGGTCAAATATAGAGGCAATTGATAAAGCGCGGTAAACATGGAAAACACGGGATCAGGCGGTAAAGCCCCATAATATAAACCAACATTCCGGTTGCCCCCCACCACAGCCATTACCGACGCTAGCTGGGCAAGGGTTGCCGAAGGTGCAAATTTTGCCAACAGCATCAGCACGAATTGGGTAGAAAAATTAAGGATCGTTGCCAAGGCTAACAACGATAAAGCTAGCCAAGGATTAAGAACAATCTGTCCTGTCATACCATTGAAAATGGGGATCAAAAACAACAGCATTGCTAATGCCGCCAGGCCATTAAAACTGTCTGTGTTGCGAGCAATTCTGGCAGGCCCTAACAATAACTGCCCAATTAAGGCAATGACCACCCCAACAAAAATCATGATAGCCAGATTTACAAACATATCAAAAGATGACAGGCCAGTGGCGTCACCTAAGATCAGGCTTCCTATAAAGGGGCCAGTAAAAGGTGCTAGCAGACTGGTCATGATTATAATCCGCATTGCTACAGGCAAGCTTAACCCCATGAGACTGCAAATCCAAGCAGTTGAGGCGATAGGAGGGGCTACGGCATACCAAACGGCAGATGGCATCAAAAGCGCGTTAACCCCAACTATTTGACAGGCACCGATCAAGATAATCGGCATAAGGATTAAAAGCACCGCAGAGATCACCAGCTGTTCTATAAGATGGGAAGGGGACAATGTTTCGCGTAGCATCGCCATCAGATCCATCCGAATAAAGGTAACGGCATAAATGATCATGATTAATGGCGGCACAATGACAGAAAGATCATTTCCTGTTTCCGGAAGACAAAGCGCAAACAAGATCCCTAAAGGTAGAATAAGCTTAGCGTTCTGTCCCAGCAGATTAAGAATAGTCAGCATCAAAGCCTAGCCTTATTGATGGTGATGGGGAAAACGAGGTGGGGTAAGGCTAGCCTGAAACCACGTCACAAATTGATAAATTGAAAATACGGGCAGGCCAGTAGCATGACGAATATCCGCGGCATAGGGAATCATATTGGTGCATTCCAGAATAATAGCGCCAACAGTCGGATCAGCGGCCAATGCTTTTGCGGCATCAATATTATCTTGCCGTGCCAGATCGACATTCATTTCAGCTTCATTGTCCAGAATGGCGCGGCTGAACTCGCGCCGACCCTCGGTTGTGGTGATGCTAGCATCTGTTGGAATGCCTGCGGCAATCAGATGATCAGGGCTTAAGCTAGATGCACTTATCGTCATAATACCAGGCCGTTTACCATCAGGCAGAAGCCGTGCTACCATATCCCATTGCATCAAGGATGAGGTTAAGACAGGCACAGGAACCGCTGCTGCCAATTCCGCCTGAAACAAAGCAAGGAAACCACAATTTGTAGTTATCCCATCGACACCATCAGCCACCAATTCACGTGCGGCATCAATAAAGGGGTTTAGCATATTTTCAGCACGCCGCCTAACCACCAAATCAGGTGATGCCCCTCTGACCACCTTATAGTGAACGGGAAAAGGCCAACTCAAAGCATTTCCCATATCTCCTGGAATGCGAGGAAACTGTGCTTCAAGCATTAAAATGCCTACCGCCGCGCCATAGATGGATTTGCCGCCTTGAGCAATAGGGTTCTGATGTGTCATGACAGAATGATGCGCGATAACGCCACCAGCGGCAAGATATTATTTTATAGCCTTTCAATAATAAAACGGCTTGAGAAAACCCTATTCATGAGGAAAGATGAAGCATCGAGGGAGAAAAGATTATGAAAAACCAGATGACCGGGGCTGAGGCAGTGGTTCGTATGCTGGAGGCTTATCACGTCCAGCATATTTTTGGTCTTTGTGGGGATACCACTCTACCGTTTTATGATGCCATGGCGCGGCTGGATCATGACATTACGCATATTCTGACACGCGATGAACGCCATGCGGGATATATGGCGGATGGTTATGCAAGAGTCACAGGAAAACCCGGTATCTGTGAAGGGCCATCAGGGGGAGGAGCAACGTATATTCTGCCAGCGCTGGTTGAGGCAGGGGAAAGCTCTATTCCCGTGTTGGGTATCACTACGGATGTCGCTACCACCTCACGAGGGAAATACCCCTTAACAGAGCTTGATCAAGTCAGTCTTTTTAAACCAGTGACAAAATGGAATGCCTCATTAGATCAAGTCAATCAATTGCCTGCGCAAATCCGCGCCGCGTTTCGGGCGATGACAACGGGGCGGCCGGGCTCTGCTCATCTTGCGCTTCCTTTTGATACCCAGAAAGCAGCCATTGATCCTGATTTGATATGGGCTGATCCTAGTCATGCTCAGTTTCCGGCCGCGCGGCAGTCCGCAAATAAAGAGGATTTGGAACGCTTGGCAGAATTGCTCTTGGCTGCCAAACGCCCTGTGATGATTTGTGGGGGCGGGCCGCTTATTGCTGGCGCGATGGGGGCCATTTCATGGCTGGCAGAAACCCTCAATATGGCTATTGCCACAACCGTATCAGGGCAAGGGGTGATTGCTGAAACACACCCTTGTGCGTTAGGTGTTGTGGGTTCTAATGGCGGCGTTAAATCAACTCGGGCTGTTGTCGATGACGCGGATGTGGTTCTCTTTGTTGGCTGTCGGGCAGGGTCTGTGACTACCGAACGCTGGCGTAGTCCGGCGCATGATAAAACAATCCTTCATATTGACAGTGATCCCATGGTGCCGGGGGCAAATTATAACACTGCCGCAAGTGTAATTGCTGATGCTGGGCTGGCTTTAGAAGCGCTGGTAGATATCATTAAAGGCAAAGACATTGATGGCATTGATTTTGAGGGCAAGGCGCGTGCCGCGGACGCTTGGGCCAAAAAATTAGCAGATTTTAATCCCTTGGCGCAGTCAAATCAGCGCCCCATTACGCCTGAGGCTGTGATCCATCATCTATCAGCGCAACTGGATAATGACGGTATCGTGGTGGCTGATCCGGGGACACCTTGCCCATATGTGTCGGCCCATTATCGTTGGCCGCAGGCAGGGAGGCATTTTATCACCAATCGGGCGCATGGTGCGCTTGGTTTTGGCATGGCGGCGGCGATGGGCGCCCATATTGGTCGCCCTTCAGTTAAAACTGTGGCATTAATGGGGGATGGTTCTTTTGGGTTTTGTTGTGGTGAGTTTGAAACCATGACGCGGTATCGCATGCCCATCACCTCTATTGTGTTTTCTAATGCGACTTATGGCTGGATTAAAGCAGGTCAAAAAACTGGTTTTGGGGAACGTTATCACAATGTGGATTTCAACCGAACAGATCATGCCGCGGTAGCAAGCGCGTTTGGTGTCAAGAGTTGGCGCGTCGAAGACCCAGCAGAATTGCCCAGGGTAATGCGTCAGGCTTTGGATCATGATGGCCCAACTTTGATTGATGTAATCAGCCAGCCTCTGCATGAAGCGGCGGCACCTGTTTCGGAATGGGTGGCATAACCATGGTTAGACCAACTGACGATTTCATTGCTCGGATGACAGTCTGGCATCTTCAGCTGCCCGTCTTATCTGCGCGTGATCATGGCATCGGGAGGGTTGACCAAAATATTGATATTGCTGTCGTAGAATTACAAACCTCTGGTGGATACAAAGGCTATGGTGAGGCCTCTCCTTGGTCAGTGTTCACCGGCTCCGTTGAGGCAAGCCTTGGGGCATTGACGCGTTACGCGCCGCCTTATGTTCTGGGTCGAAAACTCTCTGACCGTCAGGCCATTTTGCGCGATGTGAATCATGCGGTAGCACATTGCACTGAGGCTAAGGCCGCCCTAGAAACGGCGCTTCTGGATGTGACGGGAATAGCCCTTGGGGTCAGCGTGGCAGAACTTTTGGGTGGTGCTGTTCGTGATCGTATTCCCTTATCCTGTTCTTTGGCTGATCCAGATTTTGATGCGGATATCGCATTGGTGGAACGGCTTCAGGCAGATCAAGTAAATATCGTAAAACTAAAAACAGGATTTGCTAATCATCGCTTTGATATTATGCGGCTTGAAGAATTGCGAAAACGCTTTCCTCATCTTCAGATCAGGGTGGATTACAATCAGGGATTAACCCCTTTTGGGGCAGAAGAAAAACTGCGTGATGTGGCAGAGTTCCGGCCAGATTTCATTGAACAGCCCGTTCCGGCTAGGCATTTTGATATGATGCGCCGTCTCCGAGAAGGCCTGTCAGTGCCGTTGCTGGCGGATGAATCCGTGTTTAGTTTAGCTGATATGCATCGCGCTATTGATGAGGAAATTTGTGATGGGGTTTCCATCAAGATTATGAAATCTGGGGGATTGAAGGCAGCCCAGGATATCGCGGCCTTGGCAGAGGCAAAGGGCCTTGCTGCGTATGGCGGTGATATGTTTGAAACAGGTTTGGCGCATCTGGCAGGCACGCATATGGTTGCTGCAACCCCAAATATTACCTTGGGATGCGAGTTTTATCAGGCCAAATATTATTTGAAAGAAGACATCCTTTCCGTTCCCTTCCCCATTGAGGATGGGGCTGTTGTCGTTCCCAAAACAGCAGGACTTGGCATTGTGCCCAATCTGGACAAAATAGCCCATTATGCTGTCCATTCTGTCAGCTTGGAGTCATAACCATGAGCTCACCATCACCACTATCTGTGATTGTTATTGGGGCAGGAATGGTCGGGGTTTCGGCAGCGCTTCAGCTTCAGCGGTCAGGCCATCAAGTCACATTGATTGACCGTGAAGGGCCAGCAGGCGGCACTAGTTTTGGTAATGCGGGGATACTTGCCTCATCATCGGTTATCCCTGTGACAACCCCCGGCATTTTGCGTAAAGCCCCCGGCATGGTGTTAAATCCGTTACAGCCTTTATTTTTAAGATGGCGTTATCTGCCGCGGTTATTGCCATGGTTAGTGCCGTATTTGCGCCATGCGAATAGTGATGATGTTCTTCGCATTGCAGAAGCATTGTCACCAGTGATTGGTCAATCCGTGCAAGACCATCAAGACTTGGCCGCAGGAACAAAGGCTGAACGCTGGATCAAGCCTTGTGAATACACCTACATGTTCAAAGACAGGTCTTATTTTGATGCAGATCAGGCGATGTGGGATATTCGCAGGCGTCTAGGCTTTCGCTGGGTAGAGTATGCTGGGGATGAATTAGCAAAACAGGACCCGTTTTTATCAGATAGCCACCATTTCGCTATCGCGCTTCAAGATCATGGCATGATACTTAGCCCCGGCGATTACATCGCTGATCTGGCAAAAGTGTTTACCGAAAAAGGCGGTATCCTCTACAAAGCTGAAGTCGAAACCATTGTTCATGAAAATGGAAAAGCCACAGGGGTCAGGGCAGGCGGCGAAACCCTATCCGCTGACCGGGTTATTGTTGCTATGGGGGCATGGTCTGGACAATTGGCTAAACAGCTTGGGGTGAAAGTACCGCTTGAAGCTGAGCGTGGGTATCATGTTGAATTATGGCACCCAAACAAAATGCCTAAAAATCCACTTATGGTAGCAGCAGGAAAGTTCGTTATCACGCCAATGAAAGACCGTATCCGCTTAGCCGGCGTGGTTGAGTTTGGCGGCCTTGAGGCTGGCCCAGCTGAGGGCCCGTTCAAACTTCTCATGCATAATGTCAAAACGTATTTGCCTGGCTTAACATGGAATGATGAAACTCGCTGGATGGGACACAGGCCTGCACCAACAGATTCTATTCCGATTATCAGTGATGTTCCCGGCATTAAAGGCGTTTACATGGGGTTTGGGCATCATCATGTCGGGTTAACTGGTGGGCCCAAGACAGGAAAATTACTTGCCATGCTGGCAACGGATACCAAACCCAAGGTGGATATGGCGGCTTATGATATTCGCCGCTTTACAAAGTTAAGGTGACGATTGTTCAATCTGACTATGAAAGCGCGGAAACACAAAACACCCTAAGTTTGATCTATCATCGCCATTTGCAGGAACAGATGGTGAGGGGATTGAGCGGATTATTTAGTTTTAAAACCTACCTTAAAGTCCATGTTGGACAGCCATAGCACCAATAAGATGATAAGTTCCGCATTTTTTCTTGCCCCATGGGATCAAATCAGGTCAAATATTATAAAGAAATGATTACTTTAAAAAAGATACGGAGGTCATCTTATGAATATCAACAAAACCCTAATGTAAGCGGTGATCGCCGCAGGAATGACAATAGGCCTTGCTCAAGCAACAAAAGCTGAAGTATGGGATATGCCATTAGCCTATAGCGGTTCTAACTTTCATTCTGTCACAGCGGCAGAGTTTGGTCGTTGTGTGACTACCGGAACCGGCGGTGAAATTGAAATCGTTACTCATCCCTCAGGCTCATTAATCAAAGGTGCTGATATTAAGCGTGCTGTTCAAACAGGACAGGTTCCAATTGGTGAGAGACTGCTTTCAGGCCACCAGAATGAAAATGCGATCTTTGGTTTTGACTCCGTTCCCTTCCTTGCCACGTCATTTGATGATGCGGATCGTCTTTGGGAAGCGGCTAAGCCGTCTATTGAAAAAACATTGGCAGATCAGAATCTGACCCTGCTTTATGCTGTGCCATGGCCACCACAAGGGCTGTATTTTAAGCGTGAGATTAACTCTGTTGCCGATATGGAAGGCATTAAATTTCGCTCATATAACAACACCACTACACGTCTGGCAGAGTTGACAGGCATGTTGCCTGTGGTGATTGAGGCTGCGGAAATTTCACAAGCGTTTGCCACAGGGGTTGTCGAATCCATGGTGTCTTCGGGTGCGACTGGTTACGACCGTAAAATTTGGGAATCTCTCACCCATTTCTATGAGGTTGATTCTTGGCTTCCGCGCAACTATGTCATGGTCAATACCGATAGCTGGAATGGTGCCAGCGAAGCTAATAAAAATGTCATCCTCGGCTGTGCAGAACTAGCAGAATATGCAGGCACTTGGCGGTCAAAAGAATATACAGGCTTTACCCTTGCTGGTCTTCGTGCTGGCGGTATGACAGTACAACCTGCCGGCGCTAAGCTGAAAGGGGAACTTGAGGATATTGGCGCAACGATGACTAACGACTGGTTGAGCGCGGCAGGTGCCGAAGGACAGGCGATTGTTGATCGTTACAAGGCCATGCAATAACCAACAAAATACATCTGATCCGGGGGGATTTCATCATGCCCTCGGGTCAGTTTTTTCTATAAAAGCCTAAAGGTATTTTCATAGTCATCATAAGAAGAAATGCCATATAAACCCTTTCACTTGGGACTCATAATCTTGGTGACAAGGCGTGTCGATAGGGGGGGTCGTAAATTGCTTATTGATATCTTTACAAATGCGTTTTTTCTGTTTTGTTTTGGGCTGGCGCTATTAACAGCTATCGCTGTGCTAGTCTTTACTCCTGCCCGGGTTAGGCAGTTCTATGATGGTCTCTATCTGATCTCTGGGATGGCGGCGGCAGGGTTTCTGATTGCCATTCTCACCTTAATTGTCGTGCAAATGATAGCGCGATGGACAGGTGAGATTTTCCCTGGTGCACCTGAATATGCGGGATATTCTATGGCGGCGGCGAGTTTTCTGGCTTTTGCCAATGCGCTTAATAATGGTTCGCATATCCGGGTTTCTATTTTGATCAATGCTGTGCCTGATCGCATTCGTTGGTTTTTAAACATCTGGTGTTTTGGCATTGGCGCGGTTGTAGGTTGGTATGTGTCCTATTATTCATGGCAGTTTACCTATTGGTCATGGAAGTTTAGTGATATCTCGCAAGGCCAAGATGCAACCATGTTATGGATACCACAATCGGCCATGGTAATAGGGGCTATTATTCTTGCTATTGCCTTAACAGATAACCTTTTGCATGTCATTTTTAGTGGTAACGACCGCCTGAAATCCGCAGCGTTTGAGCAAAGTGAATAGGGGCGAATAGGGGACAATCATGGAAAATATCTCAATCATTATTCTCTTTCTGTTCGTCATGTTTACCTTATTGGGAACAGGCGTATGGGTTGGCCTTTCCCTCGTTGGTGTGGCCTGGGTAGGGATGGAACTTTTCACAACGCGTCCGGTTGGGGATGTGATGATAACAACGGTTTGGTCAGCGTCCTCTTCATGGACCTTAACGGCGCTTCCGTTGTTTATTTGGATGGGTGAGATCCTTTATCGTACCAGACTTTCTGAAGATATGTTTAGGGGGCTGGCACCGTGGATGTCGCGGTTTCCGGGCGGCCTTGTGCATACAAATATTGTTGGCTGTACGGTTTTTGCGGCAGTATCTGGGTCTTCTGCGGCTACCCTTACCACCGTTGGCAAAATGTCGATCCCTGAATTACGGCGACGTGATTATCCCGAACACATGGTGATCGGAACGCTGGCTGGTGCGGCAACCCTTGGGCTGATGATACCGCCTTCACTAACGCTGATTGTCTATGGGGTGACTATTAACGAGTCGATTAAGAAGCTGTTTTTTGCAGGGGTTTTTCCAGGGCTTGTTCTGGCGTTGATGTTTATGACTTATGTTGCCATTTACTCAAAGGTGGCGAAGAATTGGAATCCGATCATAGATGAACGGATGAGCTTTATGGATAAACTGCGCAATTCGCGGTTTTTAATTCCGGTGATTTGCCTCATTCTAGTTGTGATTGGCTCAATGTTCTTTGGCTTTGCTACCGCGACAGAAGCAGCGGCCTTTGGCGTCCTTGGGGCGTTAATTCTTGCCGCGCTTCAAGGCACTTTGAATTGGGGCAGCTTCAGTTCTAGCTTAATGGGGGCAACACGCACTTCTGCCATGATTGCCCTCATCCTTGCTGGGGCAGCGTTTCTGTCGCTTTCCATGGGCTTTACCGGATTACCCCGTGGCTTAGCTAATCTGATCGCCGGATGGGATTTGAGCCGATTTGAATTGCTCATGGTGTTGCTGATTTTTTATATTATTTTAGGGATGTTCCTTGATGGGATTTCTTCGGTTGTTTTGACCATGGCTGTGGTTGAACCCATGATCCGTGATGCTGGTATTGATCTGATTTGGTTTGGTATCTTTATCGTGGTGGTTGTGGAAATGGCCCAAATTACCCCGCCTATTGGCTTTAATTTGTTTGTTTTGCAAGGCATGACCGGACATGAGATGAGCTTTATTGCCAAAGCAGGTTTGCCGATGTTCTTTATCATGGTGCTGATGGTATTTGTCTTGATTATGTTCCCAGAACTGGCAACATGGCTGCCGGATAATATTCGACAATCGGGTGCAGGATAGCCATATGACCTGATGCCTTTTGAATTGTGTTGCTTTGTATGATTGAGGAATAGTGATGGCTCAAGAAAACGATCAATCCTATTTGATTGAGAACCTGCCTTTTACCTCACATATGGTCATTGGTCAGAAGGCACGCATTGGTTTAGTGGTTTTGGCAACCGACTATACCGTTGAACATGAGTTTCGGCAGATTATCACTACCCCCGGGGTGGATGTTTTTGCCGCGCGTATTGCCAATGATGTCACCATCACACCAGAAACCTTGGCGGCAATGGGGCCGCGCATTACCGAGACAGCATCAATCATTTTGCCTGATGATCGTTTGGATGTTCTTGCTTATGGTTGCACCTCTGCCTCTATGGTTATGGGGGAAGAGGCGGTGCATGGTTATTTGCGCGCCGCTAAACCAATGGCCGCTTTAACAACCCCAATTACAGCAGCCTTTGCCGCGTTTCGGTCTATGGGGGCTAAGCGGATTGCCGTGCTGACCCCTTACCGTAGGGATGTTAACGCTATCGTCTATCGTTATATCACTGATCATGGGTTTGAAGTGCCTGTCTTTGGCTCATTTAATGAGGATCAAGACCCAGTAGTGGCAAGCATAGATGCAGAAAGTCTGACCCAAGCCATTGAAACGATTAAGCATAAAGCGCAAAAAGATGGGCAAGACATTGATATGGTTTTTGTCTCTTGCACGTCTATTCGGCTTGCTGAAAATGTCGCCAAGATTGAGGCTGATATCGGTTTGCCCGTGACCTCATCTAATCATGCTATGGCTTGGCATTGTCTCAGGCTTGCAGGGATAAATACCCCCATGCCACATCTTGGGCAATTATATAGCCGGGGGATTTAGCCCCCTTAATCCTAAATGCCCTCATGATTTTGATAGGCAAGGGTAGTTTCAACTCAACGTAATGGGCAAGAAATCCTGATGAGGGGCATCATAGACATGTAACTGGCCTGAACCAATATCATGCCATAGCCCATGCAAAGTCAGTTGTTCTTCTTTAACGGCCGCTTTAATAAAGGGAAATCCCATCAAATTATTAAGCGAATGGACAATGCTGCGTTGTTCCAGATCATGAATACGTTCGGCCTCATTCCCTAAGGTTGTGCCATCATCAAAGGCTGGCCGCAGAATCTCAAGCCATTTCGCGATAAAGTTTGATTTTTCTAGCACATCATTACTTTTACCCATGCAGGCGTGATAGCCCGTCATGATACCCCCGCAACCTGAATGCCCCAAAACAATCAGATGTGACACCTTTAGAACCATTACAGCAAACTCAATTGCTGCTGATGTGCCGTGATGATCACCATCGGGGTTAAAAGGGGGAATGAGATTAGCAATATTGCGATGCATAAAAAAATCACCATCTTCCCCGCCAAATAGGGACATGGCATTTACACGACTATCACAACATGAAATGATCATGGCGCGAGGATGTTGACCAAAATTCGCAAGATTCTGATACCAGCTTTTGTTATTTTGATAATTGTTGCTGTGCCATCCGGCATAACGTTTAGCTAAATAATCTGGTAAAGGCCGAACTGTTCCCGAAGTTAGTTTATCAAGTGATTTCTTTTTGGTCATGATATCCTCGCTCGTTCTTTTTTTCATCGTCTGCAATCTGGTATTTAGATAAGCCTGACAATACCCTTGTGCAAGATATTACGTCAGATTAAAGTCATGTAGAGTTTAGGTCTATTACAAATAGGAAGAAAAAATGTCAGATGTAATAATTCGCGCAGTTAAGAATGAGGATTTTGATCAATGGTTACGCCTATATCACGGCTATGCTGATCACTATAAGGTAACCTTAACCCAAGCGATCATTACTAACACTTGGGGATGGGTTATGGACGCGTCGCATCCTGTCACAGGATTGGTAGCTGAATTGGATGGAACATTAGTTGGGTTGGCACATATTCGCGCTATGCCTAGCCCTTTGCGTGGCCAGTATGTGGGTTTTCTGGATGATATGTTTGTTGACCCTGATCAGCGTGGCAGTGGGGTTGTTGATGCCCTTTTTGACCGTATTCACGCCATGGGTAAAGACCAAGGCTGGGGGGTTATCCGCTGGATTACCCGCGACAACAATTATCGTGCGCGCGGGGTGTATGATAAAGTGGCTAGCAAGACGGACTGGAATCTTTACGAAATGTCCTGCTGATTACGAATCAGTTGGTCTAGCTGCTGATTATTCATCACCTGGCACACCATAACTGGGTGCAGATGATGGATTGATTGCCCGTGTCAGATAGTCATTCATCTGCGGCTCATACTGTTTCCATAACGCTAGCATAGCCTGTCCGGGGCAATCCTCTGTCCAGTCGATACGCAAATCAACCAGTGGCCAAGGCCGCTCATGGGCGACAATCAGCGCGGCAGAATGGGTCGGGCCCTCTTCGCCGCCAGCATCAAGCGCGGCGATCAGCGCCCGGGTTAAGCGTTCGGCTAAATGCAGATCAGTGCCTTTCTCAAAGGCGTCAGTCATAGCTGGAATAACCTCAACCCGAGATAATAAATTCCCTGCACCAACACAATCTTTGCCTTGATTGGTGGCGTTATTGCCGAGAATATTATCGCCAGTAAAGACGCCTGTTCCACCTTTTAAATCTACGGCGGCAACTTGGCGGTAATCAGCATACGGCCGATCTTTCATCGCGGCGGCGATGGCTGCCTCGGCGCTATGACCATCAGCCATGCGTGCCAAGACTTCAGGCCCAATGGTGGGGTCAGTAATATTCTGGGTTGTTACCGCGCCTGCGCCTGCTAGGGCATAGGGGCATCTGCTTCCAACAGCGATGCTAGATGTGGTGATGGCTACCCCAGCCATATTTGTTTTGGCACAGCGCCCCACGATGGCAATGGTCATTAGATTTTCTCCCTATGCATGGCATAATCGGCCAGCAAGATAGGCCGTAAATTCATGATTTTCGCGTTCAAGCCAACTTAATGGACCAGAAGTGGATAATGGGGCTTTAGCTCCTTTGAAAATCCCCTCAACAACAAAGCGATCTTCTTCTTGGACATCATCCAGAAAAACCTTAGTTTTAGCAATATATTCCTCTTTATTATCAACATTCTCAAGCACTTCAGGGGCCATAGCGGCACCATAACGAATGTGGACATGATCCGTTCCGTCAGGCAAGAGGGAGAGATACCAAAGATGATCAGGGGCCAGAACATACATATGTGATGGAAACACAGTTGGCATGATAGATGTGCTTCGCCATTTGCCCTCTAGTGAGGTGTTGGATGGATGTGCTGTGCCAACAGGGGCGGACCCCTTTTTTGTAAAATACTGATAGGTGAAATGGTCAAAACGTCCCCGATCATCAAACTCTGTATCCATCAGATTAAAATGGGCACCAACCGTCCCCTGATGGGCAACAGGCAGATGATACCCTTCCATAAAGTTTTCTGTCAGGCATTTCCAATTGGTGTTCCAGATATGCTCTTCTTCAAAGATACTGACATAATTTTCCATGTTATAGGGCGCCAGCAGTGCAGTTAAGGGGGCAAGACACTCATGAACCGGCTTTGCGTTTGGGTCTAAATTTACATAAATCCAGCCAAGATAATTTTCACATTTGGCTTGGGGTAAGCGCATTTTAGATTTATCAAAACACGCCGTTTTTTCCATATAGGCTGCACTTACCAATTGCCCATCCGCACGATAAGTCCAAGCATGGTAGGGACAAGTAAAGCGTTTGGCGTTGCCGCGACCTTTCGCCAAAATCATCATCCGGTGAAGGCAGATATTTGACATGGCGGTTATCTGATTATCTTTGCCGCGGATCACAATCAACGGTTGACCCGCTATCTCAACGGTCATGTAGTCACCTTCATTGGGTAACGTATCAGCCCGACCAACACATATCCATTCTTTCATGAAAATATGCTCATTTTCATGTTTCAGAACGTCAGGCTCGGTGTAAATCTGCTTTGGCATGGCGGTGGCCATTTCCAAAGGCGCAGAGGCGAGTTGATCAAGTTGCTTGAGCCATTGGGATAACATGGTATTTACCCTAATCTGGAATAACGGCGGTGATTTCTATCTCAACTACCCATTCTGGTCGCGCCAGTGCAGGAACAACCAATCCTGTTGAACAGGGAAAAACGCCTTTTAACCACTTGCCCATTTCCTGATAAACAGCTTCTCGGTACCGAATATCGGTAACATAGACAACAATCCGGCAGATACTTTCCATTGTCGTGCCAGCTTCTTCAAGAAGCATCTTGATGTTTTCCATCGTTTTAGCAGTTTGTTTGCCAGCATCCGAGGCATGAAGGCTTTCGCGAGTATCCAAATCCTGTGATACCTGACCGCGCAAAAATACCATGGTGCCTTTGGCCACAACCCCTTGACTTAGATCATTATCAAGGTTTTGTTCAGGATAGGTTTCTTTGGTATTAAAGGGGCGGATGCGCTTATGCATAACCATGGTTTTCCTCGTTGTTTTGATAGTTCAGAGATTAACCATTGAACGAATAAACCAAAAGATGTCAAGCTATTATACTACCAATTCCGACAGGCATCCAGATTGCTGGAGGCGCGGGCGAATCCCCCATAATGATCTGCCGAACCATAGCGGCTTTCAAAGCGCGCCTTCATCTGGTCGATCATCGCAGGATTGAAATCTGCCCTTAACGGATTGTTCAGCAATTGGATCATCATCATTTCATTCATAGGTTTTGTGCTTATATCTAGCGCACCAATTAAACAGGTATAGTATTCAGGCAAATTAATGCCTTTTTCCCACATACGGTTTGAAAAATCTTGAACGGATGTGATGCCGAGGGGGCGCGCCATGCCCATTTCAATATGGGAATAGACCGCGCGTTCATTATCATTAAGAAAAGCATCCGTGTCTGGCAAAAGCGAGGCTGGCTGTGACGTTGTGCTTCCAAATCCAAAAAGAATATAGCCTATGCCAAGCGCGATGATCATGAGCGCAATACCTAAGAAACGGTTGCTTCGCTTAGGCTGTGCCTTTGGTGCGGATTTTTGCTGATAAATCATCTTTTCTGTTTTGGTATGATGATCTTGGGATGCGCGGTTGATTGCAGATGGCGTGACCAAGCGATCAAGCGTTACAATATCATCTTCACCTTTAGTTCTGCTCTGAGCGATGGGGCTTTGCGCGGTTTCACGGACAGCCTGTTCGGTTAGGCTTAAGGCTTTCTGATCTTCTTCTTGGTTGATCAATCGGCCCACAGAACGGTTTAGGGTTAGAATCATATCTTGGGTCTTTTTAAGCCGACTTTCTAAGATTTCCATTCTCAAGACCAGCTGATCAACCTGTCCCTTGGCGGCAAGCGTCTCAAAATGATCATCATCTAAGGCAGATAAGGCGGCGGAAAGATTGCTAGCAATGCGTGATGATGAAGTATGGGCAGTGTCCTCAGCCCCAAGGTCAGTAGCACGATCTGTCTCAGCCTCAACCTCATTCTCAGCCTCAGTATCGGAATCGGTATGATCTTTTGCCAGAACCTCAGGCTCTGCCTCCAGAACCAATGCCTCATCCTCAAGATGATCAGATCGTTGCCGCGACGGTTGTGACGAATTAGCCTTGGCATCAGGGGATGATGCGCTGTCACGGGATGAATGTTTATCCCCTACATGCGTAGGTTCTGATGCGTCCTTTGCCGCTGGCACCTCAGCAAAAGAGGTCGCCTGGGCAGGGGTTTCAATCCGTTCGCGCAACGAACGGATTCGATCAATTAAATCTGCGGTATCCATATCCAATTTTTTCAAACTACTAACACCAAACATCCGCAGGGTTTCGGACGCTTATGATTAAACGACCAAAGACCAACTTCTATTAATTCTGAGGCAGAATTAGGCGCGAGCGTCCATGGTATTAGCCAGTTTATCCAGCATGGTCAGGCATTGATCCATTTGATCTACTGATACATATTCATCAGCTTTATGAGCCTGTTCAATGGAACCGGGCCCGCAAATCACGCAATCCGTTCCCAGAGACTGAAAAATACCGGCTTCGGTACAGAACGCGACAACGCCGCTGGAATTAGAACCTGTTAATTCCTGTACTAACTGTCTTGCCTCATTATCTGGCATGATATCAAATCCAGCTACTTCGGCAATGACTTCGCTCCATATTTTGGCGTCAGGATAAATTTTTTGCATCATCGGTAACAATTCGTGCTGGCAATAGTCTTCTAAATCAGCTTTGACCTGATCAGCGTCTGAAGCTTGAACAGGGCGCATTTCCCAGTCTACCTGCGCTTTTTGAGCTATGACATTATGGGCAATCCCACTTTCAATACGGCCAATATTGATGGTGGTATGTGGAGGATCATAGGGGCTGTCTTTGGGTGGTGCAGATTTGAGCTTTTCCCGCCATTCCAGCAATCGGCTAACGAATCGCGTTGCGTATTCGGCCGCATTAACGCCTAATTCTGGCGCGGACCCATGTCCTGCGAGTCCGTGAAAAAATGTGGAATATTCATAACAGCCTTTATGCCCTTCAATGACACGCATTTCTGTAGGTTCACCAATAATGGCAAGCCGAGGGGCGATACCATGTTTTTTAAGCGTTTCTGTTAAATGGCTAGCGCCAAGGCATCCGGTTTCTTCATCATAAGTAAAGGCAAAATGCACAGGCTCATGTGTAGACACTTCGGCAAAGCGGTCTGCCAGTGCTAAACTTGCCGCGATAAAACCCTTCATATCACAACTGCCACGTCCATAGATCAACCCGTCGGTTTCGGTCAACTGGAATGGATCGTAATTCCAGTCTTGATCTGTCACGGGGACGACATCCGTATGGCCAGATAACATGATGCCCCCAGTTGTCTGGTTGCCTAGTGTGGCAAACACATTGGCTTTGTTGCCACATGGGCTCTCATCAATGATGATGCGTGCGCCTTGGTGTTCAAGCCGCTCTGCCAGATAGGCTATCATCGCTTTATTGCTGTCTGATGATACGGTCTCAAAGCTAAGCAAATCGCTTAGCGTACTCATCATCTGGTCAAAGGCAGGATGTCTCATGGTTTTACCGTCAATTCGCGAGGCAGATTGGTGAATAGGGTTGGGCCACCTTTTTCATTGATGAGAATAGTTTCCGTGGTCTCAATCCCCCAGTCATCCATCCATAATCCTGGCATAAAATGAAAGGTCATACCAGGTTCTAACATGGTGTCGTCATTGGCACGTAAAGAAATGGTTCTTTCACCCCAGTCAGGCGGATAGGATAGGCCGATGGGGTATCCGCACCGTCCGGTGCGGTCAATTCCTGCGCGCGCCAGAGATTCTGTCAGGGCATTGGCAATATCACATGCGCGATGGCCTGCTACCGCTTGTTCAAGTCCTTTTTCCAGACCTTCGGTCAGGGCTTTGGCTGCATCTAAAATATTTTGTGGGGCAGGGCCAAGATGCACCGTCCGGCATAATGGGACATGATACCGCCGATAGCATCCAGACAATTCAAAAAAGGTGACTTCCCCTTTTTTCATAGGCTCCCCATTCCAAGTCAAATGCGCGGCGCTGGCATCTTTGCCAGATGGCAACATAGGCACAATCGCAGGATAATCCCCCCAGATATCATCAACGCCGCTAATCATGCCTTGATAAATCTCACTGACCAGTTGATTTTTCGGCAATCCGGGTTCGGCCCGCTCTAGGGCAAGCGACACTATTTTTTCAGATAGTTTTGCCGCTTTATGCATAAAGGCAATTTCCTCATCAGATTTGACACCTCTTTGCCAATTCACCAGACCAGTAGCATCCACAATTTTTGCTTGCCCTAATGCCGCTACCAACACCTGATGCGCACGAGCCGAATAGTAATAATTTTCCATTTCAACGCCAATTCTTGCCTTGGCGTGACCAAGTTCCGTTAGCAATTGGGCAAGATCATCCATCGCGTGCTGACTTGTCGACATGACATAATCATCAGAATAGGAATGGACGTGGTCGTTATCCATCCATACGGTGCGATAGGCACCATTCCCATCCATCCGCCGACCCCACCAACGCGGATCATCATCATGGGTAATAATGACAGCTTGATGCACATAGAAAGACCAGCCATCATACCCTGTCAGCCATGCCTGATTGGACGGGTCGGTGGCAATGACGACATCCAGTCCTTTTTCTTCCATGGCTTTACGGGTTTTTACTAAACGGCGCTGATATTCTTTTTGGCTAAAAGGGGCGTGTTCAATGGCCATATGTAAGGCTCCTTATTTCACATCTTAACAACTGATAGCATGATCAGGATTGCATTTCCAACAACAGATACTAAGGTTATAGGCATCAACAAAAATAGTATTAGAGCAAATGTGATGACTAGTGACCTTAACCTTCACGCAATCAACAATGCCCGTCAAGTCATTCGGGATTACCTTATTGAAACACCAGTCCTGCCCTTGAAAAGTAGTAAAATTGCCCCGTTCCTGCCCAAGGAAGCAGAGTTTTTTCTAAAGCTGGAATTGTTTCAACACACAGGGAGTTTTAAGGCGCGCGGAGCATTTCTCGGGGTATCATCACTTGATGAGGATAGCGCTCGTCGCGGTGTGGTGACGGTAAGTGGCGGAAATCACGCTCTAGCCTTATCTTGGGCGGCCAAGGCGCGTGGTGTTCCGGTTAAAGTTGTGATGAAAGAAAGCGCAGACCCTATGCGCATCCAAGGATGCCGGGATTTGGGGGCTGAGGTTGTTTTAGAAAAAGATATGATTGCCTGTTTTGATGCGGTAGCTCGGATCCGCGAAGAAGAAGGCCGGCGTTATTTGCACCCCTTTAATGATCCGACCATGATCCTTGGCTCTGCCACTTGTGGGGCGGAATTTGTGGGGCAAGCTGAACATCTTGATGTGGTGGTTTTGCCTATTGGCGGTGGCGGGCTGATTTCTGGCATGGCATCAGCCATAAAGCTGATCAATCCTGAGACTGTGGTCATAGGTGTTGAACCTGAGGGATGCGATAACATGAGCAGAGGATTAGCAGCAGGCCATGCTATTGTCATGGACCGTATTGATACCATTGCAGATAGCCTAGGTGCCCCTGAAACTTTGGAATACAGCCTTAATATTGTGCGCCAAATGGTGGATGAGGTGATCACCATTCCTGATGCGGCGCTTGCCGCTATGATGCTGCGTATTCGGGACAGTTTGTCAATGATGGTGGAACCGGCTTGCGCCACTTCACTTGCAGCAGCATTGGGGCCTTTGCGTGATCGCCTCAGGGGGAAGCGTGTCGGCGTGCTGGCTTGTGGGTCAAATACCAGTGCCGGTCGCTGGCATGAAAACACTCATGGGTATCAGCCGTTCTCTTTATCGTAATCCATGCGATAAAACACTTTATCGCAACTGATCCAGCCAATAAGGGTTAGACCAAGCGGTTTGCCCATTTTTCCCAATCACGGTAATGCGGAAATAAGGCGAAGCAAAGCTGCTGAGATCAAAATCAGCATAGGTCATGTTTTGACCTTGTGCAGAAAGCGCGGCATATCCTATCCCTGACACTATGATATGATTAGCTGGACTACACGAAACATGAAGCGCGTCTCCTTCCATCAACAGAGCATGAATTTCTGCGCCTGTTGAGGAATAATGACGACCATCTTTGATGGCATCAACTAGCGAGGACGAGGTGAGGTCATCTGATCCAACCATAATCCATCCGCCACCTGCATCTTGGCTGCGAAAATGGGCATCATCCGTGGCGGTAAAGGAAATACGCTTGCCTTCATGAAGCAGAATATCTGCTGTTCCTATGCCAAGCCCCCGTCCACTCTCAATGGT
>Ga0181592_10001222_pt1 | contig 20666 bp, 23 predicted proteins | sample 071ome_20_FD_133755 | JGI IMG/M metagenome (GOLD analysis project Ga0181592, IMG submission 133755) | Coastal salt marsh microbial communities from the Groves Creek Marsh, Skidaway Island, Georgia - 071412BT metaG (megahit assembly) | ecosystem: Environmental > Aquatic > Marine > Intertidal...
CAATGTTTTCCATTGCCAATGTTACATATTCTTGATTGCTTTCGTTTACTAGATCATTGGATCTAACATAACGTACAAACTCTTTTAATGTGCTGATATCTTTGCACATTTTAACAATGCTTTCGCCAATGCTGTCATGCATTTCACCACCATTGTATAGGTGTCTTGCCATTGCTCTAGCACCGCTCAAATTCTTGCTTGGGAAAGCAAAACGCTCTTCACCACGTTGAATAAAAATTTTGCTGATGTTTCTGCTTCTAGAACCTCTAACTTCTTCGTTGACTGCTTTTGCATGCTTTACAATGATCTTAACATTGTCTAGAGGTTGATAACTTGTTTTTATAGATCCGGACATTGTGCCGAAACTTTCTGCAACTTGTACTGATTCTTCTGCTTCTCCTGCTAATTTTCTTAAAACGTTTTGTTCCATCATATCTTTCTCTTTTGTTTTTGCAATACTAACTGCTTCACTGCTTGGTTTTAGAGTTTTTCCAAAAACTCTAAAATCTAATGCCATCAAATAATCTCTTGCAAGATTGTTTAATTGTTTTCTAAGTGTATCAGTTTCTTGAGTGTTCTCACTTACACTCAATTGAATTTCGTCAGTGGGTACATTTAATGTTATTAACAAATTAGGCGATTCTACAAAAAATCTAATTGCATCTGCTGGATCACCAACTTGCATGCCTTCTTTATCAAAACTATCAACAGTATAACCATAACCTTTTAAAAGGTTAAAAACTTTATCTGCAACTGTTTTTACACTGATAGCCATTTATTTATCTCCTACTTGTATTTATCTAAAGTAGTCCAATAGGCATCGGTTCATCGTACTCATCTCTATAGTCATCTTCGATTTCACCACTTTCTCCTAAACTGGTATTAACTACAGAAAATACATCATCTTCGAAGGTTGATATATAGTTGATCATTCGCATGTTTACTATCATAGACATAACCAAGTCGTCTGTTTCGCCTGGTTGTGCGGCAAAACTATTGCCTTTTGCCACAAAGTTTTTAAGTTCGCTGACAAATGCTTTACTGGTAATTTTAAGTTTGTCATTTTCTATATAACGTTTTAGTGCTATACATCCTTCAATTTTTGTTTTACTACTGGTGTGAAATCCTTTACGTCCTTTACGCCCTTGAACTTTTACTGGATCATGCAGGAATGTGCCTGGAAAATTTTCTTCTCCTGTATCTCTGATAACAACCAATGCCGCTTCTCCAATACTGTTATTTTCTACACTCCAATAAATTTCTCTTGCTTTGTAATTTTGAATTTCTTTAAGTATTTCCAACATGGTCTTAACCTGACCTTCTATTGGAGTCTTATTGTGGCACCATTCGGCTACCTGCATCATACTGGGTAATTCTACAACCTGTATAGCAGAATTATCTCCTCCAGTACCTGTACTAGGATCTAAACTTACCACATACATATTTTCTGCACTTGGTCTTTTGTACCATCGAACTTGGCCCATCTTGTATAATGGCTCTCTGCTTTTCATATTTGCTAAATGCAGTGCATCTATTAATGTTTCATTGTATATGATGAATTCACATTCGTGTTCACGTTTAAATCTTTCTTCGCCTATTCTACCTTTTTCTTCTTCTGCCCATTGTTCTGTGCGTTCTGGGTGTTGATCCCAAGTGGCTAAATATCCTTTAAATCCGTTTATACCCACATCTTGGCTATTACCATATTCATCAACAGTCTTAATTGCTTGATTCCAAATCATAGCAAACGTATCTTCGTCACTGTTTGGTGTGCTGGTTACAATACATTTACCGCCTGTACTAAGTGTGGGCGAAAGTGAAGTCCAAAATTCTGCCGCAATCCTAGGAGGTACAAACGCAAACTCGTCTAAGTATACCAATGTAAGTGACATACCACGACCAGTGTTTTCTGTTGTTGTACTTGCTACAATTCTACTGCCGTTGTCAAACGTTAGACTGGTTTTGTTGTATTCTGAAACACCTGCTCTGATATAATCCGGAATACTTTCATATGCATATCTAATACGTTGCATAATTTCTTGTGATCCAGCCGCTTTGTGAGCCGCAACTAATATTGTGCTGTCTGGTTTAAACATAGCAAACCATAACAAATAACCTGCGGCTACAGTGGTTTTACCCATCTGCCTGCCCAGCATGTTAATACTGTATCTGTATTTGTTATAATTTTCTACTAGTTCTTCTTGATAATCAAAAGGTTCAAAATTAATGCCGCCCTTTGTAGGGTGCTGTATTTTGACATACTTTTTCATAAAAAACATTGGACCAGTATTAGGATCACAACAACGTTGAAATTCTTGCAACATTTCCGGTGTGTATTGAATTTTTGAAAAGGCTGGTTTGACCAGCTCAGTATTAACTGTTCCTTTTGGCATAATAGTATTTATTAAAGGATTTAGACGTCTTTGCTATTTTTTAAATAGTTTAGCAGTTTATCTCTGATAACATTTGTCAAAACTGCTTTATCAGTACTGTAAGAAACGTCTTGAGGTTCGTCGCATCCACACTCAGAATCACATTCGCATTCTTCTTTGCCACAATCTGGGCAAACTTCTGCTTTTGGTTGATCTTGTTGTGGTTCTTGGGGGTCGTCTTGTTTAGGAAGAGTAATACCAGCAAGTTTTAATACATCATGTAAATCTGCCATACTGTCAGCATTAGCAGTTACAGTTACACTACCTTTATTTGTTTTTTTGGTTTTTGTATAACTGGCAGTTTCAGATTCTTGATTTTCCACTGCACCTGGCATAACTTCAGGACCAGCAAAATAACTTTCCATTAATGCTATGTATTCTCTCATTTCTTTCATATTATCTTCTTGAACTTTGGCTTATAACATCAACTTCTTTTGGTTCAGGTGATTTTCCGCCACCTGCTGTACCAGTAATTGTGTCATACATTGCTTTGAGATTGTCGCCCATTAGTTCATCTTTGGTTGGATAATTTTTAAAATAATCAGCACCTTTTTCTGCTTTAATTTTTTGTAGTTCTGCTAAGAATTTTTCATTGTATTCTTCACCAAACAATGCTTCTGAAAAATCTAATTCTTCATTTTGCATTTCGTAGTGTGCTTGTTCTTCAGCATTGCGATCTGCGTCTTCTTGGCTAACTAATCTGTCTGCATCGTTGGCTAATCTTTCTTCAGCCATTTCACTTTCTAATTTTCTTGGATCTTTAACACTGTAACAAATCACTCTTTCGTGATCTAAACCTAAATTAACTGCAACAAATACTTCAAGAATTCTTTCATTAACTGGATACTTCAATACAACATCAGTACTGCATACTTCGCTGGTAAATTTAGCACCTTTTAATCTTTGAAATTCTACTGGATTTTCTTGAATTGGTAATCTTTTCCAAGGTGTAGCACTTACCAAATTGTATTTGGCTAAGATGCTTTCTAACTTAGAAAGATCATCTGCTGAACAATCTCTGGCTAATTTAATTCTATAACCATATTCCTTTTTAAATGATTCGTTAATAAGTTCTTTTAGTTCTCTCATAGTGTTTTAAACTCCATTTGTACTTATTTATCAAAAATACAAATATTTTTTAAGATTGTTCTGTAATATTCAAATAAGACTCTGTTCGATTTTCGTCATGCAATAATTCGCTGTCAAATAATGTGTGTTTTTCTATGCTCATAAGATTTTCAAAATATGTTTTTCTGCGTTGCATTTCTATATCTGTAGTATCTTTAAACGACACCTGTTTACTCTTTACTTTATCAAACATCAAATCTATATCTTCATCTACACCATCCATACCCCAAACTTGATACTGTGCATAATAGTTTAGTTTATAATGATTTTTGGTAAGGTTTTGATTGTGGTAAAATCTTAATCTATAACTCCAAACATCCTCATTTACAACTCCGTGCTTGTTCATATAATTTACTAAACCTTTTTCCGAAGTAGTTTCCATAATAAGAGGATCTGACCAAGGTAAAATTTTAAGTTGCCATTGTTCATGATTAATAGATAAATCACTTTTAGCAACATCATGATCTGGGTTGTTTGGATCTTCCAAATACAACGGACTTACTAGAAAACTGTCTAAAGGATTTTTGTCACTACCTAAAAATTGTAGTGCTTTTTTTATGTCTTGTTTAGTGTCGCTGGGCAATCCTAATATAAAACCAGAATGTACTCCCACATGTTTCCATGTTGTTTGTTTAAGTTCTTTAATAAAATCCATAATAATCCATGGATTTAATCCTTTGCCTATATCTTTTGCACTTTCTGGTGTAAGAGTTTCTATTCCACAATGAGCAAATTCTAAACCGCAATCTACTAAAAGTTGTGCTTGTTTTTTAAGATATACCAAATCTATTCTTATAAATGCCGCAAGTTTTAATTTAAAAGGTAACTCCTTGGCTATTTTAGCAATTTCTTCTAGTCTATCATTGTCGTCATTAAATGTATCATCTACAATCCAATATTTTGTTATGCCAAATTTTTCATAATTTCGAATCAACTCTTCTTTGATAAATTCTCTACCACGTACATATGTTCCAGGTTCTTTGCCTATATATTGAAAACTACAAAAACTACATTTAAATATACAACCTCTAGCAATCTCTAAAGGCACAACTTCGTTTTTATCCAACATATCTTCATCACACCAGAACATAGTAGACTTGCTGATGTCATGTATTTTTGTTTTATCTGTATAATACTGTTGTAAAGGCTTATGATCTTTAATGTCCTGTAATATCTGTGGTACTGTAATTTCTCCATAACCTTGCACAATTAAGTCTATGTTGGGATTTTCCAAAAAAGATTTATTGACTAATCCACCGCCCACCATAATTTTTACATTAGGATTTATACTTTTAAGATGTGCTGTTATCCTATTTTCTTCTTCTATTGTTTCAACAGGAAGATAGTGATACATTTCCACATTGGTAGAACCTATATAAGTGAACGTCTTTTTCTTGGTAAGTTGTTTGGTCATAAACGTTGAGCTAGTACCAATTGCTAACGTTTCTTCACCTACAAATTTATCGAATATTTTTTTAAATTCTTGTTCATTGAAGTATGCACAAAAATCTATTACTTGAACTGTGAATCCAGCCAGCCTACAATAGTGTGCTAACTTGTATGCACCTATAACTCTGTTGCTGGTAGAGATATAATTATCCCAAAATGCTCTATTTGGATCAATATAATCTTGTTCACCTTTTAGATATTTTAAATTAAAATTTTCACTCATACGTCCGGTGAAAATTAAAAAATTTACAGGTGTTTTTTCCATTAAGAATCTTTTTGATTGATAATTTTTAGTAATTCGTTTCTATCTAATACTGTGCCAGATGATCCGGAGCCTTCATAATCTCCTGAATTGCTGTCTAATCTAGCCTTTTTGATCATCATATCAATCTGTTTTAGTTTTGTGTTTATTTTACTGTCTTTTGCTTCAAGTGCTGTTTTTAACATTTTAGCGGCACTGTCAAATATACTGCCTGCATCTCTGTCGCTAACATTCATACCTAAGTTCATCAATTGCTGATAACTATCAACTGCTTGTTGTGCAATATCGTCCATTTCAAAATCGTGCTGATCCAATCCTTTAACATTTTGTAAAGCATTGTCTATCTTTTCTGCAATACTTAATGCTTGTTGAATGTCTGCAACATCAACGGATTCTATTTCTTGAGGTGGTATAGGATCTTGTTCTTGCACTTCTTCTAATGGTGGTAAATTGAATTCTTCTTCCAGTTTCTTAGTCATAATGATATTTATCGAGATTTTTTTCTTGGTTTGGTGGTTCTTGAAGGCTTTCTAAAAATTTGATCTTCGGTGATCACTTTAAAATGTATGCCTTTTGCTTTACACCATTCCTGTGCCGCTGTCCATTTGGCGGCATTTACTTGAGTTGCAAATTTGTCGCCTCTGCCCCTAGCATTTTCTATCACAGTCTGACTTTTTGGTTTTATTTCTATTAGTTCAATTAATGTTTTGCCATTCTTATCTGTGTATTGAACCATAAAATCAGGAACATAGTTTGTGATTTTACCTGTAAAAGGATGTCTATATGGTATTTTAACGTTTTCGCTGGCCCATTTAAGTATGTTTGGGTGACTATCACAAAAACGCATAAAAGCCATTTCCCAACTGCTCCTAGAAAAAGGTGCTTTTGCTCCTATGTACTTTTCGGGGTTCTGTGGGGTAAAGATACCTTGTGCGTATTGACTTGCCATAACATATTAGGGCCTTATAACATTGGCAATTTTACTTTGATTGTTTGTTTTTTCAACTGTTAGTCCAATTAAATTGCCTTTGGGCCTAATTTTATTTATGGCTTTGTAAGTATTTTCTGCTAGTGTGATTGAACTTCTGTTCAACTCAAAATATTCTAAAGGATGAACATTTTGTTGTTTTGCTATTTTAATTAATGCTACAGCAAGTGTTTTTGCTGATTTTGTATTAAACCCTATACTGGTAAGTCTATTGTACACAGAATCAATTGTGTCAGGATTCAATCCGGAAGTATCTTGTGATATCATTCCTGTGAGTATATCTATGCTTGCTTCTGGTAATGGAAAATTTATGGTACTGTTTTTTAAAAACTGCACTAACTTATCACGTCGGATTTCAAAATCAGTTTCATTGCCAAATGTTTCATATAAACTTTTCATTATATTGATGGACCGGTTGATGATCGTTGTGTTGCAGGAGTTGCTCGTTTATCTTCAGCCTTGACTTCTTCTGCATTTTTAAATGAATCCAAGAAAGACACTTGGGCGGTTCGTTCTACATTGTTAAGAAATTCCACTTTTCTATCTTTCATTGCAGTGGGAATTTTACCGGCAATAGATCCACCGGGAACATCCGCTTGATCTGAAGTTCCTGATCTTAATGCTTGCCAATGATTAGCATTATAATTACTAAATCTTTTTAATTCATCTTCTGTGATAAAAAAGTTTACATCAGGATTAACAGTAAAATTTTCATATTCTATATTCATTTGAATAGTGCTGACTTGACTGTCGCCATGATCTATAGGATCTATTGTAAATGTGGTTATTAGAGGATTAAACAGTGTGTATCTAATAGCACGTTGTGCATGATACTGAACTACATCCATTTGTGTAATAAAGTTTCTTTGACTACCTGGTTGTAAATTTAATCCTGCGTCATTACTTCCGAAAGGTCTATTGAATGATGTTGATGTTGAAGAACCATCGCCTGAAGGCACAATTTGCGGTACAACATCATAATCTCTATATTTAGGAGTCGATGCTTGACCTTGTGTAGAATCAAATTTATTTGTAGGGTTAGTAAAAAGATGTGAATACATTTTCATCAGCAAGATTACCCACAGACTATCTACTGTGTCATATGCTGTAATCGAGATTGGTTTGTACTGCACACCACTAACTGTAATACGTTTTTTATTGTATTGATTTTTTACATCTGCTTGAAATTCTGCTGATGGAAAGTCTGCTGACCTTACTAAACTGCTTAGATTATTTCTAAAATCCACATCATTTAAAAAATCAACGTCAACTTCACTGTTAAAAGTAAAGTTGACGTATCCATTAAATTTCTGACGGACCGGGGTGTTGTTAGGTCTAAAACGCTCAGCATTTTTAAAGTCACGCATATAATAATTCTGCGGACTGTTGCCATTGCCTTTGTGTGCATTTGGATCTCGTTTACCGTTATACATGGACTGGCCCATCATATCAGCCAGAATGTATCGTGTAATTCCTCTGTCCAAAAATGCCATTTTAGTTCCTAATTAAATTAGGCGCCTGTATTTTCTGTTGGTCCTGGTGTTATTGTTTCATCAAAAGGATTACCAGCCTCAAGTTTAGCCACAGCACTTGTACCTTGAGAGTGAATTGCATTATCATATCTAATTGTTAATGAAATTGTCACAGGTTCGTTAGTAGCATAGTCACTATCACTGTAATCAACATTTGTTAAGAAACAACCTTCCAGGTTCCAAACTTCCATAGCATCTATTGAACTACCATCTAACACTTCAATTTGCATGGTAAATTTATAATCTTCGCCAGCAATTGGAGATGTTTGTTCAAAATGGTTCAACTGTCTTTGGTTTTGTGCACCAACAAGTCTAGCCACACTGTTAGAAATATCATCTCGAATTACAAGAGTAATTGGATCCCAAGCATGTTTACCTTGAACATACACTTTAGAGTTATAACTATCAATCATAACTTCTTCATAGTTTACTTTAGGACGACTTACGTTCATAACATTCTGTGTTAATTTTGTTGATCTTTCATTGCCACCAAAGTCAAAAAGTGATACTCTAAATCTAAACTTTAGTTTAGGCATTAAAATACCTTGACCTTCTGATGATGAGACAGGTACCCCGAATTTATTCTTGGTTTTGTCTACCGGATTTGTTGCCATCGTTTATTCTCCTATTCATTTAGTCAAACGACTAATATGTTACACTTATTTATCAATTTATATGGAAAAAAATTAAAACACAGTTTAAATGTCAAAAAAAAGGGGTCATAAGACCCCTTTTTAAACGTTTCCGAAAAATTATTCAGAACCTGTAGTACCCAATGTGTTTTGGATTCTGATTGGAATGTAGATAAACTCTACTGCTTTGATTGGCTGAATAGCAATATCAATGTAAAGTTCGTTTCTATCAATTCTTGCTGGTGTGTTGTTTGTGCTATCACAAACTGTTACATAGTCAAAAAGACCACGTTGAATCACCAACTGACTTAAGAATCCGTCAACTGTGGATTTAGCATTTGCTCTTGTTACTTCATCGTTTGGTTCAAATAAGAATGGCTTAACGATATCGTCAAGTCTTTCTCTGATGTAAACCATAAGTCTAGCAACATTGATTCTATCCAATGCACTAGAAACTGGATTAAGAGTCTTCTGACCAAATACTGTTAGGCCTCTTCCTGGGAATGAAGCAAGAGGGTTAACTTTGTTTTGATACAATGTATCTCTTTGACCTTCATTCAATGTTACAGGAACATACTCGCCTGAAGTTGCATCAACGTAACCAACTGATGTTGCATTCTGAACAAGACCTCTTTGGAAGCCTGCTGGTGCAAACCATGGGAAAGCAACCTGATCGTTAAATGCTAAAGTTCTTAAAGCAACATGTGATGCTGGAACTACAACATTTGTACCATCTAAGTTAGTTGTTCTTGCACTTGGGTAGTAAACTGCCGCATATGGTGAACTTGAAATAAGTCCATCTTCGCCGTTTTCACTAGCATTGTTGGCGTTAGTTGCCCAGTTAGTTAAACTGGTTGCGTCTGCTTTTAGTCTGAAAGGTGTATCACCTACTACAAAAGCAGTGTTTCTTCTATCACCACTAAGTGCAATCATTTCGTCAATCATTTCAGGGAAACCTGGAGCGGCAATGATGTTGAATGCATTTATTTCACTTCTGATATCATCGTTTGAAGTGATTGCAGATTGCATTTTAATTTTAACAACATTGTGTACTGCTTTTCTCAAGCCGAACATACTACCGTCATTTTTGTTTCCACTAGCATCTACCCAAACGTTACCAACGTTTGTGCCTGCAGGTGTGTAATTGATTTTCCATTCTTTTACATTACCAGCAGATGCTCTTTTATTGAATCCTATGATTCCTTGAGGATAACTTGAGTTTGCAGGAGCATCAGCATCTAAACTAGATGAACTAGTTTGTCTGAAATCTGCAAATACAACACCTTCAGATGTTACTTGGTCTGCTTTATCAACTGCTGTCCAAGCACTGCCGCTCCACTTATAAAGTGCAGGGAAGTTTTCTGTATCATCGCTGTCTAACCAAAGGTCACCTGAAACTAGAGATCCAGCATCACTTTGTGTTGTTGGCTCTGAAGATGAAACTTGGAAATCTTTGCTGAATGATACCCATCCGTTAGATGCATCATTTTCAAGTATATCCACATTTGCTTTTGCTACAGTTGCATTGTACCAGAAAGTACCTTCTGCCAATGTTCCTGTAATTTGTGTTTTGCTTGCTTCGTAACTTAAATCTTCAAAGTTAGTATAAGTTACATTTGCTGTTACAGCACCTGAACCAAAACCTAATGTGCTTGGTCCGAAGTCACTGTGTAGGCTGTTTACTTTGATATCTCTACCACTGCTAGATGTTAAAACAACATTGTCGTCATCACCTAAACTTGCTACTACTTCAGTAATACCTGCACCTGAGAAACCGCTGTTAAAATCATAAACAACGTCTTCTGCTGTTGCGGCACTTGCATTACCACTAATTGTAGCAGTAATAGCAACATTAACTGTTGTACCATTGTAAACTACTTGTACGTTTGCGTTACCAGAAGCATCAAATGTTGTTAAAGCACTACCTGTACCAACTACTGTTGATTCACCGTTGTGTCTTTTTAGAACAAATTCTGCTTCACCATCTGCATTATTAAATTCTGCAATGATATCGCCTACTGATACGTTTGCTAAACCGATGCTTGTATAAGCCGCATCTGTGTTAGCATACATTGGAGCACTCACTGAACTGAATGCTTTTGTGCTAGAACTGTAAAGTTTAACACTAAGACTTGCGCCTTGGTTTGGTGTACTTGTTTGAATAAACAAATCACCTGTTGATAGTGATGTAACACCATCGCTTTGTGTTGTTGGTACTGCCAAATGACTTGCAAATTGGAAATCACTGCTTGTAGCAGAACTCCAACTTGATGTGCCGATTTGATACCAGTTATCGCTGTACTTTTCAAAGTACTTAACATCAGATGCAGTGCCTGATGTAGTATTTGCTACTACTGCAAAATCGCCATTTAGACCAAATGCTTGTTTAGGACCGCCTGTACCTGAATCGATATTGGATGCATCTACAACGGATACTGCTTTTTTAACCCATGCACTGCTGTCCCATTCTCTAAGTCCAAATGTTGAACTTGTAGTGTCGAACCAGTAAGAGCCGTCTGCTATTGTTCCTGTAGGAGCAGTACTAGAGGCACCTAATTCGCCTAAATCTATATCTGCTCTTAGAACGTATGCTCTATTGGCTAGACCAAGAAAACTGTGGGCCGCTAGTAAGCCGTATTCGTTAAGATCATATCCATTCAACTGATTACTACCACTTGAGTAAAACAAAGGATTACCAAATGTTTGTAGCAATTCACGTTGGCTTGTTATAAGTTTTAATTTTCCTGCTTCTGCTTTAGTTGTATTTGATGCTGTACCTGAACCATCTGGACTGCTCTTGTCTTGAGCAGTTGCAATGATAATTAGAGGTACTGTACCTGTTCCTGCTGACGCATAGAACGATTCATCACTTACACTAATGCTTACACCAGGTGATACTAATGTAGCCATATGTTTCTCCTTGATATGAACTAATTTCTATTGTGTAGATATTTATCAAAAAACGCATAAAACCGGTATTATACATCAAGGGGGTGCAACAGATTTAGCCGTTTTTGATAAATAAGGAAATTTTATATGGCTCTTAAACTTTTTTGGTGTATCAGTTTAAAAATATCTTTTACTTGGTGTTCTAGTTCTGACAAAGTAGAATCATTGTATAATACATAATCGAAATCAAACCCTATCCAATTCCATTCACTGGCATGCACACTTTTGTATCTGGTGTTCATTGTGTGCTTTGCAGGCACATTGCCTTTGTTTGCTTGTACAGCAACATCATACCAATCAGGAAGTTCTCCTCTCACAACCTGTATCACAGTTCCACCCAAAGTTTTGATCAATGATAGTTCATTTCTAAATCTAGCATCGCTGACAACTGTGTTAATGTTTGGATTTTTTCTCATGCGATATTCTAGACTGTTTAACCAAATGTCTTCGCTAAAATGAGTTCTCAGAATATCTGTGCCCATAAGTTGTAGAGCAAGTCTAGGAGTAAAATTATCTATACCTAATTTTCTAGTCCAATAGATGTCTGTGGTTTCTCTAAAATCTCTGCTTTCAATTGTGTCACCTTCTAGCAGGTTTCTGTCCCAACCAAAAATACTTGCAGTCATGTCTTTAAGTGGTGCCGCAAAACTATCTTGCACACAGCCTAAATCACAAAACATATTTGCTACTGTGTCTTTTCCTGAACCTATTAAACCTGTAATACCTATAATCATAATTGTACTCTCTGTATTTTTAATTATATTTTATTTAAAAAATATTATCTGTATTTTGAGCAATGTTGTTTTCTAGTATTTTTTGTAAATCATCAAATAAAATATCTGGATGAAAACAAGCCGATCCTACTATTCTGTCAAACTCAGATTGTGAATTATCTATTTTATGAAATTTATTAACTCTTACTAATGTTGGTATCTCCATACCATGATAGTCGTCTTCTATAGTAATCAAAGATTCATCATTTACAACTTCGTGCCCATATCTTATTTTTATACCTTTTCCTGTATCATAATTTTCATCTGTTTGTTCTAATAAAGGATAATGATCAGTACATATTTTATCTATTGTTGAATTATTTTTAGCCCAAACTATTTTACTTTTAGACAAGTCTTTGTCTGTTAACTTATAATTTATAGCAACATTACGTCTAATGCGATTGTTTAAAATAAAATTTTTATATTCAGACGGTGCTAAATCTAAAAATCGTGTTCCTTCGTTGTGCCATTTGTATTCTCCAAATGCTGGTGTATGCAATATAAAAATATTATACACAGGTATATTAAATACTTTAAAAAATTCTTTTTGAAGTTTTTTTAATACACCTTCTTTCCAAACATATATATTTCCATCTTGGTGAGGGAACATTAAAAAATTATTTGTTTGATCTCTATTAAATTTTTCTACATCACCATCAAATTTATCATAACTGATTTCAAATATTTCTTTTGCTAATGTAAAAGGTTTTATTAAATTTTTGTTTTGTATTTTAAAATAATTCATTGTTTTCAAAAAGTTGTACTATGTCTTTGTATGTATACTTACTGGAATTACCCATAAACCTAAGACTTATTCTATTTGTATTATCTGTTAAAACTTTATGATAAGAAGAAAGGTTTATAATATATGGACAATGATATCCTTTTTTAATACCTGTAATTTCTATATGTTCTCCCCACACATTTTCATCAAGAATAGAATCTATACTGGATGACACTCGTAATGTTTTTTCAATATTAGTGACTCCTGTTACTTTATCTTCTGTGTTGCTAAGTTTGTACAATAAATCCATTTCTTCTCTAATAAGTTTTTCGCTTGGTTTACCAAACCACACTTCACTATTATTAGGATCACCATATAAAGGAAAATTTACAGCATAATTTACTCTACCATCTAACATGTTTATAACATCTCTATTATAAAAATCTGCATTGCCTTCTCTGTGCCATACACTAGATTTATGAAATTTAATTAAAGTAATAGGTAAAAATTTTACACCTATACTAGGTGTCCAGATGTCATCCATAATATTAATTTTAAAATTATCATTAAAGAAATCTTTTAAGATATATTGAAATTTTTTACTTGTAATGTAGCCCATTGTGCTACTAGGTCTTGTATCTCGAGAGTTTGTTCTCAATAAAGATTCTTCTACTCCTTCCCACAAGATATTTTCAGTTTGTGTATTTTGTATTAGTTGTTCTTTGCTGTTAGCAATTTCATAATCTTGATCAGTAAAAATTTCTGTATGATCAAATGGTAAAGTTAAATGTGGTAAATCTATAAAAGGTTTCACTTATCCAATTACAAAGCCTAGCGGTGAATTCCCTTCTTCCATATTGTGGATTCCGGCAATAAGTTGTTCCATTTCTGTAAGTGCTTCTTGTTTAAGTGCATCTCCGTTTAATGTAACTGCTCCGCCAGGCCCTGGTAAGCCTCCTGTAAATTTACTTCTTGCTTCACCTAGCATCATTTTGCTTTGAGCTAAAGCATACGCACTTAACCATTCTGCGGCATAAACATCTTTGATTAATACACTTTCTGGTATAAAATTAAATACTCCCACTGCAATATCTTCAGCATGATTTACATTTCTTAGAATATTTAATTCCTTGGAATTTCTATTAAAAGTAAAATTATATTCGCTACCAAATACTCTACCAATTGTTTCTTTGTATTGAGCAAAAGCATCGAACACTGCTAATCCACCGACTTGTCCTGCTTGTAACATGTACATGTTATTGAATGCAACATCAAAAGGATCAAAGTTTGTGCCGCCGCCACTGTTTGTGCCGATGCCTCTTCTGTATAATCTTTTAACATCAATTACTTCACTAGGCAATGTGTATTTTGTAACACCTGCTTGAGTTTGGATGAATATAACACTTTCTTCTACAGCACCCGAACTGAGTTGTCTGTATTTTTGTAAAGATTTATTAATAGCAATGTCATAATGATCTCTGTCTAATTCGACATCCACCATTCCGTCTGCTAATCTCAATGAAATTTCATCGATAATCTCATCTCTGTTGTTATAACCTATTTGATCTATTCTAGTTGACATACTACTATTTATCACTTTTCGCCGTTAAAAGGCTTTAAGTATGATAGTAGTATTATTGATTCTACCGTTCATTTTAATCTCAACGGCTTTGATGTCGTTAAAGGCTTTTTGAAATTTGGTCTTTGCTGTGCCTTTGAATTCTTTGAGTTGTTCTGCGGGTTTTCTCAATGTTTTCTGTATACTGGAAGTAGCATTGAAATCTGTAATACTGGTTCCTTTTACATTTAGAGCGGGTTTCAAACCCTCCACTTTGTAAACACCCAGTTTTCTATTTTTGGTATTGTATACCCAAAGTTCTGTAGCATCCAAAATCTCTATTGGATTAATACTGGCTATACCTAAATCACTGTCATTAATTTGGTACTTGAGTTTAGAAACAAGTTTTTCTTTACTGACTGCTTTAGGTTTACGTGGTTTGCGTTTTGCTTTACCAGTTTCAATTAATGTATCACAAGCAGTGTCTATTTTTTCAAAAAAAGCAAGATACTGTTTACGCATTTTAACATCCATAAAAGAGTATGCTTCTTTGATGTCTGGGTCTTCCCATTGTACAACTTCTTTTGCTTCTTCTAATTGAAACAAGAAGTCATCTTTGATTATTTTGGCATGGGCAGGCTTTACTACGCCTCCGGCAAATGCTCGCATGTCATTGTAAGGATCGAACTTACTAAAATTAAACTCGCCGGAAATCAATTCATCTACACTGTTTTCCCATTTGGCACATAAATCAGTGACTTGTTCTCGCATTCTGTCTTGTATAGACATAACTGGTTTTGCTGTTTTCTTCTCTTCCAGTTTTTCTATGACTTCTTCTGCTTTTGATTCCAGTGTAGGCAGTTTGTTTTCTAAATGCTCTCTGGTACGTTCGGGCATGAATCCTAGTTTTAAAAACTTATAGCAAGGCTTACCAAAAGATGATAGCCACACATCTTTTACTCGCTTGAGTTTCTTAATCAGGTCTCTATCCCAACCACTGTGTTTTTCAATCCAAATTCTGGTTGCTTCGGCTAATTTTTTATCGTTGATTTCGTAATGTACAAAAAACTCCGCATCTCTAAATGCTTGGTCTCTTTTTTCTTCTGTATCAGCCAGACTGAGTTGTTTCCAATCAGGTTCTTTGATAAGATATACGTTTTTTGCTTTACGTTTTGCCATTATTTAGATTCTTCTAGTACTCTATGTGGATCTTCCAACAAGGTTCTTACTGGTAAAGGTAAGTTTTTGTACCCTATTATGCTTTTAAAGTTTTTGAGCATGTTCTTTTCGTTGAGCAGAAAAGATAAACTCAGCATACCTTTAAATTGTCCTTCTCTATATCCTGCCTTATAACTCATATAAGTGTTAACAGCAACAAATAGAATAAATGTGATCGCCCATTCTATGTTCATTTTTACCTCCGCGACATTTGGTAGTTATTATAACACCTTAAAATTTGCTTGTCAATAGGCATTTTTGAACTGATTTTAATTAATCTAATAGTTTGGCTGTTAAACCGATGGTTGCTGATGCACACTTTAGTTGATTTTTAGTTACCACACATTCGTAAAACACATGATTGCCTCTTTTTTTAATTAAAGTAGCATGATATACCAAAGTATCGCCTGGAAATACTGGATTTCTAAACTTACACTTATCCACTGTGGTAACAAACGTAACATAATCTTCATGATTGACTTTTCCTACTTGTTGTTCAGCAAGTTTCAGTGCGTGATACCCGGCACATTGATTCATACCTTCTATGAGATATACTCCGGGCCAAATTTTCACATGTGGGAAGTGTCCTTCCAATACTGGATGATCTGATTGTACAACATAAACAGACTCTACTGATGTATCATCTATATATTGTACATCACCTAACAGTTTAATTGGTTCTTGATGTGGGAGTTCCATACAGTTATATATTTCTACACTGATGTTTCTTGTCAAAAGAAAGGACATTATAAAAATATTGATTTATTTTTGCTGTTTCTCTGTAATTGAAATTAATAGGTTTAAATTCGTCATATTCTGTAGGAGGTATAAACAATCTAGGATCATGATAAGGGAAACCATTTGCATGAAATATTGCGGCAGTTCGTTGCTTGTGTATATTTCTTAGTCTTAGATGTAGACTGGTGGCATATTTCTTTACATCATAAAAAGTTAAACCATGACTATTTTTCCACACAACATTTTTCATTTTATATGCAAACTCTAGAAACTGTTCTGGGATAGGATTTCCATGCATGTCTACTGTTGTTTCCTCATATCCCCATTCTTGCCAGGATTGGCTAAACTCACTTTCGCTTAACAATGTGAAAGATGTAGCATTTTCTCCGATATCTCTGATATGTAGAGGTTGTATAGTAAGTGCATCTATCTGATTTTTATCCGAACTTAAAAAATTAGACATGTATTTAAGTGTGTCTTTAGTATCGCTAGGCAATCCTGCAATAATACCAGTCATAAACTTCACATCTTTCATATATGTCTGCTTCATTTCTCTATGAAACTCAAATTGTAGTTCTGGATTTAATCCTTTACCTATATCTTTTGCACATTCTGGATCAACAGTTTCGATACCTAGTACCAACTGTCGTGCACCACTATCGGCTAACAGTTTTGCTTGTGGTATAGGTTGGTTTCTATTCATATAAACCAAATCCCAACGAATATATGCATTCCAACTCAGTTTAAAAGGCAATCGTTGACTCATTTCATACCATGCTACAACTTTATCATGGTCATCATTAAATGTATCATCTGTTAGCCAATAGTGTGTTGTGCCATGTGTATGATAATTGTATAAGATTTCATCTTCAATGGCTTCTATGCCTCTTAAAGATTCACCTTTTTGCTTACCGTTTAATGGAAAACTACAAAATCTACATTTAAAAATACAACCTCTACCAACTTCTAATGGAAGAATTTCTCCTTTTAACACATGATCTTCTGGTAGCCATTCCATTGTGGAATTTTGTATGTCTAATTCACTTTTAGCATCCATTAGTGTGTATAAGCCTTTAGAATTTACTGGATATTGTGCTGACTCGTTGCTGTTATCTTTGAGTTGTCGTAATAATTTAGGTACTGTTACGTCTCCATAGCCCAAATTGATATAATCGATCATGCCTTCTTGTTCATTAGGCACACCTTGATTAGGAGTCGTAAATGCTCCACCCAAAATAAACTTTATATTAGGATTTATATCTAAGATAAACTGTTTTAGTTGTCTATCTGCAGGTCCTCCCAAAGAAAAAAATCTATTCCACTGACTTTCCTCGATAACTTCTTTGCGTTCTTCTATGGTATAATCTTCATAAACATCAAAATTGCTACAACTAGGTCGAATATATGTGCTATCATAAAACCTAAATGTGTTTCCTACTCCGATCAATAATGTTTTTTCGCCTACAAATTTTTCTAAAACTTTTTCTAGTGATTTTCTGCATAGATTTCCCATGTGATCTATGACTTGAACTGTAAATCCATGCTGTCTTGCTTCATGGGCTACTTTGTATGCTCCCATTGCTCTTATACTGGCTCGATTAACCAAATCAAAATCGCCTTCTTTCCATAGACTGGTTAAATCATCATGTTCTCGCTGAATTTGATCTCGTGTTTGTGTTCCAAACTGAGGAGAGTCTGTGAAAATAAGAAAATTTACAGGAGTTTTTTCAATTGGAAAATTTTTAAAAGGATTTATTAAATCTTTTTGATGGTGAAACTGTTGGTACACCGAATGATCGAATTTTTCAAATGCATTTTCATCCATATGAGTATTTATTAATCTACAAATGCACGTTCTAACACAAACTCGCCGGCTTCGCCTAGATTACCTTCTTGCCAACCCAACATTTCAAAAAATTCTCTGCATTCATAATTCATTTCAGGGCCACCGCACACCATAATTCTGTCTGTTTGTTTGTTAAAACCATTTTCTGTGAAATTATCAATGTGTTGCCAGAATCTTCCTTTGCGGACATAGTCTTGTTGCGTACATGTATCATAATATTCTAATGGAAATGTTTCACACAGTTCATTAATGGTATCACAGTATGCATGTTCGGTGTGTGTTCGTGTGGTATGAACTAAAATCACATTTTCAAACTTATCGTATGTGTCTGGGTCTCTGATTATGCTCATAAATGGAGCAAGTCCTGTGCCAGTTGATAACAAAAATAAATTTTTTGCAGGTGTCAAGTTATCAATCAACAGTGTGCCTGTACACTTTGGCATAACAATTACTTCGTCACCAACTTTTAAATGCTGTAGACGACTTGTAAGAGGTCCGTCGGGTACTTTGATGCTGAGAAACTCTAAATGATCTTCGTAGTTTGCACTGGCAATACTGTATGCTCTCAATAATGGCTTGTCGTCTACCATAAGTCCTATCATGGCAAACTCGCCATTGCGAAATCTAAAAGTTTTTGATCTTGTAGTTTTAAAACTGAAGGTCTTATCTGTCCAATGGTGTACCCATGTCACTGTTTCTGTGTTCAATGTTTGGTTTCTCCCATAGATTCTATCATCGCTTTGAGAATTTCTGGATCTTCTAACTGATCCAATAAATCTGTGTTTAACATATACATGGTATTACCGTCTTGGGTCATGTGTTGAATGTGTAATCCTTGATCATCCATGCCTAATAATTGTAATACTTCCTCATAACTGAGTAAATCTTTACCTTGACGCCTTGCTTCTAATAAAATTTGCAATATAGCATGTGTTATTTCGTTTTCTAAATCATCAGACATTCTGTTTCTACCTGGAGCGGATACCGAGAATCGAACTCGGATCTAAACCTTGGCAAGGTCTCATAATAGCCGTTATACTATATCCGCATAACTTGGTGGAGGTAGAGGGATTCGAACCCACGACCCTCTGCTTGCAAAGCAGATGCTCTCCCAACTGAGCTATACCCCCGTGTTCTTTACTTCATTAAAGATGCTATTTTTTGTGCAATCCTTTCTGCATTTGCTTGAATGTTTGCACTGATAAGTTCAGCATTTTTTCTAATGTTTTCTGCTATATTGTTCCAATCAAAACTTGATGTTGCTTTTTTAGCAACTGTTTTTTTAGCAACTGTTTTTTTAGTTGTTGCTTTTTTAACAGGAGCCTTTTTTGTTTTTGTTGTTGCCATATATTTTCCTATATTAATGAGTATATTTACTAAAAATAAAATATTTCATAGGTAGAAAAAGAGTCTTTTAATGGTGTGTAAGACAATTTGAACATCATTAGGTCTTCTTGGTTACTAAACCTTACATTCAAAGTGTAGCCTTCTGTTTCATATTCTATATTTATGTGTTTTGGTTTTGCCCACTCGTTGATACTTTTTGCAATTTTGTTCTTGTGTAACATAGCAGGAAGCCCATTGCCTCCTGTTGGTAATCTAAATTTTGCATAAGGTATAGGCATATTAAAAATGGCGATCTGGAAGGGACTCGAACCCTCGACCTCCGCCGTGACAGGGCGGCGTTCTAACCAACTGAACTACCAGACCACTCTGCAATTTGTTTTGCTGTTAACGGGCCAGGGTGCATTTTATCTTTTGCATGATCTTTCATGCTTAAATGTTCTACATCTAAAAGTTTTGCTGTGTGTTTAAAAACACTTGCCTGAAGATGTTTTGTGTTTTGCCAAAACAAATCCACTGTTCTTTTTGCAATCAGTGCATTGGCATTTACATTATCATCATTCATGCTCCACGTTGAATAAAAAGTTGTCAACTTGTAATCAAACGCAGTTTCATCTACCCAAGGTCCCATATTGAATGGTTGTTTTTTCAAAAAGTAAGTACATCGTTCTAAACTGGTCCACAAATTTATAACTGCATGTGGAACAATTCCTAATTCTTGCATAACCATTTGATTATAACAAGCATAATTTATAGAACTTGCTGGCACACACATATTAATTACTGGACGATCAATTAATAACGATAATTGATGTGAAATAGTTTCGTTTTCTTCGAGACCAACACCAAAACCCATTGAACAGCCAAATAACACAACACTGTTATTCCAATCAACATTGTCAAACTCTACAGTTCTATAACCTTTAGAGTTTACTGTGTATTGAGAATTTTCACTGTTAAATCTTAGATTTCCTGGTAAAAATTCTTTCTGTTTGTAATACATACTCACTCATTAAACTGGTAGGCGATGACAGGCTCGAACTGCCGACCCTCTCGGTGTAAACGAGATGCTCTCCCAACTGAGCTAATCGCC
>Ga0181592_10001229_pt1 | contig 20597 bp, 21 predicted proteins | sample 071ome_20_FD_133755 | JGI IMG/M metagenome (GOLD analysis project Ga0181592, IMG submission 133755) | Coastal salt marsh microbial communities from the Groves Creek Marsh, Skidaway Island, Georgia - 071412BT metaG (megahit assembly) | ecosystem: Environmental > Aquatic > Marine > Intertidal...
AGTTTAGGCTGCAGGTATTACAGTGCGCCTGATTACTGCGGCTTGAGGCAATGAAATCAACGATCTTTTTGTCCCCAGTCATGGGTATTCCTCTACTGGATGCGCTGTGTACGCAATAAATAGTTATTAGCGGGCCGTGAATGACAATCTGCCAAGTCTGTTGAAAAGGCCCATTTATGTCAAGTTTTGGGGCTAAAGCCAAGGAGCGGCGGAGGTCCAAAGCCCAAAGCTAATGATGAGTAGGCCACTCACTCGTTTAACCCATAGCTGCTGCCTAAACTGGTTTAGCTGTTGGGCAAACAAAGAAAAGCTTAACAGCGCCGGTAGGTTACCTAAGCCGAAGGCAATCATTAATCCTGCGGATTCCAGTGGAGACGCGCTCACCAGTGCCCAGCTCAATGTGCTGTAGACAAGACCGCAGGGTAAAAAGCCCCAAATGAGCCCGAGTGCCATAGCTTGAGAGGGGCGCTGCACTGGTAAAACACGTTTACTGAGCGGCTGGATGCGCTTCCAAACAGTGCCACCAGCACGCTCTAACCAGCTAAGGGCTTGCGTCAGTCCTAGCAGATAGACGCCCATTAAAACCAGTAATGCCCCGGAGAGTGTGCGCAAGATCAGGCCGGTTAGATCGTGTGATTCAGCCAGCCACAGCCCTAGCAGGCCAGCAAGCAGGCCCAGCAGACCGTACGTAAGTATGCGACCTAGATGGTAGGCAAGATGCGTGTTTAGGGTTTGATGATTTTTGGCCGTATTGAGTGATAGCGCTCCGACGATACCCCCGCACATGCCCATGCAGTGCAGGCTACCCATAAAACCTAGCAACCAAGCGGTGAGGAATGTGAGAGGTTCGCTCACGCGTTACTTACCCTTGTTATCGTGCGGGTCGTCCGCTGGCTGTGTGTCTGATTCTTTATTTTGTGGAAGATCATCATCGAACAGAATGCGGTGGGCAGGGCTGTCTAGATCGTCGAATTGGCCTTTCTTACTTGCCCAAAAAAATATGCTAGCGGCGATGGCAATGAACACCAGCGTAACGGGTATGGTTATGAAAATGATTTCCATGATGAGCCCTAGTGAGAAAAGCCACTCTTAAGTCGAGTCAGTCTTAATGCATTGAAAACCACCACCAAGGAACTAAATGACATGCCTAATGCAGCGGCCCAAGGGGGGAGTAAACCAAACGCGGCCAATGGTAGCACGCTCGCATTATAAAGTAGTGCCCAAAGTAGATTTTGCTTGATAATGCGCTTTGTCTTCCGTGCCTGTTCGATGAGCTCGGGTAAACGTGAAAGCTGATTGTTCGTTAGAATGATGTCTGCATGGGTTTTAGCAAGATCGCTTGCTGTTCCGATGGCAATCGATAGTGGGGCTTTAGCTAAGACAGGAACATCGTTGATGCCATCGCCCACCATGATGCTGTAATCACGGCTGTCTAATGAGGACAGGTAAGCGAGTTTGCCATCAGGTGATATGCCGCCTTGGGCTTTCGATAGGCCGAGTTTGTTGGCCATTTTGGGTACTTGGTTACTCTGATCACCGCTTAACATTTCGACCTGCAATGAGAGCGCTTTTAAAGCATGACATGCGCTCTCTGCTTGCGGTCGCAATTGATCACTAAGTAAAAACCAAGCGACCACATGATTGTTTTTCGATAAGGCTATCCAGTGGTCATCGCTGGGGGGCGTCACGTTTTGCTGGCTCACATAGCTTGGTTTGCCAATGCGATACTCGTCTTCATCAAGAAAGCCTTTTACACCTTCTCCGGGCTCAACACTGATCTGGTTCATGGGGAGCGGTTGCGAATGCTGAAATGCGCTCGCAATGGGGTGTTGGCTATGTTGTTCGAGTGAAGTGGCCAGTTGTAATTGCGCGTCCTCTGATCCTTCAGTTGTCACAATTTGGTCAATCGATAGTTGACCTAATGTTAGTGTGCCGGTTTTATCGAAAATGATACGTTTGCTTTTGGTGAGGCCTTCCAGGACATGTCCCCGTGTAATGAGAACACCGGCTTTGCGCAATGAGCCTGTGGCCGCCGTTAACGCAGTGGGTGTGGCCAAAGAGAGCGCGCAAGGGCAGGTGGCCACAAGGACAGACAGGGTAATCCAAAATGCCTTATCCGAATCTACAAAATACCAACTTGTAAATACCACGGCAGATAGAATGAGTACGGCAGCGACAAAATATTGCGCAATGTAGTCAGCTATGAGTGCGACCTTGGGCTTTTCTTGGGCTGCTCGATCCAGTAGCGACATCACCGTGGAAAGTTGTGTGTCAGATCCGGTGGCGCTTACTTCCATAATGAGCGGGCTTTCGACATTTAGACTACCGCTGATAACGGTGTCGCCGTTTTGCTTGGAGATTGGAACGAATTCCCCTGTAATGATTGACTCATCCACGGAAGAGCGTCCCTCGATGACTTTGCCGTCAGCGGGTATGGGGGTGCCCGGCAGAACCCGAACTAAATCGCCCACCTGAATTTGAGAGGCGGGGATGGTGCTTTCATTCTTGCTTTTGGGGTCGACTAAAACGGCTGACCTAGGAAGAACGCCTGCTAATTGATTGCCCGCTTCACCAGTTCGTAGACGGGCTCGGGTTTCTAAAAAACGTCCAATCAAAAGGAAAAACGTGAACATACACACGCTGTCAAAATAGACCTCGTGTCCACCAGTAAACGTCGACCAAACACTGGCGATGTAGGCTCCGCCGATGGCGATAGAGACGGGGACATCCATGGTCAGGTGACGTGTTTTTAAATCTCGCCAAAACGCAACGAAGAAAGGTCGAGCACTGTAGAGTACAACAGGAGTGGTAATGGCCATGCCAGCAAATCGAAAATAGGTCTCGAACTTTATGAAGATGCCGACCCACTCCTCTAGGTATAAGGGAGCAGCCAACATCATGGCTTGCATGGTGCCAAACGCCGCTAGAAGAAGCCTTCGCATGGCTTTGCGTTGCTCTAACTCTAACTGTTGCTGGGCGGTATCTGCGCTGTATGGGTGTAACTTAAAACCTAGACCCATTACGGTGGAAATCAGAGAGCGCAGTGGTGTCTCCTCTTGCTTCCATTCAATGGTGAGCCGGTGCTGGCTTAAGTTCAATGTGGCGGTGGTCACCCCAGCTTGCTGTCTAAGCTGTTTTTCGATTAACCAGCTACAGGCTGCACAAGTAATGCCTTCGACGATGAATGTCATGCTTCGTAAGCCGGTTCTATTCTCCGGTGCCAGATCATTCAATACATCGAGGTTGTCGTAGAGTTGAAGCTCTTGCTCAAGGGCATCTGGAAGGGCCTGAACGGTAAACTCAGGTGTTTCGTTGGTGTCAGTTCGATATTCGTAGAAGGATTCTGCACCGCTGGCAACGATGGCGTTGGCCACGGCCTGACACCCAGGGCAACACATAGCGCGGTCCTCACCCAGAACAAATGCTGTTAGCTCAACGTGTTCTGGGATGGACTGTCCACAGTGATAACAACTCATAGTTTACCGTAGGACTAAAGAGTGATTGGGGTGTTCTGGTTGATATAGTGATCGCCCTTTAGGCGCCAGCTTTGTTCTATGGATTCAATCTGGATGTAAAAGCGGTTGTTGTCGATATTCTCTAGCAGGCCCATGTACTTTCCGTTTTCACCTCGCTGTAAGAAGGCATCACGGTCTTTTTCTTTCAGAGTAGGGTGACTAAATTTAATCACGAGTGTATTTGGGGGTGTTTGTCGACTACTAACGAGGTCGAGAGTGAGTTCATCGCCTGCAATGATAAAGCTGACCTTAATATCAAGCTCTTTGGCCTTCTTTTCCCACTGTAGTTCTTGGTTGATGGCTAGACCGTCTTTGTAATAATTATCACGAACCAAGGTGTCTTTGGTAGAAATGGCGAGGGAAAGAAAAATAACGCCCGCGATCACGGAGCTCAATGGGACACCAATAATCATCCAAACGAAAGGCTCTTTGTACCAAGGACGTTGATCATTTTGCATAGGGTGACCTGCATTTACTTCAAAGGATTGCGAGGCGGCAGTTTATATGCCTCCGTGATAGAGGACAAGTGACGTCAGTCAAATCCCCGGCAGGTTAGTCCCCGTCAACTGTATTTAGTTTCACTTCAAAGAAAAAAGCCCCGCAATGCGAGGCTTGTCTGGGGAAAAATTATTGGCCGGCAGGGCCGATAAAGCGATTTTCCTCCCATACTTGCAGGCCATCATCCCTAGTGACGATAAAGCGGATATCGGTACGGGATGCTTTCAAATCCCAAGGGATTGCTTTTACATTTAACGGCAGGTTGCCGACCTCACCATTCTTCAGTGTGATTTCCGTTTTGCCGTCAAGCTCACCACCTTCTAGGCCTTCTAGTGATATCACGAAGGAGTGTGGTTCTTGTGCCATATTCATGATTTTGGCTGTGTAGGTGTTTTGGACGCGTCCATCACTGGCATTGGTGTAAAGCGCGCCTCGGTCGCGCAGAACGTCGAGCTCAAGTGGCGTACGGCTAAAAATAGCCCAGACGAACAGACCCATCATAATGATTAGAGCGCTCGCGTAACCGATAAGCTTTGGACGGAAAATGTGCACAGGATTGCCTTTTAACGCGTGCTCGTTGGTGTATTTTACCAAGCCTCGCTCGTACCCCATTTTATCCATGATCTCGTCGCACGCGTCTACGCAGAGGGCGCAGCCAATGCATTGATATTGCAGGCCGTCACGAATATCGATACCGGTTGGGCAGACCTGAACGCACATGGAGCAATCGACACAATCGCCAATATTGGCCGCAACAGGGTCGGTTCCTTTTTTGCGGGCGCCGCGGCCAGTGCCGCGCTCCCCTCGGGCTTCATCATAGGAAACGATGAGAGTGTCTTGGTCAAACATGACGGCCTGAAAGCGCGCATAAGGGCACATGTGAAGGCATACTTTTTCTCTTAACCAGCCGGCGTTGCCGTAAGTGGCAAGGGTAAAAAATAGTAACCAGAACGATGCCCATTGGTTTTCAATTGAAAAGGTAACCAAATCGGGTACCAATTCACGAATAGGGTAGAAGTAACCAACAAATGCGAGACCAGTTGCTAAGGCGATCGCCAACCACACCAAGTGTTTAACGAGTTTTTTAGACAACTTGCCGACCGTCATAGGGGCTCGGTCGAGTTTCATTCGCTGATTTCGGTTGCCTTCAATCTTTTCTTCCACCCACATATAAATGAAAGTCCATGCGGTTTGAGGGCAGGTGTAGCCACACCAGATTCGGCCTGCGAGCGTGGTAATGGTAAAGAGTCCGAAGGCGCAGATAATCAATAAGAAGGACAATAGCATGAAGTCTTGGGGCCAAAAGGTGATGCCCCAGATATGAAATTGACGCGCGGGTAGGTCAAACCAAACGGCTTGTCGACCGTCAATGCTGATCCATGGGGTTAAAAAATAGCCGATCATGAGTGCCCATAGCGAGGCGGTGCGCACTTTATTAAAAAGGCCGTTTACCGATCGAACATAAAGCTTGTCGGCTAACTTAGCGGAAACGCCTTCGTATTTTCCGGCAATGCTGTGGCTCTCACCATCTGGCTGGTTGGGGTCATGGACCTCGGGGGTAACGTCTTTAACGGGAATCTCATCACTCATACTGACCACCTTATGTAGGGTAGAAGCGTCGCTTTTATTGGGTCATGACCCTAGTGTAGGTTACGACAGCGAAGGCAGTTATTGAATGGCTCAGCAGCAGAGGCATTGCTTTATTATTGGCGCCAGCGTTGGCTTCTTATTTTAACTGTGGGGCCAGTGTAAAACATTAGAATGGTCTAATAAACATAAAAAAAGCGGCTAAAAGCCGCTTTTTATCAATAACTTGAGCTAACTCAATGAGTGCCAGTTATTACTTTTGAGAAAGAGAGTAAACGTAACCAGATAGTACGTGAACCTTGTCTTCACCCAAAACGTCTTTCCATGCAGGCATGACACCGTTACGGCCGTTCTTGATGGTGAAGTCGATGGCTTTCTCAGAACCACCGTACAACCAAATGTTATCTGTCAGGTTAGGCGCGCCCACCATTTGATTGCCTTTAGCATCGCCACCGTGACAGGCCGCACATGCTTGAGCATAAAGTGCGCCGCCTTTAGAAGCATCACCAGAACCTTCACGACCAGATAGTGATAGTACGTACGCAACCACATCGCTACGCTCGGCATCGGTCATGTCTGGCTTCAAGCCGTTAGCCGGCATGGCGCCTTTACGGCCGTTCAGGATGGTGGTTTTGATGGCATCACCAGTACCGCCATACAGCCAATCGTTATCTGTTAGGTTAGGGAAGCCTAAAGAACCCTGGGCAGTAGAGCCATGACATAGTGCACAGTTCGAGGCGAATAGGCGTTGACCAGTGGCCATTGCTTCTTCGTCTTGCGCTAGTTCTTCAACCGTCATCGCGTTTAGCTTGGCGTAGTAAGGAGCGTATTGTTCTTCCGCTTTCTTAACTTCGTTTTCCCATTGGCCGTATGAAGACCAGTTAGAAACACCCTGCCAATCGCCGATGCCGTAAATTAGGATGTAGCCAAATCCGAAAAAGATGGTTGACCAGAAAAACATGTTCCACCACTTAGGGAGTGGGTTGTCTAGTTCTTCGATGCCATCGTAGGAGTGGCCGGTTGTTTGATCTGTTTCTTCATCAAACTTTTGGCTACGCTTGGTTAGGATAAGCAAAATAGCACATCCCACCATAGAGCCGATGATGATGGCACTTACCCAGAAGTGCCAAAAGGTTGTTAATTCACTCATTCTTTTTTCTCCGCATCTGCTGAACGCTGCGCGATATCGTCATCCTTGAAAATCATGTCACCGTCGTCTTTAAAACGTTCTTTTCGACTTGAGCTATACGCCCAAGCGATGATTCCTAGAAAGGCGATTAGGGCAAAAACAGTTCCCAAACCGCGCACGTCATTAATGTCCATAACTACTCAATTAGCGCTTGTTGGTGATTACAGTACCTAGTTGCTGTAGGTAAGCCACTAGAGCGTCAATTTCGCGAACACCGTCAGCTGCTTCTTTAGCATTGGCGATTTGCTCGTCGGTGTAAGGTACGCCAACAGCACGAAGTGCTTTCATTTTCTTAGGCGTATCACGACCGTCTACTTTATCTTCAAACAACCATGGGAATGCTGGCATGTTGGATTCAGGCACAACATCGCGTGGGTTGTATAGGTGAGCACGGTGCCAATCGTCAGAGTAACGTTGACCAACGCGAGCCAAATCTGGACCAGTACGCTTAGAGCCCCATAGGAATGGGTGCTCATATACGTGTTCGCTGGCAAGAGAATAGTGGCCGTAGCGCTCAGTTTCCGCACGGAAAGGGCGGATCATCTGAGTGTGACATACGTGACAACCTTCACGGATGTAAATGTCACGACCTTCTAGTTCCACGGCTGATAGGGGTTCTAGGCCCTCAATCGGCTCGGTGGTGTTCTTTAAGAAGAACAATGGAATGATTTCTGCCAACGCACCCCAGCTGATCGCGATGACAATCATAACGATCATTAAGGGGAGGTTCTTTTCAATGATTTCGTGTTTCATGTAATACCTCTCTTAACTTACGCTTGGGCTACAGCAGCTTGTTGTTCTTGGTTTGCGCCACGAACAGTTTTGTAAGTGTTGTAGGCCATTACAAACATACCCGTTAGGAACACTGCACCGCCTAGGGCGCGTACGAAGTAGCCTGGGTATGATGCTTCTAAAGACTCTACGAAGCTGTAAGTTAGTGTGCCGTCGGTGTTTACTGCACGCCACATTAGGCCTTGCATGATGCCGTTAACCCACATAGATGCGATGTATAGTACGGTACCGATGGTCGCTAACCAGAAGTGAACATTGATTAGGTTGGTAGAGTACATTTCACCTTGTTTCTTACCTAGAACAACAGGAAGAAGGTTGTAGATCGCACCGATAGATACCATTGCTACCCAGCCTAGAGCGCCAGAGTGAACGTGGCCTACGGTCCAGTCAGTGTTGTGAGATAGGGCGTTTACAGTCTTGATGGACATCATTGGGCCTTCAAAGGTAGACATACCGTAGAAAGACAAAGATACAACCAAGAAGCGTAGGATTGGGTCGGTGCGAAGCTTATGCCAAGCGCCAGATAGGGTCATCATACCGTTGATCATACCGCCCCAAGAAGGCGCTAGAAGGATCAAAGACATGATCATACCGGCTGATTGAGCCCAATCTGGAAGAGCGGAGTAGTGCAAGTGGTGAGCACCCGCCCAAACGTAGATAGAGATCAACGCCCAGAAGTGAACAATAGATAGACGGTAAGAGTATACCGGACGACCCGCTTGCTTAGGTACGAAGTAGTACATGATGCCCAAGAAGCCTGCCGTTAGGAAGAAACCTACCGCGTTGTGGCCATACCACCACTGTACCATGGCATCGATCGTACCTGCATAAGCCGAGTAAGACTTAAATGCAGTCACAGGCACAGCCATGCTGTTGAAAATGTGTAAGACCGCAATGGTTAGAATGAACGCACCAAAGAACCAGTTGGCAACATAGATATGTGGCTGAGAGCGCTTAGTGATGGTTCCGAAGAATACAATGGCATAGCACACCCACACGATGGTGATGGCGATATCGATTGGCCATTCTAATTCAGCGTATTCTTTAGCAGAAGTCAGACCTAAAGGAAGCGTGATCGCCGCTGCCAAAATGATCGCCTGCCAGCCCCAGAAGGTGAACCAAGCTAACGAGTCTGAAATTAGGCGTGTTTGACAGGTGCGTTGAACCACGTAGTAAGACGTGGCGAAAAGGGCGCAACCGCCGAATGCGAAGATAACCGCATTTGTGTGAAGAGGACGTAAGCGTGAGAACGTGAGATACGGCGTATCAAAGTTCAGCTCCGGCCAAACAAGTTGAGAGGCAATCAGTACGCCAACGGCCATACCGACAATGCCCCATACCACAGTCATGATGGCAAAGTATTTTACCACCTTATAGTTATAGGTTGGTTGCTCTGTAGCAGTGCTCATGATTGAAGTTCCATTCGCAGCAAGTGAAAAAATCGGCGCAATTATCGGGAAAGGTGGCTGTAAATGCAATGAAAACACATGATACACATCAACCTTTTTTCAGTCTTAACAAAGAGTTAAGTCAAAAAACCCCGGTTTTTTACCGTCTTAGAGAATGTAAGTCCAGTTGCCAATCATGATCATGATGCACGTCAAAGTTTGTCTAATCAGCCGAAAACATGGCTAAAAAACAACACCTTGCGCTAACCGGAACTTCAAACTCGCTAGGGAATAGTCATTAAGACTAGCAGGAAAATTGAACGGGTGGTTAAATTGTGAGCAGGTGGAAATTTAGGGAAAAATCATTACACTGCGCGACTTCATAAATCGGGGCATTTGTTGTGTCTGTTTCTTTTTTGATCGATGGCCCTGAGTCGGCACCTACGTTTTTATTTGCCCATGGCGCTGGTGCGCCAATGGACAGCCATTTTATGGACGTCATCGCAAAAGGGTTGGCTGAGCAAGGTATTCGTGTTGCTCGCTTTGAATTCCCTTATATGGTGCAGAGACGAATGAACGGTGGTAGGCGACCTCCCAATAGACAGCCAGAGCTAATCGAGTCGTTCAGCGAGGCGCTCGCTTCCATCAAAGGCCCTTGTGTCGTCGGTGGGAAATCTATGGGTGGCAGAATGGCGAGTATTTTGGCGAGCGAAGCAACCCATAGCAATATCCACGGTGTCGTGGCACTCGGCTATCCATTTCATCCTGCGGGCAAGCCTGACAAACTAAGAGTTGATCATTTCGCGAGCCTAGCGCTGCCCATGCTAATTGTTCAAGGTACGCGTGATGCTCTTGGTAATCGTGAAGAAGTACAAGCTCTGAGTCTGCCACGAAAGGCTCGTGTGCTGTGGTTAGAGGATGGTGATCATGACCTAAAGCCAAGAAAGAAAAGTGGCTTCACTCATGAGCAACATCTAAGTGCTACGATCGCGGAAGTGGCGAAATTTATTCAGAATACATTAATAGCCGACTAAGCTCATAGTCAGTCGGTAGTAAAGAAGGGTACATGATGGCCTTAAGCCAAGTAGTTTTATTGTGTCGCCAAGGTTTCGAGGCAGAGACCGCCGCTGAAATACAAGCTTTGGCGAGTCAAGCTGGGTGTTTTGGGTACTGCAAAACCCAGAAGGATCAGGCTTGGGTGTCCTTTCATGCAGAAGATCATCAGCTGAAACAATTAATCGAGCATGTCCGGTTCAGGGATCTTATTTTTGCGCGGCAATGGTTCATCTCGACGGATGAAATTGAATTGGATTCCAAAGACAGGGTCAGTGGTATTTTGCATAGCATGGAGTCCATCCCCCATTGTGGTGAGGTTGAGATTGTTCATGCAGACACCAATGATGGTAAAGAGCTTAGCCGCCTGTGTAAGGGGCTTACCGCGCCCTTAGCCACGGCTCTACGCAAAAAAAATAAATTGAGTCCAAAGCGCAGTCACAAAATTCCTCGATTCATGGTGATGCTGCTGGATGGAACCCGTGCCTTTGTTGGTTATCACTTCACTAATAATGCCTGTAAGTGGCCTGATGGTATTTTACACCTTAAATTTCCAAAGGATGCGCCCAGTCGATCGACTCTCAAGTTGGAAGAAGCCTGGCATTGGTTTGTACCAAAAAGGCAGTGGGGTGAGCGTTTGGCTGCTGGAATGAGAGCCGCTGATTTAGGGGCTGCGCCGGGTGGTTGGACTTGGCAACTGGTTCAGCGCTCAATGATGGTCGATGCCGTTGATAATGGTCCTATGAAAGGGGATCTCATGGAGTCTGGGCAGGTGACGCACTTGAAAGAAGATGGTTTTCGTTATCACCCAAGTAAAAAAATGCATTGGATGGTATGTGACATGGCGGAAAGCCCAATCAAGGTGGCAGAGCGAATGGCGCAATGGTTGGTGAACGACTGGTGTGCTGAAACCATTTTTAATTTGAAACTGCCGATGAAAAAGCGTTATCAAGAAGTCGAGGCCTGTATGACGCTGATGCGAGAAAAATTTCAAGAGGCGGGCATTGAGGTGGAGTTAGCTGGAAAGCACCTTTACCACGATCGTGAAGAAATCACCTGTCACGCTCGAAGAGTTTATCTATAGCCCCTAGCGAACCCGTCCTTTGGTGGATTGGTTCGCTTTCTTGATTCAGTCAATATCCCAGCCCGTGCCGGAAAGCTTCGTTTTTGCTCGCACCATATTTGCGATTTATCTATCCTCTACTACACCAGTACTGCTTTTCTGTATTTAATTATCCACCTGTTTTTTTATCTATCTATCTAGGCCTACTTCGGAGTGATTAGTCTCTTTGCGCCTTGATGTCTTGTTTTTCCTTGTCAGTCACATTTGATCAAAAGCTTGATACTCAGAGTCAAGTGGCCCTCGAATATTCCGTTTAAATTACGTTGCATGGCAGGAACGCTGTCATTGCTTGCATGGGGTTAAGAGCACGCAAGCGGATTTAAAACAATAAATGGAAAGCATTATGCCGTTAACGAATCAAGGTAATTTAGCGCGCGCCATGAATACAGAAGATGTCGATACGCTTATACAAATGGCCGGCACGACGCAAGCGCAGCTACCTGCTGACGAGCTTAGGCTCATTCAATCAGTCCCTCATTTTAGTCTTGATGGTGGGCGCTATGGAAAAGGTGAGATCGTCACCGAAATGCCCATTACTCCTGATCTTTGGTTTTTTCAGTGCCACTTTCCGGGTGATCCAATCATGCCTGGTTGCCTTGGTTTAGAGGGCTTATGGCAGACCCTAGGTTTATTTTTATTTTTTCAAGGCGTTGATGGAAAAGTACGAGCGCTAGGTGTGCAAGATTTAAAACTTAGTGGCGAGGTACTGCCTACGGCTAAAGCCTTACGTTTTCATATTCATGTAAGAAAAATTATGAAGCGTAATTGTTCGATTGCATTGGGCGATGGTGAAGTGACGGTAGATGGTCAGGTGATCTATACCGCCAAAGATATCAAGGTAGGAATTTTTCCTGAACAGGAGGCGCAATCGTGAAACGTGTTGCCATCGTCGGTACCGGTATTGTGTCTAGTCTTGGCAATAGCTGGGGCGCAGTAAAAGCGTCATTGTATTTGTCAAAAAGCGGCATTCATTTTAATGAATCGTTTTTGCAAAAGGGATTGCGTTCTCATATCAGTGGTCGCATCGAATGCCCTGAGGTTGAGCATATTGATCGCAAGTTGCGTCGCTTTATGGGTACGAACGGAGAGTGGTGCCATGTCGCTATGTCTCAAGCGGTTGAGCAAGCAAAACTCGGTCAAGAGCAATTGAGTAGCGAAGATACGGTACTTATGGTTGGGGCGGGAGGCGTCGCCAGTGATGACTTAGTTGAAGCCATTCAGGTATTAGAAGATCAAGGCATTAAGCGTGTTGGGCCGTACCGAGTGACACGTGAAATGGCCAGTGCTCCATCGGCGAACCTTGCGACGGCCTTTAAGATTCGCGGGCCAAGCTATTCGGTATCTTCTGCTTGTGCAACCAGTTCTCATTGCATTGGTTTGGGCTATCAACAAATCAAAATGGGTATGGCAACGACGGTGATTGCAGGTGGTGTTGATCAAGCGCATTGGAGTCATGCAATGCAGTTTGATGCGATGGGTGCGTTAAGTACGCAAAGTAACGAAGTACCAACAGAAGCCTCTCGACCTTACGACAAAGGCCGTGATGGATTCGTAATTAGCGGCGGCGCGGGCATCATGATTTTAGAAGACTGGGATCATGCACTTGAAAGAGGCGCGAAAATCTTGGGAGAAGTCGTTGGCTTTGGTATGTCTTCTGACGGCGACAATATGGTGGCTCCGAGTGGTGAAGGTGCCGAGCGCGCAATGAGACATGCGTTAAATGACGCGGCATTGAACACGGTAGATTATATCAATACCCATGGTACCAGTACGCCGAGAGGAGACTTAACCGAATTAAACGCGATCTACAACGTCTTCAAGGATAACCTGCCTTACATCAGCTCAACTAAATCGTTGTCTGGTCATGGTCTTGGGGCGGCTGGTGTGCATGAAGCAATTTACAGTTTGATCATGATGAATGAAGGGTTCGTTTGTGCGACGGCCAATTTAGAAAACCCGGAGGGTATAGCTAATGATATGCCGATGGTTAAGCAGCGATTAGATAAAACAGTCAGTACAGCATTAAGTAACAGCTTTGGATTTGGCGGCACGAATGCCTGTCTTATTTTAAAAGCATGCCACGATCAAACGTCAAACTAGCGGAGAGGGTGTTATGTTTAAAGCCAGAATTAAAAACAATATGTGTAGTAATGCTCATCCAGTTGGGTGTTTCTATCAGGTTTATGAACAGATTGAGCAGGCCCGTGGAAAACGTGTAAGTCTAAAAGGTAAGACAGCCCTGGTAGTGGGTTGCAGTTCCGGTATCGGGCTTGCGTCAAGAATTGGACTTACCTTCTCGGCAGGAATGGATACGTTAGGAATCTATACCGATCGTGCGGCTCAACCCCATAAAATGGGCAGTGCAGGTTGGTATAACAATCAGGCATTTGAGTATTACGCTCGCCGAGCGAATAAGTTGGCTCTAAGTTCGAACCAAGATGCGTTTCAAGTGAATGCTAAAGAATGGATCGTACAAAAGCTTCAACAGCAAGAGAAAAAGTTAGATGTTTTGGTGTACAGCGTTGCCGCCCCTAAACGTAGCGTAAAAGGCGTAGGTGAATATCGCAGTGTGATTAAGCCGATCGCGAAAGGATTTGATGGGATTGCCATGGACCCTTTCAAAGAAGAGATGCGTGATATTCATATCGAGGCCGCAACGAGAGACGAAATTGAAGCCACCGTAAAAGTGATGGGTGGAGAAGATTGGCAGGAGTGGGTCAACTATTTAAAAAGTGCGGGTGTGCTGGCGGATGATTTTATTACCGTCGCTTACAGCTATCTTGGCCCTGAGCATACGCAAGCTATTTATGGTGAAGGCACCCTGGGTGCGGCTAAAGCACATTTGCATGAGACTGCCATTGCCCTTCAACAAAATTTGAAAACCATTAATGGGCGTGCGCATATCGGCTTATTTCCCGCGCTAGTGACGCCTTCCAGTGCTGTGATACCAAGCATGCCGCTTTATATATCACTGTTGCATGAGATTCAAAAGGAAAAAGGCCTGTACGAAACAACACAAGAACAAGTGTTGCGTTTATTTGATGAGCATTTGAGTCGTGCCGACGCCGAAACGAAGCTGAGAGTGGACGATCGTGAGCGTCGCACCGATGTTCAATTGCTGGTGGCTCAGAGAATGGCTGAGGTCGAGAAGCAGGGTATAGCTGGATTGCCTGCGCTGGTTGGTTTTAGACAGCGTTTCTTGAATCAATTTGGTTTCGGTTATGACCACGTTCAATACGATGATAAGCCAGATCCATTAACGCCTCCCGCGTTATTTGATTTTGATCAGCCTGTTGCTATTTCAAAAGCAGGCTAATTTTTCTGACAGTTATAGGAGAATATTCATGTCAGACATTTTTACAAAAGTTGCCGCCGTTGTGAGTGAACAACTAGGTGTAGATAAAGACCAGATTAAATTGGAGTCGAACTTTATCGAAGATTTAGGTGCAGATTCATTGGATACAGTTGAATTACTTATGGCTTTAGAGGAGCAATTCGATTGTGAGATTGACGAGTCATCTGCTGAAAAACTGACGACAGTGGCTGACATTGTTGATTATGTACAAGCCTTAGAAGCGGCTTAAACGAATTTGGCACTTTGGGGGTGTACCCTCGATCATACTGCTAGTGATCGTTGCCTGAAAGTGCCAATACCTCTCTATTCATCCTGTGAAATTTGCAGTGTTTTTCTGTACTCAGCAGGGGTCTTGCCAGTCCAACGCTTAAATGCGCGAGTAAACGCGCTGAGCTCCGAAAATCCTAAGTCATAAGCAATAACCGTAAGTGGTGCGTTAGGTTGCGTGACCAGAATTTCGATGGCTTTGTCCAGTTTAACTTCGTCTACAATATCTGAAAATGATGCGTCATCATTTTTTAGCTTTCTATAGAGCGTTTGGCGGCTCATATTTAGACTTTTTGCCACCATTTCGGCATCAAAGTCGTCTTCTTGAAAATGTTTCTCGACCAGCCTCTTAACCTTGTGTTTGATGCCACGTTTAAAGAGCCTAGATAGAATCTGGTTTGCGTAGGTTAAAGTGGCTTTACGCATATGCGGGTTTCGGCGTTTCGGTTTTTGATCGAGTAACCGTTTGCTAAAAATAAGCTCGCAATGGCTTTGCCCGAATTTAACGGGGCACGGAAAAATATCATCATAAAGAGAGTGGTAGGACGGAGCCCCGTGCTGAAAATGAACAGCTTGGAATTCGGTGGGTTTGCCGAGCGCCTTTTCTGTACGCTTTATCACGATGGCGAGGGTGCGCTCCATATCTGAAATATTGTAGTGCTGAGGTTGCTTGCAAATAAAACGCAGACGCCCTTCATCGCCTGATTCCACGTAGGAAAGCTCTATGGTTTCGTTAACGACACTAAATAAACGTACATAGTGCTCTAAACCTTCCCTGAGGGTGGGGCTGTTATATACAACGTGGGCCACTAGACCTAGATCTTCGATGGAATCTTCAAGGGCCATTTTGAGCCCTAAGGCGGGCTCTTGGCTCTTTTCAATCGCGAGGGACCAGATGGCTTTGTATAGTGTGATTGGAAGGCGCTGATCTTCCTCGGTAAGTAAAATTGGCTCAACCTTGAGCGCGGAGGCTAAGTCGTTTACGTCCATTTCAAAATGATGGAAGTATTCAATAATGGCCCGCGCTGACGCGAGTCCAACGGTGGGTTCTGAACCCAGTACCGCCAGTGGCTGGTAAGGGGTGATATCACCGTTAGACATGAGGGTTAACGCCTAAAAAAATCAAACCCACGTTTGAATCCTAACCGATATTGGAGGCTGGAATATAAAGGCAAAAGGGGGATGTCTCAACCATCTGATAGGTAGAGACAAAAATCTCTGGCTAACCGGCCTCTGTAACGGTGATTTTTTCGCCGCCGTCCAGAATTGGAGTGATTTCAGCTAGAGCTTCTTTGCGTTCTTGACTGTGATACCACATATCCCAGGCTTGAACCGAGCGCCAGTTGGTGATGATGATGCGATGGCTAGGCTTGTGAACATCGGTTAAGGATTCACTAGAAATGTACCCGGGAGCATCTAGTACCGCTTTCAAGGTGTCGCGAATCGCGTGTTGGTAGTTTGGTTCTAACCCGTCAGCGATGATGCGCTCAATTATTACTTTTATCATGTAGGGGCTCCATTCTTTGGTTATATGGCTACCCATAGAGATAGTGGTTTAGAGCATAAAAATCAAGGACGCGGCGCCTCGGAAAAGGCAAATTGGAAGAAACTTGACCAAATTGTTTGAAATATAGTCAAAAAGCCTCAAATCATTTGAACAATACGGCCTGAGTGGTTACCCTGCGCGGCAATTCGAATTCACTATTTATGCGAGAGACAAAGGTTTGCTGTCGACTTCTAACATCACCATGCAATTCGGCGATAAGCCGTTATTTGAAGATATCTCAGTCAAATTTGGCGAGGGCTATCGATACGGTCTGATTGGTGCAAATGGCTGTGGTAAGTCCACCTTCATGAAGATCCTTAGTGGTGAACTGGAGCCTTCGGGCGGTAATGTCAGTCTTGATCCCAACCTGCGTATGGCCAAGCTAAACCAGGATCAGTTTGCCTATGAAGAATATACCGTTATCGATACGGTGTTGATGGGGCATGCAGAGTTATGGAAGGTCAAGAGTGAGCGGGATGCCATCTACGCCAATCCAGACATGACGGAAGAAGACGGCATGCGCGTTGCTGAGTTGGAAACGGTGTTTGCTGAAATGGATGGCTACAGCGCCGAAGCTAGGGCAGGTGAACTGCTGCTGGGCCTTGAGATCCCAACTGAACAGCACTACGGTCTTATGAGTGCGGTTGCCCCTGGTTGGAAGCTACGTGTGCTGTTGGCACAGGTTCTGTTTGCTGATCCAGATATTATGCTATTGGACGAACCCACCAACAACTTGGACATTAATGCCATTCGTTGGTTGGAAGGGGTGTTAAATGATCGCAACTGCACCATGATCATCATTTCGCACGATCGTCACTTTTTAAATAGTGTGTGTACGCACATGGCTGACTTGGATTACGGTGAATTACGCGTTTATCCAGGTAACTATGATGAATACATGATCGCTGCAACCCAAGCTCGTACTCGTATGCTGGCTGATAATGCGAAGAAAGAAGCTCAAATCGCAGAGCTTAAGCAATTTGTCGCTCGTTTCTCAGCGAACGCCTCTAAAGCGAAGCAAGCCACTTCGCGTGCAAAACAAATAGACAAAATCAAACTGGATGAAGTTAAGGCTTCGTCTCGTCAAACACCTTATATTCGTTTCGAGCAAGAAAAGAAATTGTTCCGTAACGCACTTGAAGTGGAAGCGCTGACTCAAGGGTATGAAGAAAACCTTTTCGCTAACGTGAATCTCTTAGTCGAAGTGGGTGAACGCATTGCGGTGATTGGCCAAAACGGTGTAGGTAAATCCACGTTCTTACATACACTTGCATCCAAGATGGAGCCGAAGTCGGGTGAAATCAAATGGTCAGAAAATTCCAACATTGGTTACTACGCTCAAAATCACTCAGAGGATTTTGAAGCGGATTTGAATCTGTATGATTGGATGGATCAATGGAAAAATGAAGGTGATGACGAGCAAGTCGTGCGCGGCATGCTAGGACGTATGCTGTTTAGCCAGTATGATATTAAGAAATCGGTAAAAGTAATTTCCGGTGGTGAACAGGGTCGTATGTTGTTTGGTAAGCTAATGATGCAGAAGCCAAATATTCTTTTGCTCGATGAGCCGACTAACCACATGGATATGGAGAGTATCGAATCATTGAATATGGCGCTTGAAAAGTACGAAGGCACTCTGATATTCGTATCCCATGACCGCCAATTCGTAAGCTCGATTGCCACGCGTATTATCGAAATTAAAGACGGTCAGTTGATCGACTTCCATGGTAGTTATGATGAGTACTTGAAGTCACAAGGTATTGATGACTAACCCCTTGAACTAGGATGACAGTATTCTCTTAAATAAGGCCCTTCGGGGCCTTTTTTGTGTTCAAATGAATCACAATTGTATACTTGAACGCCTTGGTTGTTGTTCTCACGTTTCATTTTTGAAAATGGATTTAAGTTACGCTGGTCATGCATTCTTTTGCAAGGATGATGGATCTTACTTTTGAGGCGAGCTATTTTATGTACCTGAATCATTCGCTGTACGCAGGGAATCAAGGGAGTGGTTCAACGGTTGATTTAAATGAGTACGATAAGTATGGATGTGAAAAAAATAATTATATTGGGTAATTCAGGTTCGGGAAAATCGACCTTTGCCAAGCAGCTGGTAGATCGATACGGGCTAGCACATTTTGATTTGGATACTGTCGCTTGGAAGCCTTCTTTACCGCCGGAGAGGGAGGAGCTTACCGTCTCCTTAAGCAAGGTGATGGAGTTTATTGACAAAGAAGAGCAGTGGGTCATTGAGGGGTGTTATTCCGATCTACTGGAAAAAATATTGGGTTTTGCCAATGAGTTGATGTTTCTGGACCTGCCGGTGGCTCAGTGTATTGATAATGCTCGTAAGCGCCCATGGGAGCCTCACAAGTACGAATCCAAGCAGGCTCAGGATGCAAATTTGGCTATGTTACTTGACTGGATTGCCGATTACGAAGTTCGAGATGATGAGTTCTCCTTAAAGTCACACTCCAAGCTGTATGAACGTTTTAAGGGAAAAAAATCTCGGCTGCATCAGAATACAAAGATTGAAGGTTGTTAGGAGGTTCTATGGAGGGGCGTTGTCTATGTGGTTCCGTTGCGTTTTGTATCAAGGAACCCTTGCCTGATTTTTATCAATGCCATTGCTCATTATGCAGGAGGTTATCAGGCTCTGCGTCGGATACAGCTACTTTTGTTAACTTGCCTAAGTTTTCATGGGTTAGGGGCGAGCATATGGTCAATAGTTATGTAACAGAGTCAGGTTATCGATCTGATTTTTGCCAATGCTGTGGCAGTACGGTGCCCCATTTAATGCAAAATGGTAAGCAGGTGTGGGTTCCAGCTGGTTTGTTAGACGCGTCTGCGTCTAGTGAGGTGGTAGCTCACTTGTTCGTTGGGTCTAAAGCCGGTTGGGATGAAATCGGCGATAATGGGCGACAATATGAGGAAATGCCCGACATGAATGAGTTAAACACCCTATTACATAAGGGCGGGTGACCTAGTTCGTTTATGTCCATTGGGTTAATCATTAAATAGAGTAAACCAATGTAAAGTAGTGCAATGTTAGTGAGTCATTTCAATACACTCTGGTCTCATTGGAAACCAGAGAGGGAAAAAGCATGAAACGACTGACAACATCATCATTAAATCGCCGACAACTGTTAAAGTGGATAGGCGGCAGTGCGGCTATGACTCCATTTATGGGGCTAGTGGCCTGTGGCGGCTCTGATTTGACAGGCGCATCTACTAGAATCAATCAGGCCGAAGACTTAAGCGAGGTTTTGGACAAAACCCTATCTTGGGCCAGTGGTGGTACGTCGTCTTTGACGGTTGATTTTCCCGATTCTAGTCTTTTCGATTTCGCCAGTGTGTGTGACATTACCGTGACCCCCAGTTTAACCGAGGGGCCCTGCTACTTTGAAGGAAATGTTCAAGATGACATTTCTGAAGGGCAAGCCGGCTTGCCGATGCAGCTCTGTTTGCAGGTGGTTGATTCTGACTGCGAGCCCGTGGCCAACGCAGAGGTAGAGGTATGGCATTGTGATATTCGCGGCATCTATTCAGGTGATACCAATGGCAGTGGGGATGCTGCGAGATTTGCCGGAGGTTTTTGCACCGATAATGACGCTGAGGCAATCGTGTCCAAATGGTTTCGCGGAACCCTTATTACAGACAATGAAGGGCGTATCAACTGCTTAACATGCTTCCCCGGTTGGTATTCTGGGCGTACGATTCACATACATTTTCGGGTGAAACAGGGTGGGAGTGATTCGGTTATTTCTCAACTCTGTTTTCCCGACGTATTATGTGACGATATTTGTACAACTCAGTCTGAGTACAGTGGCAGAGGCGTACAAAATACGCCGTTGGCAGGGGGGCGTGATACGGTCTTTACCAGTGATGTCGATCGGTTCTCGCTGGATGTTAAACAAAATACAGATGGTTCATTGTTGGCTTACAAGGTCATACGATTAATTAGCTAAATGTACGATGCAAATTGCGATTGCATGTCTGTTGCGCTATTTCACTTAACCGCATCTTTTTTTGGTGGTCGATTTGAATTTAACTGTCGCTTTAGCGTTAGTGCTTTTGTTTACCGTATTGCATGGTGCGATGTATGTTCGGTTTCACCGTCGGTTGTCGTTGGTGGCCGGCAGTGCGTGGGTACTATATGGCATTTATGAAGGGCGGTTGGATATGTTCGCAGGCGTGCAACATTCGAATCGATTTACTGCTCATATTCCGTGCGCTGGCTTTGCTGTCCTTTGTTGTGGTATTGGTTCATTGCGTGAAATGCCG
>Ga0181592_10001242_pt1 | contig 20477 bp, 25 predicted proteins | sample 071ome_20_FD_133755 | JGI IMG/M metagenome (GOLD analysis project Ga0181592, IMG submission 133755) | Coastal salt marsh microbial communities from the Groves Creek Marsh, Skidaway Island, Georgia - 071412BT metaG (megahit assembly) | ecosystem: Environmental > Aquatic > Marine > Intertidal...
ATCGAGCAGGTGCTACTGCTGGCTCGGTCATATACATCACAAGCAAACTAAAGAAATGGGCGGAATGATCATGGAGCATTGGAACATTTTGCCACCCACTGACGCTTGGCATAACGAGTCTGGCTATGGTGCAGATCGATCAATGAGCTGTGTCGTGCTGCACAAGGAACACGGCGAAGTGACTAGGCTAAGGGTAACGGCAGAGGAATTAAGTTAATGTGCGGGGATTGCTGGCTGTACACGGGAAACCCTACCTGCACTTGCGGACAGGTCAAGAAAAAATGAGCGCATTCGATCAGCAATATGGCGGCAATCACTACAAAGATATGATGATTCAGCCCTTAGAGTATGCACTAGCCAATAACCTTGGGGTGTGCGAGCACGCAGTGGTTAAATACATTTCTAGGTGGCGAGTGAAAGGCGGCGTAGAGGATCTACGCAAGGCCCGACACTACATTGAAATTCTGATTGAGCGGGAAACTAGCCCGAATGATAAGATTGCCGACGCAATCGGGTGCGAAAAAACCCCTCATGTTGGGGATGTAATCGCATAAACTTGCGAGAGTAGTGGCTAATCCAGCCATCGTCGATCTTGTAATCATCGCCGCCAGTAACCATTGTCTCCCAGCGCACGCGGTGAAACACGCATTTAGCAGAGTAATACTCTCGCCTACTGGCAACCACTAGCGCGAACCTTTCAAAATGCTCGTAAACCTCTGGATGCTCTGCATCGAAAAGCGCAAAGTTTTCTTCGGTCCATCTGCCGTTCATTTGTCACCTCCGCACACAGGTTCAAGGTTTTTGTAATCAGGCCAGAACCCCTCGCAGACGTTAGTGCGGTAGATCCGCTCTTCGTCCAACTCGGCTTGATAGTCCATTGAGCCAGCAGCCATAAATGCTATGGCTAAAACAGCAAACGCTAAAAGTCGCTTATGTTTCACGTGAAACCTCCTATGGCCGCTTACGCGGCCTCCTTATTTTCGGTGACTTTGACTAACACTCTTTGATGAAGCGACTGGATGTTGTAACCGCCAGCCCAGATAACTCGGATTTCGACTACGTGACCACCGACAACCCAGAGGCCTTGGAAGTCTTCGCCATAGATGACCTTGAAGTTGTCAACGTCGATTGAAGTAATGCCAGCCTTGGCCATCTTATTGTGGATGCGGTCGTTACGGGCGGCGTGGGCTTTTTTGAGTGCTTTGATGGCTCGCTCGATGTGGTCCTCTTCACCCCAGCTGTATTCGCTTTGGAAAGACTTGGTGAACATTGCGTCGATAGCGTTACTAGCGATTCGACGCTCGTAGCTGCCATATTGAGTCGCGAGGTACTCTTTCTTGAGATTTCGATATGCAGCGCGAGCCTCGATAACCTTCTCGGGCAAAGCCGCGATTGATTGTGCGTCTGCGTCTGCGAAAGCTGCTTGGATCTGTTGAAGTAGTGTTTTCATTGTTTGCGCTCCTTCCCGAGTCAGTGTTTTCTTTAACAACAATGCTTATTCTAATGATAAAAACATAAAAGTAAAGCATTATTTTTACTATTTAGGTGTTTTTTTGTGAGAAAGTGCGCTTCTGGGCTACAATCCGCGTTTATTGGTAACTTAGGGCTGCGGTTAAAATGTTGAAATTGACGAGATACGCACTATTCGATGATCGAACACTGGGGAGGTTAGTTTGTGGAAGCGAAGTTTTTTGGACTGTGGAAAAGCCTTGGAAAGACAATAAGCCGTTTGTCTCATGTATTCCAGCAGGACGTTACACAATTACGAAGGGAGATAGTCCAAGATTCGGCCCTGATACGTGGCAGGTTCTGGACGTGCCTGGGAGGACTCACATTTTGTTTCATGTGGGGAACACTGCTGATGATGTCGTTGGTTGTATTGCTGTCGGAACTAATGTTTATGGGCATCTTGATGGCGTGGGCAAGTCTAAGGCGGCAATGGCACGATTTGACAAAGCGTTGGCAGGCTTCGAGACGCAACAGCTAGAGATCGTCGAGGATGCTTTCTACGCTTTCACGCGAGAGCAAGAACAGGCATAACTATGGCTAGACCCAGAATTCCGATTGAGTGGGATCAAGTAGATAAGATGTGCGAGATACATTGCACAGGAGAGGAAATAGCCTCTTTCTTAGATTGCAGTTATGACACTCTGAATCGGGCCTGTCATCGGGAATTTGAGATGAGTTTTGCGGACTATTTCAAGCAAAAGGCCAGCGGCGGCAAAATGAGCCTGCGCCGCAGACAATACACGGCAGCGATGGATGGTAATACGAGCATGCTTATCTGGCTCGGCAAGAACTGGTTAGGTCAATCTGACCAACCTGAAACAGAACCCGTCGACCTACAGCCAATCGTTATACAACGCGCAGATGAAGCTGACCAAACCGCAGGATGACATATTTTTCAGCGATTCACGCTTCCGGGTAGTGGTCGCTGGTCGTCGATTCGGCAAAACCTTTCTGTCTACCTATGAGCTACTTAAGCACGCGCTACAAGGCAAGCAGCGCAATTGCTGGTACGTAGCCCCAACATATAAAGCAGCCAAGGAAATCGCTTGGAATATGCTGGTTGACGCCATCCCAGATGGCTACATGACGAAGAAGAACGAAACCGCTTTAAGCATCAACCTCAGAAACGGCTCAAGCATAGCGCTGAAGGGTGCGGAAAAGCCCGACAACCTACGCGGCAGGGCTTTAGATTTCTGCGTATTAGACGAGTTTGCAGATATGCGCCCGGAGGCATGGCATGAGGTGCTGCGACCGTCATTATCAGACAGGCGCGGCAGTGCCTTGTTTATTGGCACGCCAAAGGGACGGAATCACTTCTATGATCTGTGGACAAGGGGCATTGATGGCGTAGATTCTTGGGAGGCGTTCCAATACACAACCATCGAAGGCGGGAACGTTGACCCAGATGAAATCGAAGCAGCAAAAAACGACCTAGACAGTAGGACATTCCAGCAGGAATACGAGGCTCGGTTTGTCAACTATTCTGGCATCATTTACTATGCGTTCAGCCGCGAGGAGTCGGTTAAGCCATACAACGACAAGCCGAACGAGCTGCATATCGGCATGGATTTCAACGTTGATCCTATGTCGGCAGTTGTCTGTGTAAGGCATGGCTCAACACTGCACGCGATAGACGAAATCGTTATGTATGGCTCAAACACCGACGAAATGGTTGACGAGATCCGGCAACGATACAGGCAAGCCGCTATAACGATATACCCCGACCCAGCAGCAGCGCAGCGCAAGACCTCAGCAGGTAGCCGCACCGATCTAAACATCTTACAAAACGCAGGGTTTAGGGTTAAAGTACGCCAAAAGCATCCTGCCATACGTGATAGGATAAACAGTGTCAATAGCAGACTGCTATCTAGTCAGCAGGAAAGGCGGTTATTTGTAACGCCCAATTGCAAAAACGTTATCAACAGCCTAGAGCGCCAAACGTACAAGGAAGGCACGAGCCAACCAAACAAGGATGACGGATTCGATCACATGAATGATGCGCTCGGCTACCTAATCGAATACATGTTCCCAATTCGCAAGGAGCATGACACGCCACAGCCCACGAGGTGGACATGAGATTTCTTGAATACCAGCATCCCGACTACGACATTAACGAGCAACGTTGGGAGCTTTATCTCCGCTCATACTTGGGCGGCGAGGATTACCAAAACGGTTCCTATCTGACTTCTTACATGAACGAAAGTAAGGACGAGTACAGCCGCCGGGTAGCGTTAACGCCTGTCGATAACCATTGCAGAAATATCGTTCACATTTATAGCTCGTTCCTATGGCGTGTGCCGCCAGTCCGCAACTTTAACGGGCTGACCAATAACCCAGCCCTCGAATCGTTCGTCAAAGATGCTGATTTGGATGGCATGAGCTTTAATAGCTTTATGAAACAGGCGCAGATCTGGTCATCGGTATATGGCCACGTCTGGATTTTAGTCGACAAGCCACAAAGCAATGCACAAACACGCGCAGAAGAGCTTGACCAAGATATCCGGCCCTATGTGACTCTGTTTACACCTGAAAACGTGTTTGATTGGAAGTACGAGCGCACGCCTAGCGGACGTTTTGAGCTTACCTACCTCAAGCTGCGCGAGTCTATAGACCGCGAGGATGCAACGACAACGGTGAGTTATTATCGCTTGTGGCGTAAAGACATCATCGAATTTTGGAAAGATGATGGTCACGTAGAGACGAAGATCGAGGAGATACCAAACCCGCTGGGCAAGATCCCGGCGGCATTCCTCCCCGCAGCGCGTAGCGTTGTGCGAGGCATTGGTGTTAGCGATCTGAGCGACGTAGCTTTGATGCAAAAGGCTATTTATCAAGAACTAAGCGAGATCGAGCAGTTAATTCGCATTAGCAATCACCCCTCGCTGGTCAAGACTTACGACGCAGACGCGAGTGCTGGCGCAGGCTCAGTCATCAATTTGTCAGAGGATAGTGACGCTGGCTTAAAGCCCTATTTGTTACAGCCTAGCGGCCAGAACATCGACTCGATACGCGAATCAATTAAGGATAAGGTCGAAGCTATAAACAAGATGGCGCACATGGGCGCGGTACGCGGCACTGAATCGCTGACGCAATCAGGCGTAGCAATGCAGACCGAGTTTCAAATGCTAAATGCCAAGCTGTCAGAAAAAGCTGATTTGCTCGAACTGGCTGAAGAGCATATATGGGGATATTTCTGCAACTGGCTAGGAGTCACGCCAGAGGTAGAGGTTTTCTATCCTGATGCCTTCGATCTGCGAGACTACGAGAAAGAACTGTTATTTTTGCAGCAGGTAAGAGCCAGCGGTGTAAGGTCGCTGACGATGATGCAGGAAGTCGATAAGCAAATTGCTGATCTAGTCCTAGACGACGAGAAGCTAGCACAGGCGCATAAAGAGATAATCGAAAGCACAAGAGCAGTTGGGGACTTCTCAGAGCGTACTCAGATCTACAAATACCACATCGATAGCGGGGCGGTTAGCCTGAACGAAGTGCGAGAAAAGATCGGGCTAGACGAGGTTCCCGGCGGTGACACACTCATAGAGCCATCGAACAATGGCGGCGAGTGATGATTACGCCGATTTCCTAGAGCGGCTAACTGACGGACACCAGCGGCGACTGGCTGACGTATTGCAGACGCTAGAGAATAACATTGCGTCATTTATCAACACCGCACCAGATAGGGCTGGCAAGCTGTTTGATCTTGAATGGTCGATACAGGCTAGGCAGGAAATCCGAAGACAGATTGATTCGAGCTTCTTAGGTGAGGCGCAATCCATCATCGACGGATACATGGACGTTGCAAACGAGCAGTTTGAGATGCTGTCCCAATATGGGACTTTCACCCGTGTAGCACCTGAAACCATTCAAGCCTTGCAGCAGTTGAGCTTTCAAGGCTTTCAGGCGATTGCTGATCAACAGCTGGACACGCTGGCAACCGGGATCTACCAATCAACCTTAACTGGTCGCAGCAAAGACGAGCTGATAAAAGAGCTGCGCGGCCAAATCAACGGCGTATATCAGCAATCAGATGACGAGCAAGCGCGGCAGCTAGTCGAGATAGCGCAGACAGCAACAGGCAAGCGGCAGAAAGACGCAATCGATAAGCTGCATAGCATCTACGCACGCGACAGGCTAGGCAATAACATGCGTCGTTATGCGACCCAAATGGCTAATGACAGCCTAGCGCAATATAGCGCGTCTCTTACTAGGTCCACAGCGAACGAAGCAGGCATAACAAACTTCCAATATTACGGCGATGTAATCGCTGACAGCCGCGAATTTTGCATAAACAACGTCGGCAAGGTGTTTACTGAGGAAGAGATTCAGCGCAAATGGGAGGGATCATGGGCGGGTAAAGCCCCCGGTGACCCGTTCATCGTCCGAGGCGGCTATAACTGCCGCCACCACTGGCTACCCATTGTGGAACCTGAAGAGCCAGAGGTAGAGGAAGAAGAGCCACGCGAGCGGAAGGCATTCCCAAAGGCTGATACTGGCTTGCCTAAGCAGTGGAATGACCTAGCAAATTCTGACGGAGGCATCAGGCCAGAAGCGGTGACAATGATCAACGCTTACGACAAGCCCGAGATCGTGTCGAGCAGAGGTAAGCAAGGCGCTTTCTATCAGTCAAACTTAAAGAAGATTACAACTTACAAGCGAAATAAAAGCGTGATGTTGCACGAGTACGGGCATCACATAGATTTCACGGCCACGGGGTCTATTAGTCAGACCATATCAGAGTCGTTTTTCCCTGATGCGGCTAAGTCAGACGCTAAAAAGCTAGGCGTCTTCCAGCTTTTTGACGAAAAAACTAGCCCATACATGAAAATGAAAGCGCGAGATGCTGCGGTAGTTAATAGAGTTAAGCAGTTGAAAGAAGAGCTTTTGGAGCAGGTCGACTATATACCCAAAACAGGCAAGTACAAGGGAATGGTTCGCGGCACTACAACCCAGCCACGATTTCCCGGCGCAGATCTAATTTCAGACATCATTGACAGCATGAGTCAAGGCGCTATGTACGATGAGGCGAGAGGGTTCGGGCATGGTGGAGCGTATTACATGGGACGCAACGCTATACAAATGCAACAGACCGAAAATTTCGCAAACTTGTTTTCGTTGTGGGCGCAAGACAATGAGGGGTGGGAGAAGGCGCAAGAGCTATTCCCAGAGCTAACCGAAGAATTCCTTAGCATAGTAGGAGAGTTTGGGTAATGGACGAAGCTATAGAAGAGCATGTGGAGGTTTTTGGCGTTGAGCCTTACGTTATCGGGCTGTTTTGGTCTGATCAGGTAGCGTTGCTTGATAGGATTTATGAAGCAATCGAAGATGAACAGCCCTACGACGAGCGATTATTATTGACGCCAGAAGAGCTAGAAGCGTATAACAAAGGGGAACTGAGGTTTTAATATGTCAAAACAATTAGACAGAGCAAGAAATCTATGCGCCCGAAGGCCAATACCTATTGCCATCAGGCAGTTAATCGAGCCACTAGAGGCGGCTGCACCTGAAAGCGAAAGCGCAGACTTTGCAGAATTACACGCTGTGATTGATGAATTACTGCCCCTTGAGAAACCCAAACCAAAAAGGAAAAAGAAAGATGCCGAACCATTACGGACACAAGAAGAACGGCAAGAAGAAGAAGAAAAAGCCGATGAAGCGATAGATGTGGATAACCCGTAAAAATATGGGTTAAACTCCGCAAGTTACTCATTCAGAGGATAATCGTTACATGAGCGAAGAAGTCATGGAAAGTGTCGAGACTGAGACGACCGAAACCACTCAGGTTGAAAAGACGTTTACGCAAGACGAGCTAGATCGCATTGTTGCTGACCGCATTGCGCGGGAACGCAAGAAAGCAGAAAAAAAGCTCGAAGGGATAGACCTCGAAGAAGCGCGAAAGATCATGCAAGAGCGTGAGCAAGCCGAAATCGAACGGCAAAAAGAGCGCGGCGAGTTTGAGAATATCCTAAAGCAGACCGTCGAAAAGAAAGATCAAGAGATCACGGCGTATAAGCAGAAGTTACACGAAACACTGGTTGATGGATCATTGTTAAACGCGGCTAGCAAGCACGACGCTGTTTCGCCTGATCAGGTATCGCAGTTACTTAAAGGCAGAGTACGACTCGCAGATGATGGCGGGGTTGAGGTACTCGATGACCAAGGGACGCCGCGATATAACAACGAAGGAAATTTGCTCTCAGTGGATGAGCTAGTTTCTGACTTTTTAACAGCTAACCCGCACTTTGTCCGCGCCTCTGGTGGCGGTACGGGGAGTACGGGAAACGCTGGCGGCTTGACTCCGAAGCCTGTATCGGTGGCTGATATGGTCGACAACTGGAACAGCGGTGGCCGCGAAGCCTACGCTGCAATGAAAAAGGCCAAATAAAACCTCAACAAGTTTTGGAGACTTAACAAATGGCTGCTACAACTAGCACAACTTTAGACGATTTATTCGTCAACATTATCGCTCAAGCCCGTTTCACGGCTGAAGAGCAATCCCTTTTGATGGGCCTCGTGACCCGTTACGATATCGGCGCTGACGCTGGCAAAACGATTCAGGTTCCCAAGTACCCTGCAATCGCTGCTGCTGACCTTACCGAAGGTACTGATATGTCTAGCACGACTGTTAGCACCAGCTCCGTAACGATCACCGTTCAAGAAGTAGGCGCACAGGTCGTTCTGACTGACGTAGCCGCAATGGGTGCTGGCAACCCTGCTGAAGAATTGGGAACGGTTCTCGGTAACGCAATCGCTACTAAGATGGACCAAGACCTGATTGCTTTGTTTGACGGCTTCTCAAGCGGATTGGGTTCAGCTGGCACAGAAATCACTGTAGCTGATCTTTTTAAGGCTGCTGCGACTCTACGCACTGCGAAGGTAACTGGGCCTTTGGCCGCTGTAGTTCACCCTTATCAAGCGTATCAGCTCAAGGCTAACTTGACCAACACCTTCGCTAACCCAAATGGTGGAGACGCGCAAAACACTGCAATGGTTAACGGCTATGTCGGCACGATTGCAGGAATCGATATCTACGAGTCAGCTAACATCACTATCGATGGCAACGACGACGCGAAAGGCGCGGTATTCGCACCTGAAGCTCTTGCTATCGCTATGAAGCGTGACTTCCAGATTGAGCCACAGCGCGATGCATCCCTCCGAGCTTTCGAGCTTAACGCTACTGCCGTTTATGGCGTAGGTGAGCTTGATGACAGCTACGGCGTTGAGATGTTCTTCGACGCAGCACTTTAATCTGCATCCTGAAACGGCCCTGCTACGGCGGGGCTTGTTTCTGGCGGGAGTATCTATGGCAATCACCTACCGAGGCGAACGGTTCGAGGGCTACAACAAGCCCAAGCGCACACCCAAGCACCCAGATAAAAGTCACGCAGTATTGGCTAAAGAAGGCGACAAAGTGCGTCTTATCAGATTTGGGCAGCAGGGCGCAGACAACAAGCCGCCAAGGAAAGGAGAAAGCGAAGCAGATAAAGCCAAGCGCAGAGCGTTTAAGGCTAGATTCGCAAAGCAGATTGCCGCAGGACGCAAAGATAAAACCGCATCAGCGGCTTATTGGGCAGACAAGGTGAAGTGGTAATGGCATTCTCACAAGATTCAGACCTTACAGCTTTGATCCCCGATATATTAACGTTTGGGATAACGTCATTTTCTGACGAACACGCGCGAGCAGAAGCAGACCTGATTCGCACGATCCGCAATGAGTGGTGGCACAAGAAAGGCATCAAGGGCGAAATGGTATCGTCCTATCTAACCGAGTCACAGTGGACGCGATGCAATGCCTATTTGGTTCTGTGGAAGTACGCACTGCCACAGCTTACGAACTGGGTTGATGGCGACAGGTTTAAGGAAATGCTTGATTTTTACAAAGTCAGGTATGAAGAAGAAATCAGCGACATTTTCAAAGATGGCGTTGAATACGATGACGATAACAGCGGTAGCATTGACGACGACGAAAAGACTATCGTTAGTTTCGGTCGATTGGTGCGCTAATGGCTCGCGGACTTGGTATAGAAGTAACGACCAAGCCAAAAGACGTTACAAAGGTCGCCAGTAAAGCGCAGAAAGAATTAAAAAAAGATATACCTCGCGCAGTATTGCGAACTGGCTTACTAGGCCAGCAAATCATAAAAAAGCGCACAGCAGTAGGCGTAGGTTTTGGCGGTTCGTTTAAAGGATATTCGCCACAATATATGGCAGTGTTATCCGCAGAGGGTAAGCCGACATCACCAGTAGATCTATTCAACACTGGTCAAATGCTTAGATCTATGCAGGTCAGGCGCAGAGATAGCAGCACTGCTGAAATATACTTTGACAACAAGAATGCGGCAGAAAAGGCTGCAATGAATAACAAAACGCGCCCCTTCTTTGGCTTCAATCGGAAAGAAGAGGAAAGGCTAGGTAACTACTTTAGGAAGCAACTGTGAGCGTAAGAGAGGACATAGCCTCAAACCTAGTAACTACGCTACAAGCGGTGACAACGCCAGTCACGGTCAAGTACGTTACACGTGAGCCGTTCGACTTTGACAAACTCAGCAACGCACAATTTCCTGCTATTTTGGTCAGGACTCAGAACGAAGATCGGCAAGATTCAAGCATCAAAGGCTCGCTTACGCAAAGATTCGCAACAGTCGATTATCAGCTGGTTTGCTATGTAAAAGCATCAGCTATTGATACAGCACGAAATAACATCATCGAGGCGATAGAAGAAAAGCTCGATGTAGACAGGACGCGAGGCGGTAACGCCATAGATACGCAGATCGTAAGCATTGAAACAGACGATGGTTCTATTGATCCAGTCGGCGGTGTTATTATAACGGTACGGATTGAATACCAATTCACCCGAGGCACAACATAAAGGGATTAAAAAATGGCAACCACTAAAGGTTCATCAGGTGTAATCAAAGTGCAGGTAAAGGATACTACTGTCGCCGTACTGGGCGAGGTTCGATCCTACACCTTAACGCAAACAGCAGATACAATTGAAGATACTACTATGGGCGACACTGATCGCACTTATCTTTCTTCGTTAAAATCAAGCACTTTGTCTTGCGAAGTCTATTGGGACGATGCTGACGCACAGCAGCTAATCATGGATGCTGGCGCTTCTATTGATTTCGAGATTTACCCTACAGGCACAGGCACAGGCGAAAAATACTACACAGGCGAGGGCATCGTTACCAGTAACGAAATCACAGCTTCGTTTGATGGCATGGTAGAAGCCTCGTTTGAGGTGCAAGTCACTGGTGCAGTAACCGAAGAAACAGCGTAGGGGTAGCACATGGGCCTAGCTAAAGAGCTACGCAACAGACGCACAGTAACCCCTCGCACGATAAGCGTACCAGCATGGGCTGATGAAGATGGGCAGCCCTTTGTTATGTACTGCTTTCCGATAACGTGCTACGACATCAACGAACTGCAAAAGAAGCACCCAAAATTTCTTGAAAATACGACCATAGCGGCAATGGTTGATTTGATCGTCATGAAAGCAGCGAGCGAGGATGGCGAAAAGCTGTTTAAAGCTGCTGAAGATCGTATCGATCTAATGGGCGAGGAAACGGCAGTCATCTCTGGCATTGCCGAGCAGATGTTCGCCGAGATCCAATCTGCGGAGGATGCCGAAAAAAACTGATGTCCGATCCGTTAAGGATGAATTTAATCTCCTTGGCTGATCGGTTACATATGAGCATCGCAGAAGCCGAGCAGATGTCGCTCACCGAAGTAAACGAGTGGATGGCATATTTCAAGATTCTAAAGGATAGAGATGGCTAACCAAGACGTAAGAATAAGCATAAAAGCGGTCGATAAGACCAAGGCAGGCTTTTCTGGCGTTGCAAGTGGCCTGAAAAAGTTATCTGGCGCAGTCTTTAACATGAAAACGGCCATAGTAGGGGCCGTTGGTTCGGCTGGTATAGGCTTGCTTATATCACGCTCCTTAGCAGCCACAGATGCATTGGCGAAAACTGCTACTCGTATCGGCACAACCACAGAAGCGTTAAGTCGCTTACACTTCGCTGCCGAACTTAGCGGAGTCTCAACTGATACCTTGAACATGGCTATGCAGCGGTTTACTCGTAGAACTGCTGAAGCTGCACGTGGGACAGGTGAAGCCAGAGACGCCATTCGAGAGCTTGGCTTAAGCGCGAACGACCTTCTTCGTTTAGACCTTGACGAACAAATGATAAAGCTAGCCGATGCGTTTTCTGGCGTCGAAGCGGATGCAGATAAGGTTCGACTTGCCATGAAGCTATTTGATAGCGAAGGTGTGGCGCTGGTTCAGACTCTTAGCGCAGGATCTGCTGGGTTGCGTGAAATGTTCAGCGAAGCAGAGCTTTTAGGCGCAGTTATGTCGACTGACGCGGCTAAGGGTGTAGAAGACGCGAGAGATGAGCTGACACGCCTCAGCACAGTATTTTCTGGCATCACCGCTCAAGTTACTGCTGCCCTCGCTCCAGCGATTGGTGGATTCACCGAAAAGCTCACCGAAATGATAAAGGAAGTGGCAGCTTCCCAAGGCGGGTTCAGAGAATTCGCTAGAACTCTTGCAAAAAATGTTCTGGGCACGTTGCTAAGTCTTATTCGCGGCGCGGGTGAAATGGCGAATGGTTTCATCACTGCGCTCAATCGAATAAATCAAGCTCGCATTGAATTTATGCGTATGTTCGGGCTAGGCATCGTTGGGGAAATGGATGCGATTGAGGAGGCTATAGCTAATGTAGAAAAAGCTACAGGTCAAATGGCTCGCAATCGTTCAGGTAGGTTAAAAGAATTGCAAGCGGAGCTTGCTGCCTTGCAGCAGAAAGCAGCGGAAGCTGGCCTCGCCTTAGATGGCAGTCTGATCGACTTAATTAATGTTGACGAGTTTGGCAGCGGAATACAGCAAGTGTTAAAGGACGCGATTGCTACGCTAGAACTGCCTGTCGAATTAACCCCTGATGATGACGATGATATAGCTGCACCCATATCAAAATTGCAGCTAGCTTATGAAGGCGCTACAGAGGCAATTAAAAATTTCAACAAAGCCAATGATGATGTAAGAACTAAAATGAAAGAGATAACGACCAATACGCTAGGTCAATTCTCTGACGCTCTGACAAAGGCTGTAATGGGTACGGGTAGCCTTAAAGACGCATTTAAAAACATGATCAAAAACATGATCGCGCAGTTAATTCAGTTCTACATAATAGATCGATTGACTGGCGGTATTGCAAGCGCCTTGTTCGGCGTCAAAAAATTAGCAAGCGGCGGCGGCAGCGGTGGCGGGGTTTCAGCACCCGGTAAAGCCATCGGCGGCCCTGTACAGGCTGGTCAGAGCTATATGGTTGGTGAGCGCGGTCCTGAAATGTTCGTGCCTAATCAGTCTGGTTCGATTGTTCCGAATGACAAGATGGGCGGCAACGGGATTACGGTCGTAAATAACGTTGATGCACGTGGATCTGGGCCAGATGTCGACATTAAAATCCAGCAAGCAATGCAGCAGACATCGCAAGCAACTATCGCATCGATTCAAGATCTTATGCGCCGGAGACGCTTTGTATGACCACCTACAACTTCGCAACCGAGGTTGGCGTAACCCCGACCACGCAGACTTGGGAGCTTGTTACTAACACCAGAATGTTTCAGTCACCTTTGACCAACGCCATTCAAACGCAAACAAGAAAAGGATCGTACTGGAAAACTACAGCTACCTTCAACAATCTAACGGGCGCAGACAGGGCCAATATGCAAGCCTTTCTAGCCAAGTTAGATGGTCAAGTCCATAGAATTTATTTCACTGATTATGGATACAACCGATCAGGCAATGCCCCTGATAGTGATTCTGTAACTGATCTAAAGGTCAAAGGAGCGGATCAAACAGGCGCTAGCGTGATTGCTGACGGCGCAGAACTCAATACAAGTGACTACTTTAAGGCTGGTGATTACGTAGCTTTTAACAACGAATTCCACATTGTCACGGCTGATTGCTCTACTGACGGGTTAGGCGAGATAACAATTCCCATAGCCCCTCCGCTTAGGAAGTCACCTGATGACAATGATCCAATTAACTTCGTAACTCCTTTAGCGGTTATGATTGTTACCTCTACGGCTGCTTGGGACACGAGGCCCGGTAGAGTATCTAACTTTAAGATCGAAGCCATCGAGGATGTTTTGGCATGACTCGGGGCTTTTCCTCAGATGTAAATACAGCTTTACAGGCCCAGAATGTCAACTTGGTTATGTTCGCTAAGTTAGAGTTTCCGTCTGGGACGCTCTACGTTCATAACGGGCTAGGTACTTATAACTGGGATTCTCAAGACTGGTTAGGTGTCGGTGACTTAGGTTCTATCTCAAAGGTAGAAGAGGGCGTCGACGTTAGCCCTTATGCGATTACTTTAACGCTATCAGGGCTAGATTCAACGATCTCAGGCGCGGCGCTGACTGAAGATTACTTCATGCGTCCTGTTACGGTTTATCTCGGAGTTTTAGACTCTGATGATGTTCTGATCGATACGCCTGCCCAGATCTGGGAAGGGCTGATGGATCAGATGAATCTCACCGTGGGGGCAGATGGTGGGGATGCTATCCAGCTTATTGCTGAGTCTGAGTTATCACGATTTGATAAGTCCAAAAACCTTATGTACACCAATGCTAATCAACAGCAAAGGTATGCAGGCGATTTGTTCTTTAGTCACATCCACAAGGTAGAAGGCGCTAAGATCAAGTGGGGTGCATCAGCAGGTGGACAAGGCCCAGTAGATAACCCACAGACTCCAGGCGACATCAAAGAATACCGTGAATTCAACTCTTAATGTCTTACAAGCCCTGAATAAGTGGGAAAGAAAAGACTTTGATTACGGTGCAGTAGATTGCTGTCAGTTCGCAGGTTTCATCGTCAAAGAGCTAACAGGCAAAGACTATCTAGCCGATTTCCACTATACTTCTGAAGCAGACGCTGAATCTATTATTGAAGGATTCGGTGATCTGGAAGACACTGCTGCGAGCGTTCTAGGGACGCCTACAGAGGATATCCAATCTTTAAAGGATGGTAGCCCTGTCATTGTAAAAACGCCTCATGGCCAAGTTATGGGCGTCAAATTGGGCAATACAGCAGTATGTCTAGTCCACAAGGGAATGATCCGAATTCCTAAAGAATATATTGCATCAGGGTGGGATTTATGGCCCCAGTAATAGCAGTTTTAGCACAGATAGGGTACACAGCAGCCGCATTAGTTGGCGCAACTCTCGGCACTGGGATGGCCGCTGTCTATACGGCGGCAGCTATAGGGGCTTCAGTCGTCGTTGCTGGGACACTGGCAGCTAAAAGGGTGATGAGTTTATTTGAGGTAGAAATGCCGAAGATAGACACTGATAGATCACGCCAAGCTACCGTCAAGTCTACAACCGAACCATACAAGATAATCTATGGTCAAACCTTAGTATCTGGGCCTGTCGCCTTTGTAGGTACGGCAGGAGATGATAACAAAGACCTCTATTATGCCGTTGCCTTAGCAGGCCATGAAGTCAATGACATCACGGATATGCATTTTGATGACGTTGTTATTCCAGATGCAGAGATTGGTGGTGGTTCTAGCTCAGGCGGTAATGTAACAGGATCAGGGATATTTGGGCCTAAGAACTCAAAAACGATCGTCAAAATCAACAAGTATCTAGGAACGTCTACACAGACTGCCGATAGCGATCTTGTCGCAGCCTTTACTGGCTGGACATCTGCACACCAAGGTAAAGGTATCGCCTACGTCGTTACTAAATGGACGTTAGACGAAGATTCTCAAGAGACTTGGGATAAATATACACCGCAGAACATCAAAGCTCTGGTGCAGGGTAAGAAGCTCTATGATCCACGGTTAGAGTATGCGGCTGTATCGACTTACGGACAGGACATAAGCAACGCAAGCTATATAGCCTACGGTGATAATCCAGCCCTTTGTTTGGTTGATTACCTGATTAACTCAGACTATGGCATGGGTATCGCTGCGTCTAAGATTGATTGGGATGCAGTAGTCACAGCCGCTGATGGTTGTGATGTTTCGGTTGCTATTCCTGATAGCGCTACAGAAAAAAGGTTCACCTGTAACGGTGTCCTGTTCGGTACTGATTCACACAGAACCAACATCAACAAGATCCTAAGCTCAATGAACGGCAATCTTTCCTACGTGAACGGAAAGTATGTCATGCGAGCTGGTATCTACGAAGCACCAGCAATTAGCCTGAACGAAGACGATCTGATTTCTGGGCTTTCAATCAAGACTTCATTGGAACGTGGTGATCGGTTCAACACGATCAAAGGCGTGTTTATTGATCCAGAACAGAACTATAAGTCCACAGAATTTCCAGAGGTACAGCTTGCCGATGCTTTAAGCAGGGACAATAACGAGGTTTTAGACAAAGAAATTGCGCTAAACATGACGAACTCGTCATATATGGCACAAAGGATTTCTAACAAGCTGATCCAATTATCTGATCAGCAAAAAGTCGTTGTTTTCCCTGCAAATTTATCTGCAATGCGTATTGCTGTCGGTGATCGTGTCCAAGTCTCGATTGATGAACTAAACTGGGATAACAAGGTATTTCAGTGCTTAGGGTGGGCGTTCAGCGAAGAAGGCGGTATAAATCTTACACTGCGCGAAGACTCTTCTACCTCCTACGCAGATCCTGCTGCTAATACGTATTCCACAATTTCTGCTACTGGCGACATTGACCCGGGCTTTCGTGGTGTCCCCGGCCCATCTGGTCTAAGCGCTACCGCTGGTTTAAAGAACGTTGAGCTTGATTGGGTTAACCCGCCGAACAATAAAGACTTCGAGTCTATCTTCGTTTACGCGAGCGCCACATCGAGCTTTTCAGCAGCGGTAAAGATTGGCGAAACGGATGGAACTCAGTTCGTTCATGACTTCGCTAACGGACAGGATGCAGTAAGCCCCGGCGATACCCGTTATTACTGGGTACGAGCCATTAGATATGTCGGTACTTCCTCGGAAGCTCGATCTGTCTTAGAGCCTAACGCTGATCCCAATACCACAGTTTTCGCTACAGTCGGACGGGTAGAATGGGCTGATGTCTCGGGTTCAACGAATGCGCCAGAGGATAACGCTACCGTTGGTGCTACTGTCGGTACTGATTTGTATGACACCGATGGAACTACTGTTCTAGGTCAGTCTGATGTCAAGAACTCTATCCTTGCTCAAGAGATTCTGACTGTAGAAGTAGAAGCAGGGGATGTCTTAGATTTAGAGACGGGCGCTGATGTAGACATCCAAAACTTAGGCGATGTTGCGATCTACGTTAGTGATCAGAATGCAATCTTAAATTCATCAATTACGTCTGTTTCAAACAGTCTATCTAGTCTTCAGGATGTCGTAGTCGATCTAACGTCTGGCGTTAGTGAGATCTTTATTCAGGATAGCGAACCAGTCGCTGGTGTTGGTGGCATTCCTGATCCCATACCTGATTTTTCAAGATGGTATGACTCGGATGATAACAATCATCCTTATTATTGGGATGGTAGTGATTGGGAATCTCTGAAAGATGGCGAGACTGTCCAGAACGCAGCGGATATCGCTAGCCTTGAATTATCTTTAGTCACAACTGACGGAAATGTGGCTACAAATACTTCTGCGATATCTGTCTTAGATACAACGATTATAAACCAAGGCAATTCCATCACAAGCATATCAAGTGATGTCACAGCTCTTGAGACGACGGTAAACGATGCATCGACTGGGGTGGCGGCTAATGCAACAGGCTTGTCAAATTTAACCACTAGAGTAACTACGGCCGAAGGGACAATTACTGCACAGTCTTCAGATATTACTGATCTTCAGGTTGATTTAACTGCTGCTGAAGGCAATATCACTACAAATGCTGGCGCAATCTCAGGACTAGATACCAGAGTCACTACAGCTGAAGGCAACATTACTTCTCAAGCATCAGACATATCAGCACTAGAGACTACGGTTAATGATGCCTCTACAGGTGTGGCTGCTACGGCTTCAGGACTTAGTGCACTAACTACCCGAGTCGATACGACTGAATCAGATATCGATACCAATTCATCAGCAATCATTACGCTGGATGCGTCGTTTACTCAAGATCTTGAATTCAGGACTAAGGTTAAAGATGAGACAGGCGGTCAATTAGAAACAGAGGATGATTCTGATGTTGATCTGAATGAGTTGACTGATTATGTATCTGGTCAATCAGCAGCTACCCAAGCGTTGGACGTTAGAACGACTGCTAGTGAAGATTCTATCACTACACAGGCAAGCCAGATCACGGCTTTGGAATCTACGGTTAATGATCCATCTACTGGAGTTAGTGCGAGTGCTACAGGTCTAAGTAGTTTAACTACAAGAGTCGAAACGACAGAAGGATCGATCAGCTCTCAAGCAGAATCCATCACCATACTACAGTCAGATGTTGGCGATAACTCTGCCCTTATTTCAACTCAAGCAGAATCTATCGATGGCGTTGAAGCTAACTATACGGTCAAGATTGATAACAATAACCGAATTTCTGGATTTGGGTTATTAAGTACCACCGCAGGCGCAGAACCGTTTAGTGAATTTGCGGTTGTAGCTGATCAATTCACAATCGTTGATCCAGCATCGACTGCGTTAGATCCTATCCAGCCGTTCACGGTAACAGCTCAGAAGATCTTTCTTGGAACTGATGTTCAGGTAGACGGTGATCTACTAACCACGGGGACGACGATATCTGACGTTGCGCTTCAGGTAGGTTCTGGTTCTAGTTTCTTCAAAGTAAGCTCTACAGGCATTCAGTTAGGCGATGAGACGTTTGGTTCAGCGCCGTTTAGAGTCACCGCAGCAGGGGCTTTAACTGCGACTAATGCGACGATAACTGGTGATATAACTGCAACATCTGGAACGTTCACAGGATCAGTGAATGTCGATACAGGTGGAAAAATATACGGTGGCACGATGTCATCGTTTAACACTGGCGCTGGATTTTTCCTCGGATATGACACCGACGCATACAAGTTAAGCGTAGGGGATGCATCGAGTAACAAAGTTCTTACTTGGGATGGTGAGAAGCTAAATATAGAAGCAACTCAAGTAAGTTTCACGACAGGTGGTGCGCCTGATTATGACTCTAACTCACGATTCCCTACATCTTTAAGGAGTTCCATACACGAGCTAACGAGCAATACTGACTATGTGTTTTTTGATAACACTTATGATCAGAATCTGACTTTGTATGCTTCATTTTATGCAGGGCCATTAACGTCTGGAACTATTTCAGGATTGACCAATGCTCAAAATGCGGTCATGGCTAGTCTTTCTTTGCAAATTCAATATGCTGCTAATGTTGGCGGAAGTCCGGGGACATGGACAAACTTTGGAAGTGCAGCATTATCTAGTGCGAAATTTACCTCTACACAATTAAATAGCAATTTTTATATCAAGACTACAGATCTTGGTGGTGGGAATTATCGGGCAGATCTAGCGACTGCTTCAGAGGCAGCTTCTGATTTTACAGGAATAGGATATTCAGAATTCGCTTACGGAATAACTGATGAAGATTACTACATGACCGAGCAGGTTACGGTCTATGGCTTCCCTAAAGGAGAGTATTTCTTCAGAGTCGTTGCTACGGTAACGGATGGCAGTTATACACCATATCCTGCAACTGGATCACCTAGCATTACTAACTCAAGAAGATTGTCTATAGGGAATGCCGTTACCTATGAGGATTCAGATCATGGTACATCATCAGTAGCCAAAGGGAGCCCGAGATCATATTTCACGGATACCCATACGAATACAATCATCGATGGCGGTGATTTAATTGTCAGCGTTCATGAAGACAACGATACTAGCAATCGATACCCAGGAATTTTCATTCTTGGACGTGGAGAAAGCACCGATCCTAGTTCGATCCAACCATTAGGTGGTATTTGGTTTTATAACTCTATTGATGATTTTGGATCAGGCGCTGGAGATTTAGGTAACCCAGATCATTCCATTACGATTCCGAAAACTGGAACCAGCTTAGACATTGAAGCATCTGGCGATGGTATAAATATTAACGGTGGCTATGGTAGTAATGGCGTAACCATAGACACCAATGGAAATTATACGGCTGATGGAAATATAACAATTGATGGAACATTAAGCCAAGGATCAGATGCGCGCATCAAGACAGACATCAATACCTTAGATGGAACAAAAGTTTTTGATATGCGTGGCGTTAGTTTCGTTAAGGCGTCGAAGAAAGGTGCTGGGGTCATAGCACAAGAATTAAGGTCTATCGCACCAGAGTTGGTGCATGAAAATGATTCTGGCTTGCTTTCTGTCGCTTATACAGATTTGGTGGGTTATCTCATCGAGGCTATCAAACATCAGCAGAAACAGATACAAGCCTTGCATGATAAAATTGATGCTAAATAAGGGTTTATAAAATAAAATAACCTTAGAGGTGAATTATGGCTAAGATTTCAGAACTTTCAGATGGTGGATCATTACTACCGACTGACTTCCTTATTGCTGTCCGTTCTGGCGGCAATGTCAAGGTTCAGGCTGATACGATTAACGTTGATCAGATCGATCTTGGTGATAACGAGAAGATTCGTCTGGGGAATAGCCAAGACCTTGAAATCTTTCATGATGCTACCGACTCAATCATCAATGACAACGGTACTGGTTCCTTAAAACTGCAACAAGGTGGCAGCACGAAACTGGAAGTCACTACTACAGGCATCGACGTAACCGGGACGGTGACTACTGACAATCTTACTATTGATGGTGGAGCTTCCGCTTTTGGTGCAACCGCTTCAGATGCCTATATTATGCGGGCTGACGGAACAGGAACAGCGCCTTTTGATTTAGCTGGGTCTTTAGTTTATCAGCCTCGTTCAACAGACAGCAACGGATACGGCGATCATTTATTTTATACTGGAAGTACCCAAAAGTTACGTCAGAAAATCGCAGCGGACGGCGACA
>Ga0181592_10001252_pt1 | contig 20440 bp, 21 predicted proteins | sample 071ome_20_FD_133755 | JGI IMG/M metagenome (GOLD analysis project Ga0181592, IMG submission 133755) | Coastal salt marsh microbial communities from the Groves Creek Marsh, Skidaway Island, Georgia - 071412BT metaG (megahit assembly) | ecosystem: Environmental > Aquatic > Marine > Intertidal...
AAAAAACATTGAGGGCCTTGTATCCCCTCAAAATCCGGAAAAATAACGCTTCCCAGCTTCGCTGAGACCATCTGTACGTTCCGGATTTTTTTATAATTGTCAGATCAAGTAACTGTCAGATAAATTTAAACTATCCAATTTTTACTCTTTAGATGCCACGTCTGTCTCGGCAGAGAGCTGTTTTAATATATTTAAAGCTTCATCTAAGACGGCATCACCCTCGTCATTTGCTGACACGGTGACTGTTTTGATTTGCTGACCTAACTCTTGTGTGTCTGCATCATCTAAAGATTTCTCATGCAGGTTTTTTTCTAGATGTCCTGCAAGATCTGATTCACGCACAAACTTGAAGCTCTTGTCTTCTTCTCCGTCTGCCACTTTAGTCTCGACCAAAATATCTGGCTTGATACCCTCAGCCTGTATGGAGCGTCCATTGGGCGTGTAGTAACGTGAAGTGGTTAACTTAATCCCGTTATTATCCTGCAGTGGCAATACGGTTTGAACCGAGCCTTTGCCAAATGATTTCTTGCCCATGATGATTGCACGGTCATGATCTTGTAATGCGCCTGCCACAATTTCCGAGGCGGAGGCTGAACCTTCATTGATAAGCACTAAAATAGGTATGCCTTCTGTAAAATCAGGCGTACTCGCAGTATATTTGAGACTATTCTCAGAACCTCGACCTTTAGTGTAGACGATCAATTTTCCATCATCCAAAAATAGATCGGAAACCCCTACAGCTCCGGTAAGGATGCCTCCAGGGTTGTTACGTAAATCGAGTATCAAACCCTGTAAGTTTGGATCAGAGGTTTTTAGTCTTTGCATCGCATTGAGAACATTACGCGTTGTCTTGGACTGAAAACTAGATATTCTCAAGTATCCATAACCCGCTTCTAATATCCGACTACGCACACTCTTAACTTTAATAACGTCACGTCTAACAGTGATTTCTATGGGTGCACTTTCACCTTCGCGCGCAATCGTCAATAAAATATCAGTGCCACGCTTGCCACGCATGAGTTTGACCGCCTCATTCAGTGTGAGCCCTTTCACCTGTGTATCATCTAGCTTGATAATCAGATCACCCGCTTTGACACCGGCCTTATCAGCCGGCGTATCTTCAATGGGGGCAATCACTCGTACCACTCCATTCTCCATGCCAACTTCTATACCTAAACCACCAAATTCTCCACTGGTGTCAATCTGCAGCTCTTTGAATTCATCTGCACTCAAGAAAACAGAATGAGGATCTAAACTGCTCATCATGCCGCGTATAGCACCATTAAGCAGTTGCTCGTCATCGACTTCTTCCACATATTCTTTTTTTATACGTGCATAAATATCTGTGAAAAGTCTGATATCAGACAGTGGCAGGTTGACAGATGATGACTCGCCCTTTTCCTCAGTCTCAGCTTGCGCTGGAGAATAGGTCAGTAGTGGTGCCATACATATTAAGCTGATTACTACTGCTAGACTCATCTGTTTTACGTGTTCCATGTCATGCTCCATATTTTAGAACTAGGCAATTATTAACTATAAATTCTTTAAACTCTTTGCTTGATACGTCGGTACTGATGATTAGAAACATTTTCATTCCACTGTCATCATGATCGACGACACCACAATGCCGGATCAACGGGATTTCCATTGTCTCGAATCTCGAAATAAAGATTCGGCTCCAGCGTTTCTCCAGAATCCCCGACAATAGCAATCACTTCGCCCTGTGTCACATGCTCACCATTTTTCTTATACAAGCCTTCTGCATGAGCGTACAAACTCATGTAATTATTACCATGATCGATGATTGTGAGCCATCCATAACGATCAAACCAGTCCGCAAACACCACTGTGCCTGAAAAAATAGCGCGTATTTGCGTCCCCGTTTGAGCGGCCACACTTACGCCTGTCCAGTGCATATCGCTACTTGATGACTTCTGCTGACCAAAACGACTTTTAAAAATGCCTTTGATTGGCCATGCGAGTTTACCCCGATAATCCCCAAAAGCTTGGTTTCCAGTATGTTTTTCACGCATTAATTGCGCCAACAACTGGGTCAACACACGCTTATCTTCCTGCTCAGACTGAAGCGCTTGGGTGTTTTCATCGATCAACTGAGACAGCGCATGTTTCGCACTTTTCTTTTGTTTTCTCGCTTTATTCAACAGCTCATGCTCTCTTTGTTGCTGAGTATATAAACGAGCCTGGCTTTGATGTTGCCCGGCCAATTGTTCTCGATTAGTGCGCAATTGCTGATATACCTGCTGTATTTCCTTAATCTGTTTCAGTTGCGCGGCGTGAAGATACTCATATATGACGCTATTACGGCCAACATTCTGCAAACTCTGTTGATTTAAAATAAACTGCCAGCGACTATGGGAATTGAATTGATATGCTGATACGAGTTGTTGCTTGAGCTGTATGCGTTGCTTATCGAGACGCTGTTGGATGATCTGACTCTCCGCTTGCAAATTATAGAGTCGCTTTTGCGAGGCTTCTAATTGTTCGGCCGTGGCCTGTAACCGACCATGTAATGCACCAATTGCTTTATCTAATTGTTGCGATTCCACCTCTAAATTAGCGTAACTTTCACTATCTTCGCTGATAATGCTCTCTAATGTACTAATATTGTCGATCAGCTTCTGTAAGCGCTCGCGCACGTCTTCTGGGCTTTCTGCATTGACCACAGGTAGCATTAACATCATCCCCAAGACTATTAAATGACATCGCTCATTCCATCCATATCGAAGCATGTGCATTTTAAACTTGAAATTAAGGCTATCCAATCGATCAATTCCTGACTATGATTAGTGTATTAATGTTTTATAATATTAGTGAAATACTAGTGATACTCTGTGGTGAAACTATAGTATCGTGCTGTAGATGTTTAATGGAATAAAAAAATGACTGAATCCTCATTCGTCCAACTCACACATTCTGAACTCATGGCTAGGGAAGAGGACATCGAGAGAGCCTCAAGATCCTTGAAAGCAATGTCGCATCCTCTACGACTCAAGATTCTATGTGTCTTAGGAGACCGAGAAGTGAGTGTTCAAGAAATTGTAGAATTTGTAGGCACCTCTCAGAGCAATATTTCTCAGCATCTGGCTATCCTGCGTGACAAAGAGATTCTCAAGTCTCGCAAAGATGCTAACCGCGTGTATTATAAAGTCGGTGATGATCGCACTCTTAAACTCATAGAAATGATGCAACGAGTATTTTGCTCGACTCATTAAAGACATCGCTTATAATGCGACTTTATTTCTTACAACAACCTGAATCATGACCCCTGAATCTGAATTCTTCGCCAACAACATTGTTCTCTTTGCCGCCCTAGGTATTATTATTGCTCTAATCTTAAGAGTGGAAATCAAACGAGCCACCTCTGGCTTTAAAGCTATCACACCCACTCAAGCGGTCCATTTAATTAATCGTGAAGACGCAATCTTAATTGACGTGCGCGAAGACAACGAATTAGGCCAAGGTACTATTCGCAATGCTGTTCACTTATCGCTAAGTGTTCTAAAACAACGTATTGAAGAACTCAGAAAACACAGTGAACGACCGATTATTGCCTACTGCCGCTCGGGTAATCGCTCAGCAGAAGCCTGCGCGATTCTTCTTAAACATAACTTTGATAATGTCATGTCTTTAAAAGGTGGTTTTGAAGCTTGGAAGATCGCCAATTTACCGGTAACAAAAAAATGACCAACAATAACCACGAAATAAAAGTATACAGCGGCAATTTATGTCCATATTGCAATGCAGCAAAAAGACTATTAGATAGTAAAAATGTCAGCTATCAAGAAATTAATGTAGACACTGATCCATCAGCACGAACCGAGATGGAAGCACTTAGCCAACGTACATCTGTTCCTCAAATTTTCATCAATGGTACCCATGTCGGTGGCTTTGATGACTTAGCTGAACTCAATCGCGAAGGTAAGCTCGACCAGATGTTAAGCTAATAACAACACTACTAAGACGATGGCAGATAACGAGCAAAAGTTTGAAATACAAAAAATCTTTGTCAAAGATATTTCATTTGAAGCCCCAAATTCACCAGAAATATTCCGTGATAAATGGCAACCTAAAACAGAAGTTCATCTAGCGACCAATGCACGCAAACTTGATGAAAACATGTTTGAAGTGATACTCAATATCACCGTGACTGCTAAACAAGATGAAGATCAAGTGGCCTTCCTAGTTGAACTGAAGCAAGCGGGTATATTCCTTTTACAAGGTTTTGATGAAGTCCAGTTAGACCAAGTCATTGGTAGTTATTGTCCGCAAACATTATTTCCTTATGCGCGTGAGGCCATATCTGATTTTGTTTCCAAGAGCGGATTCCCTCCAATGCTGTTAACCCCTGTGAATTTTGATGCGCTGTACGCCAAACAAAAACAGCGCCAGGAAAACACGGGCCATCAACCACAGCAACAACATTAGCCATATGACTCAACCATCTCAAGTCATAGGCGTTCTCGGCGCAGGGGCTTGGGGATCAGCTTTAGCCATACACCTCGCCAGATTACATGATGAAATTACCTTATGGGCACGTGACAGCGCTCATTTGCAACAATGCATTAGTTCACGCGAGAATCAACGCTATCTGGAAGGCATACACTGGCCTGACAATATTAAAGCTCAAGCTGACTTAATCGCACTTATCCAAGCAGCTGATATATTAATCGTTGCGACACCGAGTGCTTGTATCCGCGATATGATGCAAACCATTAGCAAACATCGAGGCTCACAGCTACTAGGGATCATTTGGGCTTGCAAAGGACTCGAGCAAGGTACAGGCAAATTTTTACATGAGGTTGCCTCTGAAGAGTGTCCTGATGATCTTAACCATGCCATATTATCAGGGCCATCATTTGCTCGTGAAGTTGGCTTAGGCCTACCCACTGCCGTCACAATGGCTGCCAGCGATTCTGAATTTGCTCATGCGGCTGCTCAATTATTTCATCATCCACTATTTCGCTGTTATACCAGTGAGGATGTTATCGCCGTTGAAATCGGTGGTGCTTATAAAAATGTGCTTGCTATTGCCGCAGGCATTATTGATGGGCTGGGTTTGGGTGCCAACGCCCGCGCCGCCTTGATTACGCGTGGTATCGCAGAAATGACACGCTTAGGGCGTCATTTAAATGCTAATACCGAAACCTTTTCAGGTTTATCTGGTATTGGTGACATTGTTCTGACCTGCACCGAGAACTTATCACGTAATCGACGTTTTGGCTTAGGCTTAGGCCAAGGCCAAAGTGTTGAGCAAGTAGAGAAACAAATTGGACAAGTCATTGAGGGTAAATTTGCTGCCCATGAAATTTTTCATTTAAGTCAAAAACATACTATCGAATTACCGATCTGTGAACAGGTTCATGCGGTTTTATGTGGACGTAAAGATTCACGTCAGGCTGTCGAGGAGTTACTTGCTCGTGCTATTAAGCATGAATCTGACTAACTAAAATGCGCCTGTGAAATCATTCTGTCGCCAAGCCTCAAATAAGAAAATGGCGCAGGCATTGGATAAGTTGATACTGCGGCTATCAGGTAACATAGGCAGTCTGAGCACTTTATCTGAAGAAAAACTTTCGAGGATGTGTGCTGGTAACCCTCGTGTCTCAGGACCAAATAAAAAGGCGTCATTGGGTTGGTACTCAATTTTAGCATAAGACTGAGTGCCTTTAGTTGAACAGGCAAAAAGGCGCTTAAATGAAATATTTTTCAAGCAAGTCGCGTAGTCTTCGTGCTCACTGACAAAATTCCAGTCTGTATAGTCTAGCCCCGCGCGACGCATACGTTTATCATCAAGCTCAAAGCCCAATGGGTGAATCAAATGCAAGTGACAGCCAGTGTTTGCACACAAACGCATAATGTTGCCGGTGTTAGGCGGAATTTCTGGTTCGAACAATATAATATGAAACATGACAATCAAGTATAAACAATTAAACAATACGCTGTGTGGTATCCACTTGCAGACACCTTTGGTATTGCTGTCTGGCTGTGTTGGATTCGGACAAGAATACACGCGTGTGGTCGGATACTCCAATCAAGAAATTGGAGCCATCTGCCTTAAGGGGACAACGCTAGCACCTCGTCTTGGCAATCCTGCCCACCGTATTTACGAAACCCCTGCGGGTATGCTTAATGCGATTGGCTTACAAAACCCTGGTGCGCACAAAGTAGTTGACGAATATCTGCCGCGCTTGGATTTTACTGAAACTCGCTATATTGCTAATGTCTCTGGTTCAACCGTTGAAGAATACGCTGAGGTCACTCGTGTATTCGATGATTCACCTATTGATGCAATAGAAATTAATATCTCCTGCCCAAATGTCAAACAGGGTGGTGTAGCGTTTGGTAACGACCCAGACATGTCAGCACGTGTGGTGGCGGCTTGTCGCGCAGTGACTGACAAACCCATTATTACTAAACTCTCACCCAATCAAACCGATATCGCAGATAATGCTCAACGCTGTATTGATGCTGGCACTGACGGCTTTGCCGTCATTAATACGTTAATGGGCATGGCGATAGATGTGCATAAACGCAAACCGGTTATCGGTAACAATCAAGGCGGTTTATCAGGCCCAGCGATAAAGCCTATTGCTTTACTTAAAGTGCACCAAGTGTACCAAGTCTGTAAACAGCATAATATTCCTATTATTGGGCAGGGCGGTGTAAGCAACGGTCAAGATGCTCTTGAGTTTATTATTGCGGGAGCCAGCGCAGTCGGTATTGGTACCGGCCTATATTATAATCCTTTACTATGCCAAGCTATCAACGAAGAAATCTGTACCTATCTCGCAGATCATCAGCTCTCTCACATATCTGAATTAGTAGGCAGCTTAGAACTCAATTAACAATGGTGTGTTTGAACATTCTTCGAATATTTTGTTGACACCCTAATCAAATTTTACTCATCAGGACGTCCAATACCCTCACTATGTTCATACATTTTGAGTTCTTGAATCTTACGCGTCAGAGTATTTCTACCCCATCCAAGAATCTTAGCCGCTTGTTGACGCTTGCCTGAAGTTTTTTTCATAACGGTTTCTATCAATACGCGTTCAAATTCAGGGACAGCTTGCTGCAAGATGTCCTGTTCATTATTCCTCAGTTTTTGTTCTGCCCAACCCACTAACATTGATTGCCATGTATTGACACACACTTCTTGAGTTGCGTTCCCCTTTAAGTCTTGAGGCAAATCTTCCATGTGAACAGTTTTACCTGATGCCATAACGGTCAACCAACGACACATATTTTCAAGTTGGCGCACGTTTCCTGACCAAGGCAGACTACTCAAATAATCCATCACATCCATGGCTAAGCTTTTCACTTCTACCTCAAGCTCTTTAGCGGCAGAGGCTAAAAAGTGATTCAGTAATAATGGGATATCTTCTCGCCGTTCTCTGAGTGCGGGGATTTTAATTCTAATTACATTCAATCGGTGCATTAGATCTTCTCTAAAATCACCACGCTCAACTAATGTTTGCAGATCCTGATGTGTGGCAGCAATGATTCTTACATCACACTTGATTGGCTCGTGTCCACCGACTCGGTAAAATTCACCATCAGATAACACTCTTAATAAGCGCGTTTGTAAATCAGCTGGCATATCACCTATTTCATCAAGAAATAATGTTCCTTCATTCGCTTGCTCAAATCGACCTCGACGCTGGCCTTGTGCCCCAGTAAATGCGCCTTTTTCATGACCAAACAATTCTGACTCCAACAAATCTTTTGGAATCGCCGCCATGTTCAAAGCAATGAATGCATGATTACGTCGTGTTGAATGTTTATGTAGTGCATGTGCGACTAACTCTTTACCCGTTCCAGTTTCACCGTTAACCAGTACGGTAATACTGGAACGCGATAAGCGACCAATCGCTCTAAATACTTCCTGCATCGCCGCTGATTCACCAATAATTTCAGGCACCGCATCTTGAGCCGTGTTGGTCTTTGTTGGCTCATCTTGTGTTACCTGAAATGCACGTTTAGTCAGTTCAACGGCTTCTTCAACATCAAATGGTTTTGGCAAATATTCAAATGCACCGCCCTCATAGGCATGCACAACATTATCTAGGTCTGAGTGTGCAGTCATCACTATGACTGGTAATTCGGGGTGTTTTGTTTGTACGTTTTCTAAAAATTGAAAACCATCTATACCCGGCATACGCACATCTGTAATGATCACCTGTGGTGTATCATTTTCTAATGCTTGCATCGCATTACTGGCAGATTCAAATAACTTAACGTCTAACTCTGCTTTTTTTAGTGCTTTTTCAAGCACCCAACGAATCGACTTGTCGTCATCGATAACCCACACATTATTATCCATAATTATTCACTCTATTTATTCAAATCATTCAATCGGTAACATCACCCTAAATTCAGTCCTGCCGATTTCTGTATCAAACTCGATTAAGCCACCATGTTGGTTGATTAACATTTGTGAAATGGCCAATCCCAGCCCTGTGCCATTGGTTTGACCGGAAACCATCGGGAAAAATATTTTTGTCGCAATGTCGTCACTGATACCCGGGCCATCATCGATGATGCTGATACATGCGACCAACTTGTAAAGATGTCCATTGATGGTGTGTCTCAATAACACTCGTGTTTTGAATATCAATTCACCTTTATGTTCAATTGCACGTAACGCATTCCCTGCAATATTCATCACAGCTTGCACTAACATATCCCTATCAAAATTTAATAATGGTATGCTCGGGTCGTAATCAATTCTAAAATTGACAGCTTCATTGTCTTTAGTTGATAACACTCTATAAACATGATGTAAGACTTCATGAATATTATGCTTCACTTTATTTGGAACCATATTCGGTCCGAGCATGCGATCTACTAATGTATGTAAACGATCGGCTTCTTTAATAATAATGCCCGTGTATTCTTTTAGTTCTTTATTTTCTAACTCACCCTCTAATAATTGAGCAGCACCTCGTAATCCACCTAAAGGATTTTTTATTTCATGCGCCATTCCTCTTAACATTGAACGGGTCGCTTGATGTTCTTTTAATACATGATTTTCTTTAATGATTTTCAGTTGTCGATCTAAACGCACTATTTCTATGAGAATTTTCTCTTCATCCTCGACTAACAACGGGCTTACAGTGTAATTCACCGTAACTTCTTTATTGTTAGCCACCGTGAGGATGCACTCATGTTCGGTCCATGCTCGACCTTTGTGAAAGTTCTCCTGCAACTGCAATGTCATATCTTTATTCTCATTACCAAACAGTGTTGAAATCGGCTCTTTATAAACACGGCGCTGACTGACGCCGAATAACTCCTCCGCCGCAGGATTAATGCACTCCAGTTCATATGCTTGATTGAGTACAATCACTGCTGTCGCAAGACTGTCGATAATTACTGGATAAAATTTATCATTCATAATGCAATTACCTGCAAGATCTGAACCAATATGGCAACAACCCTTGAATATCAATTCAAACAAGGGCAAATCGCCTTTTTTTTGAAAAATTTGGGCTAGTCGCCCTCTACCCGTCACACTTTATGCACTAATATAGTGCAAATTTTCTTTACTAGCCACACTTGCCCGCACATAGGGTGTATTCAATAGGGCTCATCTGCCCGAAATTGGTCCATTTCACTCATTAACTGAATATGATTCAGCAGAACTATTGTCCTAAACGGTAACGTAGCAGATGAAACTTCTGCATATTCGACTGGATCAGGGCATTACCCTGTGCATCTTCGATGATCACCTGAATCTCATGAGTTCCCCGATCCATATTACGTAATGTGATACGGCGTGCCTGCCCACGTGCTACCTCATGGTGATTGACAATAAATACAATTTGATCATTAAACTGCTCAACCAGATCAGGCACAATAGCGACATTTAGCGGCACGTTACCTGAGTTTTCCCTGATGATCGAATTATTTGTCGGCGATTCTATTTGCACGGATTGGTATTTTAATACTCGTGCGTGCTTAATATTCTGTTCACTGAATTGACTATGCAGATTGTCACTTTGGATGATGATCGGTGCAGGCAGTTGTATTTTTTGCGCCCCATGAGTGGGCTGATCGGTAAATCTATGCGTACCATCCTTTTGCTGCCATCTGTAGATCTCTGCCCATGTCGAGTCAGCATTCATGGTCAAACACACAAAGACCATCACTCTTTGCCCTCGTATCACAGACAAACCACGTAACCAGTTCATTAAATGTGTTTTTATTTTATTTGTATAACTTAATATGCGCATCATTCGCTACGCGATGCCCAGCGCCACAAAAACAATGCGCTTCAATGGCAGGCACAGTTTCTCCTCTTGATTCAATACCAGAGGTTTTATCGCAATTTAAGCACTTATACACAAAAAACGCCCCTGAACGGGGCGTTTTAAGTACTCGAGTGGTGTTTTTATATTTAGCAACTGTAATACATTTCAAACTCAATAGGATGCGTTGCTTGGCGAAGCGCAGTGACCTCTTCCATCTTAAGCGCAATGTATGCGTCGATAGCATCATCAGTAAATACGCCACCTGCTGTTAGGAACTCACGATCTTTGTCTAACGCATCAAGCGCTTCGTCCAGTGATGAAGCCACTTTTGGAATCATAGCGTCCTCCTCTGGAGGAAGATCATAAAGATCTTTATCTTGAGGTGCGCCTGGATCAATTTGATTCTTGATTCCATCCAGACCAGCCATCATCATGGCGGCGAATGTTAAGTATGGATTCGCGGCCGCATCACCAAATCTTACCTCGATACGACGGGCTTTTGGATTTGATTCAAACGGAATACGAATGGAAGCTGAGCGATTACGTGCAGAATATGCACGCATAACTGGAGCCTCGAAACCAGGGACAAGTCGCTTGTAGCTGTTAGTCGAACCATTAGCAAATGCGTTAATGGCTTTTGCATGCTTCAAAATGCCACCAATATAATAGAGCGCGGTATCAGACAAATTGCCGTATTTATCACCTGCAAATAAATTTTCGCCGTCTTTAAATATAGATTGATGAACATGCATACCACTACCATTATCACCCACTAACGGTTTAGGCATGAATGTGGCTGTCTTTCCGTAATTGTGAGCTACGTTGAGCACTACGTACTTAAGGATTTGGTTTTGATCCGCACGAACAGTTAAGGTGTTGAACTTTGTACCAATCTCACATTGACCAGCGGTGCCCACTTCATGGTGATGAACTTCTGTTTCAACGCCCATTTCCTCCAACACCATGCACATTGCCGCACGAGCATCTTGCAGTGAATCTACTGGCGGAACTGGGAAATAGCCACCTTTAACACCCGGGCGATGTCCTGTATTGCCTTCCTCATACTGCTTGTTGGTATTCCATGCCGCTTCATCAGAATCAATGGCGAATGATGCGCGACCCATTTCATTACTCCAGCGTACGTCATCGAATACGAAGAACTCTGGCTCTGGACCGAAGAATGCTGTATCGCCAATACCAGAGGCCTTGAGATATTCTTCGGCACGCTTAGCGACTGAACGAGGATCACGCTCGTACCCTTGCATAGTGGCTGGCTCGAGAATGTCACAACGTAAAATTAGGGTAGGATCACTGAAAAATGGATCCAACACCGCGGTTGACGGCTCCGGCATAAGAATCATGTCAGACTCATTGATGCCCTTCCAACCTTCAATTGAAGATCCATCAAACATTTTGCCAGTTTTGAATACGCTCTCATCAACTGTATGAGCTGGCACAGTCACATGATGTTCTTTTCCACGAGTGTCCGTGAAACGAAAATCGACGAAGCGTACGTCGTTATCTTTGATCATTTGTAATACATCTGCTGCGGACATCGAATACTCCTGTTTTTAAATTAATTAACCGCGATTTGTACCTAATCTGTTAAGCACGATGTGTGCCAGAAATAAGCCCAATAAAAACAATGGCTTAAAATGACTAACCTAGTGAGAGCCACCACATATGCACTATATTAGTGCAAATTATCCTAATAATGCTTTATTGTGGTGCAATTTTATGCTGCTATTTTTGCACCCACTAAATAATAACATTGTTCGACAAAAAGTTCGGCACATTCTAGTGCTAACCAACGCTGTCCATCTATTTGCATTTTATGTGGCTCATGACAGGCTTGTTCAATGCTATGACTTTGGTAAAGTTTTTAAAAATAAAACGCCCATCATGGAAACCTTGCGTTACAATCTTGGCTGTAATCACTGAACACTAAACCCGTGACTGAGTCCATCAGCTTTCAATCACTCATCCTTACACTGCAACAATTTTGGGCAGATCAAGGATGCGCACTTATGCAACCCTATGACAAAGAAATGGGAGCAGGGACATTCCATCCCGCAACATTTCTACGTTCGATCGGTCCCGAGCCTTGGCGTGCGGCCTATCCTCAACCTTGTCGTCGACCCACCGATGGACGTTATGGTGATAACCCTAACCGTTGCCAGCACTACTATCAGTTCCAGGTGGTACTGAAGCCATCACCAGAAAACATTCAGGAACTGTACTTACAATCACTGCAAACATTAGGTATTGATCCGCTTGAGCATGACATTCGTTTTGTCGAAGATAATTGGGAATCACCGACATTGGGTGCCTGGGGCTTAGGTTGGGAAGTCTGGTTAAATGGAATGGAAGTTTCACAATTTACCTATTTTCAACAAGTTGGAGGCATCAACTGTCAACCAGTCACCGGAGAGATCACCTATGGCTTAGAAAGACTTGCTATGTATCTTCAAGGGAAAGATAGCATTTTTGATTTAGTCTGGAATTATCATGATGATTTTTCATTAACTTACGGCGATATCTTTCATCAAAACGAAGTGGAGCAATCCCATTATAATTTCGAACAAGCGGCAACAGATATTTTATTTGCAGAATTTAATCACTGTGAAAAAGAATGTCAGCGCCTACTTGAACAAACATTAGCGCTGCCCAGCTATGAGCAGGTGTTGAAAGCATCACATGTATTTAATTTATTAGATGCTCGCCAAGTAATTTCCGTCACTGAACGTCAGCAATATATTCTACGAATAAGAACGCTTGCACGAGCGGTAGCTGCCGCTTACCTTGAAACTCGTGAAAAAATGGGTTTTCCACTCATCAAAAAGTCTAATCAATAAATCACTATGAACAAAGATACTCTACTGATTGAGATTGGTACTGAAGAGCTACCACCCAATGCAGCAAAACTATTAAGTGACAGTTTTGCACAAGCGTTGAGTGAACAGCTTGATGCTGCACATTTTGAATATCGTGAAGTGTTACCTTTCGTTACCCCTCGTCGTCTAAGCGTGCAAATTAAGCAACTCAGTGCTCAACAACCACAGCAACAAGTTGCCCGTAAAGGCCCGGCAATTAAAGCCGCTTATGATGTGCATGGTCAAGCGACTAAAGCTGCCCTGGGCTTTGCTAAGACCTGCGGTGTAGAGATGAAGGACTTACAAACTCAAGAGACCGAGAAGGGCGCTTGGTTATATTTTGAATCATGTGTTGCAGGTCAGTTCATCGATGACATGCTGCAAGAGTTTGTTGAACAAAGCCTTAAAAAACTCCCCGTCCCTAGACCAATGCGTTGGGGAGCTAGTGACACTGAATTTGTACGCCCCATACATTGGGTGTGTATTTTATATGGATCACGCGTCATTCCTTGTACGATCAAGCAGCACACTGCCAACAATTTCACTTATGGACATCGCTTTCATTCCAACGGAAAAATATCACTAGCGCATGCAGATGATTATGTGAACGCATTAAAAAACGCTTATGTGATAGCTGATTTTGCTACGCGTCAATCGGTTATCAAACAACAAATAGAGCAATGCGCCCAACAACATGATGCACGATTACACTATCCTCAATCATTACTGGACGAAGTCACCAATCTAGTCGAGTGGCCAGTGGCTGTGGTCGGTGAATTTTCACAAAAATTTCTATCCATCCCCAAAGAAGTTTTGGTTATGACTATGCAAGAATCACAGCGTTATTTCCCACTCTTCAATGCCGAGGATAATTCTTTACTGGCTTATTTTATTACCATCGCCAACATCGAAAGTTCGCGTCCTGAAACCATAAAGCTGGGTAATGAACGGGTTATCAAACCACGTTTTGAAGACGCAGAATTTTTCTGGGAACGTGACAGAGATATACGTCTAAGTGATCGCTCACAAGACTTGAACGGTATATTGTTTGAAAAACAATTAGGTTCCATACATGAAAAATCTGAGCGTGTTACTCAGCTAGCCACACAGTTATGCACTATGCTTGATATAAATGAGCAAGCATCGGTGAAAGCCGCGCAACTGTGTAAAAATGACTTACTCACAGATATGGTGAATGAGTTTCCGAAGTTACAAGGGACTATGGGTCGTTACTATGCGAGTCATGATGGTGAGAACATCGAAGTATGTTTGGCTATCGAAGAACATTATTTGCCACTCTACTCAGGTGGCGCATTACCCACGACCATGGCTGGCAAAGTGGTAGCCCTCTGTGATCGTGTAGATACTTTGGTGGGAATTTTTGCCACCGGTAAAAAACCGACAGGTGTAAAAGATCCTTATGCACTCAGACGTGCAGCTATTGCGATTATACGCCTGTCAATCGAAGCAGATTTGGACTTCGACTTAACACAACTGCTACATAGTGCAGGAGAGTTACTCAAACCCAAGTTAGCAGTTGATACAGCAGTGGATGAAGTTTTTGAATACATCATGGAACGTATGCGGGCCTATTACCAAGATCAAGCTATTGAACAAGACATCTTTGAATCTGTACGCGCAGTTCGACCCACACGCCTGGTTGATTTCAATCAACGTGTGCAAGCAGTTCGTACATTCCTAACACTTGAGGAATCAACCAGTCTGGCTAGCGCCAATAAGCGTATAGCGAATATTCTCAAAAAAACTCATCACCAATCACATATTGCCATTGATAAAGGGTTGTTTTCTCAGCAAGCTGAAAAAACGCTTTATCAACAAATCATCACACTTGAAAATGAAATTGCGCCCATATTTGATGCCGGTCAATACAGCCAAGCACTCACTACCTTGGCAAAATTACGCCCCAGCATTGATCGCTTCTTTGAAGAAGTCATGGTCATGGACGACGATATAGCTGTGCGTGATAATCGTATCGCCTTGTTGCATAAAGTTAATCAGGCTTTTATTGCAACCGCAGATATCTCACTCATTCAAAGCTAAAAATTTTCCCTTGTAGAAAAGACTATGCAAGCAGTCATTCTTGATCGAGATGGTGTGATTAATCATGATCGTCCTGACTATGTAAAGAGCCCTCATGAATGTTGCCCAATCGATGGCAGCTTTGATGCCATAGCACGTCTTAGTCAAGCTGGTTTGAAAGTATTTATTGCTAGTAACCAATCAGGTCTAGCAAAAAAACTGTTTGATTATGCGACATTATTTTCTATCCACCATAGTATGGCTAAACAAGTCGAACTCCTTGGAGGGCATATTGACGGCTTTTTCTTCTGTCCCTATTTAAACGGTCCAGAACGCAAACCTGAACCCGGATTACTACTGGACATTGGTGAACGTGCCAATATTGATCTAAGCGTCACGCCATTCATCGGCGATACCCTTAAGGATGTGCAAGCCGCGCTTAGTGCGCAAGCACTTCCTATATTGGTACGAACGGGCAAAGGGCAAGCGACTTTGCATGAACATCTAATCCCCGCACAAGTGCCGATCTATGATAATTTATATGCCGCAGTAGATTCATTGCTTAAGGAATAACCATGATACAGATAATCCGCTCAGCCTTGTTTACAGTGATTATGACTGTAGCAACTTGCCTATGGGTGATCCCTTGTATCATCGCGCGTTTATTTCCTTATCCTATTTGTTTTGCCATAGTGTCCTCATGGTGCACATTCAATGTAACCTGTGCACGTATCATTTGTGGTATCCGTTATGAAATTACAGGACTGGAGAACATTCCTGATCAACCCTGTGTGATCATGTCAAATCATCAATCAACATGGGAAACACTGGCTTATCCTTCAATCTTTCCAACACTCACATGGGTGATCAAAAAAGAATTACTGTTCGTGCCATTCTTTGGTTGGGGCATTGCCTCTACACAACCTATCGCGTTAAACCGTCAACAGGGTAAGCGCGCACTTAAACAGCTCGTCAAAGATGGTCGTGAAAAATTACAATTAGGTCGTTATATTTTAATCTTTCCAGAAGGCACTCGTATTCCTTACGGCGAAGAACGCCCCTTAAAAGCAGGTGGCTTCATGTTAGCCAAACAAGCCAAAGTAAATATTTTACCTGTGGCACACGATTCTGGTCGTCTTTGGCCAAGAAGGGGATTTCTTAAGACGCCGGGCACCATTCACTTAACAATTGGCCCTGTTATTAACACGAGTGACATCACATCCGATCAATGTCGACAACGCTATGCACAATGGTTAAAGACCGCCGTACGAGAAATAGAAGATAATCTTCACTCGTAATGTCATGTCTTAATCCAAAACCATCTCTCTTAGAAACAATCACTTAAATAAGCCCGCCAATTTTTTCAACCCATATTTAATAAGAATATGCTAATATGCACGCCATCAATATAGTTCTATATTGATGCATATCATCTTGGGTCCAGTGAGTCTGCTGGTATATATAGTCATGATATTTTTAGAAAGGATGCCCATTGAATTCATTAAATATGATTGCCCAACGTTTACTTCAACGTATCTTGCCTTTTCGTGCATGGATTGGTGAACTCAAAGACCCAAATGTATTACGTGCCGATTTAATCGCGGGAATATCTGTTGCATTAGTGTTAGTGCCACAATCTATGGCTTATGCACAATTAGCCGGCCTGCCTGCTTACTATGGCTTATATGCCTCATTTTTACCTGTCATGGTGGCTTCTTTATTTGGTTCTTCACGCCAAGTTCATACCGGACCCGTGGCTGTTGTCTCACTATTAACTGCTTCTGCATTAGCCCCATTAGCCACTGATCCTGCCAATTATGCGGCTTATGCAATCATGCTGGCGTTAATGGTAGGAATTTTTCAATTATCATTAGGCTTACTTCAACTGGGATTCTTTGTTGATTTTCTCTCCCATCCAGTGGTGGTCGGCTTTACCAACGGTGCAGCGATTATTATTGCCACCTCACAGCTTGGTAAAATTTTCGGAGTGTCTGTCGAACGCTCTGAACATCATTACGAAACCGTAATGCGTATAATGGAAGCTGCCTTACAAAACACCCATATGCCAACATTAGCATTTGGTATCGGTGCTATTGTCATTATGGTGTTTTTAAAAAAATACGCACCCAAAATTCCGGGCGTTCTTGCCGCCGTTGCCCTTACTACGCTTGCCTCTTGGTTACTCAAATTTGAACAAACCGGTGGTAAAGTCGTTGGCACTGTTCCTCAAGGGCTGCCCGCATTTTCTATGCCTGAGATCGATCTTGAAATCGCCTCACAGCTAATTATCAGCGCAATTACAATTGGCTTAATTGGATTTACCGAAGCCATTTCCGTCGCCAAAGCGATTGCCGCTCAAACCCGCCAGCGACTGGATGCTAACCAAGGCTTGATCGGGCAGGGACTGGCCAATATTACTGCAAGTTTTTTCCAAGGATATGCGGTTTCTGGCTCATTCTCTCGCTCAGCAATTAACCTTAGCGCAGGCGCAAAAACCGGTTTTGCAGCCATCGCTAGCGGCATTATAGTCATGTTGACTTTGCTGTTCTTGACTCCATTGCTGTATCACCTACCCCAGCCAACCCTAGCGGCGGTAATTATTTTAGCCGTATTTAATCTAATTAAATTTAAGCCTATTAAGTATGCATGGAGAGTTCAAAAACATGATGCGATTGTTTCGATCATTACTTTCTTGCTAACGCTGGCTTTAGCACCACATTTAGAACAAAGTATATTAGTTGGTGTGGTTTTATCGATGGCTCTATACATCTATCGCACCATGCGTCCACGCATTTGTATCCTTTCATTCCGACAAGACGGGACACTAGCAGATGCAGAGGCTAATATTCTTAAAACCTGTCCTAAAATGTCTATCATTCGTTTTGATGGACCACTGTTTTTTGCTAACACGGGTTACTTTGAAGAAAAGGTTTTAGAACGTGTCGCTGCTAAGCCTGATTTAAACTTCATTATTATTGATGCGGAAGGCATTAATGAAATTGATGCCACTGGTGAAGAAATGCTGCATCAACTGGCCGTACGCTTGCAAAGCTTAAATATTGAATTCTTATTCTGTCGAACTAAGAAGCAAGTGATGGATGTATTCTTAAAAACAGGTTTCGCCAGTGATGCTTGGTTAGACCACTTCCATCATACAGAACAACAGGCGATTCGATTCGCACTAGAAAAAATAGAGCCTTGTGATGCTGAATCACAGTGCCCTATATGCACTTCGGTAACCGCTAAATAATTAAGTGATGCTGACTTACTTTGACACTCGATAAAACAAATCGGAGACCACATGACCTTTGCGCATCCCTCTTTGTTCGAAACGCGTTGCTGGACGCTGCAATCCCAAGGGATGCATTTCCACATCAAGCTGTTCTAACTGATTCGGCAATTGCAACACCTGAGCATGCATGAACTTAATGTATGGCTGCCAATCACTAGCAAGATGTAAAATTGCATTTTCTTGCATGCATTTCACAACCATTTCAAGAAATTCTTTTTGGATCAAGCGACGTTTCTTGTGTTTCTGTTTTGGCCATGGGTCTGGAAACCACACCATCATCCCGGCCAACTGATTGTCACTCATTTTTTTATCAATGAACTCAACAGCATCTGCATTTACTATGCGGACATTATTAATTTCTAGTTGTTGTATTTTGTTTAGTACGGCACCTATGCCAGGACGGTAAACTTCAATACCAAGAAAATTATAATCAGGCTTTTGTTGCGCTAGAGACAATAGAGAATCACCCGCACCAAACCCCACATCGCAAATAAGTGGCTGTCTTTGATTAAAATAGTGATTCAAATCACTATTATCAGGAATATCTGCATCAATACCGTAAGCAGGCCAGTACTCTTTTAGTGCTCGCTTTTGGGCATCGGTAAAACGCCCCTCACGTATTACAAAACTGCGTATAGTTCGCTTAAGATTGGTTGCCAGCATCTTCTATGAACCGATAGTATCTCCAAGCGGAGAAGAGGCAGATGCGAATCGTCGTTTAGGCATGCGCCCTGCACAGTAGGCCATGCGCCCTGCCTGAATGGCATGGTTCATAGCACTAGCCATCATAATAGGATCTTGTGCCTGCGCAATGGCGGTATTCATCAACACTCCATCACAACCAAGCTCCATGGCAATAGCAGCATCTGAAGCGGTTCCGACACCGGCATCTACCAAAATAGGCACCTGTGCATTTTCAATAATTGTGAGGATGTTATAAGGATTCTGAATCCCTAATCCTGAACCTATCGGTGCAGCTAATGGCATTACCGCAACACAACCAATATCCTCTAGCTGCTTAGCCACGATCGGATCATCATTGGTATAGACCATCACTTGAAAGTTCTCTTTAACTAATATTTCTGCTGCTTTAATGGTATCAATAACATTTGGCAACAGCGTTTTTTGATCGGCTAATACTTCTAGCTTAACTAAATTGTGTCCATCTAAGAGTTCACGTCCCAAGTGACATACTCTAATTGCGTCTTCACAATTAAAGCAACCTGCCGTATTCGGTAACAGAGTAAATTCATCCATCGGTATGTAGTCGAGCAAGTTATCTTGTCCGGGATCTTGCCCAATATTAGTTCTTCGTAACGCAACCGTAACGATTTCAGCGCCGCTTGCTTTTATTGCGGCACGTGTTTGTTGAAAATCGCGATATTTCCCGGTTCCCACAAGCAAACGGGATTGAAACTTATAATTGGCAATCTTCAATGCCTGTGTATGAAGTTGTTGATTATCTGTAGACTCAGACATAAGACTTAACCACCACCCACGGCTTGGATAATTTCAACATGGTCCCCATCTGACAGTTGAAATGCACTATGTTTTGATCGACTGATAACATTTTTATTCACTTCTACAGCAATACGCCGCTGATCCAGTCCCAAAGAAACCAATAACTCAGTAATAGAAGTCGCTGCAGCCAATTTATGTGGCTGACCATTGACTATAATCTGCATATTGTTAGTTCATAGGTTATTGGATAATGTTTTCTAATAAACGTAATAAAAAATATTGAGCACACCAGCGGCTGCTAAATCAATTTATCATACGAATTTAGTATGTTAAAAAAACAATATACTGTCACTCACTATGGATTGTGGCAAGTGCATCATTGACGCTCGAAGAATCTCACGACAGTATCATATTACATGCTGTGCCATTTACTTATGCACAGCATGTAAATCACAATGACACTATGATGCCCTCGGGCGTGTCATAGTGTCAAAACCAAT
>Ga0181592_10001259_pt1 | contig 20398 bp, 20 predicted proteins | sample 071ome_20_FD_133755 | JGI IMG/M metagenome (GOLD analysis project Ga0181592, IMG submission 133755) | Coastal salt marsh microbial communities from the Groves Creek Marsh, Skidaway Island, Georgia - 071412BT metaG (megahit assembly) | ecosystem: Environmental > Aquatic > Marine > Intertidal...
CCCGCCTTGTCGATGACCCGGCCCATAACGCCGTCCAGAGCGTCAATCTCGCGGACCAGATGTCCCTTGCCCAGACCGCCGATCGCTGGGTTGCATGACATCTCTCCGATAGTCGACGCCTTGTGCGTAACCAGCAATGTCCGAGCCCCCATCCGCGCCGACGCGGCCGCGGCCTCGCAACCGGCATGGCCGCCGCCAACGACAATCACATCATATGAATCCGGAGGTGTCATAATGGCGCGGAATATAGGGACGACCCCGCGATCCGTAAAGCAAGAACGGGAAGGGACGGCTCAACTGTTTCACGTGAAACATCTCGCGGGGCGGGCGTTACTTCCCGATACAGAAGTCCGAAAATATTACGTCCAGCAGGTCTTCGATATCGACCCGACCCGTCACCCGGCCCAGGGCCCGGACAGCAAGCCGCAGATCCTCGGCCACGAGTTCGGTATCCACGGCTGTCGCCGCACGGCGCAGAGCGTCGGTGCATTCCGCTAACGCCACACGATGCCGCAGCCGCGTAAGCGGAACCGGGCCGCCGGAAACATCCATGAGATCCGCAACCGCGCCCTCGAGCGATGACAGCAGACCAGGCAGGCCTTCTCCGCTTATTGCTGAAACCGACAACGCGCACTGTCCCAGCCCCGGCGCTTGCGGTTTCCCCGGCAAATCCGCCTTTGTCGCGACGGCAATTGCGTTGGTCCGATCCAGAAGGTCAAGGCTCTGGCGATCGGGCGGTTGGGTCGAGTCGAACAGCACCAGACACAGATCGGCTTCGTCGGCCCGGGCCAATGCCCGATTTACCCCTTCCTGTTCGACCGCGTCCTCGGCGTCCCGCAGCCCGGCGGTATCGGCCAGAGTCACCGGCCAACCGCCAAGATCCAGGTGAACCTCGATCACGTCCCGGGTCGTGCCCGCGATATCGGAGACGATAGCGACATCCCGCGCCGCCAGAGCATTCAGGAGCGAGGATTTCCCCGCGTTCGGCGCACCGAGAATGGCGACCTGAAGCCCGTCCCGCAGGCGCTCTCCGCGCCGGTTGTCATCCAGAAAATCCGAGACATCGGAAGCCAGACCGGCGATCCGCGCCCGCGCCGCCGCTTCGACATCCGCCGGCAGATCCTCGTCGGGAAAATCGATCCACGCCTCGGTATGGGCCAGAATATCGATTAAATCCGCGCGCCAGGCTTCCAGCCTTTTGGACAGGCCGCCGCCAAGCTGCGCCAAAGCCTGCAGGCGCTGGGCATCGGTTTCCGCATCGACCAGATCGGCGATCGCCTCGGCTTCCGTCAGGTCGATCTTTCCGGCCAGAAAGGCCCGTTTCGAAAACTCTCCGGGCTCCGCCAGGCGCAGGCCGGGGAGTGCGGCAAGCGTTTCCCCGAGAGCCTCGACCGTCGCCCGCCCGCCGTGCATATGGAACTCTGCCACATCCTCGCCGGTGAAGCTGGCCGGTCCGGGAAACCACACGGCCAGCCCGTCATCAAGAAGATCCCCTGACCGCGGATCGACCATACGGCACCGTATGGTCGTGCGGGGCGGGGGCAGCGTATCGAACCCGGCCAAGGCTTCCAGTGCTTCCCGCGCCGCCGGACCGGATATGCGAAAGACCGCAATCCCGGCACGGCCCTGTGCCGTCGCCAGTGCAAAAATGGTATCTGATGATGACATCGATAAAGAACCGTGCGGATGACGTCGCAGGCGCGCTAGTCCTTGCCGCCCTGCGCCCTGGCGAACTGTTCCATGAACGCCTTTTGCATATCGCCGACGCCCTGAACGCCGGCCGACATCCATTGCTCCATCAGTTTGCCGGCATCCATTTCCTGCGCCATCTCCCCAGCCCGTTTGGTCAGCTCTTCCACGAACGCCTCGTTGACCGGCGTTACATCGGGCAGGCCGAGAAAACGGCGCGCTTCCTCCGGCGTGCAATCGATATCAAATGATATTTTCATGGTTGACTCCCTTGTGCCGCGTCACAACTACTGTATCACATTCACTGCCGTCACCGCGGCCCGCAAAATACAGAGTTCACCCCCAAAGAAAGCCTGGCATGTCCCGCAACCGTCTGTCCGAAGAAACCAGTCCCTATCTTTTGCAGCATGCCGACAATCCGGTGCACTGGTACGGCTGGGGGCCGGAGGCCCTCGCCGCCGCGCGGGACCAGGACAAGCCCATCCTGCTGTCGGTCGGCTACGCCGCCTGCCACTGGTGCCACGTCATGGCGCATGAAAGCTTCGAAAACGACGAAATGGCGGCGCAGATGAACGACCTTTATATCAACGTGAAGGTCGACCGGGAGGAACGCCCCGATATCGATACCATATACCAGCATGCGCTTCAGCTGCTGGGCCAGCAGGGTGGCTGGCCGCTGACCATGTTCCTGACGCCGGACGGAGAGCCGTTCTGGGGCGGCACGTATTTCCCGCCGGATTCCCGTTATGGGCGACCGGGCTTTCCGCAGGTCTTGTCCGCAATCTCGGATTATTGGCACGAGAAACGCGAAAAGGCATTCGAGACCGCCGAAGCGCTGAACAACGGTCTGAAAAAAGTCTGGACCCCGGAACAGGCCGCCGCCGGAACGGACGGCATTCCGCTGGCCGTTAACGACCAGGCGGCGGCGCGGCTGGCCCAGGAATTCGACATGGTAAACGGCGGATTTGGTCAGGCGCCCAAATTTCCCAACCCGTCGATCCACGAACTGCTCTGGCGATCTTATCTGCGCACCGGGAACGAGACGCTGCGCGATGCCGTTCTCGTGTCCCTGACCAAGATGTCCCAGGGCGGGATCTACGATCATCTCGGCGGCGGCTACGCCCGTTATTCGACAGATTCCATCTGGCTGGCGCCGCATTTCGAGAAAATGCTCTACGACAACGCCCAGATCGTCGATCTTCTGGTGTGGGCCTGGCAGGAAACGCACAATCCGCTTTTCGCGCAGCGCGTCGAGGAAACGGTCGACTGGTGCCTGCGCGAGATGATCGCACCGGTCGACGCTTCCGCGGGCCGCCCGTTCGCCGCCACATACGATGCCGATTCCGAAGGCGAGGAAGGCCGGTTCTATGTCTGGTCCACTTCCGAAATCGCGGACGTGCTGGGCGACGGCGCCGACACGGTCCTGTTCAAGACGATTTACAACGTGTCTCCCGAGGGAAACTGGGAAGGCAAAAACATCCTCAACCGGATCGCCCATCCGGATCGGCTGGACGATGCACAGGAAGCCGTCCTGTCAGCGGCGCGCGAGAAACTGCTGGCGGTCCGCAACCGGCGCATATGGCCGGGATGGGACGACAAGGTGCTGGCCGACTGGAACGGGATGATGATCGCCGCCTTGGCGAACGCCGCCTGCGTGTTCGGCAAGCCCGACTGGCGCGATGCCGCCGTTTCCGCCTTCGCCTTCGTCCGCGACCGCATGCAGGCGGACGGCCGTCTGCTGCACTCCTTCCGCGCCGGCAAGCTGAAACACGCCGCCACACTGGATGACTATGCCAACATGTCGCGGGCCGCCGTCGCACTGTACGAAGCCACCGGCGACACGTCCTATATCGAAACCGCCCGCGAATGGGTCGACGTGATCGATGCGCATTTCTGGGATGCGGATGGCGGCGGGTATTTCTTCACCGCCGACGACGCCGAAGCGCTGATCATCCGAACAAAGACGGCCGCCGACAATGCCACGCCCGCCGGCAACAGCGTCATCGCCGCTACGCTGGCGCGCCTCCATTATCTGACCGGCGAAGACGCCTATCGTACCCGCGCCGAGGATATCTTCACCGCTTTCGCGGGGGAGGTATCCAAGAACTTCTTCCCGCTGACAGGGCTGTTTTGCGCCAACGAGGTTCTGCAGCGCTGCGCTCAGGTGGTGATCGTCGGCGACCCCGCGGACGACGCCACCAAGGCGCTTCTCGATGCCGCCTGGAAAGCCCCCAACATGAACAAACTGATCCAGCGCATCGCACCCGGCGACATCCTGCCGGACGGCCACCCCGCCGCCGGCAAAGGTCAGGTGAACAGCAAGGCCACGGCCTATGTCTGTATCGGCCAGACCTGTTCTCTGCCGCTCAACGATCCGGCGGCGCTGGCTGACGCCCTATAGATCTTTCCCCTTTCGTGGCGCCTATTTCAGGCACTTCCCGTCGTCGTCCGCCTGTTGCATGACCGATCGGCGACAGGCGCCCCGCCCCGCGAAGGACTCCCATGCACAAGAAATGCCTATAGCCGACCGGGATTAACCACGATCAAGGCACGGCTTCGGCAAACAGCGACAATAGGCACCTTATTCCCTGAATGGAGGTTCTGATGAACAAGGATTTGCAGCGTCAGGTCGACAAGGAAAAACGGGAAAAACACGCCGAAGCGAAACGGCTTGAGGAAATGCGCAATGCCGGCGCCTCGTCCGCCAAGGGCGACCTGAAACGGCGGGTCGAAGCGGAGAAAAAATCCGGCCGGGACCGCCAGCGGGCGTCCGAGGCTTTTCGCCGAAGCTGAGCCCGGGACCGGCCGCCCGGCCTACGGCCGCGGCGGCATGGCAAGACCTTTTTCAACCGCCGGGCGCGACAGAATGCGGTCGCGCCAGTCGACGACGTTCGTGAACCCGTCGAGTCCGAGGGCTTCGCCGGCGTCGTAGGTATTGGTCAGCGTCCGGACCCATGGGGCCGTTGCGATATCGGCAATCGTATAGTCGGCGCCCATAATGTAATCGCGGTCCGACAGGCGTCCGTCGAGCACGCCAAGCAGGCGCCTGCTCTCGTTCAGATAGCAGTCGGTGGGATATTGGTCGGTGATCTTGTCGGCGGCGAATTTGTAAAAATGACCCAGCTGGCCGAACATCGGACCGACGCCGCCCATCTGGAACATCAGCCACTGCAGACATTCGTAGCGCGCGACCGGATCGGTCGGCATGAACTTGCCGGTCTTCTCGGCCAGATAGATTAGGATCGCACCGCTTTCCCAAATCGGCATCGGCTTGCCGCCGGGACCATCGGGATCGATCATCGCGGGTATTTTATTGTTGGGATTGAGCGACAGGAATTCCGGCGTCATCTGGTCGTCCGAACCGAACGAAACGAGATGCGCTTCGTAAGGCAGGCCGGTTTCCTCCAGCATGATCGAGGCTTTCACGCCGTTGGGCGTCGGCAGAGAATAAAGCTGAATGCGGTCGGGATGTGCAGCAGGCCAGCGCTTGGTGATTTGAAACGCGGAAAGATCGCTCATGTCGGGTTCTCGCTTGGTTGAGGCGGGGGACAAAGTTCGTCACCGCTATCCAGGAGATGCAGGCGAAAGGTTCAAATGCGCCTGCCGTACAACACCATTGCACGGGCGACGATAAACAAAACAACGGCATTGAAGATGTGCCAGCCGAAATGCGTCCCCAGCGGAAACTGCGCGCAGAGCGGCTCGTCGATCGTCCGCATGGTCAGCGACACGACGAAAACGCCTGCCGCCGCAAGAAGTGCGCGACCGGCGACATGCGAAAGAGCGAAATGCAGATACCCGCCGATCGTCAGCATCGCCAGCAAGGCCGCCACGTAGGACCCGCCGCGAAACCCGGTCAAAGGCGGCACCGCCATCGCCACCGCGAGAACCATGATCACCCCGGCGCCGCAGACAAGGGCGGACGCGCCGGCAAAGCGGCGCAGCGCATACCATGTGTAAAGCAGAATGAAGATGCCGATCGGAATGACGTCGGCCAACAACGCCCAGCGGGTAGCATGGGTGTGAAACAGCCAGCTGCCGATCCCGATCGCGAATATCAGCGCGCACAACACCCAGGACGCGATATCCCGATGACCCGACCGCGCCTGATCCCGGATCAGCCTTATGATTAGGACGGCACTGATAATAAAGGCGATATTGGTAATCGCATTGACGGGTTCCGACCAGAATTCGGGGCCGGTGCGCTCGCAGTAGATATCGATATAGCCATCTTTCATGCGACGACAGCCTAACGGGCTGGCCGTATCGATCAACGGGCTTTGAGGCGACTATTTAACGCTATCTAAACGGAGAAAATATAGGCTCGGGCACAACTTTCATTTGCTGATTCGCGTTCAAGGATGCCCTGAATGAGCGGAGCCACCGCCTCTGACGGAAACCGATCGAAACTGACCGTGCCGCTCGATTTCCTGTCGGAGATCGCGAACGCGGACAGTCTTGGTGTGCTCTACGATTCCATCGCCAAATGGATGCCCGATATATTTCCCGCGGACCGCATCAGTATCGCGCTTCCGAAAGACGAAAAATTCCTCGCGGTCGCGGCGGTTCGGGGCGACCGTATCCGATACGACGTCGCGCCGATTCCCATCGACGGATCGAAGCTGGGCGACTGCTACGTTTCCCGCAATCCCATTGTCGTCAACGATTCGGATCTTCCCGGAGAACAATATGCCCGGACGGCGACGCCAGGGCAGGACAGATACCGGTCCACGGCCATCCTGCCGCTGGTGGTCGGGGACAGATGCCTCGGCACACTGAACCTGGGCTGCGTGGCAGCGAACTCGTTCCCGAAGGAAACCGTTGTCGATCTGGGCAGGATCGCCACCTGGATCGCGCTGCAACTGAACCGGTTTGAAACCCACGAACGGCTGAAAACGTCTGAAGCACGTTTCAACGCGCTGATTGAAAACGCCCAGGCGATGATTTTTGCGAAGGCTCCCGACGGAACCATGCTGATCGCGAACCGGAAATATTGCGAAACCCATGGTCTTCAACCGGATGACGTCATCGGAAGACGGGATGCGGAAATCTTCGGCGACGCGCAAGCCAAACAATGGCAGCAGGACGAAAACCGGATCCTGCGGTCCGGATCTGGAAAGACCGTGGAAGAAGAGCTTGTGCATGCGGACGGCGTCACGCGCACCCACATGACACAGAAATTCGCGGTTTTCGATCCCGGACGCGGCGAACATATAATCTGCGCGATTTCCACCGATATCAGCGACCGCAAGGAGGTAGAGGCGGCGCTGGCGGAAAGCGAAAGCCGGGCACGGGCGTTTTTCGACAATTCGCCGTCCCTGATGTTCATGAAAGACCGGAATCACCGCATCAGCTTCGCCAACCGGGGTTTTCTCGAGTTTTACAAGACAACGGAAGAGCAGGTGCTCGGCCGGCAATCCGCCGCCTATGTCCCGCCCGACGTACTGGAACGTTTCGAGGCCGAAGACCGGAACATCATCGAGAACGGCGTCGTGTCGCAGACAGAGCTGCAATTTCCCGATGCCGAAGGAAACATGCACGACTTCCTTACGATCAAATTTCCCGTAAACGGTGCCGACGGAAATCCGGTCGGTCTCGGCGGCATCAATATCGAGACGACCGAGCTGCGCAGTCGCGAGCGGGAGCTGGAAATCGCCAGGGACGAAGCCGAGCTGGCCGCCCTCAATTTCGAACAGGCGGCGGACAAAGCACGCGCCGCCGATCGGGCAAAAACGGATTTCCTGGCCTCGATGAGCCACGAGCTGCGCACACCGTTGAACGGCATTCTGGGGATGACCCACCTTCTCGCGATGGAAGATCTGACCGCGGAACAGCAAAACAAGGTCGATACCATCCAGGAATCGGGGGACGCGTTGCTGATACTGCTGAACGATATCCTCGATCTTTCGAAGGTCGAAGCGGGCGAGCTGGAGGTCGAGATACGCGAATTCCGGCTGCAGGATCTTGTCGCTTCGATCGAAGCACTCTGGGAGCCCCAGGCACAGTCGAAACAGCTTGGCTGGCGTTGCGACGTCGATCTTTCGGTCGCGCCGGTCCTGATCGGCGACGATGCGAAGCTGCGCCAGATCGTTTTCAATCTGGTGTCCAACGCGCTGAAGTTCACGGATCACGGCGAAATCGGATTGCGGGTCACCCCGTCGGAAAGCCCGGACGGCAGAGTGATGAACCGGTTCGAAGTTTCGGATACGGGTCCCGGCATATCGCACGAACACCAAAGTCGGCTGTTCGACAAATTCACCCAGGCGGACAGCACGATTTCACGACGCTACGGCGGCACCGGTCTCGGTCTCGCGATCTGCAAATCGCTGATCGAGCTTATGGGCGGCGAAATCGGATACGACACCGCCCCGCGAGAGGGCACGACATTCTGGATCACGCTTGCCTGTGAGCCGGGCACGGATAGCGCTCTGCCCGCACCCGACGCGCCGGACGCGCCGGACGCGCCCGAGACCCCGGCAAAGGCGGTCCCGGACCAGCCCCTGACGATTCTTGTCGCCGAAGACAACAGCGTGAACCAGCAGATCATTCGGCTGATGCTGGAAAAAGCGGGGCATCGCTGTGACATGGCCGAAAACGGGGCGCAGGCCGTCGAAGCGGTTCGCCGGCAGGATTACGATCTGGTCCTTATGGATATCCAGATGCCCGAGATGGACGGTATCGCCGCCACCTCGGCAATCCGGAGCCTGGGCGGCAAGCGGGCGAAAACTCCGATCGTCGCCCTCACGGCCAACGCCATGAAGGGCGACCGGGAACTATATCTGTCCGCGGGCATGAACGATTACGTCGCCAAGCCGATCGACCCCGCCGCCCCGGGGGGCCGCGTTGAGCCGGCAGACCGGGTCCGGCGGAACGATCGAAGCCTTCGGTGATCGGGGCATCGTATCGTCGTCGGCGCCGGTGGAGCCCGACCCGTCTTTGGCGCTGGAAATAGACGCGCTGTTCGACGGTCTCGACTTCGCGGATAAATAGCGCCGGCCTGAAGCGCCGGTTGACGGGGCCGGCACAGTTCCGCGACGATGCGTCATGGGACGAACCTCTCTGGATACGCTGATCGGACCGGTATCGGTCGAAGAACGCGGCGGAAACATCGTTTCCGTGGGATGGCAACATGTCGAGCCGGAAAATTCGGATTCTCCGGTCCTGAAACAGGCAGTCTGTCAGCTCAAAGCCTATTTCGCCCGCGAACTGACCGAATTCGACCTGCCGCTGGCGCCGGCAGGAACCCCTTTTCAACAGCGCGTTTGGTCCACGATGTGCGAAATTCCACACGGAGATACCTGGACCTACGGCGAACTCGCCGCGCGCGCCGGGACAGCGCCGCGCGCCGTCGGCGGTGCCTGCGGTGCGAATCCCATTCCGATCATCATTCCCTGTCATCGCGTTTTGTCCACCGGCGGCAGCGGCGGTTATTCGGGACGCGGCGGGCTAAAGACCAAATCCGCCCTTCTGGACATCGAAAATCGCAAAGCACGTTTGCTCTAAACGCAAGCCAAACCGGTTTTCCAACGGTGACTTTTGCGCCATCCGGCGCTAATATGCCTGTAATAAGAAGCGGTTACATCCATACGTGTCCGGATGTTGTCATTTACGGGATCGAGGGGACTGGTCTATGCCTGATATTTCCATCAACGCCGCTGACGGCAGCGGTTCCTTTTCCGCGTATTGCGCCATGCCGGCCTCCGGCAGCGGGCCGGGGATCGTGGTCCTGCAGGAAATTTTCGGCGTCAATCAGGTGATGCGCGATCTGTGCGACGGATTTGCCGAGGAAGGCTACATCGCCGTCTCGCCGGATCTGTTCTGGCGCATCGAACCCGGCGTTCAGCTGACCGACAAAAGCCAGGAAGAATGGGACAGGGCGTTCGAACTGATGAACGCCTTCCTGCCCGATTTCGAAAAGGGCGTCGCGGATATCGCGGCGACGATCGGTCACGTCCGCGCCATGGACGGCTGCACCGGCAAAGTGGGCGCCGTGGGTTACTGCCTGGGCGGCAGCCTCGCGTATGCCACGGCCTGTTTCACGGACGCGGATGCCTGTTCGGGATATTATCCCGTCCAGATCGAAGACTCGCTGGATCTCTCCTCCGGCATCAAGAACCCGCTGATCCTGCATATCGCGGAGAAAGACGGGTTCTGCCCGCCGGAATCCCAGGCAAAGATCAAAGAAGCCCTGGATCCGAACGAACACGTCAGGGTCTATTCCTATCCCGGCGTTGATCACGCCTTCGCCCGTGTCGGCGGCGACAACTACGATTCAGCCGCGGCCGCCGCCGCCAACGGGCGGACTGCCGAGCTTTTCCGGGGGACACTCGGATAACGGGCGGCCCCGAAGAGAAAGCGCCGATCGTCGAAAACACCGGCGGCACCGTGCCGCCGCCTATACCCGCCGCCGGCGGCGCCCTTCAACGGGCCCGGAACGGCAGCGTCAGAGAAGGAAACGCAGATGCCTAAAGCTATCGTCGTCGAAGAAACCGGGTCGCCCTCGGTCATGAAATGGCGCGATGTCGAAGTCGGACGCCCCGGCAAGGGCGAGGTGACCGTGCGCGCCAAGGCGATCGGCGTGAACTTCATCGATATCTATCAGCGCTCCGGCCTCTACCCGATGCCGCTGCCGTTCACGCCGGGCGGCGAAATGTGCGGCGAAATCGAGGCCGTCGGCACAGGCGTATCGGGTTTCAAGATCGGCGACCGGGTCGCGACCGGCACCGCCGGGTCGGGGTGCTACGCCGAAATCCGCAATATCGATGCCGGCAAGCTGGTGAAGGTGCCGAAGGAAATTCCCAATGACGTCGCCGCCTCGATGATGCTGCAGGGCATGACGGTCCAGTTCCTCATCCGGCAGGTCTACAAGGTCGGCAAGGGCGACACCATCCTGATCCACGCCGCCGCCGGCGGTGTGGGGCTGATCCTCTGCCAGTGGGCCAAGCATCTCGGCGCCACCGTCATCGGCACGGTCGGTTCACCGGGAAAAGCGCGGTTGGCAAAGGCGCATGGCTGCGACTATCCGATCATCTACAGCCGCGAAAATTTCGTCGACCGGGTGCGCAAGATCACCAAGGGCGAGATGTTGCCGGTGGTTTACGACTCCATCGGCAAGGCAACCTGGCCGGCCTCGCTCGACTGCCTGCATAAACGCGGGCTGTTCGTCTCCTTCGGGAACGCGTCGGGGCCGACTCCGGCGATCGACCCGCTGATCCTGATGCAAAAAGGATCGCTGTCGATGACGCGGCCGACCCTGTTCGATTTCGCCGACACGCCGGAACGCATGCGCAAGATGGCGGGCGACGTGATGAAGGTCATCAAGTCCGGCGCGGTCAAGGTAGAGGTGAACCACAAATATTCCCTCCGCGAAGCGGCCCGCGCCCACCGCGACCAGGCGGCCCGCAAAACGACCGGTTCGATCGTTCTGGAACCTTAAATCCCGGGCCGCCGGCGCGGGATCTCCCCGGCAAACAAAAAGGGCGCCTCGACGGGCGCCCTTTTACTATCTGATGGTCCGGAGAACCGGTTACTGGTTCATGGAATCGAAGAACTCGTCGTTCGACTTCGTGCCTTTCAGCTTGTCGAGCAGGAATTCCATCGCATCGACCACGCCCATCGGCGTGAGAATCCGGCGCAGCACCCACATCTTGGCCAGCACGCCCTTGTCGACCAGCAGTTCTTCCTTGCGGGTGCCGGACTTGGTGATGTCCATCGCCGGGAAGGTGCGCTTGTCGGCGAGCTTGCGGTCGAGAATGATTTCCGAGTTACCGGTACCCTTGAACTCTTCGAAGATAACCTCGTCCATGCGCGAGCCGGTATCGATCAGCGCGGTGCCGATAATGGTCATCGAGCCGCCTTCCTCGATATTGCGCGCCGCGCCGAAGAAGCGTTTGGGACGCTGCAGCGCATTGGCGTCGACGCCGCCGGTCAGCACCTTGCCGGACGACGGCACCACGGTGTTGTAGGCGCGCGCCAGGCGCGTGATCGAATCCAGCAGGATAACGACGTCGTGCTTGTGTTCGACCAGGCGCTTGGCCTTTTCGATCACCATTTCCGACACCGTCACGTGGCGCGAAGCGGGTTCGTCGAAGGTCGACGAAATGACCTCGCCGTTGACCGACCGCTGCATGTCTGTGACTTCCTCCGGACGTTCGTCGATCAGCAGAACGATCAGATAGACTTCCGGATGATTGGCGGTGATCGCGGCGGCGATCGACTGCAGCATCATGGTCTTGCCGGTGCGCGGCGGCGCCACGATCAGCCCGCGCTGGCCCTTGCCGAGCGGCGTGATCAGGTCGACGATGCGCGGCGTCATGTCCTTGACGGTCGGATCGTCGCTGCCGAGCATCAGCTTTTCTTCAGGATAGAGCGGCGTCAGATTGTCGAAGTTGATGCGGTGACGAACCGCGTCGGGGTCGTCGAAATTGATCTGACCGACTTTCAGCAGCGCGAAATACCGTTCGCCGTCCTTGGGCGCGCGGATCTCGCCTTCGACGGTATCGCCGGTGCGCAGCGCAAAGCGGCGGATCTGGCTGGGCGACACGTAAATATCGTCCGGGCCCGGCAGATAGTTCGCTTCGGGCGACCGCAGAAAGCCGAAGCCGTCCTGCAGAATTTCGATCACGCCGTCGCCGAAAATCGGCACGTCGTTCTCGGCCAGCTGTTTCAGGATTGCGAACATGATGTCCTGCTTTCGCAGCGTGGAGGCGTTTTCGATCTCCAGCTCTTCCGCATAGGACAACAGGTCGGCGGGGGTTTTTTGCTTTAGTTCCTTGAGATTCATGCTTTCGGACCAAGGATATGAGAATGGAGGCACTGAGTGCCGGGAAGGAATTTTCGGAAGCGGCAAGACAGCCGAATGACGGATGCCTCAAACACGGGTAGAACGTTTTTTGTTTTGTGTTTTCTGGATTTTACCGTGGGTAACCGGCAGACCGCCGTCCCGAATAACGCTTAGATAGTTAATAAATAGCAAACATCAAGTCAAATTATGATTCGATGACAGCGGACCGGGCGACGGCGGTTTTGAAATTACCGTGAGCCGAAGATGCCCGGCTTCTATACTCCCCGGTTCAGGATACCGACCCAACCCCGAAAGGCTTCACGTACATGACCCTTCAAACCACCGCCGAACACCGTCATCACGGCGGTACGCTGGGCTATTACCGCCATCGATCGGCCGCCTGCGGCTGCGATATGAATTTCTCGGTCTTCGTGCCGCCACAGGCCGCCGACGGGCCGGTGCCGGCTGTGTACTGGCTGTCGGGCCTCACCTGCACGGAAGACAATTTCACCACCAAGGCGGGCGCCTACGGCGTCGCGGCGGAACTCGGTCTCATGGTCGTCGCGCCGGATACCAGCCCGCGCGGCGACGACGTGCCGGATGATGACGCCTACGATCTCGGCAAGGGGGCCGGTTTCTATCTCAACGCGACGAACGCGCCCTGGGACACGCATTTCCATATGTACGACTATGTCACCACAGAACTGGTTCGGGCGATCGACGCAAATTTCCGGGCCGATCCGGACAAGCGGTCGATCATGGGTCATTCTATGGGCGGGCACGGGGCGCTGACGACCTGGCTGAAGAATCCGGAACTGTTCGTTTCCGCCTCGGCCGTGGCGCCGATCTGCGCGCCGATGCAGTGTCCCTGGGGCGAGAAAGCTTTTACCGCCTATCTCGGCGACGACCGGTCGGCCTGGGCGGATTACGACGCCACCGGTCTGGTGAGGTCACGCGGCGACGGCAGCGCCCGCGCGGCGATACTCGTCGACCAGGGCCTCGCCGATCCGTTCCTGGAAGACCAGCTTCATCCGCATCTTCTGGAAGAAGCCTGTGCCGATGTCGGTCAGAAAGTCACAATCCGCCACCATGACGGATACGACCACAGCTATTTCTTCATCGCCACAGTGATCGGCGATCACCTGCGGCACCATGCGGAAATTCTGTCTTCGCGCTAAAACGGCTTCACCACCGCCATGATGACGATCACGATCAACGGGATCGTCGGCGCTTCGTTCCACATGCGGTAGAATTTCGCCGGGCGTACGTTCCGGTCGGCCTCGAAATCCCGGCGCCAGCGGGCAAACAGGCCGTGGATGGTCACCATCGCGACGATCATGGCGAGCTTCACCCAGATCCAGCCCATCGACCAGTCGATCATGCCGGGCGTCGCCAGCATCAACCCGCCGAAAATAAACGCGGAAATCATCGACGGATTGACGATCGCACGGAGCAGGCGGCGTTCCATGATCTTGAACGTTTCCGACTGGACAGATCCGGTCTCGGCGTCCGCGTGGTAGACGTAAAGGCGCGGCAGATACAGCATCCCGGCCATCCAGGCGATCACGCTGATGATGTGGAGCGCCTTGAACCAGAGATAATACTCGGCCATGTCAGGCGGCTTCCCGCCGGCATGGACAGTCACGATATCCGGCATCGCATATATTGCCGCCGGCGACCGTGCCTGTTTCCGGCGCGGATTTCACCAGTTCGGCCAATGCGCCGATAAACGATTGTGCGGCGTTGACCGTCGGCGCGCGCACATATTCCGGTACCCCGGCCTCCCGCGCCAGCCCGGCATATTCGATATCGAGTTCGACCAGCGTTTCGGAATGTTCGCTGACAAATGCCACCGGCACGACCACCAATGCCCGCTTTTCGCCGCCGGCCCGCTTGATCTCGTCCTCGGTATAGGGCTGAAGCCATTCCAGCGGTCCGACGCGGCTCTGATAGCAGACGACGTGATCGACATCCCTGGTCGTTATCCGGGCAAGCACGGCAGCGGACGTGCGGACGACCTGATGCGCATAGGGATCGCCCCCCTCGACGATTTTTTTCGGCAGGCCGTGGGCCGAAAAAAGAACGCGAAACGGGATATCTCGGGAAAGCTTCGCAATCGCCGCATCCGTCGCATCGGCGACGGCGCTGACGAAGCCGTCCGCTTCCGGCCAGCAACAGATCTCCGAAGTCGGCGCCGACAGCCCGGCCGCCCGGGCAGCTGGATACCAGATACGGGTAAAACTCTCGGTGGTCGTGGTGGAATACTGCGGATAAAGCGGCAGCAGAACGACGCGATCCGGGTTCCATTCCGCGACGTCTCGGGCCACGGCATCGGCGAACGGATGCCAGTACCGCATCGCGACGAAGACGCGATATTCGTCGCCGAGCGCAGCCTGAAGCGCAACCGCCTGCTTTTCGGTTTCCGGCAGGATCGGCGACCGGCCGCCAATTTCCGCGTAAATTTCCTTTGCCACGGGCGCACGCCGCCAGGATATCAGCCAGGACAGAAACCATCTGACCGGCGCCGGCACACGCAGGATCATGGGATCCGAAAACAGGTTCTTCAGAAACGGGCGAACGGCCTCGGGGCTATCCGGTCCGCCGAGATTGTAGATAACGACGGCGGTCCGGCTCATCCACGAACCGCCTTTATCAGGCGCTCGACATGCTCTGTCGGCGTCGGCGGCAGGATCCCGTGTCCCAGGTTGAAGATATGCGGCCCGCCGGACAGAGCTTCGACGATTTCGCGGGCACGGCGTTCAAGCTCGTTTCCGACGGACAGCAACAAGATGGGATCGAAATTTCCCTGAACCGTCGCATGGGGCTGCAGTTCCCTGGCCGCCCATGCCGGATCGGTCGCATAGTCGATGCCGACACCGTCGATTTCCGGCATACGGGCAAGCTCGGGCAAATAAAGCGCCGCGCCGCGCGGAAACGCGATGACGGGAATATCGGGATAAACGTCCTTTACCCGGCGGGCTATTTCGCAGATCGGCCCCGCGCTGAAGCGGTCGAACGCGTGTTTCGGCAATACGCCGGCCCAGGTATCGAACAACTGCAACGCTTCTGCGCCTGCCTCCACCTGCCGCAGCAGGTAGGCGGTCGTCGCTTCGACCATCAGATCGATCAGAACCTGAAAACCGTCTGGATCGCCCAGCGCCCAGCCCTTGGCATTTGGATAATCCCGGCTGCCACTGCCCTCTACCATGTAGGTCGCGACCGTCCACGGCGCACCGGCAAAGCCGATCAGGGCCGCACCTTCGGGCAGTCCCTGCGACACCTGTCGCACGGTTTCGTAAATCGGACCAAGACTTTCATGTAGCTCGTCCATGGAAAGCCGGTCCAGCGCCGCTGCATCCCGAATGGGATCCAGCCGCGGACCTTCGCCCGCTTCGAACGTCACGTCCTGACCCAGCGCATGTGGGATGACCAGGATATCCGAAAACAGGATTGCCGCGTCGAACCCGAACCGGCGGAGTGGCTGCAGCGTCACCTCCGCCGCTTTTTCAGGGTCGTAACACAAATTCAGAAACCCGCCTGCTTCTTCGCGCACGGCGCGGTATTCAGGCAGATATCTGCCCGCCTGCCGCATCAGCCAGATCGGCGGCGGGTCGACACGTTCGCCCTTGAGCGCCGCGATTATCGGTTTGGAACTGTCAGTCACGATGTCGGGAATATGTCACGAAGTGCGTCATACACGAAGTCCCAATCAATTAATTTCTAATAACAATTAGGTAGTAGTAAGTAGTAGGGCCTGTGAATTCCGGGGATGAGTTTTCATCCCCAAATTTGTGAACACGCGGATCAGGCTGTGCATTTTTCCGGGGTAACCCTGTACAGATCTCCCCGGGTCTGCGGATTCCGCCATTCTGCTCCGTTTTCGCAAAGTATGAATTAGGTGCATAACCGAATTCATACAAACGTGCGACGTATCGCATCGGCGCTTGGTAACCCGACTGACAGAATCCCGAACCCCGGGTATAGTTTTTCGGCACGTTGTTCAGATGCCCTGTTATCCCCAGATAAAGGAACGAATCGGCGGGGGTGTGAACGAATCGGTTAGGCGAGAAAATTGAGCGAACAGTTTCATATCCACCTTGTTTCCGACTCTACCGGCGAAACCACGCTCGGCGTTCTGAAGGCCTGCATCGCCCAGTTCGAGGGCGTCGAAGCGCAGGAACATATCTGGCCCATGGTGCGTTCGTCCGCCCAGATGGAGCAGGTCATCGGCGGTATTCGCGAACATCCGGGTCCGGTCATCTTCACGCTGGTCAGTTCGCGGACGCGTCAGCCGCTGGTCGAGGAATGTGCCCGGATGAACATTCCCTGCGTCTCGGTGCTCGACCCGGTAATCGAATCCCTCGGTAATTACCTTAACCGGAAAACCGTCAACCGGCCGGGAGGTCAGCACACTCTCAACGCCGAATATTTCGACCGGATCGAAGCGCTGAACTATGTCATGGCCCATGATGACGGCCAGGCGACGCAGCAGATATCCGAAGCAGATATCATCCTTCTTGGCGTGTCGCGGACGTCGAAGACACCCACGTCGGTATATCTCGCAAACCACTATGGTTTGAAGACGGCGAACGTTCCTTTCGTCCCGGGAATCCCTCTACCCGATACCATCTTCGGCCAGACCGGCATCTTTACTGTCGGTTTGACGGCATCGGCCGACAGGCTTGTCCAGATTCGCCGAAACCGGTTGTTGATGCTCAACCAGGAACCGGAAACCGACTACGTCGATATCGAGACAGTGAAGGCGGAAATTGCCGAAGCGCGGAAACTGTTTTCCAAACATTCCTGGCCGGTGATCGACGTCACCCGCCGGTCGATCGAGGAAACGGCGGCTGCGATCTATCAGCTCTATACCCGGTTTCATGAAGAACGGGACCCGGACGACGAATGACCGATACCGATGGACCGTTTCGCGTGATCGGCAACCCGGCGTCTCGAATTGTTCTTGCCTCCGCAAGTCGGACGCGGCGATCCCTGCTCGAGGGTGCCGGGGTTCCGCATATTGTGGAGCCTTCCCGCGTCGATGAAGAAGAGCTGAAAACCGGTCTTCGGGCGGAGGGCGTTTCCCCGGTCGAAATGGCCGAGGTTCTGTCGGAGGCAAAGGCGATGTATGTGTCGCGCAAGCATCCGGACGCGATGGTACTGGGCGCCGACCAGATTCTGGCGCTGGGAGAAGACACTTTCGACAAACCGGTCGACCGGGAAGATGCCCTGTCCCAGCTGCAACGTCTTCGGGGACATAAACATGAACTGATCTCCTACGCCGTCATCGTGCAGGGCGGGCAGCGTATCTGGCAGGCGGTCGATCGGGCGAAGCTGGTGGTCCGCGCCGATGCCAGCGATGCATTTTTCGACGCTTATCTCGATGCTGCCGGCGACGACGCGTTCAACGGACCGGGCGGATACCGGGTCGAATCTCTCGGCGTTCAACTGTTTTCCGCCATCGACGGCGCGCATTATACGATCCTCGGATTGCCGCTTCTGGCGCTGCTTGACTATCTGCGGGCGAATGGGATTCTGGAAAGATGACTTTCTCGGGTGCGGCTATCGTCGCCGGCGTGGCCGGCTGGCCAATCAAACATTCGCGCTCGCCGCGCATCCATAATTACTGGCTGCGCAAATACGAGATCGACGGCGTCTACGTGCCGTTCGCCATCGACCCCGACGGCGCGCATGATGCCTTTCGGGCTATTCCATCGCTCGGTATCTCCGGGATGAACGTCACCGTGCCGCACAAGGAAACCGCTTTCAAGGCAATGGATGAGGTCGATCGGTGGGCGCAGCGGCTGAAAGCCGTGAACACTATTGTCGTCCGGGACGGCGCACTCTACGGCGCAAATACGGACGCCTACGGTTTTCTGGAATCCTTACGCGAATCGCACCCCGGATGGCGGGCCGATGCCGGTCCGGTCGTTGTCCTGGGCGCCGGCGGCGCGGCGCGGGCCATCGTTGCCGGTCTGCAGGATGCAGGCGCCCCCGATATCCGCATCGCCAACCGGACAATGTCCCGGGCGGACGCCCTGCAGGACGAATTCGGCGATCCGGTCCGGGCTGTCGACTGGAATAGCCGCGCCGACGCGCTGGATGGCGCGGCGCTGCTGGTCAACACCACGTCTCTCGGCATGGAGGGACAGCCGCGGCTGGACATCGCCCTCGATGCGCTGCCGCCGGATGCAGTGGTCTATGACATCGTCTACGTGCCGCTGGAAACGCCTCTGCTGGCGTCTGCCCGCGCCCGCGGCAACCCGGCGATCGACGGACTCGGCATGCTTCTGCATCAGGCGCGTCCCGGGTTCCGCGACTGGTTCGGCTCCGATCCCCAGGTCGATCAGGTTTTGCGCGATCACGTATTGGAGGCGCTGTGATCATTCTCGGCCTGACCGGGTCTATCGGCATGGGAAAATCGACCGCGTCGGCGATGTTCCGGCGCATGGGCGTGCCGGTTTACGATTCCGATGCGTCCGTCCATATCGTTCTCGGCAAGGGCGGCGCGGCGGTGAAACCCATCGATGCCGCGTTTCCCGGCGTTGTCGTCGATGGTGCCGTCGATCGCGACGCGCTGGGCAAGCGCGTATTCGGGGACGATACGGCGCTGAAAACCTTGGAAGCCATCGTGCATCCGCTGGTTCGCCGCGTGCAGGACAATTTTCTCAAACGCTGCGCCGCCCGGCGCACGCCGCTCGTGGTGCTCGACATCCCGCTGCTGTTCGAGGTGAAACTGGACGTGCGCTGCGACGCGGCGATCGTGGTTTCGGCGCCCGGTTTCATCCAGGCGGCCCGGGTGCTGGCGCGACCCGGCATGACTCGGGAGAAATTCGACGGCATTCTGGCGCGCCAGATGCCGGATGCGGTGAAGCGCCGCCGCGCGGATTTCATCGTCCCCAGCGGCCGCGGCAAGGCGGAAACCTTGCGCCATCTGACGCGAATTGCGAGACTCATGATACAGGCGACGCCGACCCACTGGCCGCCCGACGCCTATGCGGAACGTACCGCCCACAAAACGACAGGCCGCAGGAGCACGCATGCGAGAACTCGTTCTCGATACCGAAACAACCGGACTTGATCCGCTGAACGGCGACCGCCTGGTGGAAATCGGCTGTGTCGAGGTATTCAACCATATCGCCACCGGCAAGACGTATCACCAGTACATCAACCCCGAACGCGACATGCCCGCCGGCGCGTTCGGGGTGCATGGCCTCAGCGAGGAGTTCCTGTCCGGCTATCCGGTCTTTGCCGACGTCGTCGATGCGTTTCTCGATTTCATCGGCGACGATCCGCTGGTCATCCATAACGCGCAGTTCGACATGGGATTCATCAACGCCGAACTGCGGCGGCTGAAACGCCCCGCGCTGCCGATGAGCCAGTCAGTGGATACCGTGTCGATGGCGCGGCGGCGGTTTCCCGGCGCGCCCGCGTCGCTGGACGCACTGTGCCGCCGGTTCGATATCGACAATTCGTCGCGCACCAAGCACGGCGCGCTGCTCGATGCCGAACTTCTGGCGGAGGTCTATCTGGAACTGCGCGGCGGCCGTCAGCCGGGGCTCAGCCTGGCGGCGGCGGAGGCCGGTGCATCGTCGGCAAACGACGAGGCCGAACCCGCTGATCTGCAACCGGGGACGGAGCTCCGTCCTCCCCGGCCTCATGCGCCGACGGCGGAAGAAATCGCCGCTCACGATGCGTTCGTCGCCACGCTCAAGGAGCCTCTCTGGTCGCAACGATAAGCAGCAGTCATCCCCGGTCCTGATCTGGGGATCCACGTCTGACTCTGTTGTGGACCCTCGGGCCAGGCCCAAGGGTGACAACGGAAAGAACTCAGATATCCGAGCCCTCGGAATCCACGTGCTGATCGATGAAAAGCTGTGCGAAATCGATCGGGTTGATCAGTAGCGGGGGAAACCCGCCGTCGCG
>Ga0181592_10001261_pt1 | contig 20389 bp, 15 predicted proteins | sample 071ome_20_FD_133755 | JGI IMG/M metagenome (GOLD analysis project Ga0181592, IMG submission 133755) | Coastal salt marsh microbial communities from the Groves Creek Marsh, Skidaway Island, Georgia - 071412BT metaG (megahit assembly) | ecosystem: Environmental > Aquatic > Marine > Intertidal...
ACTATGGACCGAGCCACAGTGATCTTTTCTGTCATTTGCCTCATTGGAAACTTCATCTCCCCCGCATATGCAAACCTTAAAGCTGGGGCCAATGTGACTGCCATCACTCCTTTGCCGGAACACTACCCGATCAGCACTGCCGGCTCGATGAGCGCTACCTTCATCGATAAAACCGACGAGCAGATTCATTGCCGCACCATCATGCTGGGGCAAGACGACCAACTCATCAGTTTTACGATCGTCGATTCCTGCCTCATTCCTCGAGACATAGCTGATTCGGCAAAGCGAATGGTGTTCCAATCGATCGGAATTCCTGCAGAGAATATCAACATCGCGGCTTCGCACACCCATTCCGCGCCAACATCAACCCCCGCGTTTCAATCCAACCCTCTCGTTGCCTACCAGATTTTCCTCGCAGAGAAGATTGCGGAATCCATCGTCAGCGCTCACGCCAAACTCGAACCTGCCGAAGCCGGCTGGGCGGTCGGCAGCGACCCTACCCAGGTCTTCAATCGTCGCTGGTTTGTAAACGAGCCATACGAAAACCCTTTTGGCAGCACGGGCGATAAAGTCCGCATGAATCCGGGTTACAATAAGGGCAGCGGAAAGGTCTCCAAACCAGCAGGACCAGTCGATCCGGCCATTCCGGTATTGGCAGTTCGATCCACAGGCCCGGGTAAAAAACCGATCGCGCTACTCGCAAACTACACTCTCCACTACGTCGGGAACCCGCCTCGCAGTTCGGAAGGAAAACGACAACTATCCGGAGATTACTTTGCCCGATTCTCCGATATCATGGCTGGGAAAGTTGCTCCGAGCGACGAAAATTACGTAGCCATCCTCTCCAACGGAACGAGCGGCGATATCAACAATATCAATTACGCCGGACCCCCACCTGAGAAATCGTATGCCCCTGGCGAAAAGATGATCGAAGTAGCCACTTCCGTCGCCAATGCCGCTTACGAGGCCTATTTAGATATTGAATACCAACGGGATTTTCCCATTCACGTTGCGACACGAGACCTCAATATCGGAGTGCGCAAACCGAGCCCGGATGATCTCAAGCGAGCTCACGAAATTCTTGGAAGCACCGAGCAGCTCATCAATGGGAATCTTAGCGCGCGCGAAGCCATCTACGCTCGCGAAACGCTGCAATTGCGAGAGTATCCCGACACCATGCCGATTCGCCTTCACTCGATCCGCTTGGGTGACCTCTGCATTAACACGACGCCCTGCGAAACCTTCGTCGAAATTGGTTTGGAATTGAAAGAGTCCAGCCCCTTCGAAACCACCTTCATCATCGAACTCGCCAATGGATACAACGGCTATCTCCCCACTCCACAGCAGCACGAGTGGGGCGGCTACGAAACGTGGCGCGCCAAATCGAGCTACCTCGAAGTCGATGCATCGACCAAGATTGTGGCGGCCTTCGAAGAAATGATGGCTGAGCTGAAAAAGAAGTAAGTCCTTAGGAAAGCGTTCTCCGACAACGCCACGACCACTGCAGAGATCAACGTAGAGGGCAGCGAAAAACTCTCGACGACACGAACGGGAGTAGGTGAGAGCTACGACTCTTCAGAGAGCAACGCAATAACTTCCTCGACTTTGTCTTTCCCGTAACTGTGGCCTTCCACTGTCGTCACGATCTCACCGGCAGGGTTCTTTGCGATGATGCCGTGAACCTTGAGGTCTGATTCTTCAATCTCTTTCTGGGAATCACCATCCCCCACCTTGATCGTTTCGATTTCGATCGTATCGGCGTGCTCTGCTTTGAGGCCATCAACTATGGCCGTCACTTTATCACACATGGGTCATCCTTTGAGAAAGTAATAGGACAGCTTCGCTTTCTTCTCGTCCGCGCTAGCAAAGCTGAAGGTCACGAGCATGGCGAGAACCGGGATAAATACTTTCCATAAATTCATCGCGTTGAAGGTTCGGCCGAGCCGCGAAGATGCAATTGGCGTGATTGTGCTTTTTCAAAATTCACAAAGTCAGTCGGTCTTTGTTTATTCGAAACAGTATTGAAAAGAACACATCACGAAGAAAACCGCCAGCCAGCACCGCACTACTCCTCTGGTTCGCCCGATACAGAGCCATTCCATCGCTCCTGTTCCTCTCGATTTTCCCTATCCACCTTTTTCTGGGCAGCCCGCCCAGCCTTTTACTACATGGAGTTTATTTCCCTGTTTGTGATTGCCCTTTTCATCCTGCTGATTGCTACTAGTTACTGGCCGCTCTATCGGGTCCTCCGCAAAAAGAAAAACTTCCCGTTTGCCGAGGCGAGATCGCTTCTACTCAGCTGGATTGCTTTGCTTTCGCTCACCGCTGCTCTCCTCGTTTCTCTTCCCTAGCAAGTTCCCATGAAGATTGTGTTTGCGCTCACTACCAGGGCACCGCTCGAATAGTTCATCCCAAAATTCAGGCAGATGCCGCGCCATCTGATCAGCCTCCCATCGAATTCGGAATCTACAGCTTTCAAAACAAGCTGAAAGACCGTCGGAATAGGGGAAACGATATGACAATTTTTCGTTTTGAAAGTGACGGGAAGCAAGCCGCTATCCATGCACTTGATGGTATAAGCAACCTGAACTACAACACAGGCACTGCCGGGCTTCTCATGGGCGACTGGCATTGGTTCTGCGAGGACTAAAGCGACATATTCCCGTTGCTCGGAGCCCGCTCCCATGCTTGCTTGATCGGAGATGTTTCTCGCTGCTGCTGCCAGCCATTCACAAATTTGGGACGTGCTATTCCAACTCGTCATTCTGCTGGCGAGCGCTCTCACAATCGGGATGTTGTTCGAACGTTTCGGACAGTCCGCGATCCTTGGCTATCTTCTTGCAGGAATGTTTCTGGGGCCGGGGGTCTTCAACCTGGTCAGCGCAGAATCGGGCGTCCCTGTCATTGCAGAGCTAGGCGTGTCGATGCTGCTTTTTGCCATCGGCCTAGAGTTCTCGGCACGTCGCCTCTTCGGGCTGGGTCCTGCCGCTATCTACGGCGGAACTTTTCAGGTGGCCGGAACGCTCGGAATTGCAGCTCTGATCTGCCTGGCATTTGGAGCAGAGGGAAAAACCGCTCTCGCTTTCGGCTGTGCCGTGGCCTTGTCGTCGACAGCATGTGTCCTGCGAGTCCTCACTGACCGTTCAGAGCTGGAAGCCGTTCACGGGAGAACCGCATTGGGCATCCTTCTGCTGCAGGATGTCGCGGTAGTTCCGCTTGTTCTTTTTGTGACCATGTTAGGCGGAGAAGGCTCACTCGTTGAAGTCGGAATCGGATTATTGAAGGCTGCTGGCCTCATTATCGCTCTCGTAGCAGGATTTCTTCTGCTCGCCAGATATGTTTTGCCTTACATCATGCGCGAACTCAGTTTGGCGCGTGATCGCGAGCTTCTTGTCCTGCTATCTGTCGTTCTCGCAATTGGTTCTGCTATCGCTGCTCATAAACTGGGTTTGTCGCCCGCGCTCGGAGCATTCATGGCTGGTATGATGTTGGCCGAAACCCCTTTCGCCACGCAAATTCGCTCCGATATCGGTGGCCTCCGAATCATTTTCATCACCCTGTTTTTTGCCTCCGTCGGAATGCTGGGAGATCCTGTCTGGATCGCATCGAATTGGCTACCGGTGCTCGGAGTGAGCTGTCTTCTTATGGTTGGCAAAGCAGCCATTGTCACTGTCATAGGTCTGATTTTTCGCCTTCCATTTTGCCATGCGTTTGCCGCCGGCCTCGTGCTCGCGCAAGTAGGAGAATTTGGCGTCATCATTGCAGGAGCTGCGCAATCAACTGATCTGATCAACGACCATCTATTCCGCCTCCTCGTATCGTCAACGCTGGCGACGCTTTTCATCACTCCATTTCTGATTCGAATGGCCCTTCCCCTGGGCGAAAAAATCCAATCCCTGATTAACCGAAATCCCGAGACCATCGATGACCTGAAGGATCGTGGCGAGATAAAGGAAGGGAGGGAACTCGTTTTCATTATCGGTTTTGGCCCATCGGGACAACGCGTTGCCGAGGACCTCAAGAATCATCCGGAGGTATCTCCACTCATTATTGATATGAGACAGAACAACATCGATCTAGCTCGCTCGATGGGGCACCGCGCCGTGCTTGGTGATGCCGGATGCGTCGATTTCCTTATTCATCACGGCATCTCCAATGCTCGAGCGATCGTTGTTACGATCCCAGATCCACGCACTGCAACTCGAATCGTAGAATCTGTCCGGAATTTAAATAAAGAGGTCTCCATCGTCGCGAGGGCCAGGTATCACATGTTTGTCGATGACCTCGAAAAGGCCGGAGCCACGATCGCCGTTGACGAGGAATACCTCACCGGCCAGCGATTGAGGGAATCTATGAGCGCACTGCTTACGCCCGGAGTCGAGGAGCATTAAAAAATAGCGAGTGCCTTGTTTTTCTCGGGTGGAGTTTCCCGAATCCCCGCGCTAGTTTCCGTTTCAATCCCATTGGAAAGCTGTGAGCGAATCTTCCCCCACCAGACGAACTACAATCATCAATGTCGTCGGCCTGACCGAACGACACATTGGCCCCGACATGCCCTTCCTTCGGGAATTTGCCCGGCGGGAAAAAAATCGCACCATCACGGTGACACCTACGCTACCTGCCGTGACTTCGTCCATGCAGGCTACCTTTCTCACTGGAAAAACGCCCTCCGAACACGGGATCGTCGCCAACATGTGGTATGATCGCGATTACGCTGAGCACCGCTGCTGGAAACAATCCAACCATCTCGTAAAAGGGAGAAAGATCTGGGAACAGATTCGCGACGATCACGACCCGGAATATACCTGCGCAAAGGTTTTCTGGTGGAACAACATGTATTCCACGGCCGACTACCAGATCACACCGCGCCCCATTTATTGCGCGAACGGGAAGAAGGTTTTCGACGTCCAGACGTGGCCAATGGAGCTGAGGAAAAAGATCAAACGCAAAATTGGCAAGTTCCCTTTTCCCGCCTTCTGGGGGCCGGCGGCGGGAATTGATTCCAGCGACTGGATTGCAAAATCGGCGAAGTGGTTTGAAAAAAAATTCTCCCCCGGCCTCAATCTCGTCTATCTCCCCCACCTCGACTACAACTTGCAGCGACTCGGACCAGACGACCCCCTGATTTCGGAAGACCTTCAAGCCATCGACAATGTGGTTCGCGACCTCGTCACCTATTTCGAAAAGCGCGGCGTCGAAGTTGTAATTCTCAGCGAGTATGGAATCACCACTGTCGATCGCCCCGTTCACCTGAATCGGATCTTTCGCGAAAAAGGATGGATTTCATGGCGGGACGAATTGAAGCGGGAGGTCCTCGACCTCGGCAATTGCAAGGCTTTTGCGATTCCGGACCATCAAGTCGCACATATCTACGTGAACGACCCTTCCATCAAAGACGAGGTAGGCGAGCTCCTTCGCAACACCGTTGGCGTCGCCGAAGTTTACGACGAAGAAGAACAGAAAACACGCGGGCTCAGCAACGAAAGGAGCGGAGATTTTGTGATTGTGTCAGACGAGCGAAGCTGGTTCACCTACTACTACTGGAAAAGTGATCGCAAAGCACCTGACTTCGCTCGCTGCGTCGACATCCATCGCAAGCCGGGATATGACCCGGTGGAACTTTTCGTTGATCCCAAACTCAGGTTTCCCAAACTGCATATCGCAAATCGGCTTCTTCGAAAAATGCTCGGCTTTCGCATGTTGATGGATGTCATTCCGCTGGACGCAACTCTTGTGAAAGGTTCGCACGGACGAATTCCAGAGGACCCTGAAGATCACCCCCTGATGATCGGAAGTTTCACCAATACCGAATTGGCAGAGACAGTCGAGGCAACGGACGTCTACGACATCCTTCTCGAACACTGTGTTCATTCCTGACAAAGCAATCTTCCAATGTCCGTTTTCTCTGCCGAAAATCTGATTCAAAATCTGAATCACGATGATCGTATTGTTCGAAGCGTAGCCTTGGATTTACTGGCGAACCGTGGAGAGAGATCGCTATTTTTCACCGAGGCAACGCTGGATACATTCGAAGCAAGGGGATTGAAAAATGCCTTCCTTCTCGAATCCAATCGATTTGAGTCCCGCCACGACGAGGAGACTTGTGAACGATTACTGAGGTTTCTCGAAACGATTTCACCTGAGCAATCTGCCTTTGAAATCAAGCGAATGGATTCCCTTCTCGGATGGCTTTTAGAAGCTCCGCCAGCAACGGTGATTGCTGCGGAGGATCGGCTGCAGAAGATAACCAGCCACGCCCCAGAACTCGGAGTGTCACTCTCAATCCTCCTTGAGCGAATGAGAAATCGGGAAACATGTGCCAGTCTTCCAGCCGAGACACTTCGACCCATGCTCGAAGAGTTGCTCGAAGATGCCGCTGATACGATGGCGAGACATTTCCCGGATCGTGAAGTGGTAATCATTCACGACCTTTGCCCATTCCTCCTTGATAAAGGAGCCGTTTCCCCAAAAGAAAGACAGGCTTGGATGGAATATGAATTCGACCCGGAAGTGATGGACTATAAAAACGAGTTCCGGCTTTCGACAGCCTTCGAACTCGCGATAGTCGCAGAGGAAGCCCCTGACTTTGATCTCCTCGTTAGGAACTTCGAACTCGATTGGGATTGGATTATCGACCTGGTCCGAGAAATATTCTGTCGAGTCAGCAGCCCGGAACCGATTTCAAAACTGTTCGACCTCTATGTTCACGCAAATGAAAAGATGCGTCTGCGTCTCGGTGACACTTTTGATAACCTGTCCGCACCCGAATACGCAGCGGAAATCGTAGCAACCTTGGGGAAGGAGCCATCCGAAGAACTACTCCTCTTTCACGCTCGCACTCTCGCTTCGACAGGATCAGAAGAGGGGGTTGCCAAAGCCTATCAACTGGTGATCAATAAGGGCGAAACCCTCGAAGCAGTCGAGGCACTGCAGGTTCTTTACACTTGGCACATCCTTGCTGAAAAGACCGTCCCTGAAATGAACGAATGGCAGGAGATTCTCCAGGCAGACGCCGAAACTCAGGAGGAAATGCAGGCTGTAGTTGACGAGGAAGAATTGCTTGTTGCATTGAAGAGTCCGCAACTCACCTCTCCACTCAGCCAGCATGGTGAGGCACCGCTTGGCCTCTCTTACGATCCAGATTTGCCCGAGCCTGAATGGAACCAGCTGACCGGCGAAGAGAAAGAACTCCTCGCCATCAATTATGTCGAAGCACGAGAACCCCACGTCGGCTCCCGCAGCGAGCACGCTCGTTTCCACGTTATCGTAGAAGATCAAATTGCGATGGGCGAAGAAACTCCTGCAGCGGCGACTCTGGACAGGCTTATGGGCGAAGGACTCTCCCGGCACGAATCAATCCACGCGATTGCTTCTATCATCATGGAGGAAGTGCTCGCCTCAATGAATGAAGGAATCAAGCGAACCGAGGAGGACTACTTCGAAAGCCTTGGCAACTTGACCGCAGCCCGCTGGTTCGCAGACCATGGGCAGGATGCAGACGCAGGTAGCTTCGCGACTCCGGCAGCCATCCTTCAAAAATCAGCCGCAAAAGTCAGCCACAACGACCCATGCCCTTGTGGCAGCGGGAAAAAATACGAGAGGTGCTGCCTGAAGTTTGCCAACTAAATATTTCGCTCAGACCCGACAAGATCAGATGCCACTATGATTGCCCATAATAGGCTCCTGCACCATGTTTTCTGAGATAGTGCTTGTCGAGAATGTGATTAGGAAGCCCGCCCTGCTTCGAATTCAAATTCCAGGTCCCTATCGCCATCTGACAGCAGACTTCGAGAGCCACTGAATTTTTCACAGAGTCGACTGCGTTTTTTCCCCACGTGAACGGAGCGTGGTATTTCTGCAGGCACGCTGGCATTTCCATCGGATTGATTTCCGCCTCCTGAAAACACTCCACAATCGCCAGACCAGTATTCGTTTCATAATCGTCTGCGACCTCGGCCTCATTCAACGCTCGCACCACCGGAACAGCACCGTAAAAATGATCAGCGTGGGTCGTCCCCTGACAAGGCAGTTCTGTTCCCGCCTGGGAAAACATAGTCGCATGGACGGAATGAGTGTGCGTCACACCACCAATCCCATCGAACTCACGGTAGAGAATTCGGTGCGTGGGCGTATCAGATGAAGGCCTGAGGTCCCCTTCGACGACTTCCCCATCCAGGTCCAGAACAACCATGGAGTCGGCGGTCAAATCATCGTAGGCAACGCCACTCGGCTTTATCACGAACATCCCCCTGTCCCGATCTACGCCGGAAACATTTCCCCACGTCAATCGAACGAGACCTTCCTCCACGAGCATCAGATTGGCTCGCAGAACTTCTTGTTTCAAATCCTCCAGCATTCTGCCAACCCAAGCGAAATTGGCTACGCATGCAAGCCTCAATTGGAATAGGAAAAACTCAGGAACCTGAGCTACTGTCTCGACGGGCACCCCGACTCCCACCGGCGCAATGTGGCATCGCATCCAAAAATTCCTATCAGCCTTCGTTCCGGCAGTTATTCTGCTGCTCTTCTGCGGCATACTGGTCTGTTTTCTGAATCGATGGGATTCGATGGTTGCCGTGACCATGATTCCATTCTGGGCCTGGGCGGCAGTGGGAGTCCTTCTCTGCGTTTTCAGTTGGATCTTTTTTCGAGGTCCCTCCTCACTCGTGGTGCTTTGCCTCTGGCTGCTCACGGCCGTCGTTTTTTCTGAGGAAACGCACACCCTATTTCGCGAACTAAGCGATGCGATTAATCCAAAAACCTTGGGTGAAGATGCCGAGACCCTCCGCATCGTCACCTATCAATCCACTAGCGGAGAACTCAACTTTGAGCGAATCGGCGATCTGGAGCCAGACATACTGCTGCTTCAGCTACCGGGGAGGAAAGAAGAAAAAATACGGGATCTATCCGAGCGCCTCTTTGGAATGGACGGCGCTTACATTTTGACAAAAGAGAACGCGATCCTCGCGCACGGAGAATTTCTCGACACTCTCGAAGATCCGGAAAACCTATCCGTCCACGCACGCCTTCGGCGAAAAGATGGCTTCCTGATCGACATCACGAGCCTTCAGCTCCCTTCCAGCATTCCCAGTCCGTATCTCTGGCATCCCGAAACCTCGAGCCAACTAACTGCGCTGCGAAAAGAGAATCGCCGGCGCGTCCGCGGATGTCTCGGTGAAAACCCGATGACTCGTCCCAACACGGCCCGCATTGTTGCCGGCGGTTTCAACACTCCTCCAGGTGACGATATTTTCCGTCCGCTCGAAAGCAACGAAATGCGAGATGCGTTCCAGGTGGCCGGGCGGGGCTGGGGGAATACGTTCAAAGCGAAATACCCTTTGCTACGCTTTGATCAGATTTTGGTTTCTGACTATCTGATTAATGACACGGCGACCACCGAGAGTCTCCCGGGATCGGAGCATCGAGCAGTCGTCGCAGAAGTGATAATGGAAAAGGTTGACGACCAGGAGCGGTGACCAGAAAAGTCATTTCACCTGCGACAATTCCTCTCCTGACACTACCCGAATCCGGACCGCCTTGGTCGACTGCTTCCCATCTTGCGTGGTGCGAACGTGGAACTCGCGAACCATGTCCGCCACCCACTTTGCAGCCGTGACGAAGAATCGCTGCTCTGACTTTCCGTCGGGAATCATAAGTCCATTTAGGCCAATATTATCGACATACAGTCCGTGAGGAAGATTCCGCCCCGAGTCTTCCTTGCCAAAATCAATTCGTCCCTTCAGTCCAAGACGTTGCGCAACCACACGCGCCGTTACCGTCTCGCCAGGACGAATAGTGAACTCAAGAACGCCATCGTCTGCCAACTTTCCGTGTTCGCCGTCGGGGTGAATTTCGACGATGACCTCAGGCGCCTTACCCACCTTGATCGTTCCAAGGTTTCCAAGCGGTTTCGTGACGGACTTCCCGCCAACCTCTGCACTGGCAACTAGGCTGATCTTTTCGACAGTCTCGGCATCCAGCTTTTTTGTCGCACCGCGAAGATGAACTGGGGTAAACGCTCGAAATTGATTTGCCTCGATTGTGACGGAATCGCTTGCAGAAAGAGCCTCAGGAAAATTTGCGATTTTGATTTTTATCGGGCCCATATACCCGTCAATTCGCTTCGCGGTGAACATCAACTCGCGTCCGCTACCGGGACTGATTTCAGGATTCTTCCCTGCCACCGAAATAGAAAAGTCAGGCCTCGGTTTACGCGCGATCAATTCGTAGTGATGCTTCTCTCCTCCAAAACCGCGAACGTCTTTCACTCGCACGGTGTAGGTTCCATCCGCGGGCGCAGTGAAGATGATCTTGGAATCTTTCCCCAAGTCGCGGGTCGGATCATCATCGTTTTCATAGTAGACACGATAGATGGGCAGTCCATTGGGACTCGGCTCTGATCCTGCCGGCAAGGACCTGACAATGTAACAAGGCTGACCGAGCGGATGGGAGAGCGAAGTCGTCCCGAAAAAAGTATGACGATTTCCAAAGCCCGGGTATACTAGGAATCCCGAGTCTGGACCGCGCGGATAGTGCCAGAGCTTCACAACTTCGCCGTTCAGGTAAAGGTATTCGTTGAGTTCCATTTCGCGCCAGTTGTGAACACGAAAATCAGTGGAAGCGATGGAATCTTTTCCGCGGAAGGTAAGCCACGAATCGCGCACCGCCTGTAGAACAGCGCGCTCAACCGGATTACCTTTTTCATCCATAACGGCAATGTGCGAATCGAGCTCTGACTTCTTGCGAGCCGCGCTCACTTCGAGAACAACCTGTTCGCCGGCATTCGCCGAAAAGAGAAAATCGTCGATGTCTCCAGCCTCGCCGATGACACCCCTGGCAGTGCCTCCGACCCCGAGAAAAGTAGCTTCGCCGCCCTCGATCTCGTTCACAATTTTCGGCATATCACCGGTCGGCTTCGCTATCGTCGACGATGCCGTCTCCTTCGATTTTTTTTCACCCACGCGGGAAGAAACCAGCTTTATGGATTTCGCATCCAGATAGGTAAAAGATCCATCGAGGCGGGCTGCAGCGACTTTTCCATTGGCAAGCAGAGAGATACCGCTGATCACATCGGGCTGGTTGGGAAAGACTCCGGCAAGCTCCAGGTCCGGCAGGCTCCATTGCTTCAAAGCCAGGTCCCCAGAAGTCGTAAGCAGCCACTTTCCATCCTCCGAGATACCAAACTCCACGATTTCATCTTCGTGGCCGAAGCGCGCACGAAGCAACGGATTCAACCTTGGTTTTTCCTTCGATACGAATCTCCAGACCCGGATGCGATTATCAGCTCCGGCACCAATGACGTATTTGCCGTCTGGCGTAAAATCGACTCGGAACTGCTCGCCTTGCGGCTGGTTCAGCGTGTCGAGACGCCGCCCGCTTTCCACATGCCAAATTTTGCAGGTTGAATCCGCACTCGCACTCGCGAGAACGGTTCCGTCAGGTGAAAAAGCTAGATCAAATACAGCCCCATTGTGACTGGGGAACTCACGAAGATATTTGCCACTTGCTGTCTCCCAAAGTCGGATGATGCGATCATACCCGGCAGTCGCAACTTGTTTTCCGTCCGGAGAAAATTCGGCATCGAAGAGAATATCACGATGCGTTCCTTCGCCAAAGCGGCGGACCTCCACGCCTGTCTCAAGATTCCAAAGAAAAGCGACACCACGCAACCCCGTCACCCCTGTCGCAGCGATAAGCGATTTGCCGTCGGGAGAAAAATGAACGGCATTCACTTTCCCGTTGTCGACGTGATAGACTCCGACAACCTTGCCCGACTCTCGATCCTGCACGTCGATCTGTCTGTAGCGCGCCAAAGCAACTTGTTTACCATCGGGCGAAACGTCCATCGCCGTAATTGGTTCCGCCGCGCGATCCGTTTTTGCAATATCAGGCACCGTAAGCGTCGAAAGGATGGAAAGATCCTTCCCTTTCTCCGGCCCGATAGCCCCTTCCTCTACCCAGCGGACAAGAACGTCAATTTCCTCCTGCGACATCTGCGTCTCGCGCTTCGGAGGCATCGCTGGCTTGGCTGTTTTCAGGACCGTCTGTAACAAATAGGATTCCGCCGGTTTTCCTGGCACGAGAATTTTTTTATCGTCCGACTCGCCGCCCTTAATCAGCGCAGCAAAAGTTTCGACGGAGAACTCTCCCTCCATGTCGAAGTCATTGTGACAGCCGGAGCAGTAATCGCGCAGCAGCGGTGCCACATCAGTCCGGTAGTCGAGTATATCGTCCTCGTTTGCTGTCATCAACAAAGGCATGCTCAATGCCGCTGCCGCCGTCCAGATCGCTACATTTGCTTTCATCAAATTGTGCCGTCGAAATTCAGTGTTGGAAAAGGAACTCGCGAGATGTCATCAGCGCCCAGAAAAGATCCTCGAAAGCGGCTCGTCGATCCTCTTTCTTTGCTCCCGTAAGCATTGCGAGCAAGCCGTCTTTCTCCCCCTTCGTTGGAAAGCGACTCAGGGTTCGCAGGTAAGCTTCGTCGACTCGCGTGGCATCGTCGATCTCCTCCTTGAGAAGACGGCTCACAATGCTCTTCTCGTCGGCGAGTTTCACATTAAGTGTGTCACCATTCGACAGATGCAGGGCCTGCGTCATGCTCGGTTGATTGGAACGCTCACATTCACAGGTAATCTCACGTTCATTTCGTCCGAAAGTTTTCAGGAAATACGACTTCACAGCAGAGTCGTATAGCTGCAGTGCACGCGTACCTTCTTCGTAAAATTCCGTTTTCTGAGCACTTCCATCGCGGAGAACAATCATGTTGTAGTCTGTCGGAACTTCCGTCGCCTGGACAATCCCGTCGTAGAGAACTTCCGCCATGAGGCGTCGGGGAAAATAGCGGGAGTAGTATTTTGTATCTTCTCGATTTTCGGAAAGCACCTCCCCGCTCCGCTGGTAGGTTTCACTCAGGAGAATGGCTTTCATCAGCGCTTTGAGATCGAACTCGTTTTCCACCAGGTATTCTGCGAGAGCGTTCAAAAGCGGCCCATTGCTCGCTGGATTCGAGGCACGAAGATCATCTACCGGATCAACGAGACCTCTCCCGAAAAACGCGGCCCAGATCCGATTCGTAATTGCGCGGGAAAAGTAGGTATTCCCAGGATCTGTCAGCCAATCAGCAAGTGCTTGGCGTCGATCGTCAGGAGCTTCTGGATCAATCGGGTCTCCGTCGAGCGGAGCTGGAATCTGTGGCTCTCCCGTGCGCGGCTGGATCAATTCCCCCCGAGGCTCGACATAAACCGTTCTGACTCCGTCGCCATTTCTCGGATCGCCTCCCCACCCTTTCGCCCGTACGCGGGAAAAAATATTGGCGAAAGCGTAGTACTGATCGTTCGTCCATTTCTCGAGCGGATGGTCATGACACTTCGCGCAATTGATCGAAAGACTGAGAAACGCCTGGCTCACATTTTCCGCCATCGTTTCCGGATCCTGATGAACGGCGTAAAAATTCGTCGCCCCGTTGTCGGTGCTCCCCCCTTTAGCGGTGACTAGCTGGCGCGCCATATCATCCCAGGGCAGGTTTTTCTCCACACTGCCTCGAATCCACTCGTAGTATGCTTTTACCGCATCGGGACGAAGAAGCTGCCCATTCACGAGAAACACATCAGCCCACCGGTAGGTCCAGTAGTCGACAAACTCTTCCCGCTCGAGAAGTTCATCGATAAGTTTGGTGCGTTTGTCAGGAGATTTATCGGCGAGAAACTTCCGCACCTTATCCGAGGTCGGCATTGTCCCGATCGTATCGAGAAAGGCACGGCGAATGAAATCCTGATCACTGCATCGCCCGCTCGGCATGAGTTGGAGCTGCTCCAACTGAGCGAGAACCAATTCGTCGATCCGGTTGGCCTTCGGCGCTTTCGTGAAAACCTCCGGTGCGATGTTATTCCCAAAGGGAGAGCGAATCCGGGCCAGGGCGACTTTACTTGAATAGAGTGCGGAAACCGCCCCCTCGCCATTCCCGATAATCTCGACGACGCCGTCTTCGTCGACAATTGCAATCGCTTCATCAGCCGACGCGAACTTCGACCAGTTCGTGACGTCCATTGTGCTGCCATCTTCATAGTGCGCTGTCACGATTACCCGCTGCTTGTCACCTTTTTTCAAAACCGACAGCTCAGGAAAGACCTCAATACGTTCGATTGCGGCTTCCTCAGGATTGGGCGGAACAGCACCGTTAGCTACCCACTCGGCAAGTATGCGATAGTCACGTGAGCGAGGATCGAGCTTCTTACTTCCCTTGTGCGGAGTCGCCATCGTCGGCTTGGTAAGAAGCAAACTTCTCGCCGGATCGGCCATTTCGATACGACGACCACGAGCTTCCCGCGTGATGGTGTAGTAGTCTGCCGGCGGATCATAGCCACGCAGGCTGAGAATGAATCCACCCTTCCCTGCTACCGCACCATGGCAGGCACCCATGTTGCAGCCCTGACGAGTCAGGATGGGAAGAACGTGCTTTTGAAAACTCCAGTCGAAGTCTTTTTTGAAGTTGGAAACAGTCACTTCGCGGGTGGCCGTTCCATTTGGTGACTTCACTGTCAGCGTAGTTTTGCCGTCACCGGCGGGAACAAGCAACCCATCTTCCACGGCAAATACCTTCGGATCAGCCGAGGTAAAAACCGCGCCGTCTGACTCACCGTGGTAGATACCGTCGACGGCATCCACAGCAATGACATGCTGACGAGACTCGGGACCGTCCAAAGTGATCGATTCGGGAAGAATCACCACCTTTTCTGCGGCTGCGGCGGGAAAAGCTAACGCTGCACCCAAGCCAATGAGGAATCGATACTTCAATTTCATCCAAATAGTTCTTTCACAGGTTCACTCCCGAAATCGACGAGCGGAAACGGTCGCCCCGACGGCCCGGGAAGGTGGTCCTCCAAATCAAAACCAAGAGAGTGAAAGATCGTCGCCACCATGTCTGAAGGCGCAACAGGGCGTTCCGCCGGAAATCCTCCTATGGGATCGCTGGCACCAATCACCTGACCACCTTTGACGCCGCCGCCGGCAAAGCTGCAAGTGAAACACTGCGGCCAGTGATCGCGACCTCCCGCCGGATTGACCTTGGGCGTCCTACCAAACTCACTGAGACCTGCGACGAGCACATCATCGAGCATGCCGCGCTGGTGCAAATCCTCCAGTAAGGCCGAGTAGGCCTGATCATACATGGGAGCAACCAACTCTTTCATCTGCGTGACGGAGATAAACGGCTTCGAGCCGTGGATGTCCCACGAGAGTTCATTGAAGACCGTGAGAAACGTATTCACGGTCACGAAGCGGACGCCGTTTTCGATGAGACGACGAGCCAGCAACATGCACTGGCCGACGCGATTCATTCCATACCGTTCGCGTGTCTGCTTCGACTCTTTCGTGAGATCAAAAGCGGCGCGCGCCTGTTCGCTCGTCATGAGCCGGAAAGCGGAATGAAAATTCTCGTCGAGAAGTCGAGCATCTTCGCTTTCCTCAAAATCCTTTACGGTCCGATCGACGAGATCCCGCATCGACTTCCTTCGCTCGAGACGTAAAGCCCCGATCTGGTCCGGTGGAAGCAGATCTGGAACTTTGAAATCCTCCTTCGATGGGTCAGCCATCAGGGCAAAGGGATCATGTGCCTTTCCGAGGAATCCACCGGCCTGGCCATTTGGCAGGTTTCCTCCCCCACGTCCCATCAGCCCCGGAAGAACGACAAATGGGGGAAGATCATTTCGCCGAGGCATGAGGTAGTTGGCAACAGCACCGGCATGAGGCGTTTCCACCCCGCCTGTAAATCTCCGGCCCGTCTGCATAATCTGCCAACCAGCATCGTGAACGGCTGCACCATCGTGATGGCACGAACGAATCAGAGAAAACTTGTCAGCCACCTTCGCGTGCATAGGAAGGATTTCGGAAATATCGATCTCATCAGACTTGGTCCGAATCGGCTTGAACGGCCCGCGGATTTCAGAGGGAGCATTCGGCTTCATGTCCCATAAATCGAGATGACTCGGCCCTCCGAGATTGAAAATCATGATGCACGACTTACTCTCGTCTCCCTTCACATGACCGTTTTGTTTCGCAGACAGATACTGCGGTAGAGACAAGCCAATCGGGGCAAGAGCACCTACGCTGAGAAACTCGCGGCGCGACCGCTTGTGCCCACAAAGAGGACCATTACCTTCGGCAAGAAAATCAAACATGATGTTACAGGGTGTTCAGACTACTTAACGTAGCGACAACCGCTGCTCAGGTCTTGTAGCGCAATAGCGGATTTTGGTATAAACCGCTCACTTCCAAATCAGAAACTGATCGTTTCACACGCGAATTTTTCGACCTTTGCCCTGGTCTGAAGGAGCCCATCGAATTGATGGCCGCGATGCCCAACATCGGCTTTTTTGTCAAAAACCTTGAAAGTCGCTACGTCTACAACAACGATTTCCATCGTATTCGGTATGACCGGATCAAAGCTGATGATCTAATCGGCAAGCGCGCCCCCAAGTCAAGATGGGAAGGCCCTAACAGGTCAGTGTCGAGCACATCAACCTGCTTGGTTAACGACCTGACTGGGTTGAATCGCGGTCAACTCGTAGAGTGAGCTTCGCTATTTTACAGTCCCGCCTCGGCAACAACAGTCTTCATTTTCTCCAGGCCAACTTTGGCGCATTCCATGACCGGCATCTCCCAATAACTCTTGTTGAAGAGTTCCAGCGAAAGGGCGGGGCTTGCTCCAACAGAGCGGAATTTCCTTAGAATGTCGGGAATGGGAGCGATTCCATCACCGGGGAAAACCCGATCGGCATCTTTGATCGTTTCGCGAGGAGGATCTGCCGGGTAGTCGTTCATATGATAGGCTTTCAGTGCCTGTGGCCCCATCATGAGAATGGAATCGAATGACGAGCCGCCTTTGTAAGTATGGTAGACATCACCCAGAAAGCAGGCATCGGGATGACCCGCGCGAATCGCAACATAGATCGCCTTTTCCACAGTCCCAATGATGGGATGGCCGCCCCACATCTCGACTTGAGGCACAACGCCCATTTTCTCGCCGAGTTCGAGCAGGTCGCGGTAGCGGTCTGCGGCATCGTCCAGAGAAATGACGTCTTTGCCTCCAGACCCCGCTGGCGGCGCGGCGATTCTCATGCCGCCGAGCTGGGCAATGGTATCCATGTCACGCTTGGCCTCCTCAAGCCCGACGGCTCGAGCATCGGGATCATTCACAATCCACTTTGCAAATCCAATCGCGCTCTCGACGGTGAGTCCGTGATCGTCGATGCGTTTTTTCAAATCTTTCAGCGAACCACCGTTCTCCGTGTAGGCATTAATTTTTCGAAACCACGGCTCGATCGAGTCGTATCCCGCTTTTCCCGCGACTTCGATTTCCTCGGCGGCGTCCAATTCGTGGCCGCGAATCGTCGACATATTGAGGCACAGCTTGAATGGCTTTCTGTCATCCGCCGCGCGGCTCGTCATAGCGGAGGATGCCGCCAGTCCGCCGAACGCGCCTGCGGCGAGTCCGGTCGTGGTGAGAAATCCGCGGCGTCCGCAATCGAGTGCTGCGTCGGTGTGAGCTGAGTCGTGAGCTTTCTGCATGACGGATTCTTGCCATTTTCCGAAAACAGAATCAACCTCCTTCCTATCGCATCATTCAGGGGGCAGAAAATTGCTACCAGCTGCGCGGGCGGCTCGTGCATCACTACGCTCTTTTTCCTCCGTCGCCTGAGTGGGCGGAATTGTTCTGCTCGACGGAGGCTTCCTTTCCTCGACACCAAAGCGCTGGCTACCGGAATTTGAGAAACTGGGATTCGCTCCCGAGCAGGTCGAAGCGATTTTGGTTTCTCACGGGCACATTGACCACACCCTGAATCTTGCGGAATGGAAACGATTCACTGGAGCCAGAATCTATGCGCCTGCGATGGATCAGACGCATCTTGAGGGCACGTTTCCCTACACTGGAGGGGCAAAGGCGTGCGGGATTCTTGGGGCCGCGGCACGAACGCTGTTCCGATATGAGATACCCGAAGTCGATGTATGGATCGAGCCGGGAGAAACTTTGCCGTTCTCGGGCGGACTGAGGTGGTTGGCCGCCCGGGACAAACTCTGGGACATGTCGGTTATTCAGAGTCTCGAAAGTTGCTCTTCGCCAACGATCTTTTTTCCAGCTTTCGCGGTAAGGTAAAACTACCTCCTCCCTGGTTTAATGATCATGGCGAAGAAATCCCACAAAGCACTCTCAAAGCTGCAGCATTTGATTTATCGGGGGGCGTCTTGATCAATCACGGGCATCCTGCTTCCGCCGAGGATTACCGCAGAGGGCTTCTGGCCCCCGCCAATCGCGTCACATCCGGGTGCTTTTGAAACAATTACAGGTTGTTACGCGTAATGAAAGAGCACCTTCACGATTCACGTGATGACGATTTCTCTAAGAATTGATGTAAATACTTCGTATTCTTTGAAAGGACATGTATCACCGCACGTCTAATCTACACTTAACCCGGATTATACCCCCTAATAGAACCGCTACGATGCAACTAACCGAAACCAGCCTGAGTGCCATGCCGAAAACTGATTCCCCCAATTGGGGCGATCAGTGCGGATCCACTCGTGATATTTCCGGTGAAGATTTGCGGAAAAAGGGCGGCAACGCGAAGGCAAACCCAATGAGCGAACGTCGCAAAATGCGCAAGGTCGATCCAGATCTCGAACTGGTCCAGCGGGCCCGCGAGGGCGATACCGCAGCATTTGATGAACTCGTCGTGAAATACACGCCGAAGCTCTACGGTCTTGTGTATCATATGACCTCGAATCACGATGATACGAATGATATTTTGCAGGACGTTTTTGCGAAGGCTTATCGCGCTCTCAAGCGATTCAAGGGCAAGTCGGCGTTCTACACCTGGATTTACTCGATCGCGACGAACATGACGCTGAACTTTCTCAAAAAGAGAAATCGCCGTCGTGCTTACAGCCTCGACGACGTCGATCTCGCGATCGAGCGGGACGAGGATTTCATCGAAGCGACCTCAAAATCCGATCCGGTGAGAGAGGCAAATATTTCGGAACTGCAAGAAAGATTGAACATGGCAATGCAGCAGTTGTCAGATGATCACAGAGCTGTGGTCACCATGTTCGACATCCAAGGGATGCCGCACGCGGAGATCGCAAAGATCATAGGAGCGTCTGAAGGGACGGTCCGATCTCGGCTCTTCTACGCTCACAGACAGCTGCAGACGTATCTCGACGACTTCCGGAAGTAGGCAATGGGGTGCAAATGCAGCAGGATCGGTGATTGAAATTGATTCAGCTAACCATTACCTTTGCATCTTGCCAGCCTCACGATGAAAGACTCCGACGACGTGCAACGCCTAATTCGCCTGAAACGGTATGAAACCCCAGGTGAAGAGTATTTTCAGCAATTTGCCGAAAATTTTAAGGAACGACAACGCGCGGAGATGTTGCAGCAATCGTCTCGAGCTTTACTCGCCGAGCGATTTTCACTCTGGTTCGAAGAGATGGGCAGCGTCAAGTGGCTCGTCCCGACCGGTGCCGCCGCAGCGGTAGGAGCTGGTCTCTTTTTCGCAATACCCAGAGCGAATGAAAATGAGGTGCCAACATCAGCGATAGTCGAGACTTCCACGGACAAGGCAACCATGCCATCCTTTCCGGAATCCACAGATGAAAACATTCAGCTGAAAATTCCCAAGGCAATGTCGCCAGCAATCGACGGAAATGTCCTCCCCGCCAGCGCGCGTGGAGCCCTTCGCGAACTGTAAGTATACTTGCTCGCCATGCCGACTAGATCTGTGATTCTGTCACTCACGGGAGTGCTGGTTGCAGTAATCCCCTTCGCTCGTGCCGAGGTCGCACCGTCACCGCCAATGCTAGCCCTTTCGTTGGGAGAAGGTGTCGAGACTCCCGCGATCTGCCTGGGGAGACCCAACTGGTTTATCAGCGTAATTCCGCATTCCGAGCAAGAAAAGTCAGAGTTCCAACCCAGCCTCCTTCATCAAGGAGATCAAATTTCCACGAAAGTTCTCTATGTCGATCCAGCACATGGTCTTTGCCTGATTGAGACGAAGAAAAAGCTGGAGGGGATCACCCCGTTTGTTCTGGCCAAAACGGGCCAACTGCGTCCTGGTCAGGCACTCCACTGCCGTGCTGGCAAGGAATACTGCCGAACAACTGTCGCGGGAAAAGCGCGCACGCAGGACAAGAATCAGCCGCTGCCTGCAACATTGTTGCGAGTTCGTTTGGAAAATGCCGACGATTTCTGCCGTCCGGGAATGCCCCTCTTTGACGATAAAGGAAATGTGGTTGGTGTTTTGACAGAGAGAGAAAAACAAGGGGAGCCCGTCGCACGAGCCATCCCTGCACCGAAACTTCGCAAATTGATCGACGAGTTCGAGACCTTCCG
>Ga0181592_10001283_pt1 | contig 20256 bp, 19 predicted proteins | sample 071ome_20_FD_133755 | JGI IMG/M metagenome (GOLD analysis project Ga0181592, IMG submission 133755) | Coastal salt marsh microbial communities from the Groves Creek Marsh, Skidaway Island, Georgia - 071412BT metaG (megahit assembly) | ecosystem: Environmental > Aquatic > Marine > Intertidal...
GATCTTCGAGCATTACTTCCGCGCATAGGTCGCACGTTGGTACGATGATGTTGTTGTTACGATCATCATATCTGTGTTCACATACTGAACAAATAAACATATTAAAACCTTTTGTGTGTGTGTTATCGGATTGTGCCGGTGAGACTATCAAGCTCACTTCTCATCCGAGCTTCGTTCTTAATTGTTACAACCAGAATATCAATGATTTGTTGCTTGTCGCATTGTTCCATCATTTCGCGGATTGCTTTTTCGTCAACAGTGTATTCGTTGTTGTTGTTGTTGTTGTTGTTGTTATTCATTCTTAAAACCTTAAAAGTGTTGTGTTTGTTATACTATTATTATCGCACATGGGTGTGACACGTTAGGTCACTACTTGGTAGGAATCTCAAAAGAAATATCACATTCGTTTGGGTTGTTGTATAGGCAAGTTACCTTATTGCCATTGATGATTAACTCATCTGCCCAGATAGCAACGTGAAGGATATTATTTGAAACGCCTGCTTTGCGAGCTTTGTTGATGATTTGTTGTTTAGTCATGTTGTTTACCTTAGTAGTGTTGTTTACTTGTTATGTCTTAATTATACTATAGTTATCGGATTTGTCAAGAGCAATCTTTAATAATTCTGAAAGTTTTTTTTATTACTTGCTTGATTGTTGTTGTCTCTTGTATGTCTCCCATTATACATAATTATCGGGATTTGTCAAGACCCAATGCACCCTATTTTAGAATTTTGTGGATTTTTTTTCGTGTTGTCGTAAGTCGTTGGTATCATTGGACTTACGTCGATTGGGCGGGGGTCGGCGCGTCGTAAGTCCTTATGTGCCAAGGGTTTACGTCGCCTAGCGGATTTGTTTGGGTGATACTGAACAGATGTTTAGAACTTTCCAAGAATGTAGGAAAGCCTGTTGGAAACTACCGTTGGGCAGTATCCGGCAGGATCACTGATTCGAGCGATGTGGTATCGCTTTTGAGTACGGGCATTGACTTGACCCTTGCCCATATCAAAGATGGCGAAGGTTTGACCGTTGACGATTTTCGTTTTGATGATCTTGATTTCCATTTTCTTTTTCCTTTTCTTTTCTTCGTTTTCCTAAGTATAGCAGACTTTTCTGATTTGTCACTACTGAACAAATGTTTTTTTCAGCAACTCCAATCTTCGTACACTACTTCGCAGTGTTCGCCACAGCATGGGCAAACTTCGTGGTCGAGTTGCTCACCACTCATCTGCTCGCAGCAGCACTCGGAGAAGGCCAAGATTTCGTTGATCGTGTTTTCCATTTTCGTTTTCCTTTTCTTTCCTTACTTTCTATATCGACATTATACAGACTAGACTTGAGTTTGTCAAGCGTTTTTTTTTGAGATTTTTTGGAATTGGTCATAAGTCGTTGGTATCATTAGACTTACGTCAATTTCACGGGGGGCGAGTCGTCGTAAGTCGTTGGTGTCACTAGACTTAGGTCGGGTGGGGTTTTATTTTCAAAATCGCACCTTTCTCGCGGCGTGAAAAAAGGCTTGGTGGTGCAGACACAATCAACCAATCCTCTCTGTGTGTCTTACCTAAACTATCCCCTTAAATAGAATAAGTAAGTATAAGAAGAAGTTGCCCCACACGCGCCACTTCGCCCTACACGATTCATATGTCTACACCAAGACCATTTATACCTGTGAAGTATCAAACAGGTACTTGGTCGTGTTGGATAGCAGCTAGGTCTTCGTTACTTGAAGATTCTCAATACTAAAATTTTCGCTTTCGCGCTTCACAGGACTGGGTTGACATGGTGGGTCATCGCCCAGATTTCAATTTTTGCCTAGCCTCGGAGTGCTTGTTCACTCGCTCGTCACTATCCTATTCAACTGGACTTGGACACGCAAACCATAGCCCTTTTTAACGGATTTATACAAATATTCGTTGAATTTTGATCACTTTACGACCATTGATCACTCTATTCTAGTCTAAAAGTACGAGTTTCGCAGTTTCGTTTTTGGAAAATTGTGTCTTTCTGTGTATAATATTGTGTAAGATTAATGCGCAGATGTAACCAAAAGGAAACGTAAGATGTCAAATTGCAAAAAGAAGAAATGTGGAAGCTGTGATTCAGAGCTAGTTTGCAAAAGCACGGCGGCCCTTAACGAAGAAATAAAGGAAGATCTGTCGAAGACCGATGGATCACTAAAGGAACTGATCGAAAATGACGACAGAACACAAAAAACTATCGACCCTTAGTTATGGAATTATCGTCGGAGATGCTGAACTAGGACAAGACATTGCCCTGCTAGGATTATCATCAGATTATCTTAGGCTAGCAAACAGTTACCACCTAGAACTTCCGCAGGTCTGCGAACTTCATAGGGTTATACCACTTGAATCTCTATTTTTTTACAATGTTGAACTCTTTGACAAAGAAAGATTCCCTAAAAGGAAGCTCCTCAAAGCAGAGATAGGCATTGGCTATACCTACAGAGATAAACACAAGAGGCTTAGACTAAAGAGAGTTCGCCCTATCAAGTACTATAGGGATACAGACGGCTGGAGTCAATCTTTACCGGAAAAATTTCTCAAGTTTCACACTCCAGAAACTGAAGAAAAGAAATATCCGATAATCACCTCTATCAACCCAACGGGTGATCAAAACCTCTTTCTTATACAAAACTCCGTAATCTGCTCTCTTGGAAACGGAACGCCAGAAATTGTGCCGCTAAGAAACAGCGAATTTCTTGGAATGATTGACGACGATGTAAGATCCGTGTCACTGCAAGACATCTTCTCTATAGAAAGAAATCAGGTTTCTCTAAACACAAACTCTTTTGACGTAACAGGGAAGAACTCTGAAGTTGTATCTAATTCCTTGAGGCTAAAAAGCCAGAGAAGTCGCCCTACAGACCCACAGCCCGGAACAATCATATACAACAACAGGAAAAAGGCGTTTGAAGGTTGGGACGGAACTTCTTGGAAAACATTGAAAATGGAGGACTAACAATGAAAATACCAAACGGAATGACAGAGGAGCAGGTCACAGAACAAATTCAGATAGTTTGCGACAGAATTGCCCCTCGCTATACCTTTCACGGTTATACAATACAAGATATGAAGCAGGAAGCCTTTATTATTTGCATGGAAGCCTTACATAGATACGATGAATCTCGCCCTCTGGAAAACTTCCTCAGTGTAAATCTCTCTAATCGTTTAAAAAATTTCGTTAGAGACAACCATTACATCGCTGGAGACAGCTCTTGTAGAGTCAAGATAAGTCAACCAGCCCAGCTAGAACACGCAAACTCGATTGTTGATAACGAAGGAAGCATGTCAACCACTTATGAAGAAATAGAATCAAGAGATATGGTCTATCTTATTAACAAATACCTTCCGGCAAACATGAGAATGGACTATTTAAAGATGATTAACGAAGTTTATATCACAAAACAAAAAAGAGATGATGTTATTGAGACAATTCTCGACATTTTAGAGGAACACGGTTACAATGAAGAAAGGTAGAATCTCAAAAGATGAAGAAAAATTCATTAGAGACAACCTGAATCTCGGTTTAAACCGAATAGCAACCGAGCTAGACCGAGATCCAGACAGCGTTCTCGGTTTCATCAAGAAAAAAGCTGCAAAAAATGAGTTAGAACGCCCTGCTTGGATGGATAAGCCAGAAGAACTAGAGCAAGCGCAGTATGATCTTATGTTTAGACCATACTTTGTAGAGTTGAAACAACAATTTACTGATGATGAGCTTAAATTATTCCAATACCACTGGGCAAGAATCATTTCACAGTTTAAAGATGATGTTATTCCCACAGAAGAATTACAAGTAGTAGACTTAATTAAACTAGAACTACTCATGAACCGCGCCCTCAAATGCAACAAAGATAACATCGAACAGATATCTGCCCTAGAAAGCCTCATACTGGCCGAAAGACAGCGTGATCCAGATCAGGTAGATAGAGACAACCTTTTTAATATGGAGCGTCAGGTGGCCTCCCTGAAGGCCTCACAAGAGTCTCTGAACAAAGACTACCGTGAGCTTCAGACAAAAAAGAACAGTATGCTTAAAGAGATGAAGGCAACAAGAGAGCAGCGTGTTAAAAGACTAGAAGATAGCAAGACAAATTTCTCTGGATGGATGACCTACCTTGTCACAAACCCAGAAGTAACAATGCAGTATGGATTAGAGATGGAGAAGATGCGACTTGCGATGCAGAAAGAGAGAGAGCGCCTAGCGGAGTTTCACAAATATACAGACGAGATGGTAGATCAACCTTTCTTAACACCAGACACGGTTAAAGATTAATGATTTCAGTTGCGACCCTAACATACAGAAGAGAGAGCATACTTGAAGAGGCTGTTCAATCTTTTTTATTACAAAATTGTCCAGACTGTGAAATGGTGATACTCAATGATCACGCAAACGTAGAGTATCGGTCCTCTTACGACAATGTTAGAGTCATAAATAGTAATCATAGATTTCCATCCATAGGGCAAAAACTAAAGTATTGCTTTAGCAATTGTAAACATAATTATATTTATCGACTAGATGATGACGATCTATTATGCGAGGGCGCAATCGAAAACTTAAAAGAAGCGATAACAAATAATCCCGGATACGATATTTATAGATCCAACAGAACTCATTATTTTCAAAATAATAACTATAAAGGTTTGTCTGATAGTATAAACAATGGAAACTGCTACACCAAAGATTATGTAGCAACAATAGAAGACTGGAACAGGTCGTGCGACGAAGATATTCACATAACATATAATCACAACGCTAAGATCTATAACTCTCCAAAACAGACAATGATCTATAGGTGGGGCATGGAAACCTACCACATTTCTGGGATTGGCGCTGGTAAGTCACATGATGAATATTTTGATATCGCTGATAGTGCCGGATCGAAGACCTCCGGTGACTACAAGTTAAAGCCACATTTTAAACAAGACTACTACAGGATGATAAAGGAACAACAATGAAAGCTATTATTTTTGGTATTACAGGACAAGACGGAAGTCACCTCGCAGACCTACTATTAGAAAAAGGCTATGAAGTTGTGGGTGTATGTAGGAGAGCCTCCACCAATAATAAGGAAAGAATAAAGCATATTCTTGATAATAAAAGTCTCAAGCTGGTGGAAGGCGACATTACTGATGCCTTTAGCGTATCACGCATACTAACTGAACACGAAGACGTAGATGAAATCTATAACCTTGCAGCACAATCACATGTAGCTGTGTCATTTAAGCAGCCAGCCTTGACTTGGGATATTACTGGAAAAGGCTGCTTAAACATCTTGCAGTGCATGGTCGATTTAAGAATGGGCAATACTAAATTCTACCAAGCAAGTTCCAGTGAGATGTTTGGTCGTAATTATGATACAGATAGAGATCAGAATAAATATCAGAATGAAGAAACAAAATTCATGCCGCAAAGCCCTTATGCTATTGCAAAATGCGCGGCTCATCATATTACAAGATTATTTAGAGAGGGGTACGGTCTTCACGCAAGCTCTGGAATCCTTTTTAATCATGAAGGACCACGAAGAGGTGAGACTTTTGTAACACGAAAGATTACAAAGTGGATTGGGGATTACATAAGATTCTACAATAAGGCTATACATCCAGAGAAAAGAGTCGCAGATTCATCCATATTCACCGCAGACGACGACTCGATTATAATTAATGGACATAAATTTCCAAAGCTGCGTTTAGGAAACCTTGAAGCATTTAGAGATTGGGGGTATGCAGGAGATTACGTGGAAGCGATGTGGATGATGCTGCAACAGGGTTGTCCTGATGACTATGTTATCTGCACCGGCAAGACCTATACGATTCGAGAGTTCTTAGACGTAGCGTTTTCACATATTGGAATCGAAGACTGGTCTAGCTATGTAGTGCAAGACTCAGAATTTTACAGACCAGCAGAAGTAGACTATTTGCGTGGCGATTGCTCTAAGGCTAATAATCAACTTGGCTGGACACCAAAGACTTCATTCGAGAATCTTGTAAAGATGATGGTGGAGCATGACACAAAGGGTTAACAGTGAAAATATTCAAGGTCAAAATGGACCTACTGTTAGTAATGAGTAGATTGGCAAAATTTAATTTAGGCGAATACAACAGTCCATATCCAACTATATTTGTAGAGGCAGAAGATCCAGACGAAGCATGTTATAGCGCTCTTTACAAACTAGTAGAAATTATATTAAAACAAGACGACTCTGAAAAGACATCGAACCTCGTAAAAGATATGGTGTACGATATTAGAGTTACAAAGGTGATTGTACCAAAATGAAAAGAAACTACGAAGACCCAGTATATGCGGAATGGCGGTTAGCTGTTTACAAGCGCGATAATTTTACCTGTCAAATGCCTAGATGTAAAAGAAAATCCAGCCTTCAGGCTCACCATATTAGAAAATGGTCTTCTGCTTCTATTCTTAGGTTTGATGTGCAAAACGGAATCACTCTATGCAGAAACTGTCACAAAGAGGTGAACGGTCACGAAGAACAGTACGAAGGGTTGTTTCTAGATATAATAAGGGGAAAAAATGGGTAAGTCAAGGCCATTCACAATCATTAAAGATACTAGAGAGCAAGAAGGTTACACTTTCGAGGCTAGTAGTTCTAGATATCATGTCTGCAAGGGTATGGTAACAAAAAAGCTAGACACTGGCGATTATAGCATAGAAGGCTTGGAGGACAAGCTGTGTATTGAGAGAAAAGCAAGTGTTGTAGAGTTTGCTAACAATATAGGCCACGACCAAGCTAGGTTCATGAGAGAAATAGAAAGGATGCAAGAAATACCCCATAGATATATGGTGTTCGAGTTTTCTTTATCAGATCTTATGAATTTTCCAGAGGGGTCAGGTATTCCAGAGAGTGACTGGGGAAAGCTAAAAGTTACAAACAGGTTTATGCTAAAAATGGTCATGGAGTTCCAGATGAATCATGGTATCCATGTGATGTTTTGTGACTCAAAGAAAAATGCGAAGTGGGCTGTTCTGAGTTTAATAAAAAGGGTCAATGAATTATATCAGTAGGAGACTATGATGAATTCTGAGTTAGTGGGTGATATACAGTCTTACGGAATTGATTATAATAATAGGGAGCTATACTTACACTCATATGTGGCAAACACTGATGAAGAGCCGGGTGTTGACTATAGAATGAGTACAACGTTCTACAAAAACATTAGAATGTTAGACACAATGTCAAACGCGCCAATACTTATACATATGCATAGCATCGGCGGGAACTGGAACGACGGCATGGCGATTTATGACGCAATATCCCTCTGTAAATCATATGTCACGATCATAGTTTATGGTCAAGCAGAATCAATGAGTAGTATTATACTACAAGCGGCAGACAAGAGGGTTATGACGCCAAATTCATATTTCATGTGTCATTTCGGTTCATCTGGGTATTCAGGCAATTACTTGGACGTTCAAAAGGGGGCTGCTTTTGAAAAAAAGATGACAGACGCTATGTTAAACATTTATACAGAGCAGTGCATAAAAGGCAAATACTTTAAAGAACATTACAGTGAGCCAGAATTTGAGAAAGTCAAGAACTACCTCAAAAGAAAGTTGAAAGATGGAGATTGGTTTATGGAAGCCAACGAATCTGTCTATTATGGTTTTGCGGACTGTGTTTTGGATACTAGAAAATGCAAGGATATAAATAGTTTAAAATGAGCGACTTAAAGAAGATCAACGAGGCTTGGCTTAATCTAGACATCCAAGACGACCAACTTTTCAATCCATTCTCGATAGTAAATTTTAGAGAAGATGATTTTCACTATAGGATGCTCTGGCTGATGACTAGGCCAGAGTATTTTTCTTTCCTATGTAAGCACATCTTCAACATAAATATATTACCATCTCAGGCTTTGTTTTTATGCGAGATGTGGAATAGAAGGTTCCCTATGCTTATCGCAAGCCGTGGTTTCGGTAAATCATTTATCTTGTCCCTATACTCTATGATTCGCGCCCTCATCCTACCAGAACGTAAAGTTGTTGTTGTAGGAGCTGCATTTCGACAGTCTAAAGTTTTGTTTGAGTATATGGAAACTATTTGGAATAACTCTCCCGTACTAAGGAGTATGTGTGATGCAAACAGTGGGCCAAGACGAGATGTTGATCGCTGCGTTATGCGTATCAACGGTTCTCGCGTCACTTGCCTCCCTCTTGGCGACGGACAAAAAATTAGAGGCCAGAGAGCTAACGATATTATTAGTGATGAATTTGCTTCTATTCCAAGGGATATCTTTGAAACTGTTGTTGCCGGTTTTGCTGCTGTTAGCTCTGATCCTATAGAAAACGTTAAAAGATTAGCGGCCAAAAAGAAAGCGCAGGAGCTTGGCATAATAACAGAAGAAGAATCGGATTCAATAATAGAGAAAAAAGACAATCAGATTATACTCAGCGGTACAGCTTATTACGACTTCAATCATTTTGCTGAATATTGGAAGAAATGGAAGTCTATTATTAAAAGCCAAGGAAAAAAAAGTAGATTAAGGGATATCTTTGGGGAAGACCCGCCAAAAGACTTTAACTGGAAAGACTATTCGATTATACGTATTCCTTACGAGCTTTTACCAGAGGGCTTTATGGACGCCTCACAGGTCGCCAGATCGAAAGCAACGGTTCATGCCGGAATATATCAGATGGAGTTTGGAGCTTGCTTTACGCGCGATTCTCAGGGCTTCTTCAAGCGTACACTAATCGAGGCTTGTGTCGCAAGCGATAAAGAACCAATTAAAGATAGCGATGGTAATGAAATTAATTTCCAAGCGCAGCTTCGCGGTGATCTTAAAAAGCAGTATATATTTGGAGTTGACCCTGCATCTGAGGTTGATAACTTTAGCATTGTGGTTATAGAAGTAAACAAAGATCATAGACGTATTGTTCACTGCTGGACAACAAATAGAGAACAGCACAAAGAAAAGGTTAAGAGCGGATACTCTTCAGAGTCTGATTTTTATGCCTACTGCGCTAGAAAGATTAGAGATCTTATGAAGATATTTCCGTGCATCCACATATCTATGGACGCTGGCGGTGGCGGTATTGCTGTAATGGAATCTTTACACGATCAAGACAAGATTAAAGATGGAGAAGTTGCTATATGGCCAACGATAGACGATAATAAACCTAAAGATACAGACGATCAAAAGGGCTTGCATATTCTTGAGATGTGTCAATTTTCTAAATACGACTGGTTAGCAGAGGCTAATCACGGTATGCGAAAAGATTTTGAGGATAAGGCGCTATTATTTCCAATGTTTGATTCTGTAAGCCTTGGTCTTTCAGAAATAGAAGACGAGCTAAAGGGAAGAACGTTCGATACTTTAGAGCAATGCGTAATGGAAATAGAAGATCTTAAAGATGAATTAGCTATGATTCAAATTACACAAACAACTACGGGTCGGGATAAATGGGATACGCCTGAAACCGTTATTGGAACAGGCAAGAAGGGTAAACTTAGAAAAGACCGCTACTCTGCATTACTGATGGCTAACATGGCTGCTAGAACGCTCGCTAGACTGCCAGAGGCCAGTGTTTACAATTTCTATGGCGGCTTTGCAACGGTTGAAAAAGTTGATAAAAAAGGCGACATGTATAGCGGTCCCAACTGGTTTACAGATTCCGTGAGTGATATTTACTAATTTTTGCTAGTTTCGTGTATACTATATTAGACATTCTAAATCCATTTGAATTCATTGTATAGGAATCAAAATGACAGAACACAAAGAATCGCTTATAACTTGGAACGATGCCGACGCTACCGGTAAGGCTAGAGCATTTGAAGAGTTCTCTTCGGCTCAAGAGGCTTACGAGGGCGTTTCTAAGGCTTATCATAGAGAATATTTGGATATTGAACCAAATAGATCCGTAAGACCTAGCTTCACTAGTCATGACTATTACGCTTTTAGGCCAGAGGAGCAGGTGCCAAGGAGATCCAAGCGCATCATAAAGATGTGTATGGACGCATACGACAAAGTCGGGATTGTTCGTAATGTTATTGATCTAATGGGCGATTTTGGAAGTCAAGGTATTAATATCGTACATGAAAACAAAAGTGTAGAAAAATTCTACCAGCAGTGGTTCAAGAAGTGTAATGGTAAAGAGCGATCTGAAAGATTCTTAAACAATCTCTATAGAACTGGTCAAGTTTTTGTATATAAGAGCTACGCCAACATTACGCCGGAAATAACTACTTATGTCAAGTCTTTAGCCAGAGATATTACTCTAGAAGTTCCAAATATTGATAAGAACATGGTTCCTTGGAGATATAACTTCTTGAATCCAATGAATATAGATTATAAGGATGGCGTAGTAAACCTTTTTCTTGGCGTAAAAAACTACGAACTTACCGCACAGACGTTTTTTGATAACTTTAAAGACGGTGGCGTTCCAAAGAAAATGATGGAGAGTCTACCTCCTAATGTAAAAAATGCTATACAGAGTGGTAAAAAGAAGATAGCGCTAGAAGAAGACAGACTAAGCGTATTCTATTACAAAAAAGACGATTGGCAGCAGTGGGCGCATCCTCTTACTTATGCCATTCTTGATGACATCATCATGCTAGAAAAGATGAGACTTGCAGACCTTTCGGCTCTTGATGGCGCTATCTCCAACATTAGACTATGGACTCTTGGCAGTCTTGACCATAAGATTCTCCCTAATAGAGCAGCTATCAACAAGCTTCGCAATATTTTAGCTAGCAATGTTGGTGGAGGAACTATGGAATTAGTTTGGGGTCCAGAGCTTACCTATACAGAATCCAATAGTCAAGTTTATAAATTTTTAGGTTCTGAGAAATATACGTCTGTTCTTAATAGTATCTATGCCGGTCTAGGTGTTCCCCCAACGCTGACCGGGTCCGTTGGTCAGAGTGGTGGATTTACCAACAACTTCATCTCACTAAAAACGCTTGTAGAAAGACTGCAATACGGTCGTGATCAACTTGCTAAGTTCTGGGAGGCTGAAATTGAATACATTAGAAAAGCTATGGGCTTTAGAAAGCCAGCCCATATTACATTTGACCAAATGAGCTTATCTGACGAGTCTGCTGAAAAGAACCTTCTGATTCAGCTTGCAGATAGGGATATTATATCTCATGAAACGATCCTTGAGAGATTTAAAGAAATTCCAAGCGTAGAGAAGATGAGGCTCAAAAGAGAGCAGAAAGATAGAATAAATCCAGATCTTCCAGATAAGGCTAGTCCTTTCCATAACGCCAATCACAAGCAAGACATGGAAAAAATTGACCGTCAGGGAGAACTCAACAAACAGGCTCAAGACTCTAAGCAGGAGCAACAAAAGCAAGCGCCGCAAAATCCTAACGGAAGACCTCCTCTTAAACAAGATGATGGTCCTAGAAAGAAAAGGGTTGATACTCCACGCTCTAAGCCGGGAGTCGCGGAACTTGTTTCTTGGACTAGTGAGGCGTTCGAGGTTGTGTCCGATACTCTTAATAAGGCGTATCTTGCTATTAACGAAAAGAAAAATCTTAGACAGCTAACAAAAGATCAAATATGTGACTTGGAGAATTTAAAAGTGCAAACGCTTGCATGTTTAGATGTTCTTAAAGATGTCGATGAGTCTACGGTGGCAGAGGCCATTAATAATGCTAAAAACACACCCATAGAATTAAAAAATATGCTAAAAACAAGTAAGGTTTCAGCGTCTGAACTCCCAATTAATTCTTACAAAAAGAGACTCATTGGGGTTTATGTTGAGTATTTACTCGGCCAGTTTTAAGCCTTTTTTGATTTTTTTCTTTTTTTTGTGTATAAACCACTGAGGTAAAAAATATGAGCATAAAAATATACCAAAAAGAAATCGAAGACGGTATTGGCGATCTCGTTAAGAGTACCGCTAGTGTTGCGTATTGTTCTGAAGCCACTGTCAAAAGGGGCGAGTTAGCGGTCGCTAAAGAAGTGATCTCTAATGTAGATGTTCTCGACAGAGTGGTTGCAGAAAACAAAGACCAAATAGACCTATACTATCTAGAGTCTGTATTGGTTTCTTGTGGTTGGAATAAAAATGATGATGTTTTCATGCCAGAGGCAACTTGGGCAGCAAGAAACACACCTGAAGACAAACAGTTTAATTTTATGCACGATGAAAATGACATCATCGGACATATTACTGGTAGCTATGTCTTAACAAAAGACGGAAAGGCTGTTGCTGATGATGCTGAAATGCCTGAAGATTTTGACATCATTACTCAAGCTGTCCTCTATAATAGTTGGACTAACGATGAAAATAGAGAAAGGATGCAACGAATCATTGCTGAGATTCAAAAAGGCAAATGGTTTGTTTCTATGGAGTGCCTTTTTGCCGGTTTTGACTATGCCCTTACTGGTGAAGACGGTGTTGGTAAAATTTTAGCAAGAAATGATGAATCGGCGTTTTTAACAAAACACTTGAGATCATACGGTGGAACCGGAGAATATGAAGGGTACAAAGTTGGTAGGGCGCTAAGAAATATATCGTTTTCTGGAAAAGGCTTGGTTGAAAAGCCAGCTAACTCTAGAAGTATAATTTTAAGTGGAAATACATCAGCAAACATAAAATTTGATTTAGAAGATTGTAACTCTAAACTTTCAATAGGAGATGTAAATATGTCAGATAACACGCTGTTAGAAAAGCAGTTGGCTGACGTTCAGACTCAGCTTGTAGAAGCTAAGGCTGAAAACGAAGCTATTAAGGCTAAAGTCGAAGAGGCTAAAGAAAAAGAATTCGCTTCCCAGATTGAGGCTTTTGAAACTGCCGCTGAAGAAAGCAAGGCGACCATTGATGAGCTTAATGAGCTTGTCAAGTCTACTCAGGCTCGCATTGCTGAACTCGAAGACGCTTTAACTCAGTCCAACGAGCAGCTTGCTCAGGCGAAAGAGCATGTGGACGAGATGAAGAAGAAAGAGAAGATGGAGAAGCGCAAGGCCGCTCTTGTCGAGGCTGGTTTTGAGCAAGAAGATGTAGAAGCAACTCTCGCTGCTTTTGACGCTCTTGAAGATGAAGCCTTTGATACTGTCGTTGCTATGTATGGCAAGAAAAAGGAAAAAAAGGCAGATGAAGCAGAAGCCGGTATGCCTCCTGAATTAAAGGAAGCTATCGAAAAGAAGAAGAAGGAGAAGGAAGCTAAGGCCGAAGAAGAGGCTGAAGCTGAAATTACTCCAGAGGCTTTTGAGGAAGTCGAAACGTCCGAGGCTGCTCTGGTAGAAGCTGACGAGTTCGATCCTGTTGAAGCAACAAGAGCTAGTGTTGCTGATTGGCTCACAAACCATGTACTTTCTAACAAATGAACAAGGAGAACTGAACTATGGCTCTTAAATTAGATAGATATGAAGAATCTACTGACATCAGCTTTTTCTACAACGAAGGCACTGCCACTCGTGGTGGAGTTGTTGTTTTAGATGCAGCTGCTGTTGCTGGCGCTTCTGGCGCAGCATTGGATCAGGGCGAAAACTTGGTTAAGTATGCAGCCGCGACCGCCACAAGCGTTCCGGTTGGTATTTTGCTGAATGATGTTGTTAATAAGGACTTAACCAGAACTCACCTTAACCAGTTTAAGGATGAAGTTCAGAAGGGCGGTAAGGTTACTGTCTTGACGCGCGGTTGGGTTGTTACCAGCAATGTTGAAGGTAGTCCAAAGGCCGGTGATTTGGCTTTTGCTTCTTCGACTTCGGCTGGAAGTATTTGTAACGGAACAACTTTTGCTGCTCAGTCTGGTGAGCTTGCTATTGGACGTTTTATGTCCAGCAAGGACGCCGATGGATATGCAAAGGTTTATGTCAACCTTCCTAACACCTACGGCTCTTGATACGCCCTAACTTAAAGGAGATTAAATAATGCAAACTGAAAGACCAAGTGATGAATTCATCTCGCTGCTCAGAAAATCTGGCGACAGCGATCAGAACGTTGCTTATGCAGCACAGCGAGAATTCGCTAAAGCTTTAGAACTTCCTTTGCGTAAGGGTGTTCTTGTTGGTAATATTCTCGGAGATATCTTCGAGACTATCAATGTCGAGCCGGGAGCTTCCACAGAGTATCCTCTCGACTTAATTTCTCCGGGACTTGAGGGTGAGCATATCGCTTACACTAATCCCGGTCACGGTCGTGTTCCAGAGCGAGCGGTCGAAAGCGATTACGTCACAATTCCTACTTACAGCATCACAAGCTCGATTGACTTCTTGCTTCGTTATGCTCGTGAGGCTCGTTGGGATATTGTGGCTCGTGCTATGCAGGCTCTCGAAGCTGGTTTCACCAAGAAGATGAACGACGATGGCTGGCACACCATTTTGGCTGCTGGTGTTGATCGTAACATCTTGGTGTACGATGGTGATGCAACCGCTGGCCTGTTCAGCAAGAGACTCGTCTCTCTGATGCAGACCACTATGCGTCGTAACGCTGGTGGTAACACAGGTTCTGCAAATCGTGGACGCTTGACAGACCTTTACGTTTCGCCAGAAGCTCTGGAAGATGTGCGCAACTGGGGTCTTGATCAGGTTGACGAGGTTACTCGTCGTGAAATCTACACCGCAAGCGAAGGTGGCGCTCCCATCACTCGCGTCTTTGGTGTTAACCTCCGCGATCTTGACGAGCTTGGAGAGGGTCAGGAGTACCAGACCTTCTTCACTGACGGGCTTGGCGGTAGTGTTCAGGCTGCTGACCTTGAATTGGTCGTTGGGCTTGATCAGGGTGCCAATGACAGCTTCATCATGCCAATGAAGCAGCAGATGCAAGTCTTTGAAGATCCTGCGCTTCACAGACAGCAGCGTGCTGGCTACTATGGCTGGGCTGAACTTGGCTTCGCAGTCTTGGATAATCGAAGAATTATCTTAGGCTCGTTCTAATCGCCCTTGACAGTCTGAATAATGAAGAGTCATTCCTGATAATATTGGGAATGGCTCTTTTTTTGTGTATAATAAGGTGTGATCACAGTCTCATTAAAGGACTTTTAGGAGGTAAAAATACATGGCTTCTTTATCTGACTATTTAGAATCAGGTTTACTTCACCACCTTTTTAGGGGTGAAACATTCTCAAAACCATTAAATATCGCCGTAGCACTCTGCTCTGGTGTACCAGTTGAATCCTGTGACGGTAACGCTCAATATCTTGGCGGCACTCTGCCAGAGATTCCGTCTGGAGACGCTAATAACAACGACACCGGCTATAGAAGAATTAATCTTGGAAATCCAGCAGACCTTGGAAACGCAAAGTGGAATTATACTCTAGAAGACCATTCTGCTGGTAGCGGGTTGATTAAAAACTCTTCCTCGCTTTTATTTGACGAGGGCGATGGTAGTGCCGCTCTTGTTGATTGGGGCTGGGTGTCTGGTATTGCCATAGTGGACTCTGGAGAATATGGCACTGGAAACCTCCTTATGTACGCTGCTTTAGAAAATCCGAGGGTTATTTATACTGGTGACACTGTGAAGTTTGATACTTCAGCACTCCAAATAAAATTTAACTAAGTATAGGCGTTACCATGATATTATCAAAATCTGATTATTTTGAGAGGATAAATCATCTCCTCCAAGACAATTCTACACAGCTTATTTCTCCGCAGGATCTTAGAATCTCATTAAGAGATTTAGTTGATTCTGTTCATCTTTTTACAGATGGCAACGAAATAGTAAGTTCTAATTTTGCTACGCCAGATACAAGATCGACTATTGCTGGCGAGCTTGCTTTAGGTAAGCTAAAGTTTGCCGGAAGAACAAGTGTAGACAATTCAGCTTTTGGTTATTATGCTATAGGCGCTAATTATGATGGCGAGAAAAATACAGGGGTTGGCTCTCACTCCCTTGGTTGTAATTTAAGAGGTGACTACAATACAGCTGTTGGTTTTAACTCTATAGCTGGAAATACTACTGGTTCTGGCAACACAGCTATTGGTTCTCTTTCTCTACAGTCGCTCAGGACGGGTTCTTTTAACATAGCCATTGGTCACGGAGCAGGAAGCCACATACCAACTGACCATAGTTATAAGTTCTATTTAGGTGTTGACCCCATAGACTCTGATTACACATGCCCAGATTTATCAGAGGTTTCTGGTGCAGTACCACTCCTATATGGAGATATGCTTAATAGAAAACTAGCTGTAGGTACTAGGAGTCTTCACGATTACGGCGCGCTTCAGGTTTCAGGCGATATTGCTCCGTCAGATAATGACTCCTTCAATCTAGGTAACTCTAATTATTCTTGGGGGTCTATTAACGAAAAGGTTTACTTTAGCGGTGGCTATGTTGGTATTGGAACTTCTACACCGTCTGGCGATGCAGGGCTTGTTACAGTAAATGGAAGTATCGTACCATCGAGAGATGGCTCTTATAGCCTCGGTTATCATAACGGCTCTGACAGACTCCTCTGGGACGGTTATTTTAACGACGTAGTTGTTAGCGGTAGGTTTCACTGTAATGATATTAATATAACCGAAGTAAATGTCTGCTCTTACGATTGTAAGACCCTGCACTTGGCCAGTAGCGGTCTTTGCGGCGATGATATCTTTGGCGATGCATTTTGCGGGTTCTTAACAGACGAGGGTGTTGACGGCGCTGGTTTTGAAGTCCACTCTACCGGCAATGATTATAGGCGAGATTATAAATTCTTATTCAGAAACGCGAACCCAAGCTTGACATGTCTTGACCACGACACACACTTTTCAAGATCCAGATGGCAATCAAATATTAGTATCGAGGTTCCAGAGGGTAGTCATTTTCAAGGCAATAGACTTATCGGTAAAGACCGTGTTGGCATTGTTCAGCAAAGCGGCTGCTACGGTTTATTTATTAACGCTTACGAGCTAGAGCCGTCTGGAAATACAAGAGTTTTTCTTGGCTCTGAAGATCATAAAGGCGCATACGAAACAGTTAGGGATGTCAACTTTATATCTAATTCTGGCGGTTTAGATTATGCAGTCATGTACGGTACTGTTGATTCTGGTGTAAAAATAACGCAACAATTTGCTTCTAGGATTAGAACGCCTTCAGGTAAACGTGGTTTTAGTATTGTTTATCATGATGAAAGTGATACATAAAGAGGAACATAATGAAAGATAGATTATCAATCCATATAGACAACGGTCAATCGGAGGTTTTTGAGGCGGTTACGGTACTCAGAAACGGCGGAACCGTGTTGCAGTCTGGACTTGTTGGTATCACAAACATAACCCACGATACTGCCACTCCACCGATTACGCCTTCAACTATTCTAAATATTCAAACATCTGAAGACGCCTCTATAAGATCAACCGCTCGTAGCGCTGGGGCAAAAAGTAAGATAGAACTACTTTCTGGTTCCAACACTCCCTCTAGCGGAGTTTCAATATCATTCACAAAGCTATCTGAAAACAGCGGCGTTTTTGATGTTTCTAAGTTTGACGATTATGGAAATGAGACGAGTTTTATTGTTCATCAAAGCGGAACATTAGCGGTTGGAAAAATACGCACAAATACACAAGGCGTTGTTAATGACGCTTCAGTTATTGATGGAAACTCTGTGTTATTAGTGTCTAATACAGGTAGTCCTTCAAATAGTGGTACTATCGCAATAAGATCACAAACACAAAAAGCTTCACCGCTCTCTAACTTTGGTAAAACATATGTTAAGCCATATGAGTTTAATACACAGGTCGGCCAGACGGACAATCAACAGTTTCACGCTCTATATTTTATAGACGGTTACGGTAATGAATACAACGCAACACCAAATATATGTGACAGCACTGCTGGCATTGTCTATGGTGGAGACGTTGGAAGCACTTTCGCAGGATGGTACACCCCAACGAATAGAACAAGCTGGAATTTTATAAACAGTTTTGCAGACAGCTTTTTTGGTCACGGTATTGATGTTAGACTCAATCTTGGAACTACTAGATTCAACAGTATTTTTGGCTATCAAGCAGGAAGTGGCACATCTAGACCGGTAAGCAACACAGTCTTTGGTGCAAGCTCTTTTAATCACCTAGAGGCGAGTACCGGTAATATAATTCTTGGTTTTAACTCTCTTACCAGAAGTATAAAAGAAGAGTATACGCCGTCTGTAGTAGAAACTGTTAATAACACAATCCTGATAGGAAATAATCTTTTTGTAGATGAGTTTCCCGATGATTACTCTTTTGCTTTAGGTCATGACGTTCCACTGGTAACAGGTCTGTTGCGCGGTTCTAATCGCAAGTTTGCTCTTAGAGCTTCAGACACAGAAGATACAAGACTTACAATCGAAAAAGACGTATATGACTTTAATTTTGGTTTAGAATACGAGGACGGCAGATTCTTAGGAACCTTTGGAAGTCAAGATAAATCATCGACCGCGCAGGCAAGATCAAAACTCTCTATGAGGTTTAAAAACGCAAACGGTCACAGCCAAACACTTGTTGACTACGACCCCTCTGGAGTTTCTCCAAACAACTCACCGACTTGGTCTTATCCTACATTTAAGACTCCAACAGTTTCAATTAGTGGAGATTTAAGAGTTCTTGGAGCGATTAGATTTTCTGATGGAACAGATCTTAGTGATGTTGCTTCGTTTAAAACCAATTTCGGCTCTGCTACATCCGGTATAAAAAGATTTACCGTCAATGGTGATTACTATTTTGGACTAAATTATAACTATGTACCATTAATTTCATCATTAGCAAACCCTCTCAACACCTCTCAGGCTTATTTGGCTGTTGATGCCCCACAAGGTCTTGGTAAAATCAGCATAAGCGCGCTTTCTGCCTACGTATCAAGCGGTACAGCTAGGTTTGGAGACAACTGTAATGCCATGTTTACTAACGTGGATAATGTTTCGTTTATTAACCAGACTAAGAACTACAGCTCTGTCTTCATTGGTTGCGATGTGGCCGCAAGCGCTACCGGCTGGAAAAACAGTGTCTTTATTGGTACAGAGGCAGGAAAAGGCTCAACAATACCAAACGGCAGTCTAGCAACAGATACAGCTTGTCTGTTTTTAGGCTATAGGTCTGGCTATGAGTCTGCCAACACCAGAGACGCAATATTTATTGGTAATTCTGCTGGTAAGAACGCTGACGGCTCACAGAAGTCTATCTTCATAGGTCAAAATGCTGGAGAAAATAGTACTAACCCCAACTCGATTGGTATAGGCGCCCATGCGCTTGGAGGTACTATTGCTGGTAATGAAGGTGGCTCCAAGAATATAGAAATTGTAGCTGGCCTTGACGATAACCAAAGACTGCTTTATGGTAGCGGCAACCTAAGCAACAGAATTAATATCCAAAACACCATAGCTGGAAATACAGAGTCAAGACAGCTTTCTATAGGACATGTAACATTAAGCCCAGAGTCTCCACTTGATGTTGTTAGAAGCACTGTTGACTTTGGTACACACGCTGGTCATACCGGCGCTAATATCCAAAAATGGAATAACCAGTCTTCTTGGACATCGTTTCAGGTTTCTGGTGTTGCTAGGGTTGATGAAAGTGGCTCATTTATAAAAAGAACAATAGGTAACAATTATAGCGGAGAAACTGGAGCTTGCGACTCATGGTTTGGAACACACGAAGGCTTCATGGATGACTATATTTACGCCCCAACGTCTTACACATCTCCGACAAGTGGCTGGATGACGACTAGGACGTATGAAAATGGCTTTGGTACAGACAGAAAAATTCTTGTTGTCAATAGAGATAATAGGCTAAATATTCATGGACCCGGAGCTACTGGTGGTACAGCTTTTGTTGTCACAATGATGGTTAATGGCGAACACAGGCCAATATTTGTCAGTTGTTCTGGAATTTAGGGGTAGTAAATGACTCAATGCTGTCAGTGTGATGGTCTAGTGACACCTCCTCCACCGCCAGATCAGGGCGCGTGCTGTTACGATTCTAATTTCGATCCACTCACGGGCGCTGTTACTGAAAGAAGCTGTACAGATGATCTGTGGTTAAATGATTGTGAACAACTTCCAAATGGGGTGTTTTTTCCTAATGTTGCGTGTGTCGGGGTAGACTGTAATCCGACCACCACCACTACTACTACTACTACCACAACAACCACGACAACCACAACCACTTCAGATCCGTGCGATTGCCCATACCAAAACTGTGGATGTCCTGACAGCCCCTCGGTTCTCTGTGGTATTGGGTGGGTTTTTGACTGTAACGTATGTGGCTGTGTCCCAGACCCAGACCCGCCAGACCCGCCAAATGAACCCGGATGTTGCTATGACGGTAATTGTATACAAGTTGAAGCCAGTTTGTGCGAGGCTCTTGGCGGCAC